>Ga0180217_1000027_pt1 | contig 311356 bp, 127 predicted proteins | sample eDN3rd37CBELigOP_FD_128521 | JGI IMG/M metagenome (GOLD analysis project Ga0180217, IMG submission 128521) | Enriched Organic Plus compost microbial communities from Emeryville, California, USA - eDNA 3rd pass 37_C BE-Lig OP (version 2) (version 2) ...
ATTTAACTATTTCTTTAACAAGGGGTAATTAATTTTTTTAGTTAAACTTTTATTTTTAGGTATATGAGAAAGAAACCACAATAGTGTGAAGTCAAACGATCAGACGATCACTATCCACAAACAGCCATCCGCAAACAATGTCAGCGCTCGATACCACCTTTGAAGAAGTCAAGTCTGAAGAAGTCAAGACTGAAGAAGACACCTACATCCCTGAAGTGTATGAGATTAAGTGGGGGAAAAAAGTACATCCTAATGGATTAGTTGCCTTCATTGCTAAGTTACATGATGCTCATGTACCACTTAGTCATATCTACATCAGAGTCTACACTGATTTAATCTATTCATTCTTACGAGAACATGAAGATAAAGATGTTCTTGTGTGGTGGGGGTGTGGCAGAGGCGGCATGCATTCACTCTCTCACTCTCCTGAAACGCAGATTTTCGACTCTGTGCATCGTAATAACAGTGTGATTTGGCCAGATCTGTCCAATGCTCGTCCGTGCTAAGGGGCGAATTCCCCTATAGACACTCGAATACTTGCTAATGTCTAATTATTACCGAAATGTATCGACGGATTCCCTCTGATCTTTAGGCTAGTCCCCTAGAGTCTTCGTCCTCAACATGTCTGCTGCAGCACCCAAGCTCGCAATTGAATACTTCGACATCGCCGGTCGCGCTGAGCTCGCCCGTGCCGCCCTCTGGATTGGTAACGTGCCATTCGAGGACATTCGCCTCACTCGTGAGCAGTTCGCGGAGAATAAGGCCGCGGGCAAGTACCCCTTCGGCCAGGTTCCTGTGATGTGGGTTGATGGTGAGGCAATGCCCCAGTCTCTCGCCATGGCTCGCTATGCTGGTCGTCTCGCGGGTCTCATCCCCGAGGATCCTGTCCAAGCCTTCAAGATGGATGCCATTCTCGACACCATCGATGATGTCCTCGTGACTCACACCCGCACCTACCGCACGACCAACGAGGAGACGAAGAAGCAGATCATCGAGACGCTCAAGAACGATATGGTGCCTCGACTCGTCAAATTCATCGCAGACGCTCACGCTAAGAACGGTGGAAAGTTCCTTGTTGGTGACAAGCTCACACTCGCGGATGTCGCTGCACTTGTCTGGGTTAAGAACACTTTCGGTACCGAGGGGGTTTACCCTTACATCCCTACCAGCACTGTGACGGATAACGCTGCTTTCGAGTCCTACATTAGCGGCATTAAGGAGCTCGACGTCATCAAGTCTTACTTTGAAAAGACCCAGGCTGCTTCTCGCAAGTGAGTGCAGTGATTGCGGACTGGAAGCTGCTCATCGCTCTACGAACCTTCTCATGATGATGTTTGCCTGTAGGGAGTGTCTTAGGTTTAGTCACTGAATGTACTCTGGCAGTATTGCGTCTAGCCATCCAGCGTTCACACTAGGCATTCATTTGCGCCATTGTGATCTTGCTGAGATCGGAGTCAGCGAGTCGAGAGCCTACATGTGGCCCCGTGGTTTCAGCTCTACCAGCATCGTACATCGTGAATAAAGCGTCGAGTGATCGGGACGACTCTTTCATTAAAACTTGGTCCGCATCGTTGGTAACTGTAGATTTGGATGCGCATCAACTCTGGTCATCTCCATCGCTCCACGTGGCCTGGCCCGGTCGGTTACTGGAGTTACAAAATTTGGTCGAGTTCGGCTCTATGTGACAAGAGTTCTGAGTCGTCTGAATGGGAGCATCTCGCGACTGTTGGCCAGTGCAGTGAGTATATTTGCGTTTTATGGACTTATGTAATAGTATTACTCACTATTCTGTGCAAATGCACCGCCAAGCACTCTGCCTTTTTCATTGTTTCATCACTTGTGGATCTCACGGATCAACATGTATGATATCATCGACCTGGAGAGCTTGTTCCCGCAGAGTGGCGTGAAAATTGCATCCTCGCAAACATATTTTCTGCTCGATGTGCTTAATTGCACGGCTCATCGCCATAACTTCCTGCGTCCTACCTCGATATCGGCGTCTATCTCACCTCACAACTCTCAAACACCGACTCTATTTTCATCCTTCGCATCTCTAGAGTTGGTGGTAAGCTCGCCGCGACAAGTCATCCGACACGTCGTCTCAAGTCCAATAACTCGTTCACACCCCGACAAGCCGTCCCAGACACGCACTTAACCTGAAACTGTACAAGATGTTCCGCGCACTCGTTCGTACTGCTCAACGACAACTCGCTGCTTCCTCATCTCGTGTCGCTCCTGCTGCCTCCATCGGAGCTCACCAGATGAGTACGGACGCCTCAAAGCGCCCCTTCCGCGTTTTGGGTGTCCAACAAGTCGCTCTCGGTGGTCTGAACAAGGCTGACCTCACCAAGTTCTGGGTTGACATCATGGGCTTGAATAAGGTTCACAGTTTCAAGAGTGAGAAGGAGAACGTCGATGAGGATGTCCTCAGCATTGGCTCAGGCCCATACGCTGTGGAGGTCGATCTGATGCAGCCTCTTGACCCCAACAAGTCCCCCAAGGTTCACGAGCCCCCGTTGAATCACATCGGACTCTGGATCGATGACCTCAATGCTGCTGTCGAATGGCTAACTGCACAGGGTGTTCGCTTCACCCCCGGTGGCATTCGCAAGGGCGCCTCGGGCCACAATGTCTGCTTCATCCACCCCAAGGGTAATGCTGAGAAGCCTCTTGGTGCGTGCGGCGTTCTGGTTGAGCTTGTTCAAGCTCCCGAGGATGTCATTAAGGCTCTTGGTGACAAACACTAAGTAGGGGGCGTGACTTATCTCGCTCGTTCACACATTGTCCAGCGATTCCGTATTGGCAATCTCATGCATATAGTTAAACATCCCATCTGAGAATACCAACAGTCATAAAACAATTTACCATAGTTGACAACAGTTACTCACTTCTCTTCTGTATGATAAGCGATTGTCGACTGTTGTTGCAAAGGATTGAGACGCAAAGTTGCCCTTACATCTCAGCTTGCTTGAAAGGAGGTGTCATGCGCAGGACATACCATCTTACTGACGGTTGATAATAGTCTTAGCGTATTCAATGTACTCCTGACGAGCAGCCTCCTGTGACATGCCCTTGTTAGCTTCCCAAGCATCCCACTTGGCGCGAGCCTCGACCTGGATAGCCCAAGGCTGAGAGGTGTTGTTGTCACCCTAGATAAGTTAGAATGCAGAGCGCGTAGAAAGATGCTCCTCGATGAGTGTCAGGTACCTCAAGCTAGTTAGGAGATCGCGTGCCTCACACCATGCCAATCCACAGTCTCTTGAGCACCGGCAGCCTTGAGACGATACGCAAAATTCATTGGGTGGAGCAATCTGAATCACAACGCATCAAGATTGAGTCAACAGTAGCTAGTGAACATACCACAGTAGCCTGCTTGTAGAGACCGTAGAGCTTGAGGAGCTCTTCGTTGCTGGGGCGGGTGGCAAGGTTGCGGATAGCCTCAGCGGTAGCCTCGAACTCGGCGACGGACATGTTAGGACTTAGAGTGCTATACATCCACGCAGGGTTGGGTGCGGATATGGAGCAGCGAAGACGGCAAGTTGTGTGAGATAAGTACTCAAACAGCGATGTCTCGCACCAGCGCGTGAATTTCTGCAGCACTTTCTGTGGCTACATCGCGATGAATACTGATATAAAGCATAAATACCAATATATCTAGGTATGATATACACAATGATTCGCTTTTCATAGACTAACACTCCGCGCAATCCCGCCTTTTAATCCGTATTCAATCGAGAAATCTTAATGACGTTTCTTCTGCTCTGTCGTCCCGGTAGCATGATTCCACTCACGAATCGCAACAGAGACTGATGACTGGTTATCCGACAGGTGACATACATGCCATATATACATTTTATGATTAACATTGTCTGTTGGCATCCGTGCCAATCAGCAGCTGTGAGGCAGTACGCAAACGGACAGTGTGGGAAAGAAGATGAAGCACAGCCCACACAAGACCGCGTGCAATTTTCTGAGTGAAATCAACATCATGACTCACTGGAGGTGGCTGGGAGTCAAAAACTGGAAGCAAATCACCGGTTGGTAACACAGTTACAAAATGCTCTCAGCTTAGTAGACTCCATCACTGAAGGTCGTCATTACTAAATTCGCCCGAGTCGTATATCCTCCGCTTGACAGGGTCACTCAGGACTTCGTATGCTTTTGCAATGCGTAGGAACATGACCTCCGCTTGACGTCGTCGCGCGCTCAGATCCTCCTTTGATGAGTCATTCTTCATCGTCGAGGCGACTCGGTCAGGGTGGAACTCCTTGGCGAGCCTATAGTAAGCTCGACGGATAGTTGATGCGGAGGCACTACGATTGACCCCCAGAACTGCATAGTATGATGATTTAATATGAGAGTGCTGTTTGGTAAGCTGTGAGGCTTTGATGAATTGATCTCTATAATCCGTAATCGGCCAATGCCGGAGCAAGGCGAAGTAGATTTCAGCTGCTAGGGCATACTCCTCCGCTGCAAGTGCTGCACTGCCAAAATCTTGCCAGGCTTTCCGAGCCATATCATCCAACCGAGTCTGGAGGCTTTCATGCTCCTGAGAGACTCTTCCCAGGGCACTATCAGAAGTGTCTTCTGAAGGTCGGTGGTGCTGCGTTGCGAGATCTGGAAGCTGCGATCTTGCATTCAATCTCCTCTCGCGGCTGCGTTCCCACGTCTGGACGATTTCCTTCGATGCTTGGAGGGTCATACGATCAGCAACACGCTCGCAGGTGTCCAGAGTTCGAAGCGATAGGAGTTGGAACGAGGCCACATCGTCCCAGTCATCTGATGTGGGAGGTTCTTTCTCCTCTTCAGTCTTCGTTTGGGCGGTGGCCCTATGGTGATGGCTCACACAAGAAGCATCATTGCTGGTTGCCTCGGACCGCATGGCCTCTTGGAGTGATTCTAATGCTTTAATCTGCATTTTACACACACTAGTTTCGAGTCTAGCACGCAGATCGTACGCGCGATCGTGGCTTCGATCCAGTAAGGTGCGGTATCCATCAGCGGCCTGCATCCGCAACCTCGCTACTTGGATAACAGCCTTATAGTATTCACACCTACCCACGATCTCCCATGCCTCTCTTGTTTGATTTTCCGCTTGCTCTCGAAGGTTCTCAACTTCCGTCTCGATCTTAGAGCTTGCCTGTGCCAGTTTCGCAAGCACCCGCAAGACGACGTTTTCTGGATCCAGCGCTAAGCCCTTTCGTGCCCGAACGGCTGCCGATTTCCATTCCCCCAGATGAATGAGCATCTCTGTCGATATTTCTGCCGCATCAAGGCGCGTACTGAGAGGAAACTTGGGTTCGCTCACAATTTCTCCAATCGTTGCAGCCAGACCGCTTAACTGAGTTTCCCAGGGCATCCGTTCGAGATCAAGTACACTGACTGGCACACCTTCTGGTGCACGATAGTAGCTGCTCCCAACACGGTGAGGTCGGGTAGGAACACATCGACTTGAATTTGTTTCAGTGACTGGCATTCCTAAGCACCAGTCGCTCACCAGCTTAGCTCTCGCCATAAACCTCAAGGCATATGGTTCATCTGGAAGTACGCTCAAGACGACAGCTGCTGCTAACTGGCCAGCCATTATCTCATCTCGAGACGGGAAGCCAGCAACCCTAAACTCGGGCTTGGCTCCATCTGGCTTGACCATTCCTAGTTTCCCTGTCTTTGCTGAGAGAACATACTTGCGCGACGCTCTAAGGTGATTGTAAGTAGAATGGAATAATACTTTCAGCCTGCGCAAAGCATCTCCACACGCCCTGAGTTGCAGTATCTCCATCGCACGTAGTTGCATAGTGTCTTGATTCGCGTCACCCAGTAACGATTGGACTCGAATTAGGTCATCCGCGGCCCCTTCGCAGTCTCCAAGTCGTTTCCTGCACGTGATACGGAGTCTTAGAGCTCCCAAGTGAGTGGGGTCAATGCTCAATAGCCTATCCAGTTCCGTAACGGCACGGGCTATAAGTCCCGCTCGAAGATGATTCTGGGCCTGGGTATACATGGCGTCGGACTCTGACTTGAGCGTCGATCCTGCGGTTCCGGTGCCAGAGCCTACGCTAATCCCTGCTTGCGGTCCTACGTGCGTTTCAGAACGAACATGCTCTACCGCGCACGCGAGATAAACCACGAGGAGGAAAGAAACCCAAAGGACGCAGCTTTGAAAAATCGGAATATGCATCGTGCGGCGTGCGCACGCTGGCGCAATCCGCGCAGTGCGGATCTTCAACACAGAGTATGTGTGTATCGTGTGTTGGTAGCCTCGCACACGCTTGTCGTGTAGAGAATTCACGCAATCAAAACTGCGAGAGTGTGAGTTTTGCCGTGAAACGGAATGTGTGGACATGTATGGGATGTGATGAAGTCATGTGCATTTTGCCTGTCCGGATAGGATTTTATCCTCTTAACTCTCAATTACTTCCTAGCCTTACCACTAGGATCCACCTTCGCACACCGAGATCTAGCACCGATACATGCCCCCGAAGTTCGGATCGACACAGGAATCGAAGCGCGGCGATGGCAAGGGCGGGAAGCCCACTGCGACGTGGGGCGCTTCTGGTACGGGAGACGTCATCGAACAGCCACGCAGGGCGAAAAAGGGTGGTCGTGATGATGACAACCTGCTCAGCATGCTAAAACACGCGAATGATAAGGTCCGCATGCTCGCATGTAACTCGCTGTCGAGCATCTTGCAGCCTGGACAACTTACTACGCTGCTTTCAACTGGCATTCTGGATGCTGTGGCCGTCCTGATCAAGGACAAGTCCCCTGCCGTGGTCAACGCCGCTGTCAAGACGATCGGCAACATCCTCACCACAATGCCTCTAGAGGCTTCGCAGCTGTTTGCCGACTCCCCTATGCTGACCGACTTGGTGGAGACCCTGACACTCGTTGCAGAGAAAACAGCTTTGGTCGAGGGGGCTGAGGGTGGTGTAGTCAAGATTAAGCAGCAGCCCGAACTCCACTATTACTACCTCAGCTTGAAGGACACGATCTCCCTCAAGACTCGGCTTCTAAATGTCATTGCACAATTCGTGAGCCTGAGCGACCGCACAGCCGAGAATCTCAACTCAATTCTTGGTTCCACAAATGCTGCAGCCGTTCACATTGCACTTCAGTGTCTCGATGTTGCTCATGATCTTGCCAACGCACAGCCGCATCACATTGATCTGCTCTTCGCGGCACTTCAGTTCCTTTCGACACTCGTCCAGAATCCGGCCTTCGAGGACGTCGCGGCAGAGCTCGCCTGCAATGAAGCCTTTGTGACAACGCTGCAGGGTCTAAGTCAGCTGTGTGCAGATCTACCGGTAGCAGATGCTGCGAACGCAAATATGGAAGGTATTTCGAATAACATTCTCTCATCTCTTCGTGAACGCTTAGGACGCTTGATTCAACGCGGCACCCGGAGCCGTTTGGGGTTCGCCGTTAGTGACGTTCACGTTTTGAAGCCTGTATCGTCACTTTCTGCGCTCTCGGCGAGCACGCTCGTTTCGTTGGCCAAAGCCCTCGCTGAGTCGATCGACCCTACAGACCAGGCAAAGCGAGCCGAGGCACTTACTCATATCAACCAACTCATGCATCCAGCCCTTGGAAGCATTAAGCACATCCTTGCCACCTCAAATCCATCCTCCACGTTAGAGAAGGCGGTTGCGCTTGTCTCTGAGTTCACTGCTGTGTACCACAAAGGACGCAAGGGTAACATACCGTCAGAACTCCAGCCTCAGGGCGAGGTAGCTGCTGGTGCTGCAGATGATTTAGATGAGCTCGCAGGTGAAAGCATGGAGGATGAGGACGGCGATTTCACCGGAGAAAGCGAATTGCTTGGACAGAGCGAGGACAACGGCGAAGGTGAGGGCGAGACTGCCCCGGAAGACGATCTCCCCATTAACCAGTTCTGGGAAGATACTGCTGAGAGTTTCATGTTTTACTCTGTACAAGAACTCTCTGCGATCGAAAACGCACTTGAAGCGCTTACTAACCTTCACGAGCTTCTTCCAGCGCCAGGCTCCCAACAGCAGCCGACTGAAGATGGCGAGGGTGATCTCGAAGCCGAAGTCAAGCGGGCGCTCGAACTAAGTAGCGATCCCATCGAGAACGCTCTCCAGACCACACTTGCGGAGTACAATTTCACACGATTCGGAGAGTCTAAAGACGCAGAAACTAGCATAGCTGGAATTATTACTTCTCTGGCATCAGCTAGGATCCTTCCCGTTCCGTCCGATGTGCCAGGTGCAGTCCCCCCTTCTGAAGAGGAGACGGCGTTTGCCCAACGCGGCGAGGTCTACCAAGAAATGAGCACGAGTGGAGGACTCTTTGAGAGCTACGCGGCGCATGCTAGCGAGGTTTCGTCAATCAAACCCGACGTCCACATCCTTCTACACCGCGAAATCCCTCCCCCACTGATTAAGCGCGTCGGTGCATTCGTCGATTCCCTTCGCCGCACGGCCGTGCGAGCTCTTGATACCATTATTACCTCGAGTCCCGAGGTTGTCTTCGCAGAGGAGCCCGGCCTTCTCGTCGACCTCTTCAAGCGCGTTGACCACCTGATTACGACAGCTGCGATCCCACAGAACTGGGAAGGCGATGTTCTCACCACAAGCATTACTAAAGGAGGCTCGCTCAAGCTCGGTAATGTGAAGGAGGCTGTTCTGGGCGACAATAAGGCTAAAGCTATGTTGACGACATCGATTCCAGTCGAGTCTGAGTTCTCCTCCGGCTCCCCCGAGGAGATGGAGAAGCTTGTATCTTGCGTATTTGGCTTGGCTCATCGTCCTCACGTCAAGTTGATGCATGCCCAGACTTGGGCATCCCTTGCTGCTGCTGGTCCAGATGTAATGTCAAAGATTAATGAGCCTGGTGTGTACACACAAGTCGCAACCGCTCAGAATCTCTTGTCACTCACACCCAGCGCCAATCTCTTCACACGAATTCGTGAACTCTTCATTCGCGCACATCAAGTCACATTGGGAGATCGCATGTCTCGCGATGCACAAGTAATGTTGATTTCAAGTATGGGCATCCTTGGCGCCGCTCCGGCTGCCGCCGAATACGCCACCCAAGTTGCAGCGGTATTCAACCAACTCTTGACACACTACAGTGTGCCTGTTAAGGCCGCAACCGGTGGCCCCGACTGGGAGGCCATTTCCATGCTCGTGGACGCCTTTATTGATGTTTATAGCGAAGATGATCGTCACACTCAGGTCTACAAGGCGAATCTGTTCACAACTCGCCTGGGAGCATTTGCATCGTACCTAGGCTCTGCATTGCGCGATGCACAAAACAACCTTAAAAGAAAGTCAACGCGACCGACGGCTCAGCAACTCCAAGACCTTGCACAATGCGATGACGCGCTCTCGAACCTGAAGGCCTTCGTGGCATATAAGAAGAAACTTAAGTTGTAAACTTCTCCCGATATCTATGGTTCCCTGTAATAAACACAGACTCTAGTCTCAACTACGAACTCGACGATCCGACTGTGATTGGAATTACCAAGTGCAACGGTAGTTTAGCTGTATTGCTGGTAATATTGTCCTATGCTACACTGTGTTGTGTTTGCATTCACTTTGAGTGCTTCACAACAAGAATGACGATCTCAATGACCATGATGAGGAAGAGGACGATAATGCACTTCAGGGTCAAGTTGCGCTTTGAATAGTCCTCTGCAACTTCCAAGTGTTTTCGACCTTCCACTGTGTGTGTTAAGGCTGATGCGATATTGAAGTCAATTCGGTCGAGAATCGTACCCTGCTCGACGACAAGGAAGGAGAGCTCTGAGAATAGCGATGTGAGCTCGTTGACTGCCTGAGCCAGCTGGATAATTTCCTTCTCACGCTGGTCGGCTCTCTGTGCCAATTCATCAAGCTGTTCCATCTGCTCTGGCGAAAAGCCAGTCTCCAGTGCCTGCTCGAATGCAGCTTCGCCACTCCCGGCACCGGCGGCACCTGTTGCTGGGGTTTGGAAGAAGTCAGTGCCGACCTGGGCTTGGCCCTTGCGCTGCATAATGTAATCTTTCTGCATTTGACGGAAGTTCTTGAGAAGCGTTGACAGATCAGTACCCAAGTTGCGCATCACATTGACACGCAGAACACGTTCCTCGTTTGTGAGGCTTTCTGGATTATCAGCCAGAGCAATCTTTTTGATCTTGTTTTCTGCATTCTTCAAAATCATTGTGATCTGTCGTGTTGCATTCTCAACTTCGCGTTCCTTCTCTTCCTCATTACCAGCAAACGTAACACGTAGTCGCTGTGCATAGAGCGCCTGAAGTCCCTTCATACCCTCACGGGCCCGGTTGAGGTCCTCATGCACTTCATCTACTAGATCCACCCATCGTGGTGGAAGAGTCAGTTGCAGGGGCGAAGCATGCATGTCATGCAGCTCAGGGCCCTCCAAAAACGGTTGGCGAGGGTCACGTGGCTCATCTCTCGAGACACTAACCCTACGAGGTATCGATGCTTTGAACTGGGCTCTCAGGGCCTCGAACTTTTTCGACAGATTTCGAGTTGTCATTTGTGTCGATGTGCGCGTCTATACCCAGGTCTGTGCTTGTATGCGCCCGCTTTTCTTCTTCCACTCAGTCTCAAGTTCGTCCCGAGTTTCTTAGGATGGTGTATACTATGTGGTACAGGTCAATCTAAGCCCAATTTGTTGCCCTGTCTGGCTCGGTTTCGTTCCCAATCTAATTCAGAGACAGACGAGGCGACCGTGTTGGGATTCCTACGTCACTCGGTCTACTATCTGTGTTGCGGATCAGGCTGCCTGTCTTGGCCTATACACTAGACGTGATGTGAATACAGTGTTAACACGATGACGATGAGCTCCAGTCTTTTTCGAAATGTCGGTAGATCTCGCAAGATCGAGCGAGTGCTAGCGACTATGGCACTGTGAGGTGGTTAGATCCTAGGTCCTTGCGTTGCTGTGCAGTGCCACTCAAGCACAGCGCAAACGGGCCGGGCCACAACACGGCTCGGAAAATGTAGTTCCATGTCACAGGCCAAGGCAGAGGAAGTTACAGGGTTGGGAGGGAAAAGGTAGTGTTGCGAGGTCTGGGGTGTTGGAATAAGGAGAAATTTCAAATCTAGAACCGAGGCACTGGAAATTTGGAACCTGGTTCCAAAATTTGGAACCTTTTGGAACTTTTGTTCTGTCACGTTCCAATCTTGGAGAAAGTTCCAAACTGGGTCGTGAAAGGGAAAATCAAGATGAAATCGAGAGGGTTGGAAGCCGTGTTTGGGGCATTGCACGCGAGTGCTCGTCCGTGCAATAGGCATCATTTGATAGAGGACTGATCTGTGCAAGCAAGGCAATTGATTATTTACGCCGACCAAATCGATGTGTGTGTTGAAAATGAAAACAAAACATCTTGAGTTGCTCAAGAAGAAGACTGGAACCCCACATGGCCTGGCTTTCGACCTCGATTCGGTTGCATACCCGCTCATCGCCATCGCAATATGGGACTCCAAGTGATGGGGACACGCGATCTCGTCATGATAGTGCATGAAGTGGCACGTTCCGAGCGCGAACGTGTCACCAGGGCTACGAGAAAGTCTTCTGGAATCGAGTTCCAGTGCCACACTTGAACTTGATTCTCGATGAATATTGCATGCTACACCGACCATATGGCTCACAAACACCCTTTATTATAATCACTTCCATGCTCATCATTTAGCCCTAAGAATGAAGTGGATTGCTCTTTGCGTGCTCCTCCTCATCCAGGCTCTCATCCTTGCATCTGCTAACCCAGCAGATACCAAGCTCGAGGAGCTCAAGCTTCTTCAAGAGCGCGAGCGCCTTCAGCAAGAGCTCCTCGCGCAGGAGGCCATCATGGCTGCTCCTGAAGGCTTCTCCTTCAAGCAGTCCGTTGAGGCTGATGCCGCTCTTGCTACTACTACCACCACTACCACTGGTGCAGACCCCGCCAAGCTCAAGAAGCTTGATGCTGCTATGACTGCCGTCAAGGAAGACATCATGGCTAAGCTTCGCGAGGCTCAGCGTGAGTCGCACTGGGTTAAGGAGGTTGAGCACATCGTTAAGCTCTACAAGAAGAAGGTCAAGAACGTGAAGAAGAACCTTGTCAAGATCCGCAAGGACATCAAGGCTCTTATTCAGAAGAAGCGCCAGATCCGCAACGCGCAGATTCAGGAGCAGCTTCACGACCGCCTCCAGGATGCTCAGAGCGATCTCAAGATGGTCTCCGACAAGCTCGCTTCTATCAAGGCTCAGAAGAAGGCTTTCGATGAGAACCGTGAGAAGATCCAGAAGACCATCAAGAAGATCAACGCTGAGCTCCGTCAGCTCCGTGGTGAGAAGCCCAAGCCTAAGGCTCGCAAGGCCAAGAAGGCTGCTGGCAAGAAGGACAAGAAGTCTGGTAAGAAGGCTGGCAAGAAGGTCGCCAAGAAGGCAAAGAAGGCCGCCAAGAAGGCAAAGAAGGCCGCCAAGAAGGCAAAGAAGGCCGCCAAGAAGGCAAAGAAGGCTGCTGCCAAGAAGCACAAGAAGGCCAAGAAGGCTCAGAAGAAGGCCAAGAAGGCCAAGAAGGCCGAGAAGAAGGCCAAGAAAGCCCTCAAGAAGGCTAAGGCTGCTGGTGACAAGAAGGCCGTCGCTAAGGCGAAGAAGGCCTTGAAGAAGGCTCACAAGAAGGCCGCTAAGGCTAAGAAGCAGGCCAAGAAGGCTAAGAAGGCCGACAAGAAGGCCGCCAAGAAGGCCAAGAAGCAGAGCAAGAAGTCCAAGAAGGCCATCAAGGAGTGCCAGAAGAAGTGCAAGAAGGACGACAAGAAGTGCATGAAGGCCTGCAAGAAGGGCAAGAAGGCTAAGAAGGATGCAAAGAAGGACGAGAAGAAGTCCTTCCTCGAGTCCGAGTCTGATGAGGCCCTCCTTGCCGAGTTCGCTGAGGACATGTAAATCTACTTTACGTTGTTGATGCAGCGACTGCTCGTAGCATTTCCCAATGAGTCGAATGAAAGTTAGATAACTTCGCAACACGATAATTGTGTCGTGCTTGACGAAGGTCCAATACAGCAATACGCCTCTGGACTTGTAAGTACGCCGCATAACGAATTAATTATTGTAACAATAACATAATTACAGTTGCAGATTCAGCGTGTTACTAGTGTATTGCAGAAGCGTAATCCGCTGGGAACTGGTTCGTGAGTATGAGAAGGCATGGGCGAGCCTCGGTGGGTGAGCGAGTCACATCATAGTCTGACTGCAAGAGTCCAAAAGGATGCGTCATTATGTACAAGGAACTGAAGTTGAACTGAGAGCTACAACGATTGTATGTATGAACGAGTTACTCAAGGTACTCAAAATGAGGTCAGAACTAACTAAAAGCGGCCATGCTCGGGTTAGGTGAAATCGAAAATAATTCGGTGAGTTTGGGGAACACAATGAACGAATTTAGTCTACTATTAGTAGAAATATTGACAGGGTGTTGGTGAGGAACGCTTTGGCGGTTTAGCTGAACATTAGCGGTTGAAGGTCGCTTCTGAATAAGACGGTGGAAGCTCTTTTTCAAGCCCACTGGGGGGAGGATTCGTAGATTGTGCTGGCACCATTCGCGTTGCCGCATATCCGGAGGGATAGTCAGCTCCATAAGTGTATCCTAATCTTTCCGAACCAGCGGGGGCTCCAGCACCAGGCACTGCCCAAGAGTATCCCGGAGTCCCCGACGATCCTGCAGCTGCAGGAGGATAGTAGTATGCGGGCTGTGGCGCATATCCTGGCGCTGCAGCTGGTGCTGGAGCAGGAGCAGGGGCGTAAGTAAACTGCTGGCTCTGGGGGGCGGACACAGAGGGAAAACTATGGAAAGCCGCAGTGTCAGATGGCCCAGGTGGAGGATATGGTTGGGCGTAACCGGAGGGACCGACAGGTGCAACTGCGCGATAAGTAGGCTGCTGCGATGTGTAGCCTACGATAGGTGGAACTGGGTAGCCAGGCACTCCAGCAGGAGCCGGATAACCTTGCACCTCATTAGGAGCTGTAGCGCGATAAGGATCAACGGGGGCTCGGCCTTGCTCTGCAGGCTGCGGGGGGTTGGATGTCTGGATGATTTGTGCCATTTCTTTCAATCCAGCACGGATTCCGGTCTCATTGATGAACATGAGGATTTGGAGGCCGAGACAGACGCCCATGATCGCGGAGTCACGGCGCCCCACCCGGAGAGTAGATGCGATGACGAGATTGACGATTGACAACGCGAACTCAATCCCAATGAATGGCCTGATCCAGTCTGCCAAGGCATAGCGTGAGAGGCAGCGCGCGGTCCGTGGGGGATTGAAAAAGGGTCCAAGATCCTCTGCATCGAGTTTCCGAACCAAGAGCCTGGTGAATAGGCCGCCCATCAACGCCCAACACAACTGACAGCTGAATGCGGCGGGGACCGTGCGCTCGCCCCTGAATTCATCAGTTCCGACTGCGCGTACAAAGTAGACCCACTGACAGACGAGGTGGATGAAACCAAAGACCATGCTAAGACAGCTCTTTCGATGATGAGCTGCTCGCAGCGAGTCCAGGCTCCCTTCCGGCACTCGCAGTTGCGAGTTCTGGAAGAACATATGACTTACGTCGGAAGCTAAACAAAAACATGGTGATGGCGTGGGAGGGAGTGAGGATGACGTGCAGTGCATGCACTTGTGGTGTCTCGTGTGCGCCTGCAGCTCGAGTCGTACTAGTGAATAAACTTTGGCCGTATACACAGACGCAACCCAAGGCTTTCCAAGTATCAAACCAATTCGAATCAGTTTCTAATACGAATAAATATACAATGGCTACGAAAGAAACACTAGTCCCCCCCTTGACATCGCGCCTTCACACTCGCGAAACTCATGTTTAGGTCCTCACAAAAATTGTTTGAATGGTCGCCAAAGGCCACAAATTTTTCTTCCTTGTTGATTGATGATATGATTTGTTTTGCGCTTGAGCCTGGAGGCTTGAAAACTGGCTATTCTAGCTACTCGTATTCTGTATTGCTTTCTCTGTTTTGTTTCCAGCTGCATCAGGAGACAGATTATTCTGGCGTTGCATCTGCACCGATTGTGGGAATGTCCATGATGTCAGAGCCATTCAGCGACGTATCTAGGGCCTGAGCTGCTGTAAGCCTCGATGACCTTGGAACCCCTGTTCCACCTATCATCGGGCCAGGTCGCATCATCTGGGGACTAAGAGAGGTGTGGACATTGCTGCCTGCATGTGTAGCCTGGAGTGGATCCGCAAACAGACCGGGTTGACGCAAGGACTGATGACACAGAGGACATGCTCGAAGCAATCTCATATACTGTTCCAGACCACTGTGGTTGCATGTGCGGCAAGTGACTGTGGGCTGCTCCCGAGCAATGATTTGACCAGTCGCGATGCATACCGGAAGTAATCGCGAACATTCACCGCAACGGCTATCGAACTCTGAGCAAGTTGCGCGACACTTAGGGCAGATCACAACAGCGACTGGTGCAGGCTGATGATCTCCAGCCACACGACTCGTCGGCGATGGATCGCGAGGAGGATGGCGGAGGAAGATGGCCAACGCGAGTTCATCGTAGGCCTGCGCAGAGCTTCCGGTGCTCGTCGTGCTTGCATCGAAAGGGCTCGCCACTGTCGTGGGAGTACCTAGAGATCCACTCGAACTCACGCCCGAAGCGGACTTAACACCCGAGTTGGAGCCGAGATTAAGGAGGTCGATAGAAGGCATTGCTTCCAGACTCATGAACGCCTTCGAACATTGGCCATACAATCCAGCATAGAATGTTGTTAGAGCAATCAACGACTGCACTTCGCGGGGATCTAGAACATCGTCGTACTCAGTCAGCCGGGAAGCGGTTCGTGCTGCTGCACGAGGGTCTCCACTATATAGTTGGCGATGGGCAAGCAACCAGAAGTGCATTGCCTCTGCACCATGCCAGGGCTGCTCGATCTCTGCAACTGCTGCCGCTCCTCCGATTCTTCCAGCGTCCAATGTGCTCGACGCGATTCGTGCCTCGGACTCAAGCATGGTTCGAAGGGCATTATTGGTGGCTGCTGCAATCGTGGTTGCGCTACTGGTGCCGGTCATACCCGCGGTCTGCATAACCTGGGCTTCGGAGCCTGAAGCCGTCGCCTGTGCCAAGCGAATTTGTTGCTGGCGGTACGCGACCGCCTCGAGGGCGCTCATCACGAACAACTTCTTTACCAAAAGTGGCGAGTATTGACCGAGTGCACTATTGCGCACTGGGTTACCCACCATATTCTTGTTCCGCGCGGCCTTGCCACCAGGAGTTGACGAAGATAGGCTCACACTAAGGCTGATTGTGGCAAGCGACCCCGACTTTGCACGACGACCGACTTCAGCTAGCAACCTACTTGAGTTCAAGTGGTTGCCTGCCTTGCGATACAGCGCAACAGCCTGAAGAAGACGTTCCTTCTGTAGAAGATGAGCAGCGTAGCGTGCAAGAAGGTCGCCAATTTGGGGCATCTTGTGGCGTTCAGCAAGTTCGACTGCTAGTGCCCACTGGCCCATCGTGATGCAAACGTCAACGGCGGCCTTGGGGTCGTCAGCCTTGAGGTACACTTCAGTCGCCTCACGAACAAGCCCAGCCGATGCCAGGGACTCCGCAAGGGGTTTCAGGATGGCCGAAACGTTTGAGCCTTCAGGGAGTTCGGCCAGCAGCTGAGGCAAACCTTCATAGTCATCCAGAAGCACCATGGACTGAGCAAGGCGCTCCAACGAATGCGACTGTTCAAAGTAGCTGCGCGCCTTACGCCATTTTTGGCGCTCAGCAAAGTATTCACCCAAGTTATGGAGCGCCTGTGTGAGGAGTAGGTCTGACGTTGCGACGTCATTACCTGCTCCCGTCGCGGACGTTGCGGTCGTAGATCCGTGAGTGTAGTTGATCATTGCTGATGCAGCAACGGGTCCTGGAAGTGGTCGAGCACCAGACGCAGTGAGAAGCTGAACAACACGAATCCAGTCACCCAGCTTTTGACGGAGTCCAACAGCCAAATCCTCACGTCCGGCTTCAATATAGATCGTTTCAGCCTCATCAAACCGTGAGAAGTGAGCAGCAACTTCAGCAAGCTGAAGAGATGGATCATTGATCAAGCGTAATCGACGGGCACATTGAATGCCTGCATAGTCTTGGCACGCAACAAATGCGCGTTCAGCGAGCTTGAAGTCTAGCTGTTTCAGAGACCATTCGGCAAGTAGCCTCCACAACCGGGGATGGGGATTCTCTTCGATAAACGTGCACGCCTCCTGAAGAGGACAAGTTGCAAGCAGTTGTCTCGTGTCGCGTAGGGTCTTGGTTTCGAACAGCACCACGTGGTCCTTGCTCGGATTGTCAGGATCCTGCATCAGTTCATCGAGTGCAACTGTACGAATACACAGGTCCTTGAATTCACACAAATAGGCATTACTCTGAATGGGCTCTTCTGGGGCGTTTCCACGGAAAATGTACATACGGCCTCGTTCCATGATGGCGAACAGTGACGGGTCATCTTCGCTCCATTTCATGTCCCAGACATTCTGACGTTCCACAGGAAGTGCAGCAGCAGCAGCAGCAGCAGCAGCAGCAGCAGCAGCAGCAGCAGCAGCAGCAGCAGCAGCAGCAGCAGCAGCAGCTTGGGACGATGAAGCGGCTGAAACACTGGTTGCGGCTGCAGGCGTGCTCGCTGCACCACCGACATCAACAAAAGTCAACACACCGTTGATATCGATAACCGACAGCTTAGTCGAGTTGCAATTGAGCTGAATCAACTCAGGACGAGTTTTGACGTAGAACTTAGCCTCCTCTGTGACGGAGGGTAAAGCATACCGAGTAAGAGATCCCGAAGCACGCGCAACAATGAGGCATACGTCCGACGCAGCTATTGCTACAATGGGGTTGTTTGTAGGCTTGAGAAGTTTGGCGAGCGGAGGGAAGCTCTGAACCACAGTTGCCCCTCCATTCGAGCTTGGAGCGATAACATTAACGCTTTGACTGCTCGTTTGGAAACCAAGCGTGCCCGTAGATGCAGCGATGGCCGCAGCAGCGCTGATGGGTCCATCGTCGACGTGGAAGGCACACTCAAACAGCTCACGGCGACGCGAGGCTGTGGTGCTGCTTGTGCCGCTTCCACTAGGGAGAGAGAAGATCGAAGTCCCGCTACCATCGCCGTTTTCATTTCCTCCAGAAACCACACTTGTAATTTTCGAAAGGGTACGTGTGGCCGATGCTGCGAGAGATGCTGTGGATGAGCTGGAGGATGATGGCTGGTCGAACTCCCAGACATGCACTGCTTCGCTGCTGGCAGCAATCACATGCGTTTCAGTGATGGATAAGAACTTCGGTTCAATATCGATGTAACGACTTTCCACTGCAAGACCTACGCCGTTGCAAAGAATCAAGCAGTAGCGCGAAGGAACAGGTCCGGCGGATGCCACTGCAGCAAGTGCCCCTTCATCCACACGTGTCGCCACTACGCAGTGTTCCCCTTTACCTCTCAGGCCTAAGAGGTTGGGCACAAACTTGGTATGCCTTTCGTTCGTGATCGAGTTCCAGAACGTGAGACACATGTCATCACGGTCAATGCGTCGGAAGCTGTACACAATGACCGAGTTGGACAAGCTACACCATTGATATAATCCGCGAACAGTTGCAAAGTAGATGCATGAGTCTACACCAATCACGAGGCGTAGCCCAGTAACCTCCCACGCAACGCTTACGAGGGCGTCACCTGGTGCTACGTGCAACGTACGAAGGTGCTTGCCAGTGGCTGTATAAAACTGTACAACTGCATTTTTACCTGAGGGTCCTGTGTTCGAGAGCGAGGTTGGCGTCCCGCTGCTTGTTGCTCCCGCAGGCGTTAGGAGGGAGCTAGGCTGCGGCTGGGCACCCGCTGGACCCTGGGGACCGTTCACAGACGTACCGCAAATAGCCAGAATCGTTCCTGCGGCGTTCCAAGCGCAGTTGTGACACATTAACCCAGTGTCAATGAGGACGGGATTATCATCCTGTTCGTTTCTGAGGATTTGCACCTTGCCAGTGTCATATGCAATAGCAAGTGAAGGTGTAGAAGGGTCGCGACCGAAAGCGCCATCATACCAACTCATACCCACAACCTTGACTGGAGGGATAGGGGCTCCAGATTCGGGTGGAGGCAAGGTGTAGTTCTTGAGCTTACCGAGCGAATGGCCAGCGGCATCATAGAGATGCACATCGCCAGTCGCCGACGCAATCAAAATCAGCTGCCCGTTTGGAGACCACTCGACACGTGTGATGTTCATCTCGAGTTCTGCCATCCAGTGTCGCGTGCCATTAACACCACCAACAATGACTCCACCGTCCTCATAGGCGATGCAGATTCGGCTACCGTCCGAAGTCCATTTCATGTCATGCACAACAGACTTCTTTCGGTTATTATTCATCTCTTCGACCCACTTGTCGTCCTTGAGATTGAACATGCTGATGGAACCGCTTGCGTCCGAGGTCGTTAGCTTGCGATGCTGTTCATTCCAAGCAATCACCATGACGGTATCGTTGTGTTTTTCGATCAGCTGCAGCGCCTGGATGTTGCCCGAACCCGATTCTGGTGTGGGCTGAGTGAACTGAAATACCCGCAGCATGCCCTTCTGACCACCCACGGCGACCCACCCCTCTGCACGGTCCCATCCCACACATCTGACCTTCAGCTGGCCGGGGATCTGGATCTTCTTAGTGAGGTAGGCGAACTAGAGAGATAGTAGAAGTGCGCGCAAAATGTTTGGAAAGATGTGGGCAAGCATGAGGAACAGGTTACAAAAAACGATCTTGTTGTACAGCCGCGATGGCCGGGCGATTCCAACCGTTTCTCAACGATACGCCGGCCGAGCCATTTTTTGCAGAAAATGGCAGGCACATCGTCATATTCGGCAATTTAGACCCTAAGCAATAATCGTAACAATACAACCGCTATCTAATAAACAGATTTATAACGTACCATCGACGACATTGCGTTCGATATTAAGCTTGCCACTAGTGAGTGATTTTGAATTCAAATTCTCCCGCCTGCGTTTCCGCCACCCATACGCTGGATCTACCAGGCTGACCTCTGGGCCGTGGGTGCCGATAGCCTCAGACAAGAGTGACACGCACGTGTGCTGTGTCGTTCTCCCGGGACTATCATTCAGTCAGTCGCTTGCCCAGCCAGAGACCCAATTTCTCAAGGGGTGAAACGATCTTAGGAGCACTTTTATTCCTTAGGAAATACCCAGTGTGCAGACAGTGATTCACATTTCCACTAAGTTCTTTCGCTGTAAGCCTCACATAGCAGTGTAAGCAGCCAAGGACCTGCCTTATACAGTGCCAGGATCCACACAAAATTCGCCATATGGCATTCGCGAGCCCACTGGGACCCAGCATCTCACGCCTTGGCGAGGACGGCCGATTGCGCCATGGCCAAGACCGGATTAGGAAGCTCAGACTTGGGCTGGCGGATTCACATCATTCGTCTCGAGTCGATCCAGCTGTGCCACTTCTCACGGCTGACCGCAAAGAGCGTGAACACTTGATGGGGATGGTAGAGCGTCGTGAGGATATGGTCTCGACGCGACCCAGACTTGGACTGCAGCCCGTCCAGACCGAGGTGGAAGACGCCCGGTGGCTTGATAAATGGCACGGCTCGACTGTGACCCAGGTTCATACCCGTGTCGAAACGTCGTCTCAGGACCTGGCAAAGATCCGACAGTTCCTCGAGCGTATGTCGACAGACCCGGCCGGACGAGATCTTGCACGCAAGATCCAGATGATCTACACACCACACCCACATCAGGGCGATATCGATGCAATTGCCCAATGGGAGGATGATGCACGCACGGAGTTCAGGAATCGTGAGGAGATTGCGCTTTCAGACACCTACTCTCCATCTCCAGTCCCCGACGATGGCGATCCAACTCGTAACCTGCGAAACGTGGGGCCCAGTGTCGTGGAATCGACTGCAACCTCCAAGCCACGTGATGTGCCCTGGCCACATCAGCCTGCCATTGATGCAGATGGTCTGGAGCGACTTATCGGAGCTCTTGAGCGCTTGCAAGAACAAAAGGGGCGAGAAGAAGAACAGTCTCAAGAACAACAGGCTTCTCAGCCCCGTCAAGCACACGATGCGTACCACCAGTTTGACACAGCCTGTCATGGTCAGACGCATCGCTCAACCACACCTTCAAGCTGGCGAGGGTCACCGTCTCCAGACCTCGAGTTATCAACGGGGTCTGCCACCTCTCTAGGCCGGAGAGTTGGTAGAGTTGCCGCCACGAGCGTTGTGACAACCACTCAACGTGGAGCACAAATCACTACAAAGACGCATCCTAGCGTCACGAATCGACAGAGTTCAGATAGATCCGCTGGGTCTTCTCATGCGAAAACTGACAAGGTTCAAGAGCCTTTAGACCGTCAACAGATGCGGACTACAACCCCGGAGCACCTGTCTCGGCCTGAGCTGAAAAACTCTGTACTTCAGTCCGCAGCAGAGCGACTAACACATATTAAGGCCCTGCTCGCTCTTGTGGACAGTGCGACAGCACCAGATCATGAAGCGAGTACGAGCACAATCCCTCAGAAGTCGCCCGCGCAAGCAATACCATCTCGTGTTACACATTCACCTGAAGCTTCTTCTGCCGCTGTCCCAACTGCTGCTGCAAGGTCTTCTCCTGTCTTGACACGACCTCATACCGCTCGCGTTGAGTCGAGTACTAAGTCGTCGAGTACTGTCCGCAGTGCTTTTCGATCTTCGTTGCATGACTATTTAGAAAAGCTCGGCTTGAGTGAAGCACCTGACAGCGAGAGATCCGTTCAATCACGTCCCCAACCAGCCCGACCGAAGAGCGCAGGAACCTCAGAAGGACCCAATTCATTGCGAGGTGTTCATGGCATGGAGGGCCTAGTGTCGGCAGGAAGAGCGTGGAGTGTGACATCTCCCACGCCTCCACCCGAGCCCACATGGGTATCTGATCAGAGCTCGCATGTGCGTCTGGAAAACGTGCGTGAGGCACCCCTTCTTGGCGGTTCGCGATCCCGTCTTACGACCCCGTCAAAGCTGTCTGGACCCCTAGAGCCATCACTACCTCAAAGTGCTCAGAAGCTTCTAGCGCCTGGCACTGCCCCGGTAATGACATCTAGAGCCCATGGTCAGCAGATAATCGAGGACTTTGGCCTTCAGAAATCAACGGAGCAGCTCGTCGAATTTGCCCGCCGTGCCCGCGAGAAGCGGAGAATCGAAGAGTATCAGAGAGATGCACTTACGGGTGCGATTCTTTCGCGAGGAAAGCGCAGGGCTCAGCGAATGCGTTCACTCGAGGATGCTGAACATGTGCTAGATGCATTAGGTGCCCACGGGCTCGGCGCCTCAGACGCTTCACTACGTGCGGCCGCCGCTGATGTGCATGTCCCGAAGTGGGTGATCGAAGAAGCAAAGCGCCGGGTTAAGGCGCGGGCCGAGAAGGAGATGAGGGAGGAAAAGCTCGTCCGTGCTCGTCTCGAACTCGAACAGGCCCGGGCTAGAGCTACACGAGCGCGCAAGCTGGAGCGGCTTAGAGCCAAACACCAAGGTGCACTCGCAAGCCGGTCCTTAGGTATTGGTGCGATCCCTGGCCAGGGTGGAGCTGCGTGCTCTACCGCGAAATACCTTGCCGTCGAGCGTGCCAAAAGTAAGAGGCTTGCAGAACTGCGTGCCCGACGTGCAGCACTAGCCCGTTGGCAGGAAATGCGCCGAAGTCTTCTCCTTGATGAGCAATACGTTGGTGATGCGGCTGTTTTCGCACGTCTAAGTACGCTGAGGGAGTGCGACGTGATTGCGGCTCGCGAGCGTCTCTTAGCCCGGGAGCGAGAAAAGCACGGCACTCATGTGATGCGCGACTTGAACGCAAAGCATGATGAGGTCGCAGACCTTCCACTGTTCAGAAAGCTCTTTGGTCAAACAGAGGAAGAGAGAAGGAGACTGGCGCCAGTTATCGAGGAGCAGAAGCGCATTCTCGAAGATGCTGTGACACGTGCCGAAGCCAGTGAAGAATCCAAGGCGAAGGCTCGTGATCGGATTCGATCGGATGAATGGTATAAAGGACGGCCCATACGACTATCCCACTCTCCACCACGGCCTGTGTCGGGAGCCTCCCTGAACCTTTCTAGTCCCAAGGTGGTTTCGTCAGCAGACCAGAGTCGATGGAAGGATAGTTCATCGATTTTTGCACGCGATGAATGCCAGTGCGCCGCACCTAAGCATGGCTAACGCAAGCACAGTTGCTAATATAGTACTTGCATTGTTCACTTTATTATTAGCGAACTTCAGTCAGTTGTCGCACTTGTACTCTCGACGCATCCTGAGCCATCGCACAGAAGGGTATGGAGAGACAAGCCTAGAAACAAAGTTAGGGGTATAGGCTAAGATCCCTCATCAATATTGTAACAGGTTATGGATCGAAGATGTGGTTAATGCGCTTTCTCTGGTTGCACCACCTGAATGTCAAGGTCGGAGTCGTCGATCTTGGTGCTTGCAACTGGGAGCTCTTGGGTCCGGCTTCCTTCGATCGGGTGTGCAGTATACTTCGTTGGGGTGGCTGATGTAGACGATGCACTTACTGCAGCAGGAGTCCCGCGGGAGGCAAGGCTTTCGCGCCGTTTGACCTCAGTGTATATAATCGTCGCAACTAACGCCACGAGCACTCCCAGAACACCTCGTGGCTTGAGTTGGTTTCCAAACAACCAAACACCTAGGAGCAGAACGAGACAAGTTTTTGCGTGACCAATCACTTGGTATGTCAGGGGTGATGTCTTGCCAATAATGATGAAATTTGTCAGGTTCACACCAACAGCACACAGGCACGTAAAGATGATAAGTAGCACCACTTGACTTGACCAAACGTAGTCGACCAGTCCTACTACGGCCTTTCTCGTGGCAGTCGCGGGCAGGGAATACCAGCTATCTAGGAGGGGGGACATAATAGTCAGTGTGAGACCGACATATGGCGCAGAAAGTTCGAGTAGCTGGGAAGGATTCAACTGTAGCTCCTTCTGTTTCTGACCAGTCCAGATTTGTGCAACAGCCGTGGAGAACACTGCCAAGCTTGCCATAATCAGGCCTTGAGGGTTCACAGATACGTCAGCCTCAGTGGCAATGCCTACACCAACAAGCACCATGAGCAATGAAAGCTTTACATTGCGTGAGACGGTGCTTCCGTCGATGTAGTACTGCAAGACCAGAATGGCAGGAACGCATAAAAGCTTGGTCATCTGATAGAATCCCACAGAGTTGTACGTTAGATTCAGATTCATGAAGCCAACCGACGCGGCGGTGGCGATGCTTGCCTTGATGACTTCCATCATGTCCGCCTTCTTGTGCTCGAAGAAGCTTACGGTTCTTAGCACCCACATCCCGAGAGCAGTAGCGAAGAAGTGAATAGCCGAGAGAATGATAACGTAGTTGAAGCTCAGGGCTGCCACAAGGTATTTGTTTGCGATGACAATACCCACCGAGCTGACAATGGAACCGATGATGCCGAGGACCACTGACGTCTCGAGGCCCAATACTGTGGTACCACGCGGGTCAGACATGGCTGGAATGAGCACGAATTAGTGAAAATGTCGCTGACCGGGGACCTACTGGATGATTGCTGGTAGTTCTTTGGCTCCGACCTTCTCTCTAGGTATGAAAACAGAATTTTCAATACACCACGCACCGGCAATGTGGATATTCACAATGGTAACGAGAGTGCGAGTGAGTGTGATTTCATCCACCCACCACCCTTCAGCGGGTCAGAGATCCGGGCCAGGACACATAGCGTTTCGAACCGAGGAGTGTATTTTCCGCGTAGGAGAAAGTGGTACTTAGCTGCGTGCTTTGTACGTAGAAATATGCCAAAGAAACCTGTTATATCAGCAAAGCCCAAACTGGCTGATAGTAACGCAGAGGTATCAAACCAATCGCGAGGAATTCAATCCAGTCGCAAGGAAACTCCGGACGCCACCAAACCACTGCGCACTAGTCCTGCTCAAGCCGTCCCTCCCGTTGCAGCTAAGTCAACCACTGCGAATCCACTCAGGGGTGTCAAAACTGTCACTCGAGCAGACAAAATGAATGCTAGTAGTCTGCGCGCTGCTAAAAGCGGGGCTGCACTGAGGGCCTCAGGCAAGAGCGCATTGAACAAGAAGGCGACGGCGCGTGCTGAGCGTCTCGAGGATGATGAACTCGATCTTGCTTATGCTAGTGATGAGGATCAGAATCAGGATCAGGATGAGATGGCAGATGCTCCCAGCTCGCGAGATGAAAGTCAAAGTGAGGAAGAAGAGGAAGCAGAGGAAGCAGAAGAAGAAGAGGAAGAGGAGGAAGAAGAGGAAGAAGAGGGAGAAGAGGAAGAAGAGGGAGAAGAGGAAGAAGAGAAGTCAGTTGAAGAGCACAAGCACATCGAATTGGGAAGTGATGATGAAGAAGAGGATGAGTCTTCTTTCTCACTTTTTAGTGAGTCGAAGAGCAGTAGCAAAAAAGGGCAGCCGGTGACAAACGTTCCTGCGGAAGCGCCTCCAGCCGCTTCGGCAACTTCTAGCCAGAGGAACATGCCGACTTCTGCTCCCATAACAGGTAAGGCCACAAGTGTCTCAGCACTACTCAATGTCGATATGCGAAATCCCTCAGTTAAGTGGAACTCGATGCCTTACAATCCCAAGGCAACCTTTCAAATGCTTGGGATTAAGGATTGGCTCTGCACGGTTCTTTCGCGTATGGCCATCACACGCCCTACAGAGATTCAGCAACGTGCTATCCCACCAATTCTCCAAGGTTACGACATAGTAGCACGTGCCAAGACTGGTAGTGGAAAGACCGCATGTTTCGCATTGCCTATCGTTCAGAATCTTTCGGCAGACCCATACGGCATCTATGCCTTAGTTTTGACACCTTCACGTGAGCTTGCGTACCAGATTGCCGAACAGTTCTCAGTCTTTGGCCAAAATATGAATCTACACACATGCGTCATCATAGGTGGTCTTGAAATCGTTGCTCAATCGAACGAACTCGCTTCACGGCCACATGTAGTCGTCGCGACCCCTGGTCGTCTGGCGGACCTTCTTCGTCGCCACGGAGCAGAGTGGCACACAAAACATTTGCGGTATCTTGTGCTAGATGAAGCAGATCGTCTCTTGGAGGATACGTTCACTGAGGATCTTTGCACAATCCTTGATGAAATCCCATCAGCAAGTCAAAGACAGACGCTTCTGTTCTCTGCCACGATCACACGCGCAATGCTCCGTGTGGCTAATGTGCCGGATCCAGTGCCACTCAAGAAGACAGATGAGGATGTCGATGCCCAGGCACACGAGCTTGATACCATGGTCCAGTCATCGAACTTCGATGGTGGTGAAGATCTACGCGAGTCATCGTCACTAGCCAAGAAGAAAGTAGGCGGTGTGAAGCAGGTCAAACTGATCACCACTGCTGAACCTCAGCTCTCAAGCAAGCTTACGTCGCTGTTCAAGGACCCAATATGGATTCAAGCCTCGACTACCGAGGATCCCATTGTTGATACTCTCGAACAATATTATTTGTTCATCCCACAAGCGGTGAAGGAATGCTACTTAGCATATATCTTGCGCGTATGCAATCCAGACGATCCAAACTATGATCCAACAAAGTCTTTCATTGTATTTACAGCAACATGTGATGGGTGTGAGTTCCTTTCGCAGGTGCTACAAGTGCTTTCTATCCCATGCGTTTCATTGCACTCCAAACTTGCACAACATCGACGGTCTGCTGCACTGCACAAGTTCAAAGCAGGCACAAGTAAGGTGCTGGTTGCGACCGACGCTGCATCTCGTGGTTTAGATATCCCTTCTGTCACCACAGTCATCAACTATGATGTCCCCCGTTTCATCGCGGACTATGTTCATCGCGTTGGTAGAACAGCCCGTGCTGGCCGCGGCGGTCAGGCTATTACGTTTGTTTCTCAATACGAAGTGGAGCTGTTTAAAGCTGTAGAGAAGTCGATTAACAAGACTCTCCCCGAATACGTAGTTCCCGAGGACAAGGTTCTCGAACGGCTCAAATCCACGAACGAGGCCAAAAAGCGTGCTCGTATCCGATTGATCGACTTCGCGATCGCAGATGGTAATCTTGATAAGGTCCGAATTGATAAGCAACCAGGCAAGCTGGGAACTAAGAGGAAGTATAACTAACACAAAGGTATTGGCTCACGGTTTGCGACAAGATTCAATACATTTTTATGTGCAAGAAGGTGTAAGACAAAGAAAGCGATGTGTATTGATTCAAGACTAGTGCTGCTCAACATCTCAACATAAGCTAGTTAGTGCTACAATCACCAATAAAGATGCTGCGCTGAAGAGCCTTGCCTTGTGTAATTTTCTACGCGTACATTGGCCTCTCCTCAGCCTAGTTGTTACATTCTCGTCTTCGGGTTCCAAGATTCATCTCAGCCAAGTGCGGGGAAGACTTGGGCCACAAAGCATTCATTGATAATTTTAACTTGCTGTTGCTCTTTGCAGCCAATTATTTTTGCATGAGAGCAGGATCCATTTGCACATGGGTCGACCTCGGCTGTGAAAGCAGGTTGAACTTGGCTTCGCTCGTCGGCCTCTTTTGCCCCAATAGACTCACGGCTTCTGGCATAACGGTGGACTGCACTGGGGCACCTCTTAGACCTTGCCCCGGAAGTGCATTGGCTGGCATAGTGGGGCCAGAGCGTCGTTGTGGATAATTCAATGATTGCGACGTGGTCAAGGGAATCGTGGGAACACCTGCACCCAAGTCATGGAAAGTCCGTGGGGACAATGAACCATGGGCTACTCCGAGTGGTGGGGTGCTTATCTCCACATAGCCTAAGCTGGGTGAGGGGGCTTCTTCAGCACGTCCTGGACCCATGACGCCGAGTGATAGCGCGCCGCTAATTGGGGTATTCATAAGGTTAACGCCACTGGTATGAGCGCTCTGATTACCTGCACTGGATGCAGGTCGACCCATGGGGGCTTGATTGTCATTCAGATTCACGCCACCTGGAGGGAGACGGATATCGTACACAGTGGCCGCAGTATTATCATCTTCGACGTGATTTGCAGGGGTCGGCATGATGGCCTCGTTAAGGAGTGAGAGGTCCATGATGTGGAGGTCGTTGAATTCCTTAGAGTTGGGCTGATCGTTATGAATGGGCAGACGGGGGGTGACCTTACCGAACACTGACACGTAGTCCGTACCCACATCCTGTACGCCAGACAATCTAACACTACCATCTGCCCTCACCACGGCGGCCGAAGGCATAGATCGGAAATCGAAGACATAGACACGAGGAACATATTCAGTTGGTCGTTCTACTGGTTTGGTACCGCCTTCCAGTCGATAGAAGTCCTTAGTTTCTTCCCCTAAGAAAGATGAAGACGTGGATTCAGCCGTGGCCGGTGAGGAGTCGGGTGCGCCTGAGGAACCAGGTGCATTCGAGACTGCGGTTTGCGGTTTGGACTTACTCAAGGAACGGTGGGAGGCAACCGCCGAGGCAGGGACAACGTTGTTGGAATCACTTGGGATAGCCGAATGGCCAAGGACGAAGTCGTTGGGTAGTTTTGGTGTTCGCGCAAGCATTTGACCTCGCGCGAGCAGAGCTTGTGTTGCTTCTAGTGTTTCTGAGGGTCGCAATCCACTTACTAGCGCAGAGAGAGTGGGTGACTGTACTCCGCTTGACATCAATTTCGCTGGCGGGAGACCACTAGCACGTAGAGGTGTCAGAGAGGACGATGCAAGGGAGGGAGAGGGGAGCTGAGGCGGTCTGCCATCACTTGTGGTTGGCTGTTGTTGATGTTGTTGCTGTTGTTGTTGCTGTTGTTGCTGTTGTTGCTGTTGTTGCTGTTGTTGTTGTAACTGCTGTTGTTCTCTCACCGCAGCCTCGGACAACGCGGCCAATCGTGGCGAACGTGTTTCAATACTTGGCGTTGGGGCACGAGACAGAACAAGATTGGGTGGTACCGGCGCTGCCGTGACATTTACGGGGGTTGGACGAGCTGCATTCACAGCTACGTTGGATAAGCCAGGGGTGAGTTGTAAGGGCGCTAGTACTCGCGGTCCTGGGGAGGCTTGCCCAGACAATTTGGCAAGTTGTGATACGCCTCCAGGATTTGAGATTGAGAGCGCTAGCGTACTCGGGGTAAGCGCGCCAAGTGCCGGTGTCCCTTGCCCCGTGGCGGTGGCAGCCACATCAGCCGTCGCCGCTGCAGTCAAAGCGCTGAGACGTGGGGAGTACTCTGCACGCGTCAGAGAAGGTGTGGCACGACCTGACGTGGGGCTTATTTGTGAGAACAGCGAAGTTGTAGCTGCCGTCGGCGAGGCTCCGGGATAAGCACCTACGGCTGACGGATTCGAAGCCGCAAGGGATCGATATGCCGTCTCCGTTGAGTTAATCACAGCAGAGTCGACATACGCGTTCTGTTGTCGAAAATCGGTGGCAGGCGTAGCAATAATGGGTGCTTGTCGAGGTACAGCTGGAGCTGAGTTGGTTAAACTACCGCTGCTGCTACTGTTGCTAAGGGGACCACTTGGGTAGGATGGTAAGGACCGATTTGCGGCGGCGGTGCTATACATGGTTGCCACCTTACGATTAACATTAGCAGGGAGCGCGGCGGACGGGCCAAGTGCAACAGCAGTTGCACTCGACACTCCGCTTCGTGGAGTCAATGTGCCTGATGTTGAGCCAAACGACTCATTTGGAGTGTTCTGGTTGTCTTCCTCGTCTTCATCTTCGTAGTCTTCATCATCGGCTGTTTCGGCTCCATCACCTAGTGTGTCGTGTCCACCGACATCTGAGGTGGCTCTTCCAGTGGTGGGAGGGAGGATGGGCTTTCCAGTTAGGGTGGTGACACCAAGTGCCGATCCCACAACAACTCCTGGCGCAGATGTATGACTGGTAGAACCCATACCCCGTGCCGCGCCGGGCCGTACGGGCGTGAATGAACTGGTACTGGGGTGTGGATTCTGCGCGTGGACTCCTGCGCCTCCGCGAGAGGTTGTGCTGGAAGGGGTAGTGTTCTGCTTTGTCGGAGTGGGGTCAGCTGTGCGGCCTCTCCCACTCGCCCTTGATGGAGTAGATGCGGTTTGGGATGGAATAGTACCGGTTGGTGAACTTAGTGTTCCAGCCACGACACTCGCTCCTCCACGAGTTCGGGATGCCAAAGCACCCGGATCTTTTGCGGCATCTTTTGGATGCGGCGGTTCAATGTGCACCACAGGTCCACGAGGAGCAAAGATGGCCATTCCAGCTGCAGGGTCAATACCCTCTGCCTTCATCTTTAGCAAGTGATCATTCAAGTTCTGTTTTGGTTTTGACTTGCTCGGCCGGACGCTTACGGGACCTTCTTCAGGGCCGTGCGTTGATGAGACTGTCGCTGCGGCTTCCTTGGCCATGATAGTTGAGGTTCCGCCTGAGCGCCGGCAAGTCGCACAGGTGCACTGACCCAAGCAGGCCGGACAGAGCCACTCATTTACGTCCGGGATTTCGGGTAGGGTGATGTTGTAGCTCCGTGCGAGGCATGCAAAGCAAAACTTCTTACGGCATTTGCGCTGCTTCAATAGGGGATCACCCTGATGCATACAAAAGATAATCTGATCCAGGCTCTTGTTATTTTTGCACTGGTGACAGCTATTACCTGTGTCCGACGACATCTCGAACTAGTGCAAACGGCGGTCCTTTGCGAGGATGCCGCAGGATTAGCTCTACTAGCCTGGGGGGAAAGGAATGGTGATCGCGCAAGGCGCGGGAAACCGTGGGATAACTCACTCCAAGGCGCGATACTGGCGAGCTAGCGCCGCACAAATACCGAGGTGAGTGTGAGGCAATTTCAAGTTTTTCGCTTTGGACACAGAGAGATGCAACTGACGAGTTCGGACAACGGATCCCAGGCAGATATCCCTGCCTATTACACCGACCTGTACCAGATGCACCGGTCTAGAGTAGAGAAACGCACACGCAGGGTGAGAGAGCTGAGGTTGCAAACTTATCGGAGATCCATTTTCGTTCTAAGGTATAAAACTTGTCGAAAAGGGGTAGAGCCCCGTGAAATGTCTTGAAACGTATAGTTGAGTGCGTTATTTGACACGAGATACACACATTACTAGCGGCATTCCCACGAAGCATCCCACCGGTCTTGAGATGTCACACAACTTATTCCCAGTTCACCATCAGAAAATTGAGCCTCTGGCGCGTTCGGGACCCTCGCACTGGTGTCAGAGCTGCAAGGATGGTGTTGGGTGGTTGATAAGCACTGAAAGTTTTGCGTAAGAGGTTTTGTATTTGCTCAGACCCGCTGCACTGCGCGTGAAGGCAGGAAAGGCCACTCGCTGGAAGCAAGCTCACTTGAGGAAGATCAACCATGACTGGAGTATTCCGTGTGGATTGGCTCGAGATCAAACATGCAGGCAAACTCAATGACACTCATACCTCCACAGTTTATCAGGGATCTAAATCAGGTCGTACTACCAAACAGACTTCTGACACAGTGTAGCATTCGCCAGAACTGGCTGGATCAAGGCTCAACTCGCACATGGCCCAGGCTGAGCTACCCAAAGGTGAGTAGTAAGACATTTCGCGTGCACGTGTATCAAATCTCATGCGGCGGTCTCAGTGCTTACTTACATTTCGCTGCACTCCTACTGCTCCATCCTCCTTGCCACGCAGCCGCACTCGAACGAGTTGTGAAAGGAAAACTCAGCGGTACGAGCGTCAAGCCGGCACCATCTGCGGTCGCGGCATTACTTGTATGCGGGAAAGGTAAGTTATGCCCACCTTTATGTGCGCTCTGGTCTATGACGCCGATTATCTCTGAATTCCCTGGATCTTTTGCCGGTTGTTCATGCTGTTTGCACGTCTGGAGTCCCCTCGATCAGTTTCCCGCAGCTGAAGCTAATCAAACTATGCACCTGCCGCAAATGATGCTCCATCGTACAGAATTTATCAATATGCTCGCTAGAGAAGCTACGCAGGTACGAGAGGAGCGCAAGCGATCGGTTATTGTGGATGAAGATATCATGCAGGCACTCGAGCGCAAACATTTCGAGTCTTACACTGATGAGGTTAAGGAAGTCGTTGCAGCATATTCAGAAGCGGTATCAGAGCGGTCAAAACAGCTTAAACAGACCCGTAACAAGTTTAAGAACTCGGGGCTGAGCATGGAGGAGCTGGCAGCTCGACAACAGGAGGTTTTTGCCAAATCTAGAGCAGCTGCCCTGAGCGCAGCAATCGATTCAACTCAGCTCGCACTCTTGCAGCAATTAGCGCAGGGGAATTCCAGCATACCCTTTGATCAACATAGCCAAGATCAGCCACGGTTACAGAATGCTGCCGAAAGAGACGATGGATCTGACAGAATCGCCAAAGCATTGATTAATGAACACATCATGAGACAACAGAGCTTGATGCTTCAGTTGCAGCAGCAGCAGCAGCAGCAGCAGCAGCAGCAGCAGCAGCAGGAAGACCACCACCCAGCGCCACCGCTTTCTGCAGAGTCCAAACTCGCTTCTAGTATTACTGACCGAGCCATGTCTGAAGATAGTTTGTTAAAGACAGAGGGACCGACCGAAACAACTGATAACACACCGAGTGTAACAACAGAGTCTGCTCGTGAGAGAGCTAAGCGGTTAGTTCAGGCGCTAAAGGCAGGCAAGCGGTCACATCCGCATGGAGTGACATCCGATGACGCACGCACAAAGATGGAACCAACTGGCCAGGATGTCAAAATCGAAGACCGACCCCGAGAGCATGTTCGTGTAAAGTTCGACGATTCGATTTGAAGAGTTCTGCCATCAAATTTCTGCTTATTTATTTCATCAACAAGACCTTAGTCTTAGTATCTCCCGTGTCGTAGTCACAGGTCCCTATCCACTAGCCTCTGTCCCGACACTGTACCACTGACTGACGGTCGAGGTAACAAGACAGAGCTTTTTTGGAACGAGCAGAGTACATTTTCAAGTATTGTGAATCCTTGCGCTGGGGAGGATTCTGGCGCGAGAAAATGCATTGTACAATACATCTCGCATCATAAACGCGGGTACAATGAGCGTTATACCCATTCCGCATGCAATTCATCTGCGCGAGCGGGGATTTCGGTTCGGGACTGAAACCTCAAACGGTTCTTTACGTCATACCCTTCGTTTGCCACATGATTGGAGACCACCTCAGCCTATTGTCCCGCTATATGATGTCCAAGATGTTGAAGACCGATATATGAGCATCCGATCTGCAGATACCGCTTTTGCATGCCCCAAAACCGATCGATTCTTCTTGTCTGGCTGTGAAAATGTTTGGGCTGTTGGAGATCAGGCCGGACAGCTCAGGCTCTTCGTGCGAGAAACCCGAGAAAGCACCAATCAGAGACATGGCTCGCGTCGTTCAGCTGCTTACGATGCTGAGGTGGAGGAGGATGAAGAGAGCGAGCAGGGATGCCGTATCCATGCCATCGGCAGACATCTCAATGCAAAAGTTAGCGCCCTGAGCTTTGCGAATATGGACGCCTGGCTTGCCAGCGGCGATGGTGATGGAGTCGTCGCAACGTGGGACATCGAAACACGCGCACTTACGACAATGCTGGCGTTCCGTGTCCCTGGATCTCATCGTGGTCAAGGAACAACCCCGTCCTTGTCACCTTTACAAATTGACTCAATTGATTCAGACGGACGGTCACTGCTTGCTGTGGGTGTGACAACAACCACATCATGTCATGTTGCTGTCCTTGACCTCCGTGTGCCATATCATACTCCAGTGTACCAGTTTGATGTGCATGACTCAGAGAAGGAGTCGTATACCAGTCGTGCTCCGATCTTCCGGTCCATGTCCTCGAACCTCCGGTCATACTCATCAACATTCGGTGTATTTCAACAGTTTGCAGCGTTATCAGGCCTAAACGAAAGGTTCTTGCCTCACAACTACGCAGTATACTCGCCATCCGTCGTGCTTGATATTTGCGCTGACTTCGACGCCGGCTCCCAATCCAGTTGCAAGGCACGCTTTGTGGGAAGTGCAGCTTACGCGTATATGCTTCCCAGCAAAGCGACAGTTGGGTGTGGTGAGCACCTAGACTCGTTCGTGGACGCAATTGACGGTCTTAAGTTTCAAGAGTCATCTTATGAAGGAGCCTCGAGAGGCCATGGTTGCACAACACAGGGTCTCGCGGTTGTTGTAGGGCAGACATGCCAACTCTTTACACTTGATGCTCTCCATAGTCACATGCAGTCAGACAGGTATATGCAGTCCGCGCATGAACGACAATGCATATTTGACGAGTTTCTGACAAACGCCATCGAGATTCATCCACATCTAGCAGAGCGCGAGAAAACTTCAATCCGAAGATTTGTTAAATGCCGGAATGCTTCGGCACTGGGCATCAGCGGAGAGAACGAGCTAGAGTCAGCCTGCAGGCCATTGTCGGATGACTCGAGCGACTTTCCACGTTATGGGCCAACTTCGGTGCACCAGTGCCAAAACAAGCACATTCATGATTCGAGTGGCAGCAGCAATATGGAGAGCGGATCCGACAGCAGCAGCGGCAGCAGCTCTGATAGCGATACCGACACGGATTCAGAGGCTCAGTCCCTCACTATGGATATATGGCCTCGTCGTCTGAGCAGTTTATCGTTCAGAGTAGACAAACTGCAGCTTCGGATGAATGCTCTCGCTGAGGTCTACGAAGCTACTTGTGCTAAGTTGTCGCAGCGAGCGTATCCGTGCCCTCAACTGACCCCAGCACACGTTTTTAGATTCGCTGGAGGGGGCGTGCAACCCGAATCGATTTCAACTTCAGCCCAGATTCGCGACTCCCCCACGTATCAACCAATGAACAGGCTAGGATTCAAGGTTATGGATCTCCATGCTACCGGCGCGTTTGCACTTTGCACCAACTCAACCTCCGAATCTGACCGAAACGAGGCGCTCTACCTTAATATCATTGCATCGGGGGCTTACCACTTTGGACTAGAGGATGCACTTGCTTTCAGACTTGTCATCCCCTTGGATTGCAGTGAGGGAGATCACGTCCGTGTACATGAGGCTCAATTCATCCCAGAGGTACAACAAGCTGCATATCAGTCGCCCGCCGTACCTGACGTTCTCATCTTCTGTGCCATCGTGAGCAAGGTTCAGGTCTCGCAAAAGGGTGGTAACAACGATCCCTCGGCATGGTTTGTAATGTTTAGGGTCTACATGCCGAAAATTAGCTCCGTGCAACACTGCGGATTCGCCCACGAAGTACTCATGAAGGCTCCGCTGATTCATCGACCTCAGATGCTCCCGCTTATGCCTCCTATATACAGGTTCACAGCCTTCGTTAGAACTGCGTACAATGCCTCAAACATGGAAGAAAGTCTGCTCGACGAAACCTTAACAGAAGATCACCAAGTTTTGGGTGGTGCTAAACGGACGTACTCGGAATTCGCGGACCGCTATGGTCATACGATGACAACCAATGGAACTCGCCAGCAGCTGAACCTATATCACTTCGTGGCTGACCTCCCGTCAACTCACTTTGATGTGACTCGACTTCTGGCACCGGCTCATCAATTCAATGGCTCCAAGTTTTGTACGAAATTGTCCAAGACATTCCAACTGTTCAAAAGGGACCGCCCTTTATTATCCAACCTAACATCTGCTTGCGTGACGCAATATCGATGGCCCCGCGTGGTTCTCATCCGTTATTTCGGCGATGTCCAGGAAGTCTGTGCTGTGCCACCCGCAACACACCAGCTGCTCCCATTCCCAGTCCGTGCGGCCACATTCGGATTCAAGCTGCCGTCCACGATGTCTCGGTTGGCAATGCATAGTCTTATGGACTTTGCCCTTGGTAGTGCGAACACCAAGTTCGTGGGCCGGTACGCGTGCGAATGCCTCCAAGATGGTTCCAGGGATATAATTCGTCGTAAGAAGGTTCAGTTACTGAAGGGTATAATGGAATCCGACCCACTGAGCGCTCAAAACTTTGTTGAGGTCTCGAAACAAACTGCCCAATTCACACCTAGAGGAAAGACGGCCGTTTTGAGGGCGAGAGATCTTCTCGATTGCATCATCAACAAAGACCAGATCGGATCCTCTAGTTTGCAACCATCGCAGCACAGGGGTACTGGTCAGACCATTCGCCGAATCTTTGAGACGACTCCACGTGATGACAACCCACCACAAGTAGATCGTCGTGAAATTAGAAGGCTCACCAGGCAAACTGAGCATTCTGAGCTTGATTACACTGCTTATGACAGTGATCTCAGTCGGAGCAGTACGCCTCACCAGACTGTACTTCCAGGAGCACGCTCAGTACTTCAAGAAGATTCCCAAGTGAGCGAAAATGACAGTCCTGAACATCTCGTTGAGGATGAGAGCGACGAAGACACTGCGTACGATGATGACAATGAGGACGATGAAGAGGAGTACGAAGGTGACCAAACCAAACGGTTCGTGAATATTCCCATCATTTTAGATGTTCCCATCGAGTCTACAACGGCTTATTACCACATATTCCACATGTTCAAGCAACCAAGAGACTCGAACAGTGTTCCAGTCGACCTGGGTGAGGGCTTGGATGAGGAAACTGCTTCAACTAACCTTGATACTGTCACATGTTTGCATCAGGGCCGGTTCCAGGACGCCGAATTGCAAGAACGTGACATCTCGAGACTTCAAGCATTCCTCCCCAAAGTCTTCAGCAGGTAGAAATTTCCGTTACAGTAGTAAGACGATGGCTCTACCATCGCAGCCTAGCCTAACTCATTTATGTATATTGCTGGAGAAGGGTCTCCACCCTACCTCTTTGCTTGCAACTTGGACTTTGGCTGCCAGAATCGGCTGAGATTGTACGATCTACTCAGCAGAGTTTGGATGCTCTTGCGCCAAAGGTATATCCTTAATTCGGTCTAAAATACCACGCATGCGCGTAATAAATTTGTAGCGCTTTTCAGCGGCGTCGCGTTTCATCATAAGCTCTTGTTTCATCTTGCGGCGATGAGCCTCTTTGATGCGCACCAATTCTTCCTCCAGAGCAGCGACCCGCTGGGCCTCCATCGAACTGAAGCTGGTTGCGATGTGTTCACGAAGTGCCATAATCGCCCTCTTGAGCTTCATTTTTTGCGACTGAAGGATTCGTGTTCTCAGATGCATCCGAATGATGCTCCAAGCGCACCGAGCCGTCCGCTTCCGCTGCTGGAGTACAACGTAGTCGAGATCTCGCTTGATTGTGTTGATCTGATCTTCTAGCTGCTGCTCCAATTCATTAGCCTGAACTTGAGCGGCTTCCTTTCGCAATCGTTCTTCTTTCAGCTCGTTCGAGATGCGCTCTATCACGTCTCGCGCCTCATCCAAGTCCTTATCGCGCGCTGAGAGCTTGTCTTGAAGAGCACTGACTTGACCTGAGAGTTTTGTCACCAATGCTTCTGCGGCTTCGCGATCAGCAATGTTCTCTTGCAAGTTGTGCTCAAGTTCAATAGTGCTACCACGTGCGCGTGCAATTTCCTGCTCAGCTTCTTTACGTACGTTCAATAACTCGTGCTCGAGTTCAACGCGCTTTTCTTCACTCTTTGCAAGAGTTTCTTCTAAACGCTTTCTTTCACCCTCACTTAGGCCAAGCTTTGACTCAAGATCATGTATCTTGCTCCGTTCGTCGTTCAGGCACTTTCTCAGCGACTCGAGTTCTTCTTTGGCCGCTTCGTGCTGCTTCTGAGACTCTAAGAGAGAAGTCTCAAGTTGAGAAGCCTTAGCCTCATACTCCATAAGTTTAATTCGTTCGTTTGCAAGCTTTCTGTTCGTCAGATCCAGCTTGCGGTTCACCTCAGCCAATGCTTCCTTTCCCTCTCGTTCCTTAGCCTCGACTGCGCTCTGCAATTCCAATTCTGAAAGAGCCAGCTTCGTACTCAACTGCTTGACGCGTTCACGCAGGCTATTGACCAACTGAAGATGCTCGTCGTTGGTGGGGGTGACAGAGGGATCAGAATGAGCCATCATTGCTGCCTGCGTGTCTGTTACGGCAGTAGATTTTGTCTGAGCTGAGCCTTGCGAACCTCCCACTGAGCTCTGTGACTCAAGACGAAGTTTAGATGGCAATGAAGGCGAAAGCGCCGAGGATGGACGAGGCAGAGCGGGCAGAGTGTGCGCAAGTCCAAGCGTCGCGAACGATTCTCCAGGTAGCAGTCCGCCGCTTTGCTGTACTCTTCGGAATAGCTCTTGTGCACGGCGGCGCTCGAATTCCGTGATCTCGCGGGCTGAAGCTAACTCTGATTTGAGCGTCTATAGAATGCGATTCGATGACATCGATACGTTGTGAGGATAAGGGACATATTGAGGAGAACGCTATGTCTACAATCTCTATCACACTAAGCGTGAGTATATCTTCCACTATGCAGCTGAGCGTATCACTCATAACTTACTTCAACCACATTCTGCAGCTCCATAACGCTCTCATGCGACTCACGCAGCTGACCAAGAAGAGACGCTCGCTCCTTCCCAAACTCTTCTTCCTGGTCTTTGAGCTGCTTCTGTAGCTCTTCTTGCTGCTTCTTGAGTCGATTTGTCTACAGGAGGGAAAGAAACAGAAAAGAAACGGTATATAGGTCGTCTTAGATCCGATAACAATGAATGACAAGAACACTCGCTTTGATACAGTCGCATGAGCTACTTACCGCGCGACGAGCAACTTCAAATCCCTGTTCATATTCGGTCATTCGTTTCAGAGTGACATTGTAGCGGGCCTGCGTTTCTGAGTTTGACTTTTCAGCAAATTCCAAGCTGCTCTTTACGCGCGTGAGTTCAGAGGTTACGTTGGTAAGTTCAAGCTCACGCGAGACCAGACTTCCAATAAGGGCATCACACTCATATAGTGCAGCTGCAATGACTGAAAGAGGAAGTGACAAGACCGATGGCGAGTTGGATAATGGTGTAGCTGATCCTGCTCCCACATTCTGACCTGCGTTTGTCGTCATTCCGACGGACCCACCCTGCCCACCATGTATTGCGACACTACTCCTGGGATTGGCAGCGGGGACTGGAGTGGGTGGACTTCCCACCGGAACTCTGGTATTTATCAAACCCACGAAGCCGGACATTTGGCCGTGCCGGAGCTGATATTGGAGCGCATGCGTTTTAGCGCGTGCAAGTGGTTGAGCCGTAGCCAATAGGATGGCAGCGAAACGGTCTTTCAAGTCTCTCGACGCGGTATAGCCCATTTGGGCATTGGAAATAGCAGATCCTCCACCGCTGACAACCGGCGGGCTCGAGGTAATTGCTACGTTCAAAAGGGTTTGCACAGCCGCTGTCGCTGGACCGGTGGCATGCACGGCTCCACCATGATGGTGGTGATGCGCCGCCGATGAGTGCGCTGGATCTAATTCGTGCTCGGGCTTACTCTGTTCGCAATGCAGCTTTCTCCTAGACAGATGATCACGATCAGAAACCGCCTGCAGCACAAGGCGTGCCGCTGTTTCTAGATCGAATAACGTCCCGGAAGCGATTGGCCCCGATTGTTGATCCATATGCGTTGCTATCCTAAATAAATCTGTCTCAGGCACCGTTAGGTGTTTTGTTGCATGACCGACAGGGTTTGTGCTTGGAGTCATCGAGGAGCGCGGTTGCTGATTCGTTGAAGCTTGGCTTGGTGGAGCTTCCATAGGGGATATGCCCATGACAGCGTACATGTCACGCTTCGTTTCGAGGGACGCTTTCATCGCAGTCCGTCGCGACATACCGGTCAAGGCTTCAATAATCCTCTCAAAACTCAGGGGAGCATCTGAATGGTACTGAAACGAGCCGGTGCTAGGCCCTTTGCTCGCTGTAGATCCCTCCGTACTACCTTCAATCGTCCCGGTTGATGCGAGCAAATTTGTCTGTTCGTTAACTTGTGCAGTCAGCTGGGCGACCTTTGCATCACTTGCAGCGAGCAAAGCTTCAGCTCTTGAAAGTCTTACCATAGTGCTGGCAACGAGATCTTGTAATTGCGTCACTACCTTTTCTGACTGGTTGTAGTCCCGTTGACATCTACTAGCAGTCTCCTCTGCAATCTTCAGCCGAGACTCCATCGTCTTGAGCGCCTGCTCGCCCTGTGCAACTTGTTTCCGAAGGCGCGACACGTCATTTTCAAGCATTCGCGCCTTTGCACGTGTGGAGGAGAGTGATGCATCATCCACATCCACAGCCGCTAGCAGAGCGTCTCGTTCACGCTGGAGTGCATCACATTCCTCAATACGTGACTGCAAGCCTGCGCGCGCTAACTTAAGGGCATGATTCCTAGCAAGCAACGCTTGTTGCCTAGCTTGGGCCACACGTCGAAAGGCTTCTGCACGCGTCTTCAGTGCATTTCGACGTGACTCTAATGCGGATATTCGGGCGAGTGCGACATCCACGAAGTTCTGGGCTGCTCTTTCAAGTTCTACAGCAGCCGATTCCGACTCGGGTACCTGGTTGCGAGCCTCTAAGAGTTTCTTGATCTGCGCGATCTTGAGAGCTAAATCGCCAGCTGCAACTCTTGTTTGATCTGATAGCCGGGAGAGATACGCGGAACTGAGCTTCCTTCGGGCTGCCAGCTGTGCATCAAGTGCTGCAGCGCTGCTATCAGTAGGCGTCGTTACACCGCCTCCGTCTTCGCCTCCACCTTGCATGAGCACCGATCCAGTGTGCATCAGCAATTCTGGATCTCCAATGAAATCGTCTTCATATTCAGATCCCTCATCATCCACGCTGGGGAGACCGTGACTTGAATTCGGGTCAGTAGTCGGAGCTTGATCAGGGTTTACCTCAGTTCTTTCGTCTGCCTCAGGTACAGGTGCGAGAGTTAGAGTTGACAACGGGAGCGGGCTGGCTTGTTCGCGAGGCTGCCCGCTTTCAAGGTCAGCTAAATCGTCCCGCATCCGTTCCAGGAGTGCTGCCTCCTGCGCTGCTGCTGCTTCGCTGGCAGCTGCAGCATCTGCCTCAGCTGAGGCGGCCTCAGCTTCGGCCTCTGCAATTTGCGCCATCAATGCAGCCTCCATTTCGGCCCTTCGCTTAGCCTCACGGTCTTGCCTAATCTTGTCACGGACATCGTGCGCAGTCACCTCAGGTGCTGATAAGATTGCAGTTAATGCCCCATTTTTGTGGACCGGGCAGGAGCACTGAGCGATCGTGACTCGAGTGTCAGTACAGATTTGACCGTTATTACTGCTGTGATTGAGTTCAGGCAATCTGGGAGAAGTTGGTGATGAATAGTTGAGAGCTCCAAGGATGGCTGCCGACGTAACCTGAGCTGTTGTCTTGGATGGGGTATGGGGGGGACCAAGTAGTGCATTGAGATCACCCGTGAGCTGCTGGTTACCCGAAACCTCGAGGTGAACATGGCTAGCAGTCATACCCGCAGCCACGACTGCTGCTCGGCTCGGCTTCGTAAGCGCTTTTCTCAGCTCGTTACCAGGACCGGGGCTGGAATATGACGCAGCAGTGAGCCCGGCTGGTCCTCCAGAACTTCGTGGACTCGTGGATAGACTAGGTGTATCGGGGCCCACGGTTGGCTCGTCTTCCGCCTGCACACTTGACCTGGCCAGAATCGACGTCTGAGCGTCGTCTTTCGATGGTTGGTGCTGCTCTGTGCCGCTTGATGTGACATTCATGCTTCGTTCGACGGAGGTAGGACTGGATGGCATCGATGGAGCTGTGATTGTGAGGGCACTGCAACCGTGCTTTTCGATGTCTGCTTGCCTGGCACTTAGTTGTCGTAGCACTGCTTTAGCCCCAGCAGAAGTGTCTGAGTCTGTTACTGAGTCTTTCACAACGTCAACGGCAAGCCTCTGGTTGCTGATATACTGATGACTATGAGCGCGGCTGAATGGTGCCGGAACGAGTAGTCCACTCATTGTGCTCGCGAGAGACCGAGAAACAGGGTTATTCGTGTTTGCGAGTGCATACGTAGCCGCTTGCTGGAGTGCACTCAACTCACCGCCATGTGGTAAGTTCGAAAGAAGCTTTGACGCTTGCGAGATGGCGACCGTTGCAAGCCTCCCTAACTTTTGGTTATCGGACTCTACCGGGCTTGAAATCGAATCCTGTCGCTCAAGTGGATCCCTTATATCACGAGGAGTTCGACCATGTGAAGTGTTGTGCTGCGTTACTTCCAGTGCAAGTGAGGACGTACTGCTGTTAGCAAGCGTATCTCGGAGAATGGTGAGCGCGTGAATATCGTGACGCCCTTCCAATCCCGAGTTTTCACCAGCCGTCGTGCTACTATCGGTACCCCCAGCAGAGGTTGATGCGTGGAGTATGCGCGGAGATTTATCGCATAGTTCCTTGTCCCAATCATACGGTTGTCGTTTGGTCGTATCAATAGGGTTCACCATTGCTTTACCTGCTGCCGTCTCTCCATGGCTGGAGACGGTTCTATTGCTGTCGAACTCTGGATCATTTCCCGGGATCCTTCTGAGACTCGAAGAGGCTGTTCGAAGGTAGGCAAACCTAAAACATTGGGTGAGTTCACATAAGCCGAGACAGGGTCAGTCTGGTTCAAGTTGTCTACAAGTCTGGTCTTTTCAACTCTAATAGCAATCAATACATTGGGCACATATGCAGGCGCAATAACTCACCTCTGCGCGGCGGATACGGTGGCTGACTTGGATGGGGTGTGCTCCGAGTTGCTCACCAGGCTCATGTGGCTTGCGAGCCCATGCCGGGGCCGTTTCTTGTACTTCTTGACGAGGTTCTCTAGATGGTCCGCCATTGGGCAGGGATGCGCACGTGCAGTGGATCCAAGCCAATCTAGATACGCCTACCAGATGACGCGGAGCTAAAAATACAATTTGTGATGTAATAAGCTGTGTCCAATGTTGGGTTTGATTCAAGCATCAAAAGTAGATAGAAATGTAGTTTTTTTCCAAACGGTGTGGATGGAGTTACTCCCAAGAGTAACTACGCTGCGCTTGGTTCCGTGTGTGTGTGCTAAAGAGGTGATGTCTGGCGGAACAGTAAGCGGAATAGGCGACTAGTAGCGCAGCTTCTTGTCGTAGGGAGTAAGGCTCACGGGCAGGTCAAACAGATCCAAGTTTATGAATTCTAGTTTAGCGAGATGCAAGCATCAGAATCATAGAAATGCAGATCGCATCCAATAATCTAGATTTCGAATCGGTGACTAGCTTGTTGGTCGGCGACATGGTACGTGGGATGGGGCCTCAACGGAGGAAGATTCGAGCTTTGGGGATGCTGCTGACGTCTGGAGGTCAGCCTTTGAGGGAGTTCCAGTGAGAGCAATCGACGCGAGCCTAGGTGTGCGATAGGCCGCTGGCGACACTGGATCGAAGTCGTTGGGATTTTCTTCCGCCTCAAGCGTTGAATACTCGGCTCCCTTGTGCCGCTTTTTGTTAGTTCGGAGCTTCTCAAGAACACCTGAATCATCATCGATTCCTGCAATACGCAGGGCTCGTGGAAGAGACGGCAGGGGCAAACAGCCCGGGATTACAAGTGGGAGAAAAAGCAGAGGAGCAAGTGTCAAGCAATGACAAACAATAACCATAATAGGAAGCTTGGAGTAATCGCTTTCGGTAACGTGGAAAGCCTTGGTTAGACTAACGGAGAACCAGTATGAGACGAAAGACGCAGCATGTGAGATAGACGAAAATAGCGAGAACATGGTTGATTCGAGTCCCAAATGCGCAGGACAATTGGTAGCTGCGAGAACAATCGTTGGCATCAAAGCGATTCGCGTTACGATCGAGGTCACAAATGAGGCGAACGGAATAAACACGCTATCTGGGATCCCAATCGTGTGGCGAAGATCACCTCGAGCAATCAGGTACTGGATGGGAGTGGCGATCAACGCACTAACAACAGTGGTAAAAATGAAAACAACATAAAGGGTGCGCTTAGCCATAAACCGCCAATACAAAAATGAACCCAACAGTCCGCCTAGTAGCCCAAAATAGTTGAGCATGGTCAAGAACCAGTTCTTAAAGTTGTGTTTGTTGTACAAGAAGGATTCGTAAGGCACAGAAGCCGATGGCATTGAATATACAATGAAAACAAAGAGCATCGGCTGGATGAGTAAAAGGATGGCACGAATAAGCAATATTAATCGCTGCTTAACTACACATACAATGAGCTCGCACAGGGAGTTGTGCCCATGAAACTCTCCGACACGATTGTCAACCTTTCCACATGCGCACTTTTGGCCTTCGTGGCTCGTCCAGACATTGGCATGACCCGCCTCCCAGCGAGATTCGTCATCCGGATGTTGAGCAAGCTCTTCTTCGGTGAAGTCTGGAAGAAGCATGACGGTCTGTCCACCGTGCAGACGACCGACATGACCTTCGAACGTCACAGGGGTTTCTGTAGTACTTGACGGCATTGGTTCGTATGCTTGACCTCCTGTTGAGTGTCGACGTTGACGCACAAACTCAAGCTGTTTCGTTGGTGAAGCTGTCGCGATGTTTCGAATTGTTCGATGGGTTTCTAAAAGACTCTGGGGTGAATCAGGACCGTTTTCGCATCCTAAACTCGTCCGTACCGCGGCAGTCGGGGAGATGACATTGAGCAATGCCGAGGCCGATCTTGAGATAGCGGGGTGCAGTCCGCTGGGAGAATAGTCGACTGAGCGACTCAAAGGTGGAGCCTTTAATTCCTGTTCCACGGCACTGCCTAGCACCAATGGCGATGGTCCAATCGTTCCAACCCGACCAAGGGGTCCAGGACCATGGTCCGAGACAGGGTCGCGTGAGCACATATGCCGCGGCGGGCAGGGCATCGACCTTCTAGCACTTGCTGTTGCTGTGGCTCCGTTGAGTTTCGGAGCATGGGGAAGGTGATGCGATGCTAATACCTGCATACAACAGCCCTCTTCTTCAACATTGACCAAAACTGTGCCCGTTTGCGGTATGGTGGGTTTAACTGCATCTTTAGGAACATTCATGCCGCTCCCGTCAATCGGCCTATTGGGCTGCGTAGTTTCAGAGCGCTGGGTAGCATGGTCACTTACAACTGCTCGATTGCTGCCTACCTTCCGGTCTGGGACGAAGAAGGAGAATATCAGCGTCACAAGGGGTGAAATTGACGTGACAAGCAATACAGCGCGCGGAGCGAGACAGTACATTGCCAACACGGACAATCCAGATGCAACCAAGGATGCTATTGAACGCGCAAACATACACTCAGCCTGGACCAGTGCATATACGGCTTCTGGTGATGGATCTTCGATTTGATTCGCCTCGCTAGTGTCCTCCTCGTGCTCATCCTCCTGATGGATTTCGAAATATTCTTCCGATAGAAGTTGATACTCGAAGAATGGGTCACTGGGTGCGCTATTCTCCTCTCCATGATCGATAATTTCGACTATCTCCCCATCTAAGTGGTTTCCAGAGGAAATGACCCGTCTGGAACTTTCTAACTCCTCTCTTGAACTTGTTAGTGTTGTGCCGTACGATAATGAAAGGGCCGCATCCAGGGGAACAAGCAAAGTAGATTCATCATCAACTGGCAAGTGCATATCTTGGGGTATCTCAGTACTTTTGGGCTTCTTGCGGAAGACTCTCTTCCGCCGACGAATGATGCTACGCTTCTTGCAGCAGCAACAGAATGCTTTCCTTAGTGCTCCGGTGACACAAGACAGTAACGTCGACTCTCCAACCCCTCGTACAATCGCACCGCCAGTTGTTGCTAATGCAGGAAGCAGCTTCATACGCCCTCTACGCTCATGACCGGACGAGCGGTTGAAAATTTGCTTCGTCGGATCCTCCTCCAGTTTCCGTACTTTTCCAAGGAGTTCACGATTACTTAGATGCGTAACTTCATCAACGGACTGCGTAACAACATTAAATATATCGTGGGTTGAGCTTTTCGTCTGACGATCGACAGTTACTCGAGACTGCAGTTCTGGACTTACTGTCTGAAGTAACTCCGCCCGCGTTCTTTCAGATGGTCGTTTATCCGCATTCACGATCTGTTCATAAAAAGCAGCAGCGGCTTCAGTTTCCCTGCTCACTCCTGTGGCGACACTGGCAGCATCTGGATAGTCACATCCGCTTTCACACAGGACCTGTCTCTGTGCCGCGACTGCTGCTTCTGCGGCTTCGTGTCTTTTCTTCGCCTCTAGTTCGCGCTTAAGTTGGTTGCTCAGCTCAATGGATAAACCGTCTACCAGTACTTCGCAGAATGCAATTAAACCAGCATTGATAACGGAAAGGATTTGGAATAAACTGAACTTGTCACCGAAAAGAGCGAGGCAAATGAAGACGGCGACACTAAATGCAGAGTGGAGTGTCAAGTAGGGCTTCCTTCGATAGCGGAATATGGGGAATTGATCCGAGATGAAGCCATATACAGGTCTGAGTAGCCACGGCGTGTAGCAAATCATATAGTATGACATCACCTTCGTGGGCGAAAGATTCATCTCTTTGTACAGAATGGCAGAGAAGGCGCCGACCGGAAACTCTTGGGACACGGACAGCATGAAGTATATCAGTAGAATGCGCCAGGGAACGTATCCCTGGACGCCGAGTTTGCACCCCATGGTAAGTGGCTAGTTGTGGCAAGCTGTGGCACGGGCAAGGGCGATAGGTGTACCAAGACCAACCAACCTGGTGTGAATCCTGAGCTAGGGATGTACGACTGTGCAGAAACTGCGTGAATCACGGTATGCACTGGAGAAAGAATGACGCCGCTGGGGTCAGGCAGAGCTAAAACAATGGAATATTCCGATTTTGACTTGATCACGTAACAGAAATGCTCACTTTCGCAGCATCTGGAATTCTGCACGTTGCTTCACTCCTGGCCCCTTCCGCCTGACGTATAAATGCATTGGCGGGCCATTCGAAGCGGCAATGATTAGAATTAGCATCTACCTGATGGGATGTATCTTCCCCCAAAGTTTGGGCCTTTTCATTTGTCGTTCGGTACGCGTCGCATATGCGGGTCTAGGTGCTGGGGAGTGACGAGCGCTAAATGAAGGCTGTTTGATGAGTAATCACTCAGTGGTTCGACCATTAATAGCTGCCAAGGCTGTATAGTGCCTGTGGAAGGCCTCCCGCAGTATGCTAGCTTGAGGTAATCCCTGAATGCGGTAAATGCACCAGGAATACAAACTTTTTGGTAACCGAGATCCCATAATTGCGCGGAGTTGCCGTGTGTGGATGGGATGGGTATGATGATGTGACTACCCGTCTAATGCATGGTATATGTAGTTTGTCATCATTGTAACTTGTTTTTTGCCGATTTCATTCGGTATTCAGGCCATTTTCGCATTCTTTATTTAGCACAACTCATCTCAACAGATCTTGACTCCACTCTTTACTCACTAAATCGCCAGCTACGCACACAAACACGCCATATATTTGACACAGTACTGCCCTAGCACTCTGCTTCAATACTGACGCATGAAGCCTCGCCATGAAGCGAAGGCACCGCCTTCGTCGAAACCAGGGCTCGGTAAGGCCACTACTCCGAAGCCGAGCAGCGGGAAGGATAACACGGATGCGGGAGCCAAGAAGCCGCTCAGAAATCCTGATTTCGGTAATACTGCACTTAATACCCCACAGAAACCTCAAGCTCCGCATCCAAAGCAGGACCAGAGCCCTCAAGTTCAGCAAGAATCCAGACAAGGCCAGCAACGTCGAAACGATGACCGAGGAATCATTTCACTGGAGCCTACGAGCCGTTTGTGCTTCAAGTCGCTCCCCCAGGAGATGACTGAGGATCAACTCCGCCAGAAGATCACGATCGAGACAAAGCAGGCTGGTGCGAAGAACAACGGTCCCGTGGTACAAGTCACAGAGTGCAGGATCGTCCGAACATCTGACGGCAAGTCACGCCGCATGGCGTTTGTCGGCTTCAAGACCGTTGAGCAGGCCAAGATCGCTCAATTTTACTGGCATCGTGCTTATATGGGTCCCACGCGAGTGACAGCTGAGTTCGCACACCCACCTGGGAACCAGAGCATTCCTCGTGCGTGGAGTAAGTATAGCCAGGGAAGCTCGGCTTATAAAGAGACACATCCCGAGGCCGAGGGAGAAAAGGATGAACCCACCGTGGATACCCACCGTAAATATGCTGACGCTGTGGCGATGGCCCCCGCAGGTAGTGCTATGAAAAGTGCTGGCTTTATTGGACAAGCACTGCAGCACACGATGACGCCCAGCGACAAGAGCGCTCTCACAAAGGAAGAAATTCAACGACGAAAGCAGCTCAAGGCCTTGCAATACCATCCAGCACTGTACGCTCTCAGTCGAGAGGAGCGTGAGAAAGTGCTGAATGATCCTCGTTTCTTTGAGTTCATTCAACTTTCTCTATCCAGACGCAGTAAGGACCACAAGTTCTGGGATAACGATGATCAATCACTTGAGACAAAGTCCCTGCGTGCTGTATACCTCGCTGCAATGGAGGCTCAGGGAAAGGCGTCCCAGACGCAGGTACAGGCGAACAACGATGAATCTTATGAATCGCTGATGAAGGAGCTTAAGAAGTCACGCCCAGGCGAATTCAGCGACTCTGATGATGACGACGATGACGTGAATGACATCGACATGGCTCCTATGTCGAATACAGATGAGAAAAAGACAGATTCAACCAACTCAAATCCCGAGGACCAAGAAGCAATGCGCAATATGATTCAAAATATCCTCAAATCGAACAAGGCCAATTCAAAGAATCTCAGCGATGCAGACTACTTTAAGAGCCTTCAGACTTCCAACTTCGATGATGATACTGAAGACGAGGAGCAGGAGGAAGATAATGCGGAGGAGGAAGATGGGGAGGAAGATTCAGGCTCAGCTTCTCTTGGAGTCAGGCGCCGTCATGGCCACGGTCGAAAGGATGGAAGTGAGGCCGATGATTTTGAGGATGAGACTAAGAGCAGGACTCCTGAGGTGAATAGCAAGCGCGTACAATTAGATATGGATCCTGAGGAGCTCGTTATGGAAACAGGTCGACTGTTCTTCCGAAACCTGAGCTATCTCGTCACTGAGGACGAGCTTGAGGAGCTCTGCAAGCAGTTTGGTCGTGTGGCAGAAGTCCACGTTCCTCGGGACTTGATGAGACAGGGCAAGGGTTTCGCTTACGTCCTTTTCATGCTTCCTGAGGATGCCAAACAGGCATGGAAGGCGCTGGATAAGACACTCTTCCAGGGACGTATTATTCACGTTATGCCTGCACAGCCTAAGCCCGAGTCTGAGGAAGGTGGTCCAGCCAAGCCTCGCTCGGCGGCAGATGTCCTTGCTGCCATGGGTGACGATGAGCTCGATGCCATGAGCTATAAGAAGAAGAAACAGTTGATGCGCGAAGCAACAGCCGAGACGAGCAAAGAGAGCTGGAACACACTTTTCATTTCTCAAGACACAATTGCTAACGCGGTTGCAGCGAAGTTTAATATATCGCGTGCAGAAATGCTCGGCGCCGATGCTGCAGAAGAGAAGGACAGCATCGCTGTTCGTATGGCCATTGCAGAAACGCATGTGCTTCAGGAGACCAAGGCATATCTTGAAAGCCAGGGTGTAGTGCTTGACGCCTTCACTGCATTTGCACGCCAAGGTGGCGCGCAACTCGAGAGATCAAATCGTGTCATTTTGATCAAGAACATTCCCTTTGATACTCAAGAGGCCGAGCTCCAACGACCTTTTGCTCGCTTCGGCAAGGTTTTGCGCTTGATCCTTCCGCCATATCGTACCATGGCGATCGTGGAGTATGAGGACCCCAAAGAGGCTAAGAAGGCGTTCACGGCTCTGGCGTACAAAAAGTTCAAGAATGTCCCACTTTATCTCGAGTGGGCGCCTGCGAACGCCCTGACACGCCGTACTGTTATTCAGGTATCTGACTTAGACGAGTCCACGACAACACCAGCCAAGGAATCGCTATCAGAGAAGTTTGCCGCAATCGCCAACGAGATGCTTGCTGCGGCTGAGAAGCGCGCGCGCGAACAGGAGGAAGAATTTGAGCGCACCGCACCCAGGGCTCTCTTCGTCAAGAACCTGCACTTCCTTACGCGCGAGCCTGCACTTCGTGAAGCGTTTGTTCGGTTGGTTTCAGCGGCTTGGAAGGCTCATGTCATTGCACTACAGCAGCGCGGCCGCGCGATCCCGTCTTCGGATCAAGAGTGGCGCGTGCGTTCCGTGTCGATTGCCAAGCGCAAGAAAGACCCGAAAGAAGAGAGCAAGCCATCCCCCGATGGTATGTTATCCTTGGGTTACGGTTTCGTCGAGTTTTCGCATGCAGCCGCTGCACAAGCCGTCGCAAATGCGATTGTTGCTCAACGTGGTCTCGAGCTGGATGGTCACCTGCTTGAGGTCAAGTTATCACAGCGCTCTGGCGCAGGTACTGAGGCAGCCACCCGTATTGCGGCAGCGGAGACCATTGCAACAGGTGGTGGGGTTCGAAAGCAGACCTCGATTCTCGAGGAGAAGGGTGTTCTTACACAAGAGAAGCTCAAGCAGCAGGAGCGCTGGTCTCAGGTTTCATCCAAACTCATCGTACGCAACGTTCCGTTCCAAGCGACAGTGGCTGAAATTCGTGAACTCTTCTCTGCCTTTGGTCAGATTCGGCGCTGCAGATTGCCAAAGAAGACTGGTTCGGACGAGCACCGAGGTTTTGCTTTCGTCGATTTCGTCACCCCTCAGGAGGCTCGTAATGCGTTTGCGGCATTGCAGGCAACGCACTTGTATGGTCGTCACCTTGTCCTGGAATGGGCCGCGCCAGACGAGACTGTGGAGGAATTGCGCGAGAAAGCTGCCAAATCGGTTGGACGGAAATAACGTAGTGAAAGCGCCAAACCCGTTTGCTCTCATCTTCATAAAACAGTCTACTGTTATAGTTTGCTCAGAACAGGTCCTTAGTATGTCAATTGGGGCGTGTGTATTCTTGCTACTACATAAACTATGTACATGCGGATGAGAAATAGAGTCCTCCAGAGGGAGTTGAGTTTGGCAGGATCGGCCCATGACAATACAACCTACTACCGAGCAGACATCATGACGTCCTCTGTGACAGGGGATACATTCGAGTGGGTCTGGCTCTCCTCATCGGGAGTTCCTCCTGGATGCTTCAGTCGTTCTGCCACTTCCTGGCTTGGCTGAAGATGCTGGGTAAGATCCGCCGCAGGGGGGTTGTTTTGCCTTTTATGCGTCTGGTCCTGGCAGCAGGCTTGTTGTTGTTGTTGTTGTTGTTGCTGCTGCTGCTGCTGTTGTTGTTGTTGCTGCTGCTGTGGTTGTTGCCTCTGAGATTGCGGCCCACGGTGTGGTCTAGGTGGCGGAGGAGCGACTCTGACTACATGTTTTGCATCCTCACTTACAGCATCATGCTCTTCCATGGCTCCCACATTACCAATGATGTTTTGCACGGTGTGGCCACAGCTAAGACAGGTTGTCTCAAGCGCATGCAGGCCCGCGGGCAGCTTTCGTAGCCGTGTACGCGCCGAGAATTCGCCATCAGGAAGCAAACAGGCAAAACATCTTTCACAAATCTCCTTCTTAACCTCCGGGTGGAGTCGGTTCACAAGGCGCGACGAAAGCTTTTTCATATACATTACGTATCTTCGCGAAAGGCCGCCCAGTTTTCGGGCAATCTCACCTAGGTTCAGTTCTTCCGCAGCATCCTCAGCGGTCTTGGCCTCAGCTCGTCGTCTCAACTCAAGTAGTTGCACATACCGCGCAGCATGAAGCAAGTGATTCATGCGCAAGTAGCCATCGCTATTCTTGAGAGGCGGCACTGAGTCTTCAGTTGATTGCTTCCCACTGCCTCCTCGCTTCTTGTTGCTTCCCGGGCCGCCTCGTTGCTGCTGGTTAGGCGCCGTTTTCTCAAGATCGGATGAATGAGGCTGCGCAGGATTTGACTTATCCATCATAGGGTTTGCCTTTGCGTCACTGCATGATGTTTCTTCACCTGCGCCAGCACTCATTCCCAGAGATTTAGATTCGCGATCAGGGGAGCCTGTTCTTGAGTTCGCCTCAATGGGTTTGTGTTCCTTTTCTCCGGATCCCTGCGGGTTTCAGCTATATTGCTTCAGGAATGTACGAATCAGACCTATACGCATGTACTCCCGAGTCCAAACCCCTGGTGACCTTGCAGGTCCTGAGACGGAGGAATCAGCGAGAGAATAAAATCGCCCTAAACACAAGCAAACAAACATGGCAGACGACGATTGGGGTAAGTAGTGACCTTGATATAACTCGTGGATGTTGCGTAGAACGTTGTGATGCAGCGTTTCATCTCATTTTTATTGTGTTATATATGGCAATCTCCATGTATTTATCCCAATTTTCTTCTTTCGCAAGTCGCTTTTCCGCATTCCGCGCCCCTTTTCGCATTTTGTGTGCATGCCGATTCGGGCAGGCTTCGTTTGCTCACCTTTCCACTCCTAAATCTCGAACCTTTCCATATAGGCTTCACCTTCGAGACACCTACCGCCAAGGCATGGGACCAGCAGCAAGAGGACGATGTCGCAGACGACTGGGATGTGGATGAGGATCAGGTTCAGCCGCAAAGCTCTGCTGCGAAGAGCGAACCTGAGCCCGCTGCGGCCGCTGTACCCGCGAAGGGTAAGGCTGACACTAAAGACGATAAAGCAGGTCAACAAAAGATGACAAAGCTCGCAAAACAGCGGCAGGAACAGATGCTCGCAATGCAGAAGGCGAAGGCAGAGCAGGCTGAACGCGAGCGCGAGGCTGCGGCCCGTCGTGCGCGCCTTGAGGAGGAAGAGCGACAGCGCCGTAAGGATCCCAACTATCTGTACGTTGTTGAATTATGGACTGTGAATTGATATGGGATATATGATGAGTGATCTAAAGCATACTACGGGCTTTGGTGCGGGGTTCTCTGAGCCTCAGCAGGCGCTCTAATGCAAGCGAGTCCGGCCCCAATGTGAAGTTGTTTGGAGGCGCCATGTGGCGCGTTGGACGAAGATGATACTTATCCACCACTATTGTCGTGAAGGTATAAACCTGGTGACGAAACTTTGTAGACCATGCATCACCAGCTGAGTCCTTGAGTGCATTGCTTGCTCAGCTAGACCTGGAGATGGCCAGGTTCAGTGAAAGCATAACACTATGCGTGCGCGCCTACGCTTTCCAAACAACATCATTGCGGACCTTTGCCATAGTACTCGTGTGCTTGTGCCTTTTCTCTGGATATCCGTAGTTCCATTTTCCATATTCTTACCTTCCATCAAACCTTACCCCTTCCGTCTCCTATTTAGTGCTCAAGTCAAGCAGCGAGAACGCGAGGATATGGAACGTGCCGAGCGTGAGCTTATTGATGACTTCCTTGGAGGTGGCGAACCTGCCAGCAAAACAAGGGAGAGCGAACAGAAGACCATTCCATCCCGTGCTGCAGAGCTTGCTGCAACAACCGGTCTGGGAGATGGTGCTGATATTCCTCAAGGAGCTGGACTTGGTATTCCTGCGGACAAGTCAGGTGATGTGTCCGCGCCCAATGCCCTGGACGCGGTCTCTCTGGCCACCAAGGAAGAGGTTGCAAGCTTTGCCAAGACACTGGCTGACAAGATGAATGCGATTAAGAACAGCGCCAACTCGCTCGAGCTGCTAAGAGTACTTTCCCAACAGATCGGTCCGGCTCTCAAGTTCGATGACCTTTCTGAATTCCTCCGTATTGTAACTGTCATCAAGAATGAGGCGCAAAAGGCGCAGCAAAATAAGAAGAAGGCTACAAAGGGCAAGGCTGTAATCAAGGGTTTGGGATCACAGTACGACGATTACACAGGATCTCAGTATGATGACATGTTCTAAGGTGAAAGTTGTAGTATGGAGTGCTGTCGACTCATTTATTTTGCAAATGTATTGTTCTTTTGATTGGCCTGGCCAATAAATGTAAAGTTTTTTCTTCGATTTTCCACCGTCCTCAACACTGGTGCAGCTAAGGTAGTTCCTAGCAACGAATAGCTAAAAATCAAAATCCGGAAGGTCATTCTCGTCGATATTCAATGCACCCGATTGTGCAGCAATCGATGCAATGCTAATCTGCTGGAACCTCTTTGTTCCAGATTGCCTAGTCTGTTGAGTACTCGGCTTGGACCTACGGGTACTTCGCACGCGAAGCTGAGCCGGATCCTGTGTCGAATTTGTTGTTGTAGAGACGGACGGCTTCAGGATATTCATCGACGAGCCAATACAACCGCTTGGGGCTGGCTTAGCGGGCTTAGTGGACTGCACCGCCTGCGTGGGCGACTGAGTTGAGGTAAGGCTGGGCTCTGTCGAACCTGGCGTCTTGGTCGTTGTTTTCGTCCCAGGCGATGCTTTAGGGACACCCTGTGTTTGCATCAGGGAGGTACTAAATCGTGCCGCCTTAATCTTGAGGTCGCATGCTGAGCATCCGCGTACCACACTCTCGATTAACTCCTTCTCATGCTCGAGACGTGCGATTTCATTCTGCAACTGAAGTAACACCTGACGTTGTTGGGGAGCTGCAGTGTTTCGACTTGCCGACAAAGCATCAATCTGTAGAAGAGCATCTTCAAGCTTCCTCTGAAGCGCCTCAACTTGGTGCTCATGCTGCCGCGTACGTAGCTCAAGCTGTGATTCGAGCTGGGCAGCCTTAGTAACCGCTGCCGCACCTTCGGCAGCAAGCTTTTCTAGTCGAGCCTTATCTGCTCGAGCCTGTTCGAGTTCAATTGTTGTGTCAGAGAGTTGCTGCTTGACCGTACGGAGCTCCATGGCGTTCTTGTTCGAGGCTGCTCGTGTCGCAAGCAGCTCACTACGCAGTTCCTCGATTTGCTCCGTTTGTTGGCGGATTCTGGAATTGAGTTCGTCGGAAGATTTGATGGCGTGCTGAAACAGCTCTGCGCGGGTCGATAGAGTTTTCTCGAGCTCTTTCACCTGAGCACGTAGTAGTTCTGCTTCCGTGCGGTGAGTTTCGGCTACTTCCTGGGCAGTTTCAAGGCGACTCTTAAGCCGCAGAAACTCCAAGTCGCTGTTTCGAATGTGGTTCTCTGCCGGATGAAAAGGATGGCAAGAGGATACGGCGTGAGAGTGAGCAAATATACTGCAGTACTGATCGGTTACATTCAACAAGCGTTAATAACAGAAGCGCGCCATAGAAACGTACCAATCTCATCCAGTTCTTTGAGAACACTAGAGTCTAGCGGCATCCGTGATTCAGCCACGAGCGCAGCTGATGCGGACACAGGGAGATCCATTGCCGCGGTGATCGACGCTGCCGTTGTCATTGGAGGCCTATCGAACAGGACATCCGTGGAGGCTCTAAGGAGTGCATCCGCATCCTGGCCTGGCTCGGCCGACCTTGCGGTCAGTGCGAACCTACTCATAGGCAAGGACTGCGTCTTGAAGCAAGATTGGAAATATGTGATAATCCAGTGATATCAGCGGGTTAACAGAGAATAAAAACTTGAAAATGAGTTATTCCATCAGTTGAATGCGATATATCCCATTTAATATATGCGATAGTCCGATGTTATCGTGTAAGGCACGATCTGCAAAATGTAACGGAAGCATCTTATTTCCATTTTTACGCAGTGCGTGTTTCTCCACATCCAGCAGGTGCTCCACTAGTGGACACGCATGAGTAGATCTATCGCAACAGTTCCTACTCCAATATCTCGCAACAGTAGCCAATCCGTCACGCAAGACCTGCAATGCACCCAATCCAACGTGTTCCAACGGCTCTCAAATCCGAAGGTACGCGCATGCGAGGCGAGTACCAGGCCGGGTGATACAAAACGTGCGTGTTCGTCAGCACGGCCCACAAGAGCTCCCACGACCCGCGAGACGATGGTAAGGATACCACTCCAGGCCCTCAAAACAGTCGTCGCAGAAATCCAGAACCTGAGAGATCTACTCAAGCGACAGCAGTTGGAGACAGATCAAACCCGAGCAGAGGTGACTGAACTGAAGACGCGTGAAAAGGACTATGAAGATCGGCTTTCTTTCGTCCGTGAAGCGACATACATCCTGAATCAAGAGGTTAGCGCACTGGCAGAGTCGAATGAGGTCCTTGCAGAGGGAAAGCAGAACGCTGAGCAGCAGGTAGAGCTGTTGAGGGCTGAGGTTGAGGAGCTCCGTGCTAGGCTGCAAACAAGTGAAGAAAATCGTATGTCGCTACGCTCTGAGCTACAGCGTGCCCTTGAAGCGAATGCCGAGCTAGAAAGACGTTTATTGGCCGTCCGCCCAAATCCGCTGCTGTATCGAACTCAGCCATTACTCAGCACATCATTGCAGGAATCACCACAAGCGGCACCGACGACAGGCACTAGCACTAAGTATGCGCCAGACTTGTGTGGCCAGCGGGTCCTCGATGTGAGCTATGCCAGCCAGACCCAATCGGTGTCGAGACACTCCGGCGCAGATGACAATGATTTCATCGAGGAATCACTTGCAGTGCACGAGGTTCTATCGGGATCTCACGTTACCCATGAAGCGCATCCGCAGGATAATAGGTTGACAGAAGTCACTCCCCGGAGTAGGTTACTAGCCAGGGCCATGGATGGGACTGACACAACCGACTGTGGCTTCCGGATACCGCACAGCGTTGCTCATGCTCAAGCAGGGACGGCTACCGAAAGGCAACATCGTTAGTTCATACTGATCTGATTGTTTAAAGCTACATGTATTTCACAATCCGTTTATGTAACTTCACATATCATACACATCTTGCACACAAACTGTTATTGCCAAGCTGGCCTCGACGATGAACGGCGGGCCTTGGGAGTCTCAGCTCGTCGAGCTTTAGCAACTTGTGCCTGCTCCTTAATGAACTCTGGCAGTGGGTTGATCTTCGGCTTGAAAGTACAGGCTTCTGCCTCGAGTCTCTCACGCTCCAGGCGACGGGCCTCTGCCAGCGCTCTCTTCTCCTCGAGCTTGGCACGCACCATGGCGTGATATTCGTCGAGATTTTCCACTGAGAGTAATGATTGCATTTGGCCACTGCGGCGCAAGTTTTGCTGACTCTTGGAGATGTCAGGCTTAAAGGTTAACTCCCGGGAGTCCTCTTCTTCCTTTTGCTGGCGCATCTCCTGAAGCAGTTGGCGTCGACGCAGCTGATCTCCGTACGCAAGCTCTTCAATGGAGCGAGATGGAAGCTGCTGGGAAAATGGCGAGATTTCTGGATGGAACCGCTCGTGTTCGCGCGACTTGAGCTTCGCTTCTGCTAGCTCTCCTCGCTTGTCTCGGGCATGAATGCTGATCAAGAGCCTCTCCTCAAACGTCGTAGTGTTCAATCCACTGTGGTCAAGGATCATGGCAGACTTTTCAGACAACTTAAAGTTGCGTTTCTCCATTGCCTCACGTTGCTGCTTCTCTTTCAGAGCCTTGACTCGGGCTTCAATCTCAGCGTGGCGCTGCTTGAGTCGTTCAATCACCTCGGCGAAGCTCTCCGTTGGATTCAACGCTTCTGGGTTCGGTACGTCCTGGGTTGAATAGAATACACTTTCACCTCGTCGTCCTGAAGACGAGGCAAAAGCAGGGGAGGATGGAGCAAAAATGGACTGGCGGCGTTGGCGATCCAGGGGCAGGGTAGCACTTTGAGGTCGGGGTACACTCGAGCTACGTCGTTCTCGTGAGACGCTCGCAGAACGCTGGGTCGACCCTGCGCCAGGCTGCACAAGAGTAGTACGAACGGGAGTGTAAGGCCGCGGGCTAGGCTCAAGTGGGAGTCCAGCCCTGCCGTGGCTTCGGCTTCGACTGAGGCTGCTGGACCGACGCGATTTAGACTCGCTTGCTTCGTCACGCTCATGCTGAGCACGTCTGCTTAATCGTGCATGGTCAGGGTTCTTGAATGACATGAGGTTTAATTCGATCGCATCCTGAGCTGCATTCGCGTATGCAGTAAAAGCGTTGGTAGGAGTGCTTGCAAGGCGTTCGAACACCGGCTTGCTTACATATTCCGTCGCAGCTGTCATGTCTCTTTTCACTCCAACGACTTCCGGCTGGAACTTGGCTCGAACGTCAGGAGGGTGCAGCTCTGCTGGCGACACCGTAGTGCCAAGGCGGCTATCTTCTTCTCTGCGACGCTTTTCGTACTCCTTGCGGCGCCTTTCGATTTCCTGGGCAGCCTTCTCAGAAATCTCGGCAATATCGCGTTGCGTTCGCTCGAGGAAAGACGGACGGCCGCTGGCCAACTTAGCCGACTCAGGGTTGATGGCTGGCTTGAAAGTGCACTCCTTGTTGCGTTCACTATCAACAGTGAGGGCTAAGATTTCAGTCTTCTTCGCCCTGCGGGCAGCGAAAAGTCGTTGCCGAGCCTCAGCAGACTCCGATAAGAGTTTGGCAGTCGTGACGCTCACAGCAGGCTTAAATGTGTACATCTCTGCATGTTTCTTCTCAAGTTCGGCCAACATCTCGCTTTGCCGTTTAGCACGTTCCTCTTTCCATCGTCTCTCACGTTCAAAGAAATCACCTTCCGATAGTCGTTTGGGACTATCGGGGCTTTCAGTTCGAGATCGAGAAGCTGAGCGAGTCCTCGTTCCGATAAATCCAGTCGAGGCAGGATAGCTGAAGCCGACATATCCAGCAGCTGCAGCACGCGCAGCAGCCTGAATGGTTTCTTGATCAGCGGCAAGAGACGCGCGTCGCGAGTTCCATGGAATAACATCAGGCTTCTCAACTTTCTTGGCAGTGTGGCCCAAGCGCGCAACGGTATCCATCGCAAAGTGGGCGTCGAGAGGGGTGAGCGAGGCACGACGCGCACTTGCTGAAGGGGTTCTCGAAGCGCTTCGACCAGCCGGGCCCGTCGATGCTGCGATGGCAGCGAATGCATTTCGTAACGTGTCCTCTTGGGATCCACCATTGGCTTCGTCAATCTCAATGCCATGGATCGACTCACGCCGTGGACGTTGTAAGACGAACTGGTTAAGCTTATCACCAGCTTCGGGAGCTTCTTCATCTTCCTCGTGAGGGATCCACGAACCGGATGGGCGCTCAACTCGATGGGGGCTAAATTGGGGATTCTCCTCATAAGCTTCGGAATCTGCGAATTGACCTGCATTGCTGGAATTGACGCGCTCGAATGTTGGGTTACCCTCCTTCGCGGCTGTTGCCTTTTCATATTCTGCTAAGGCGTCCTCTAGAGCTGCGTCATCATCTCCAATATCGATACCTTGAGATGCAAGTCGAGTCAATGCGGCCAATGTCCCCGGATTGGTGCTTTCACTAGCCTTGCTGGGTGCCTCATTGGATGCTCCCGCAGGTCCCCCTTCCCCCTGTGTAAAGCTCCCGGGTGCACCTGAGGCTGCACCCGTGGATCGTCCAGACTCATCTGCTGCGGCCAAGTCGTCGGTTTCAAGAGATCGGGCATCATTCTCCGCCTGTAATAACATTTCCTTAATCGCCGCTCGACCACGCTTACCAGCGGTGCCGGTGGCCCCTCTGGTGCCAGCGCTTGCACCGGTACTGGCACTAGCAATACCCGTGTTAGCGCTCGCACCAGAGTCTGTAACAGTACCAGAGCCGACCGGATTGTCAGGACTAGTGCCACTGGTGTTGCTAGGAGTATTACTACCACCGGTGGTGCTGATTTTGGCTTTGACGATCTCAGCCGCATCCTCTACCATCGTTGAGCCCTGCACACCACCGAATGGGATGTCCTCAGGCTGATAGCCTGGCGGTGGGTGCCAGGAGCTCTCGTGAGTGAGGATATGAAAGTAGTAGGTGCGATTCTTCTTATCAATCGCGCGTCGCCACAGCATTTCTTCCTTCGAAGTCATGGTGGGGAGCACTCAGGAGAGGTCGGATTTTCAAGACCTAGCCTAGGTTCTTGGGTCTAGTTCCCTGCGCGATCGGGTTGTAAGATGGCCTCAGACGAGCTACAGTGTCGGTTTGCCTACAACAAAGTGTGCGTAGTGACCCACAAGCGTAGGCAGAAGAGATCAGAGAAATTAGAAATGCCGGCAGGGGTGAAATATTAGGATATGCACGACTGGGACAAGGTTTCCCGAGGGCCTTTTCGGTTATTTGACAAGTATTCCGGAGTGCCTGTGCGAGTGACCCTTTCTCATCCCACATTCTCACCTCCATGATGGCTGAGTCACCGAAAAATTAATCAGTACCAGGGTTTTTTCCAATGAGCGTTTCGCTTTGTTAGCAGAGAAAATTTGAAACTGAGCCGGCGTGACCATGGTCACATGGGATTTCCTAGATGAAATGAGAGGGTCTGGAGCTCGACCGGCACTGTGCTTGAGTGAGCCTGCAGAACATTGCACCAGTCAAGCGGGTCATTCACTATACACTGAGGTATCATCCCATGGCACAAGCTGGACGCTACGAATCGAACGCTTCTTCGATGCCTTACTTGGCGCTGAATGCATTTCGACAGAGCTGAATCCAGGTCGGATCAATCTGAATGGGCAGAGTCTGTTGACTAATGCGTCTTGAGGACGCAACACCACCAACGGCACATGATAAGAGGTCGACGTCAGATATACGTTATTCAGCATTCACGAGCTCCCACTTCCGGTAGGTAACTTTGGATGTATGATGTATGTGTTTGATGAGCAAAAAGTTAGAAAGACATCTTTGTATTGTGGTTAGTATCATCTGAGATCTCTTGCTTCCTATTCATCGTTGTCACCGAAATCTTTTGGGGTGCCTTGTTCCACAGGTTCCTGATTGTACTGGTAACTCTGTGTCCGCAGTTCCTCTTCGGCAGCCTGTTCTTCCTGTCTGTAGTCGTGGTAGATTCCTTCCGGAGGCAACGCACTATCAAGGTTGTCGAGCGAACTCAAGTCAAGTACACCTTGCAGCGCGGCTACCGCATCAGAGATAGCTTTTGCAGCCTCGCTGAGCTTCACATCTGGTGGGATATAGTCTGACTGGGCTGGGGCTGAGGACTGTTCTAAGCTTGATGTTTCTTCCACTCGAACCTTCTTTTCTGTTGTAGGCTCACTCGAGACTGCGGCAGCAGTGTAGGGCTCACTGCGACGATGCCCGATTTCAGGTGCGGCATATGCATTAGAATATGACTGTTGGGCTGAGTATGTCTGGGTCTGAGAGGGAGGCTGAGCGGTCTGGTACGACGCGGGAGATGCCTGAGGATACTGTGGCTGAGAAAACTGAGCGTGAGAGGGCGGCTGTGGTTCGACAGCTTGCTGATATTGCGGTTGAGGGTGAGGTGGAGGTGGTGCAGCAAAGGCCGCACTCCGTTCTCGTTCCATGGCTAGGATCCTTGGCAGTGTCCTTTCGGGAGCAAGCAGTGACGGCTCACTCTGGCTGAGAGCTTGCAGAATAGGTTTAAGTGTACTGATAACCGAGGTAGGTTGAGAGGTATCAACTAACCGCCGGGTGTGCGCGAGCTGTTCTCGATATAGTCGGATGCAATCCATCAATTTTTGAATTGCCTGTGCTAATTCACTGTCGCCTGGCTGCGGTGACGTAAAAGAGCTTGCTGCGATGCTGCTGGCTGCCATTGGATGTGCAGTAGATACAGTCACTGGGACTGGTGCAGCAGCATTCGGATGGGCCTGGGGCTGGGGCTGGGGCACCCCAGCCTGAGCAGGAGCAGCGACGGATCCGCTCCCATTCACCAGAGTCATAAAGCTGGGGCCATATGACGCATCAGGGGCAGGCAGACCAGCTACACCCGGGGCAAACTGAAGAGCATCCAGATATAAAGCCGCATATTCGCGATCGTATATTTGGCGGTTCAACCAAATCGAAACGAGTCGAACAAGCGTGAAATGAGGCTTTGATCCAATTCTCATTCGTGTCATCATGTGCTTGAAAGCTGGGGCGAAGCACTTGCCGAAGGCCCGAATGTACTCCCTGCCAATTGGGTCATCCTTGAGTGAGCGACACTTCTGCACGATGTCGTTTGCAGCATAGAAATATATAATCGCCTTATCCTCTGACGGTTCGACAAAGACTTTCTGGAGCCATTCATTCTAGATTGGAGGGATGCATATGCAAGCTGGCAATAATAAATATATATATATATTGATACGCACTATCAAGATTCAAGCTGCGTACGTCATTCCAAGCTACGGGCTTGAACCTGGTTCCCACACCACCCATATCCCCTACTACTCGCGGTTTTCAATCGGGTACGTACGGCCATCTCGTCGGTATTCTGGTGGAACAGTACCCATTCAGTCAGTGAACGGATATCGTCCAACCGTCCGGAGAGCTTTTCGAGCTTCAGCGCAAATCGGCTCATCTCGGATCTCGCCAAACCGAATGCACTGCAAATGTGGTATTTTGCAGAATCGATGGACGATTGGCTGACATCTCGTTTGAAAGGACGAACATGAGCCCGAAGTAGGCTGTGTAATAGATCGTATCATGACATCGTTACATATGCGACTGCGGTGGATATTACTGCCATATACATCTCCAATATGTGCAAGCGTTGCTTGTTCCAGTCTACAACTCTGCCAGGGTTGTACGTTTGACATCATGCGAGCCGTGGCTGAGGAAACAACTGTGTATTCAATATCGGAGGGCCAAATTATGCTGTGGATCTGCGTGGAAATACTCCCAACCTTTAGCCTGCCTTCCGTTGGAGCTTATCGACGACAACCCAGAATCAAAATATTTCAGACTGGGGTAGAGAGTGTATAACTCATTATGACCGTGCACTTTCCCATTGCAAACAAGACATTTCGATTCTCCAGTGCTTTACAATACTATAGATATGTATTAATTTCCTGTATACAGGAGGGAATCAGGCAAAATAAAATCCCCGAGCAGTCTTTTTCCCCAAACATAAGAACATGCACAGCGGATCTAGGATGATATTTCAACTAGGCGCTCCAGACAACACAACAACTCCACTGCCAAGATGTAACTGTAGCCAAGCATACATATGCATTACAAAGTATAGCCTTTTCCATTCGGAGACTACCTTTCCTCGGAGCTTCCTGCCTCGGATCAATAATCGACGCTGATGTCAGCGCATTTCAAACTGATTGAATTTTGATGCACTCCCGCCCATCATTTTCCCCGAATAGCTGGACAAGAAATTTCCGGACGACCCAAACACACGGTTAGAAGATCCACTGTGAGCTCTTCCAACTTTGATAGGGCGGGCGTCCAATTCCATTTAGCAAATTTCGAGCCAAGTGCGAAGAAAATCGTGGAAACTCGAGAAACTCATCGAGCTAAGCAAGCGATGAGCACAGCATAGGACGCGTCACGTTTTTGGCGTATCTGTGTTGGTTCAAGTAAAGGATGACCGAGCATACCTGGCCAGTATGCTCTATCCTCTGCTGAATCACATGGATGCGTTGAATCCTTATTTGCGTGTATTATCTGAAAAGCTCTCTGGTACACCTGTCTTATTTTACTCCCATATCCCCCCTCTCCTTCTTCAGTAGTATATAGTGCAAACAATGTACCGCATTGCTTCTCTTCTGTTTTTCCTTGCAGCTCTCTTGGCTGTTGCCACCGCACAGTACGGTGGTGGTTTCGGCGGTGGCTTCGGTAAGGGTGGTGGCTTCCAGCAGGTAGGTGGCTTCGGTGGCTTCGGTGGCAGCCCCTACATGGGTGGCTTCGGTTTCGGTGGTGGCCCCTACGGCGGTGGCTTTGGCTTCGGCGGCGGCTATGGTGGTGGTCAGCAGTTCACCCAGCAGGTAGCACAGTTCCCTCAGTTCCCTGTTCAGGACCAGTTCATTCCTCAGCAGGGCATTCCTCAGGTGATCCCCCAGACCGTTCCTCAGATCCAGGACGGCACTGTCCCTCCCATCTAAGCGCGATGCATTAACATAGCTTGTTTTCAGCATACCAAGTCGAGCCGCGCCAACTCTAGATTGTAGATTACAATTCGAATCCCCAAGCTGCGAACTGTTCGTGATGAGAGTTTTCAGACTTTGCGACAAACTGGGGAGAGTCTCAGCGGATATTGTAGAGCCCGTTTTGATTGGGCCAGCTTGTGACCATCATGTTTGTCCCTAGACGATGACGAACCGCAAAACCAGAACAGAAACCCCCCTTAGTTTTCCCCCCCTTAAATTGGCTCAGATTTGCAGCTTGCCACCGTTTTCCCAAACTCTCGGTGTACTCTTGGCGCTCATTCGAGATTCAAATACACTCCTGGGTTTGAAATTGATTGGATTTGGGGCAACTAAGCAATGCGATGTGGAGTGAAGGCACAATGAATTACAAGGTCTATGCCATGGTCGCTTTGAGGTCTCCAGTGTATTGTATCTAATATATCAGTTCGGTCAAACGAAACATTTTGTCCATCGACACGTCAGAAACCTCTGCGCTGGCGCATTCGTCTTCGCTGCTCTGCACGTTGCTTAGCTGCCAAATCCTCATCGGTACTGGTCCGGTCCTCATACGGTTCCTGCATTGCGTCTGCAGTTGTCTGGAGAATAGAGTGCTTTGGTGCAGAGGAGCCCGGCTTAGTTGAGTTAAGGGAATTGCCAGAGTCGTGAGATGCAACAGCAGGTGAAGATTCTGCTGTAGCGGACTCCCGCTTGGGATCTGCGCGATCGGCGGGCTCCTGCTGCTTAGCACCTTTACGACGGTTCGCCTCATCGATGATAGCAAACTTTTCCAATTTCTTCAGCAACTCTAATCGCTGTTTGCGCTTCTCCTCTAGAAGCTCGCGTTGTCGCTGTTTCTTGCGAAGTGAGCGAAGCATGTCATCGGGAAGGCGCTCAACTGTGATCTGGCGTGCAGCGTGCAGAACAGACCACATAGGTTGTTCTTCTTGCCATGCTGCGACTTCGCGACGAGACACGATGCTAATGCGTGTCGGTGATGATCCTTCTGCATCCTTGGGCCCCGGGGCGGTCGCATTGCTTGCGTCGAGTTCATCGAATTTCGCACCATAATCTCCGTCAATATCTTCAAGGTCGGAAGATTCTGCTCCTTCGGTAATGTCGTCTGCCTCACTCATGCTGAGCGATCTTCGAATCTGTCGGAGTCGTCTGCGTTCCTCTTCCATCGCCTGATCAATTTCAGCGTCGGTAATGGAGTCAAGGTCCAGGTCCACTTCGAGCGTCTCACCTTCTGTCAGCTTACCAGCACTGCGCAGTTCGCGTTCAAGGGCCATCTTTTCGTCGGAACGCTTCAACGCAGCACTAGCCTTTGAGCGAGATCGGCACTCAATGACAGTGTCAGGGTGCTTTGCCAGAACAAGCCTACCGCGAACGAGCTTGGTCGGCTGAATGCGCTTGCCAATTAACTTCTGGATTTCAAGTAAGACGTTCTGGTCAGCCTTGGACATATGAGGCATGTTCTTGATGGGTTGCTGGACGTTAGGTCCATCCTCGTTTGATGCACGATCCGATTTCTTGTGGATATCTGGAATTAGCGTCAGAACAAGCGAGCCTTGGCGTCCGCTCATGCGGTCAACTCTACCAGCACGGTGGATGTACCAAGATGCTTCTGTGGGTACTCCTAGGTTGACGACGAGGCCTGCACCTTGCACATCGATACCGCGTGCAACCATGTTCGAAGCAAGCAACACATCGAGTTTGCCAATTGCAAGGAGCTTCAAACACAAGTGCCTTGCAGACTTGTCTGAGTCACGAAGCATCGTCCCAACACGGAAGCCTTTGCACTCAAGTGCTCGGGCCAGCTCTTCGAAATGCACCGTATTGTTGGCAAACACCAACATTCCTCCCTTGGGCTTGGTTGCGGCATGGACTCGGGCGAGAACGTTCGCATAGAGTTTCATGAGGCGTGCTAGGTCATCTTCCCTAACAGCAAGGCGAGTTTGATTTCGGGTGCTATCACGTTGAGCATCATCCGTATCCTCATAATCTTCCTCATCCTCGGGATCGGTCTCAAGTAGGCCTTGCTTGCGTAACTTGAGACGCTCTAGACGAGCGCGGCGACGTTCTTCCAACGCATGCAAACGACTGGCTAGTGCCTGGCGTTCCTCATAGCGGGACTTCGCGTTGGACTGGTTTCGGTTGAATGACTTTACTCTGATGGGATAGAATTCGTCCGGTGGGTTGCGAGGCGCATGCCTGTACTGTGCCAAATGGAGTTCTTCAGGAACTGGGAAGAACATGCGATAGTGCTCAACCGATTTTGGAAGCACTCGACGAGTCTGGAGTGATAGAATACGATCGTCCGCGTCTCGAACTGCTCGGGCCATCTCCACTGGATTCCTGGGGAAGACAAAACTTGGGCTCGAGTAAACCATTGGATCGTTGCTCTGTCGTGCCTGGTCATAGATCTCATCCGCTCTCGATGAATCCTTTGGAACACGCAAAATGGGGACGATGCAGGACTTGTAGTTGTGCTCGAGTGCGTTGAGCGAGGCTTTCGCTTCGGATGCAGTAATGGCATGTGGATCTAAGAAAAAGGTCGAAGCGCAACGAAGTAATGCAGGTGTAACGGTTGCGGTGACAAAGACACTGCGAACGGGGCTTCGCTCATATGGAAAGTGTGCCTTTGGTGAAGGCAGTGTCATTAGGCCTCGCCCAATCTGATCTTCGCGGACGAGTCGAATATGGGCCAAGGCCGCGACCAACGGTCCAATTGATGGTGGATGCATGCACAAGTCGGCCTCATCGACCGCGACAAACCGGAGCATATCGAAGTTGATAGAGCTAGGGGTCTTGCGTCTTGCGGAAGCCATTGCAAACTCATGCTCAAACAGGAGGGGGTCGAAGTCACCGCGCCACCACCTCGGGTCGTCCAGAAGCGCACCATCTTCCGAAACCTCGTCCTGCTCACCAACAGTGTCACTTACCACTTCATAGTCACTGTCATCTTCTACTTCAACAGGTAATCCACTTGTACCCTTCTCCTGCTTCATGGCGGCGAGCTCTTCAGCCTTGAGTTGTTTCTTGGACTTGGAGGCCGCTGCTGCAAGAAGCTTTTCAACGATTTTACCTTCTTGATCACGCATCTTGGCATCCTCTGTCCATTCATCTTCCACAATATCAGTAGAAAGTCTCGAACTGTTCGAGTGAGGCTGTTCAATAGAATATTTAATACGAATGACACGTTCCGCTTGGTTATCAGAAGAGTGTGATCCCTCACCCTCTGCATCCTGAACCACGCGAAGATCCTCACGCATCAATGGTGTCTCGCGCTTGAGGTTCGGCCAACCTCCGTTATCTTTGGACTGAGAGCCGGGGTCTTCAGGATCCTGCTCGTGAGGGAGAAGAACGCCTCTCAAGGACACAGTCTGCGCACTCTTCAGTGCATGCTGCTCGTTTCTAAACCGTTTCAACAGCTTCTCGCGACGTGCCTGGCGCAAGGTCGCGTCGCGTTCTGTTTGTGTTCGGGCATTTTCGTACGCATCTGCGAGTTTGCCCTTGAGCTCCACATAGTCATCGGTAGGATACCGGCTAGGGTCTGCGTCATCGTCCTCAGCGATATCCTCATCGCCCTCTTCGTACTCTTCATCGAGGAACGCACGTTCTCGCTGCTCGGCAACACGTTCTGCGATGGTCCGCTGCGCTTTGCCTTCTGAATCGTAGATGTCAGCTTCTGCTTGAGCTGCATACTTCCGAAGAGCATTCGTATCACCCTTCTTTGCAGCCTGCGCAGCGAGCCGAGCGGCCTTCTCACGTTCTTGCTCGCTACGGCGGGCATACATGCTACGAACTTGTTTTGACGTGTGAACATCCATAAGACCTAGCAACGAGCTCGGCGTGGTGATCAACAGGTGAGGAGGATGTGTCCGGAATGAGTTATAAACAGGGAGAGTCACGCGGCCGTTCAGACGTGCCACTCTGATCTCACCGGCCTTTGTTTTGCACGCTCGCGCAAGCTCAGCGGCCTGCTGTTGTACCTGAACACATAGCTCGCGCGTAGGACAAATAATCAGCGCTTGAATTGCATCCGTTTGAACATCGATATGCTGCATGGCAGGAATTAAGTACGCTAGCGTCTTGCCGGATCCTGTAAGGTCCTGAACAATCGCGTCGAAGTATCGAGGTAGATATGGGTGTGCTTCCCTGAACGACGGGGGTGGACGGAAATCAGGGTTGTACGCGCGCCGAGGTAGTAAGTAGGGCAAAGCGGCAAGTTGAATTGCAGTAGGGAAATGGTAGCCAGCCTCATGAAGCTTCGGCCAGATGTTTGGAGCAACGCCTAAGCGCGTGAATGTGAGGAAAGGCATCTTTGAAATCGGCGTCTGCACGAATGCATGTGCTGAATTGCTTGCTGTGATGGCCTTGGGCACAGGGGTCGTTTCTGGCTGGAGCACAGCGCCGAGTGGTTTCTCCGATAGCGCAGCAACATCGCTCATAAAACGAGGACGGAACGTGGATTGGGGCGCCCCACCAACAAACAGACCCGCATTCTTGAATCGCTGAGGCGAATCTCGATTGGAGCGCAAGTTCATAAGGGAACTCCTGGGTAGTTTGAACCGAGGAATCTGCAGCAAATCCAGTTTGTCTTTTTCTGACAAATACGTTGTCGCATCACGATCGTTCCACCCTGTGTGGTTTGTGGCAGGGTTTTCGAGTGCACTTTTGTTTGCAAGATAGGGCATATCTTTGTCACCGTTGACATCCTTACCGTCCTCAACATTGGCACGTAGTCGCTCGGTTTTCTCCTTCCATTCCTTCACCTCAAGACCGTGCCGGCCGAAGGCTTCCCGCCAGTCCTTTGCGTTGCGAATCGCTAGAATTGCACGGCGGAACTCGGCAACACGCTCTCGAGCAGAAATGAGGCCAAAATCTGCTTCAGTCCCCTCGCCTGTTCCGGGAGGATTTCGAAGCACAGGAGGGTATAGCGAGTGCATGCTAAGCGGCCCAGGTTTGTGCTTTTCGCTAACCGTGGGACTTGACACTGTGGCTCGCGTGGATCCATACTTTCGGAGATAGCGTAAAGATCTGCGCTCGGTTCGTCGTCTCGGTGTGTCGCTGTCAGCGCATACACTTAATTCAGAAGGAGCATCAATAGATTCATTCGTGGTCAACTGGTTTCGTAGTCTCTCAAGGAAGTGTGAATTGGGAAAATCGGCCTTGAGCGAGGGGTCAGCGGGGGAGCTAGTGAGAGACTCGAGCTTCTCTTGCATCAAATCAACTTTGCGGTCGAGGAGCTGATTCTCCAATCGCAAGCGATCGACAACATTATCTCCAACCGTTTCAAAGATCTGGCTAATCGTGAAGTTCCGTCTTTCTTTAAGCTTTTCAGCATAGCCTTTGGGGTCAACCCACTTAGCACTCGCTTCATCGCGGCGCGGGTAATTGGTCTCAGGAGTGACGATACCATCGCTTAACGCGTTCGCGACGTCTTGCCGGCGCTGACGGTACTCTGGTTCTGCGTCAAAGACTCGCTCCAACATTGACGCCTCATATTCATCGTTCACGCGCCCCATTCTAGGTTTGCCTTGCTGCTTAATTTCCTCAGCGTTCATAGCCGAAAGCAGATCAGGTGAGTATGCCTCTTCCTCATCCGCCTCTCGTAGCATATATCGGAAAGACTCTGGAACCTGGCTGTGTGGATCTATCCTGCCATATTTGTGAGCCTCTTTTTCATTCTGGATCTTCTGGGACTTCTTCACAACTTGGAGTTGAGAGGGCTCCGCCGGAAATGCAGTTTCTTGCTTGCGTCGCTCGCTGTGGATCGTTGCCTCACGTTCAAGACCACTGGGATTCGCGTACTTGAGTTTCTTCTTGTCAGCATAGCTCTTATAGTCCTTCACTACGTCACGTGGAGGCGTGGTGTCAATCTTATCAGCTGGCGGGTAGATCTCATCGATTACCGCAATTACACGATCCGGTTGATACGGATTGCGAATCGAGACAAACCCTCGGCGGCCCTGTCCGCCGCTTTTCTCCTTGGTCGATTTGTCACAACTAGTGCGCAATCTAAGGCAATTCTGCGCGAGGGTGGCTTGCAAGAGCCCGGGCTGGCGCGAAAGACTGTTTAGCGTCTGACGGAGCGAAAGCATCCTATTTCGTCCACGGCGCTGCGTCCTTTGCGATGCCTTTGCCAGACAATTGCTTGACTCGGAATGTCTCGACGACTACAACGCTGAACCACGGAGGTTCGGAGACGTCTAATGGAATCCAAACAAATTGGATTCTAACGTTCTTTCTTCTTGCGGAGTTTACTGGGATCAGCCACCGCGAGAGAACGTGCTTCCAGACGTGTTGCAAAGTCGAAAAAGTCCGAATTTCTGCTTTGCAGGCAGTTCGAAAAGGTGGTGTCGCGTGTGTGTCGAGAGGTGAATAACTGCGTGAATTGATTTATAGTTCACGCACAAACCAATGATGCCCGCTGAAACGCCTACTCGCAACCGAGATCATCCCTAATTCTGGGTTTTCCTTCCTCACAATGAACTGGATCTGTCTCTGACATCTTTCGTGTTTGCTCAATGCTCATACCAACTCTAGACAAACGAGCAAGGGATGAATCAAGTATCACAGTTCGGTAGTGAACGCGAAAAGCAGGAATTTCTGCGCTTCCTGAACGAGCGACAGATGCGAGACTCCGGAATGGATTTCACCACTCGTACTCAGCAGTGCTTCGAGGCCTGCATACACCAATTCAGGACCACTGAGCTCGATCGAACGGAACGCACCTGCATTGAGAACTGTGGCCGACGATCCTTAGCCTTCCAAGAGCGCGCCACTATCCGTTTTGGTACGTACACGATATATGAGAAGGCTTCCAGCAGCTTGATGGCTCGGGTCACCCTGGCAGCACGGGAGTACCCACTGCGAAACGTGCAATCGGCCACTCATCGATATTATTACCCACTCTTTTGGACCTATAGCTGAAGAGTCTGCCATGAAATAAGGGCTCTGTCGCCTCTCGTGCCGCCACTTCTACCTTACACAACGAACCCCATTTCCTGCAACCATGCAGCTCAAGGGTTGTGGAGGTCTTTCATGGATACAACTCACAGATGGGTTTTACGCTTTTGTTGGGAACGACTACCAGCGTATAACGTGAACATTCGAGGACAAAGTCAATTTATTCCCCCGAAGGTTCAACAAAATCCACGACTATTGTACAATATAACTTGAAAGATTAATTTAGCGAATCAATCAATAAACACAAATTTACAACAAAATAGGCGTGCCGCGAACACAGAGGATCCGCAGCCGAACAACGATCATTGTGTTAAGGGACTTTCGGTCAGGGCCTTGTTGGAGAAGCGATAACCTTGCTTGCGCGAGAGGAACTGGGCAAACGCATGCGACCGGCGGCTGATATGCACAAATATAATCGGGCAACAGAGTTTGACCACAGTCCATATCATTGCACGCACACCTGTGATTTCCATCACAGTTAATGGCCATTGCCAAAGGGATGATAAGTAGTCATAGGACCAGGCACTTGCTCCTAGCATTAGTCCTTGATTGGAGAACGCTCGCATTAGCTCATGACCAGGACTTTGGTAAGTATTTGAAGACACACCTCCAAGAGTGTCGGTAAGGGGCAAAACTCCATCCGAAACGCCAGGCAGATCTGGTGATGGCAGAGTGAACGGGAGGGGATCAGCCCTCCGAAGCTCACTACGGCACCCAAGTCCTGCCACGATTGTCGGCTCATCAAGTTCATGCACCGGATTACGCGGAAGCAACGCGATGAACATGGACGTGCCGGTCCAAGGCAACCATGAGTGCACAAGAGATATGGCAAATGATGCGAGACCAGGAGCTACTCGTTGCAGCTCCAAGAAAGATGGGTGGGTTGGATGAAATACACTTAGGTCGTTTGCGAGTCCTATCAATTGCAGGATACGCTGAGTCCGACAAGCATACAAGTAAGAGCCGATGAGAGCTGCAATAGTGGCCAATGCGATTTCGAGTACAGTCAATGCAGCGACATTTAAAAAGAGTGGGATTTCGTTGATCCATCCACAGAACGCCGCCCCAGGTAAAAGCACGAATAGACACGACGTAATCACAGTCAAACTGTTTGTTTCATCAAAGCCACGAATAATTGGGTCCAAAAAGACTCCAAATGTCGTTAGTCCTTCATAGACACTTTGCTTCGTAACACCCCATAGGAGTAACGCGAGCACCAGGAACAACGCTGTTGGAACGTACAGCTTCGAACACTCAAACGATACATCACAATGTGCGCTGGAAAAGGAGCAGCTCTTACCGCGAACAGCAGCTACGCAACTAGTATCTGATTCGTTCATCCGTTCCGCGGCTTTGGTCGTGACTCTTCTTCGTCGAAGATTCGCGTTCGCGTGATCGTTCGCCTTGTACGCATAATCTTGATCGGAATGCATGGTACTTGAGGTGTCGGACGTGACCTGAGTGTTAGTTAGGATTGCTCGTCGTTTTAAATGCTCTGACAAGCCCTTACGTCTTCTTCCGCACAAAAATTGCGAAGATGGTATATCTACTCTCAGCCTCTGTCGCCCAAAGAAGCTTGACCCAGAAAAGGACGCGTCATGGGCCGGAGCTTCGTTCGGTGAGGCAACAAACTTGGGTCGGTTGCCGGTTTCGACTGTGTCAGGCTCCACAGTTGCACCCGTGCCAGGGACACAACTGGCCTGACGAATCGGCGACGGATCCCGTTTGTTAGCGTTGTCTAATACATTGGCCTCGCGTGCAAGGGACACGATACGCTCAGGAGGCTTTTCAACTTGTCGTAGAGACTTCAGATCAGACGTAGGACGAACTTCGGAAATGAACGAACCATCAACCCATGAAAACAGGCGGAATGGTTCCTGCAAGAGCCTAGGCGCTGGACAGCATCCGACGTTCGCACCATCAGCCTGTTGTGTGCTGCGACTACTGCCATCAAGGTGGGAGAATCCGAGTTGCGATCGTCTTTCATTGACACCCATTTCACTTGTCTCAGTCTCAGACTCGCTCTCGGTGTCTGAGCCGGTTATGTCAAATGAAAACTCATCAATTAGATGACCTTCGTCTGGGTCTAGGTCCATTTCATCCGAAGCGAGCATCGTGCTCGGCTGTTGTGGATAGCATAGCTCTGCATTAAACACTCTTACACTGACCGAAGAAAAATGCACTTGTTTGTTGGGCGTTCTAGACTGAACACCAGTCTGTGTTAGTTCTCTTTTCTGCAGGGCTGGGGTTGCTACCGGAGTCGTTTGCTGTTCTTTGCATCGTGCAATATTCCGCAGCCATTTGAGGAAGAGAGTTATGCATACGCTCGTAAGGAGGGTGAGAGTAACTGTGCCAAAGGCTAATACACGTGTACCAAGGACAAGAAGGGTCAGTAGTTGACCGGCATTAGCCGCGTGCCTGGAAAGAACAGAATGAGCCAGTGTCAGGCGCTGTGCGAGTTGCAGGGTAGATGGCTGAATGGAGTTTGTGGTGGTAACGTTAAAGTTAATCGAGGGCATTGGGAAGGACGATGACGCGCTATTAGCTCCGATGAAGTGGCGAACCAGTGAGAGATTTGTGGTTTCAGCATAGAATGGAGGCAAGTCAGCCTCAGGCTCTAGTGGAAGGTGCCGGTAGCTCATGAGCACAGTTACAAATGGCGCGATTCCTTGAAATAGACCAACAACGGACATCACCACATGTTTCAGCATCATGGGTACTTGTGGGAGGTTATCACGTGTAGACCATCCCTGAACCATGCGATAATACTTGGTCACGCAAATCACTGCATGATAGAACGTCGGGGCAATCACGTGAACTAGCGCCCCAAGTGATGGAGAGGCGAAAGCAGCGGAGCATATACTTAATGAAAAAGTGAATGGGTAGATGGCGCTTAGAGTCCCTAAGACTTGTGCCATGAGCGCCTCGAATTTTGCAGGAAGCGCCACTGCAACTGCGAAAAGTGGAACATCACATCCAGATGTCCCTTCGATGGCACATGCTGTGTTGCCAGCCACGCAATCGGAGTGCGCCTGCGCCTTCTGGAGTGAGACTAACGGGTCCTCATAGATAGGTTGATCAGGTTCTTCGGGCTCGAGTTCAGAGGTTGACCTCAAGGATGTTTCGAGCGCTGCCGAAATGATCGATATCGCCGAAGATATCGCAGGGCTCTCTCTCCTTGGGTCCGTATCCTTTGGGATATTTTGTGGCATGGGTTGAAAGTCCTGCAGAGATCGCCATAACGAAAGGGCCAATAAACCGGCTGAAAGGCGAACCACGCCCTGAAGCAGATTAGATCCCAAGATAAAATACCTAAAGATACGCACCAGCTCTGGACTACACGCTGTAGAGACCTGAGTGAGCTCACCCATACCTCCGCCCCAGCTTGAAATTCCAAGACATGCCATGATTGAGGAGAGAAATGGAATCGGAAGCGGAATCGTCTCCATAACGAACTGGAGCAGAGGATGAATTGACATCGTAATTGCGCCCCACGTATAAACTAGTAGTGCTGTACGATTTAGCGAGGTTACTGCTGCGATACCAGTTCCCTCTAGCCACCCCAGTTGGAATACATGCATCATGCCACCCAGCGCCAGACGCAAAAACCCGGCTGTCGCATCTGGTGAGAATAGCAGCAGAGGTCGCGAGTTACCAATCAGCAGCTGGCAACCTGTAGATAGCAGTAGATGCAAGACATCGACCACAACTGCCCAGCGAACGATGCGCTTGGTACGCAAGTGGAGCTTGCGTAATTGGTCCACAAATAGAAACGCAGTGGTAGAGTTCACTGCGTCTTGAAGCGTCCTCATTGCTGCTTCGTGGTGGGTACGCTGAGCGATAAATTTTGGAAATAGTAAAGACCACGGGGCTTTGACAGCGAGTAGTTCGGTTCTGCGCATGAGGATGACAGCTCGCAAAGAAAGAATGAAAAGCATTAATGGCCATGTTACCGGAAGGCACTTGATAAGGAATGATGCGACCAAGCCAATTTTGTCGTGGAATCGCATGTTGGATCCTTGTGGGCTATGGTCTGTGTAAGGGGAGCTGGAAAGTCGATGGGAGTGCGATATCACCGGGTTACTTATCACTGGGCCCAAGGTATCTCGATTCGTCATCGCAGCGAGTTTAAGATCGATAACGGCTTGCGGAGAGATCCCTAATGTGATTGCAGTATGGATGTGCGGAACAATCACATACAGCGCGCGTATTAACTCCGCTAGACTTCCGCACGCGATAAAGAGGCAGCAGGCAAAAACCTGTTGCCGATACCTCGAAGTTGCTCTTCGGGCATACGCCAAGTATAAGCCAGGCAGCAAGATCCCAGTAACGCTGAGCAAGAAATTCATCAGGTCCTGAACAAGGAACTGGGAGTATCGATATGGTGAAACAGATGTCAGTACAGCAAGCGAAGCAGCCTGCGAAGAGCCAATCATGAACGCAGCAAGGACAGCGAGCGCTCGGATACTCGCCATGATGTATCTGTCAAGAGCAGTGATGGGCGCTTTGCTCTGATCGATAATATTGCTCCGACACCAGCGTTTGAATAACTTCAGAACATTGATGAAGCGCAAAGTAGAGGACTTAATCTGCGCAATACGGATAGAAATACCAAAACCTCCGGACAAACGTTGCTCTGGTGTTCTGGCATCAGGGGACACTATAGGAGAATGCTCCATTGGCATCTCCTCAGTACGACTTCGCAGGGCTTGAGGACCACGCAATTGACGAGCAGCTGAACTGCATGGACATAACCATTGAAAAACCGCTATCGCGCGCGGCACGAAACAGCTCTCGAATCGCTGAATGTCCTGGAGCGTAGCCTGAACTAATTGTTGCTCCTCTGGACTGATGGTGAATTCCTCGTTGTCTTCTGCTTCTTCGAGTCCGTGACCTGTGGTAGTGCGGCTGCGGCCTTGTCGCCGCATCCTGAGTCCCTTCTCGAGACATTGGACGACGAGGATCGTCAAAATAATCGAGGTCGCGAGGACTCCGTAAACCGTTGTTGCTCTCACAGTAGTCCATACTAATCCAGCTCCTTCTTGGACGGCCATGGCGGGGCTTGCAAGAGCCGCAACCAGGAAGATGCCCATAAGTAGGCAATATCCCAGTGGAATAGACCTCCTACACATCATGCGCAGTGGTGTATTTATCGGTGCGCCAAGAAAAGCATGGTAGGACACTGTGGGACTGGAGCTCAGAGGAAGGGAGTGTGCTAGGCTGCTAATATTTCGCCAAAGAGACGGCTTAGAAGGGTTCTTCTAAGGTAGCACAGTTAATGTACAAGTCTAGCACCTAATTAAACAAATATCCGAGTGGTGGCGCCGGTGGAACGCTCCGAATCATATTCGTAGAAATGTCCACGGGTCATGCCATCCGACCGACACGGTGACGACCTGAGGTCACAGCAACACAAAATCAGTTCCCCGACGGCAACTCTAAATGGATAGGTGGATGTACAAAACAGTTGGAAATTGTATGGTACATACAGCTTTATTGTCCTATTTGCAGGGACAGTCTGCATACACTCCGCTTCCATAATCCTCAAACCAACGTGCTTCTTCATTCATGACCTGGTAGCAGCATCTCCAAGCTGGCTCGAAGCAGCCCGATTTTGACAAGGGCTTCTCGTGCAGTTGGCTCTGAACGTGTGGAAAGCACCTTGCTGGTGCGGTTTAGTGCATCTGTAACGCAGAGCTTTAGCTCGTGCAGAACCATGTTCTCGATGCCCAAGTTGGAGACAAAGAGTTGAGTGATGCTAACAAACTCGTAGAGGGTCTGGTGGAAGCGACCGGGAAGCTTATGAACCTCTGCACGCGTTGTAACGCGGTCTGTATCAAGCTCGCTTGCTGGCTCACCTGCCACGCGAGAGCCCGGGGCGACCAGGCGTGGGGCGATGAATCCGCGATGCAGGCTTTCAGGCTCCACAGATGCCGTCAGCCGATTGATCGCGTGAACAATGTTCTTCAGCAGTGCTGGGCCAGCAATAGGCGTAATATTGTCAGTCTCTAGGATTTGGAAAAAGTCATCCACAGACCCTCGAACAGCAGGGTTTGTCAGCGCGACTTGGGTACAGTGATAGAACAGTTCCCCGACTAGGAGCTTCGCTGCAATAGCCGCAGCACTTTGTAACGCTCGAATCTGTTGTCTAATTAGTATGTAAGTCCAGGATGACGAGCTCGAGCCGCTCTTAGAGGGGAAAAGCAAGTTCGCTGTCTCAGGTTTGGCTCGAAGGATGGACAGTATTTGACCCCAAGATTCTTGGCACTGCCTCCGAATGACATTGACCGAAAGATGCGATGGCAGCATTTGAATGAGTTCGTTGGGCTGTGCTAGCTTGCATGTTGTGTAGATCGTCGAAAGCAACAATCCGGAATACTTGTAAATGAAGAACACTCCATTAAGCGCTGGGAAGCCTCGAGAGGCGATAATCAAAGCAGCCTCAGATCGCAGTGGACCTTCTAGCCCAAGCCCCACAAAGGTAAGCCCCACACCATCATTTCTTTGGATAGAGATGCCCGTTGTTGAAGTATTTGTGATCGATGCCGTTGCAGACTCTGCTTGACCAGATGGAGGCTCTGCAGGCTTAGTGGCAGGGGGCGTGGTTGTCGCTGCAGTGAGAGTTGAAGCAATGCCCCAGAGCGACGAGAATATCGTCTTTGTCGCCGTTGTAGCAACGGAAGTTGCACTGGAGAGCAGAGCTGTGGGGGATAATAGCATCGAGCCCCCGGACTGACTTTGAAGCACGTCCGAGTTAGATCCAGCCTCGGCACCAGACCCTCCACCAGACTCGGCTGAACTGATGCCAACGCCCCGTTCAGCCTGTGCCTTCCCTGCCTCGATAAGATGATTAATGGTTGATGATTGAAGCTGGTTAGCATATACGCGAAGACTTTCTTCTAAGCTCGCCGCGTTTTGATAGATTGCTGCTGACAGTAACTCAACGATTCGTGCCACAATCGGTTCAAGGGTCGCGGTATCGAAGCAAGCCCCAAGACCGACCAAAAGCTCGAAGCCATCGCTGAGTGGCTGGTAGACGTCGTTTGTGTGCAGGCCAGCCGAATCTCCCGGGTTCGCTGTAAGATAGCTACGTTGCGTTTGCAGGAAACCCAGGTAAGATCCAGACGACGCTGGAAAAAGGGTTGGGACCATGACGGAGCACAAGCCATAGTATTGTTGACTCGAGACTGCAATCAATCTTTCCTCTGCGTCTTTCAACAATTGATCGAGGATTAGCGTCAGAGGGACGGTCAGCTGTGCGGCATCTCCAATATAAATCATGCTGTTTTTGCTCGCGCGGTCTTCGCGTCCTGTTCGGAACGAGATACTCTCAAAGAGACGCGCGCACGCTTCAGTACGGGCCCGAATCCATCGCACAGAGTCTATCAATTGATCCACAGTATCCATCGCCAGAATGGTCGGCCGAGAAACCTCGTAACCCGAGGTGGCAACGGTTTGAACGAGGGCCTGGAACACTGGGAAGTTTGATGAGAGCAGAAACCCGAACAGGGCTTTAAACAAGTCGCACTCCTTATGGCAGACGTCTATCGACCAATCGCAGAGTGCATACAACAAATCAGTTCCTCGAAGCATGTTCGAGAGTTGCCCGAGATAGCGTTCGGTTTCTTCTCTAATCATGCGTTGTCGGAATTCCAAGTACTTCCCTTGAATGACACCCAATTGGGTAACGGCTATGCTATGAGGCAGCTCAACGACTGTGCCGTCTTCAAATGTTCGCTTAGAGGTGGCTTCAGCCGTCACCTGGAGGACTTCTAGCTCGCGAACGAGAGGCCGAACGGCTTTGATTACTGCAGTCAACTCACGTTCGCCGGTAACAGAATGTGAGGGCCGTGTTTCCGTCTTCAAACAATTCATTAACCGAGCTTTGAGTTCGGTCAGCGTTGGGCCTGATGCATGCAAAGACCCCATATTGGCGACGTTCATCCCGAGGTGCGCATCAGTCTTCTTGCGCAGCTCCAGAGCGGATTGCGCGAGTCTTCTCTCAACTGCAGCATCCGCTGAAATGAGATGGAGGACCCTTGTGGCATATGGCCATGCCACATCCTGGAACAGACTCTGAATCGCTTGAAGCACGGCTCGAAATCCCTGGAGCGCTTTTGGGGTGTACTGACTGGCGAGAGGAACTTTGTCTTTAAAGTGCAGCATGTAGCGATAGCACCGGCTGATGTCTTGCACATACGAGACGAGTATGAGGGCGGTACGAGAAAGCTCTTCCCCGTAGGTATGTAGTTCATCCGACTTAGCATCAGGCTTGAGGGCAGCGGGGATGAGTCGGGATGTTTTAATTGCGTGCTCGATGCGATCCACAGTTTCATAAAACCACAGATGCTGTTCGTGACGAGTGAGATCCCTTTGTAGTGAGTCATGCTCCTCAAGAAGAAGACGGCTCTCATTGCGGACCTCATCAACGAACCGTTCCGCTGCCATATACTGCGCACGAAGATTGCTTACCTCTTCCAGAGCAAGATCGAGGTTGGCCTGCAACGAGTGCAGGAGCTTGGAGCTGTCTTCCAATTGTTTTTGGTACATTTCATTTGCAAGTTGTGAACCTCCGGTATCGGTTGGAGCCATCTCTGCCTGCACACCTCCGCCTAATTCAGTGAGTCCACTTGTCTCATCCAGCTGCAGTAGCATCGACAGGTGCCTATGCGACATCGATACTTGATGAGGTCTTCCTACAGCAGGCTGCACCTCCTGCGTGTCTCGCGCCACCGTGCTGCTGACGGCTGGCCGAGACGATGGGGGTTCTGGTTGCTCACGCCTCACCCACGTCTTCGCGGTATTTACAGCATACATATCCCACAGAGTTATGGGTGCGGTACTTGTTGGACTCGATGCTTGCGGAAGAATAGATGGGGACTGAGGCAAGTTCCGTGGGGGTTCAGTCTTTGATGTGCTGGAGGACGCTGATGACGTCGAGAGCTGAGCCAGAAATTGTGAGAAACTCTCGAGTTGGGCTTTTTGGTCTTCATCCGGGGGTGCGAGTGGGACATTTCTCGGGGTCAATCGCGTAGTTGTGGAGGTAAGCGCCTGTTCATTGTCCTTCAGAGCGCTTCTATTCGACTTCGCACTGAGTGATGGCGAGCTAGTGGTAGCGTTCGAATTTAGACTCACCGTTTCCGGCTGAGATCCCTCTCGGGCGGAGAGCGAGGCCATCCTGGGCGAGGCCATCGCCATGATAGATCCGGAGGCCTAGATCGTGCTACTGAGTCGAACACAAGCTGCCGTCGACCCCACCGTGAAAGCTCACTACTCAGGAGAGACTGAGATTCTCCTCTATGGACGTGGCGAGCTAATCCGAGGGCCTATTTTAACAACTGCACTAGCCACTTCGCCGACGCTCCTAGTGTATAAATCAATATGTTAGTGTGCACACCAATGCAGGAGAATATCGGTGGTGCACCCACTTACTGTCGTGAAACAGCGAGTGTGACAAAGTGCTGATTGCATCGATCCGTGACTTGATCCACCCTAGGAGAGGAACAAGACCCCATCCACCCTCGCGCGCCATCCACGGACTTGCATTGAGTGAAGTCGAGAGACACATTTTGGAAGGAAAATCGTGGTTGTTTGGATGGGAATTCCGCGGTGTGGAGTGATCTCATGGAGGTGTATGCATGCATCTAAGTGTGTTGCATCGAGACTAACCACTATGGTGCATTATATACTTCAAACACACCCCGCCCACCTCGTAAACATCCATGTTCCAAGGAATCACGGGCTGAGACACTGTGCGCACTATTGAAACTCCAGTACAAGTCTGCATTGCGCGTAGTTGCTGAGTGATGTAGTGCACGAATCATGTCAAACCTCATATCACACTTCTCTGGCTGCCCCCGCTGCACCCTGTTTTGTACTGTCTAGCGCTTTTGATTGAGCTCGAATGAGTCAAGAAGAAAGCTTGTTGAACAGCAGCGAGGAGGTGGTGGCCACGTCGGAGCCTCAGCCTGCAGCTGCAGGTGTCACTGCACCGATGAAACTCCGCGCTGTGATCCTATTGCTTATTTGTTTCCTCACCTTCGGTGGCTATTGGATCTACGATACTCCTGGTGCCATCCAAACCCAGCTCAAGGATTACTTCGCTGGCAAATACGACTACGCCGGCAAGAGCAATTCGTTACTTTATTCCGTCTACTCATGGCCCAACGTTGCCCTCGCCATGTGCGGTGGTTACATTGTTGACCGCATTTTGGGTATCCGCTACGGTATGATCGCCTTTATTAGCTTCATCAACCTTGGTCAGTTGATCTTCTCAATTGGTATCCAGACCAAGACCTTCTATGCATGCGTCGTTGGTCGCTTCATCTTTGGTCTCGGTGGTGAATGCCTTGCCGTGGTTCAGAACACGTTCGTCGTCCGCTGGTTTGCGGGTCCCTACCTGTCTCTGGTCTTCGGTGTGGTCCTCGCCTTCGCCCGTATCGGTTCCTCGGTCAACATGGTCCTCACCCCATCTCTTGCCAAGAACCAGTCGGTTCCTTTCGCCGTTTGGTTTGGTATGGGAACTTGCGTACTGTCCCTGATTTCAGCCCTACTCCTTGCGGCCCTTGACTATGCCAATCGCCACTATGTCGAGAAGCAGATCGTCAAGCCTAAGGACTCTGAGGAGGAGTTCCCTGCTCCTGAAATCATCACCACTCCTACCATCCAGCACGAGGCTGAGGACTTCGATCCCCGTGACAGTCTTATTGCGTCTGACTCGCTCGGTGATGTGACTGAAAAGGCTAAGGGGAAGTCTGACGAGGAGGAAGAGGAGGCCTTGCCCTCTCTGCGCCAGATCCTGGACTTCAAGCTTGAGGCGTGGTTGCTTTTCGCTCTCTGCGTCGTCTTGTACTTGGGCATTTTTGTCTTCTACCAGGGTGCATCTAAGATGATGCAGAGAATCCATGGCTACTCGGAAGAGCGAGCGTCTTCGATCTTGTCCATCCCTAACTTTGTTTCAATCGGTGCAACTCCTCTTTTCGGTACAATCTTGGACCGCAAGGGCATGTCTCTCAGCTTCCTGTGCATTGCATGCCTTGGTTTGGTCTCATGCCACATTATCTTCCTCTGCAATATCTACCTGGGTCCTGGCTTCTTCGTGAATCCCATCCCTATCTTTATCGTTTTCGGTTTCTGCTACTCCCTTGGTGCTGCCTCGCTGTGGCCCACCCTTGCCTTCGTTGTGCCTAAGAACATTCTCGCAACTGGTTACGGCACCATGACCGCAATTCAGAATCTGGGTCTTGCTGTCATGCCACTTATTATCAGTGCAGTCACTGACTCAAAACATATCAAGGATACCCGCGATCAGTATGGTGTTCCACACGTGTTCTTCGTTGGTTTCGAGCTCATTGCCTTCGCTTTGACTGTCTACATTCGTTACCGTGATGCATGTGGAACCGGCCTTATGGATGCAACTGCAACCGAACGCACCATTATTCGGGAGCGATTGGAGCTGGAGGCCAAGGAGGCCGCTCGCGCTGCCAAGGCTGCCGAGGCTGCAGCGGCTGCTGAGGAGGGTACATTCAATAACCTCCTCGCATAAGCTTCGTCACTAACAGTTACATTATATGCTGTACATACTCGTTGTATGATTGATTTCAGCCTACAAGGTAGATTGTTACTCGATCAGCAGGCCGATAAGAGAAAATCATTGGCTAGTTCTCTGTAGCTATCACCCAAGTTTGTAGCTATGTTTCGAGATGGATTACCAATTTCGATTCTACGTGTCATCATATGGATGTCCAATTATCCCAGCGCATTCCCTTCCTGCTATTTTGATATGTATCTAGTCATCATCAGACAGTGTCTGCTGGTAAAGACGAATCCAACTACACAAGTAGGGTACTACAGTCTTAAAAGTTTGTTTACAAGCGATGTAAACATAGTAGCTTTTGGCTGTAATGCCAGTTGAATTGAAGCAGTTTGACACCAGCAACAACAACACCACCGTTTGTGATTCTTATCCTTAGCTAAGTGATGTTACCCTGAGCTGTGTGGATGTCACGTTTCACCTATCTCTGGTGGGATTCACATCAGCTGAGTTCTCTGGTTTCCTTTTTTCATCATGGAAACGCTCGTATCTGCAAATAAATACGCAGACGTCAGGTTTTACTCGTAAATTGATTTAAAGTCATATTCCACCGCGTGATCACAAGGCGTGTATTCGGTATTTAATCAAGGCTAGATGCGACCTCCCTTCCGCCTACTCACCAAAGTAAACGTGATGTCCAAGGGAAGGAAGTGGTAGAGAAGTTTGTTCTCTTAGCTTGTCACAAATGAATGGGAGGAAGTAGATAAGCTGAAACAATAACATTCATTCTGTGTTCACACCAATTGTCAAGTTCGCTAGTGGGGGGCCAGTCCATCACGAACGTTAGCTTCTACGACTCTGACCCCTCTAGAAGGCCCAATGTCGATCTCATTGCCCTTGGGCTTGTCCGTAGGGACGGTTACTTGCGTAGCGCACCTGAAGGAGCGGAGGGCTTCATAGGAGTCACCTCAATGCGGAAACCGGTGGCATTCTCGTTACCAGGAATCGTCAGAGTTGCGGCTCCATTCGCATTCGTGGATGAGGTCGACGAAGAAGCGGTCGTGCCTAATGCTCCAACGGAGCCAATACCCGCAGCGCTCGAATATCCTGCAAGGCCAGCACCCAAGCTGGCGAAACCGGAGGCAGATGGGCGTAGAGGAGAAGTAAGTGAATCGAATGCAGGACGTGCGGGTGTAGCTAGGGTACGGAGGTGGGCTCGAGCAATCGCAGCGGCGGTATCAGAGTCTGCAGCCGTGACATCGATAGCAGTATTCAGCTCAGCACGCGCTTGGCGGAGCTTGGCACGGAGTTCATCATATGCCCGCTCTGCAGCACGGACACGCTCGCGCATTGCGTCAAGCTCGGCTTCTTGGGCACTGCGCAAGGATTGAAGCGAGACGCGAGCCTCACGAAGTTGAGCTTGGAGCTCCTCTTCTCGTCTAGCTGCGCGACGAACATTCTGCTCTTCCTCAGCAAGTCGAGTGGTGAGAGCCTCGACCTCAGCGATCTTGCTTTGGAGGCGCGTCTGCATACGTGCACGCTCGGCTCGCTCGAGCTCAAGTTGCTCAATTGCACCGTGGTGCTCGCGCTGGGCGACAGCAATGGCATCCCGTTGGCGGCTGATTTCTGCCTCAAGTCGATCAATCTGGCTCTGAGCTTCAGCAAGCTTGTTTTCGGCAACAAGTTTGGCCTGGTGGTAGGTTTCGGCATCGGCCTTCCATGTCGAGGCCTCCTGACTCGTGGCCTGCAATTGCTTTGATAGTGTTGTGACGCGAGTGTTCAAAGAGGAAATCTGAGTGCTCTGCTGGTTTGTTGTCAAAGTTAGAGCATCCACGCGCGAACGCATCTGCTCAAGCTCTCGCTGTGTCTCTGCGAGCTCGTTACGCTTGCTTTCAAGGGCAGCCATGGCGTCAACCAGAGCTTTGCGATCCGTTGCGCGATCCGCTTCTAGAGTTGCGACGCGCGATTGCAGTGCTTGCCGCTCTGCAAGTGTCTGGCTGTGTGCCCGCTGCTCCTGATTCAGTTGATCGCGCAGGCGACCAATTTCTGCACCTAGTTGGTCCTGCAGACGGCTCAACTCGAGCTGGTGCTTGCTGTTCAATGAAAGAATTTCTTCGTGGTGCAGGCGCTTCAGCTGGTCGAGCTGTTGTTGAAGGTGCGTACGGTCAGTCTGGGCTTGGATACGCTCACGCTCAGATTCTTGGAGACGTGTCTCAAGGCTCGAGAGTGCTTCATCTTGCGACGCTAGACGCTGTTGAGCCTTCAGAAGGCGCTGGTCCATGAGCATGATGCTCTGCTGCAAAGTCGAGATGGTTGATGAAGCCGTGCGCGCGTTCATATCGATGGCCTTGTCACGGGAGGCAACGAGCTCATCAAGCTCTTGCATACGAGCACGGAGCTGAGCGTTGCGCTGTAGCAATTCGCGGTTCAGGCTCGCAAGGCTCGCCTGTTCAGAGCGGCCAAGCGCGAGCGCGGTATCAAGATGAGGGTACATGGGTAGAGAGAATCGATCACAGGGTCCAGATGTATGTCGCTTGCCAGGGCGTCGAAGCACACGTAACACTGGAGTGGAGTGAGTTGGGCTCTCTATATCAAAGTGGTTTCGGACACAAGGTCACAGATCATTTGGTACGAGGGCAGTGTGTGAGACACCGAGACGGCATGCGAAACGTTTCAGATCTTCACTTAGAGTGCTAAATCACACTCTGCATGAGGGGTTAATGTCACTGCTAGGGCCTAGAGAAATACACACTAGATCGTGCATATTGTTGGCTTTGACCGCATATATAGAGCATCGTAAATCACCCAGCCCCACCACGCCATCTTCCACACATACCGTTTTGACACTCTTCGGTTTTTACCCGTCCTGGCCTATCTTTCGATTTTGAAACGGCTGGCGCGCGAACTGGAAGTCGCTGCATTTTGACGTCGTGTGGGGGGTTTCTGACAGATCTGAAGGATGAACTGTAGGGTTACCCATGTGTATTTCGTGATATCGATTTATTATTAGGGAATCCATCAGCGCATGCATAAACGACAAAGAAAACTTGGTTTGAGCGGACCGAGGGAACTGAAGCCTCGCTTTATCACGAGCATGAAGACGAGTTACGCCAGATTCAGTGCTAGATATGAGCGTATCACAGTGATTTCCTCTATCTACTAATATATCTACATCAGTAGTGTCATGTCTACAGAAGGCTGGGGGGCTCGCAAAACGTGCAGGCACACATGAGTTGGGTGAGTTTTCATCTGGCCTGACTGATACAGCTGGCAGTTAAGTAAATCAAGCCTGAAATACAGATATGCATATATCCCCGGCTGTACACCTCCTGGGACATGTTGCTAGCAACATTATTCCCACAGAACAACAGCGGGAAGTTTCTGACGGGTGCGTTGGGGAGATGAATTCAACATTTCTGTCAACTCGCGATACGAAGATGGAGCTTGCTTCTCATTGAGACAATTACGTGTATACTCATTAATCACTGTCTAGACGTGATATGTCAAGCCTAGCCGGAGCTGCACCGAGGAAATCGAGCCTAGAGATCAAGTATGCACCTGTGCACACTCGCCCGTTTCGGGAACTCGACCCGAAGGTACTCGAGTACGAGGGTGCCGATAAGACACTTGGTATGTAATTGTGCAGAAGGATGGAGAGTATCTGTCTGTACCGACTAGTCCACCATTCTGATCGAGTCCCAAGGGAGGACCATCACACAGCCCAAAGGTTTCATTTGCTCGCCTGCTCCTCACAAGTGCACTCTCGTAACACCCACTACTCTGTAGGCGTTGAGTACATTGAAGTGAACACAAATCGTGTCGTTGCAAAGCTTCCCATTACTGAAAAGATCACCCAGCCTCTTGGACTTCTCCACGGTGGTATCTCCGTCTGCTTCGCGGAATCACTCGCTAGTGTGGGTAGTCAGCTCTTTGTAGATTCTGATTCATTCTGCTTGGGCCTGGAGATTAATGCAAATCACGTCTCGTCCGGTCAGGTCGGTGACACAGTCATCGGTGTGGCAACGCCACTCTCGATTGGCAAACGTGCACAAGTTTGGGATGTAAGTTTTCGAGCGACAATTTGCATGTTGCCTGATGCTCTCAACAACCTGATGCCCACAATGAGCTAGCTCTCTAGTCTACCGCAGTCCAACGACGACGCTCCAATTAGAATGACAAATGCAAGCACTAACCTTCGTGTAACGTTGCTGTTTTACCCAATCTAGATCAAACTCTCGAGCGAGAAGACAGGGAAGCTGATCAGCGTGATTCGATGCACCACGATGGTCGTGAGCGCCGCAAAGAAGATTGAGGAAATGCAGCGGTTCGGACAGGAGCCTAGAAAGTACGAAGCATTCCTGACTAAATCTCAGCTGTAATCGAGACGGACATTGGAGAGCAATGCATTCGGCTTGGCAAAATCGAAGCAGATGAAGCAGTGTTTATGTCAAATAGGTTACATTAGGCTGAATATTACCTTGCAAACGTTAATTAAGCAAATAATACAAGTTAGTTCTTGCCAGAACTAATGTCAAGATAGCCTACATCAGCAGGAGCAACGACCGAGGTACTAGCATGGCCAATTATTGGACTAAGATCGAGATGTTTGAGGCGATAACACTGAAGATAAGTCTAAGATAGCAGGTTCCGACAGCCCTTCGTCAATTGATTGTTTGGTAGCCGCAGTTGCCCTTGATGTATCTGAAGGCGAGTGAGCGCTTCGGCTCTCCTGCCGCACTGTAGTATGGGCAGAAGTTGTGATGGGAGTTAGTTGAGACTGAGCGGGAGGAGAGGGGACTGAAGAGAGTCTTGTAGGGACTAACGACGCTGGCACTGACCTCTGTAGATTAGTCGACGTTATCGCGACTGTCTGCATACGTTGGAGCTGGGTTGATTTTGACCGCGGAGCAGAAGCTGTGGCTTGGGCGGTCGGGAGAATGCCTGCGAAATTGAGAGGTCTGGCTAGCATGCGATTGTACGGTCGACTTGGGGTCTGACTGTCGTCAGACGCCTTGCTTGGTGACCAATGAGAGGAGGACTGAGGTGGATACGCATTGCGCAGGTGAGTAGGCTGGCACTCGGACAGAGGATAGGGTGACAGAGCGTTCGGACACTGGTAATCTTTCAGGACCCTCATCGTCACATCAACGTGGAAGCCTTGGCATGGGAGGGGAGCCTCTTCAAACGAAGACAAGGAGTTCTCCCATTCAAACAGCGGCGCAAGTGCTGCCGTGTAATGTGAAGGCCAGTGCTTCGGAACCGGGAAATCTTGTGAACCAACAGCTTGGTCGCAAGTGTGATCTTCAATGCGTGGAAACACAACCCTTTTCAAATTAAACACGCAGATCTCCTGCCACACGGACTCATTGCGGTTGAACCCAACAATCGTAGGCAATATCTGCTGCCTCTGAGGGGTATCGATAGGGTTCTGCAGATAGGCGGTTGCCAGCAGGTCATGGATAAAGGGCAGGCGGTACGCATTCACCCAATATTGATAGATCTTGTCGTGCATAGTCGGGCTCATGCCTTGTTCAGTAAGAGTTTCACGTTTCACAATGCCCTGTCCGAGGTTGGTGTTGACTTCTAGCAGCACGACTTGGTGGGTTGTGGTGTCATATAGGAAATCCCATCCAAGCATCTGCAGGCCCGAGCGTGCGATACCAAATGGCGTAAAACCACCGCGTTCGAGAGCGGAACGCACAACCTGTCGAATTACAGCAATGAATTGTCGCATGATGTGGTCGATAAATGGCTGGGAGAGAATCTGGTTCCCCATTCTGTGGCCGAGGTACTTAGACACTGAGGATTCAAATGCCGTTCCCATTGGATCATAGGGCTGAATACTATGATAGAGTTTGAACAGACGACACATGAAAAGGGAATACTTACGAGGTTGGTCCATTGAGTGGTAAAGAGCGGCATACACTCTGAAGTGGACTTTGTACATTCTGTCACGGATCAGCATTGTGCCGGAATCTGAAGGAAAGGTACTCGGAACCTGTGGAGTGGCACTTGGAGATTTGCTACTAGGTCTGTCGTCTGGCAATGCCCGGTTGTTCAGAACTCCGTTAGACGGTTGTCTACGCGCCTGAGTTGCAGTAGGTGAGATATTTTGGGGAACCCAAGTGGATCCGATTGGTCCCTCAGTATGAGAAAGACTTTCTGACGTAGGATTCATGTACAAGCTCGTTGAAGGATCAGGAAAAACTAAACCATCAAGCATGCGTGGTTGCCACAGACTTTCATCAGACTCCGCGGCATATCGGACTAGATCTGGTAGGTGCCCTTGAAGCGGTGGTGCGGGAGCAAACGACACGGAATCAGGTGTCCCCAGTGAGTTGGACAACGCATTAGGAACTGACTGACTGCCGCATGATAATGATGACGAAGGGGGTGGCACGGAAGAATTCGCAGATGGGATGATCGCTACCTTCGGCTTCTTTACTGGAGCCTTCATCGGGACGAGTCGACGAATACATGGTTCTACATATCCTGAAGGTGCAGGGGGAAGTACACTGAAAGAACCTAACGCTTGGCCTGACACAAGGAACGGATAGCGAATGTAACTTTGGCAAACCCAGTCGATGTAGGGGCCGCCAGGCAAAGTTGTGCTACGGATATGAGCGAGGATAGTTGGCACGGATCTAATATCGCGTGCCACGACAAGTACGCCACGCTGTTGCTGGCCACCACTCGGCTTAAATATCAGGTACTGTTTGAGGTGCTGGTCACCGGTTGCGACAGGGGAGATATCTGAGGATGGAGCACTGCAGATCTCTCGAATAAACGCTTCGAGTTTGCGATCAATCGTTCGGAAGGTGGATGTCCATGGCAGAAATCCTGATACGGTGAGACTTGGACTTGTCTTGAGGCGCTCGCGAAGGTGTCGATCCATTAAAGCTTTGTTACCGATGATGTGAATGTTGTTCAAGCCGAAAGACCCTACTTGGAGCTCAGCGATATACCTGGGTGGTAGAGACACGGGTCGTGTAAGGTTACGCATGCGAAATACCTCCGCAACAATCCTAAGTGTAGCATGTCTAAATTCTCCATCGAAGTAGAGCAGAGAGAGGGGTAGCCCACTCCAGTCTGATGCGTGATCCGCAGCGAGGATATATCTCCCGGTTACGTCCGCGAAGCCTGTTGCTCCCTTCGGGTGAATTCTGCGGTAATGGAACGTAGGCGTAGGTAACAGGTTCCGTGGTGGGATCTGGAGCTGGGTTGGCAGCCGCTTAACCTGTTTCACGACTTGGCATGGAATGCCCGCCTGCGCAATTGGCGTGCTTAAACAGCTTTCTGGGCGCGAATTCGTTGGCGATACTGCGGCTGTCGTCTTGATTTCTTCATCTGGGTTGCTCAGAGCTAAAACGATCCTTGGGTGAGTTGGTATACAAACCGTTGTCGGGCTGGATACGCCGTTGGTTTGGGCGAGTTGTGAGGAAAAGACCGAGCCGTTGTTGGCACGGTGCCGAAGCAACGATTCGATTTCCGCACCAAAGTAGTTGGAAGCCGCCAAGTAGTACTTGAAGAGAGGGTTAGAGGCGTTTGTAGGAGCAGGAGCCGATGTCGTGATGGCAGAGGTCGGAGTTGTGACTGTCAATGGTGACTGCGGCAGCTGTTGGCAAACAGCCTCATTTGTCAGGGCAGGTCTTCCAGCACCGAGTGTACAGCTTGGATTATTCAAAGACTTGCCAGCTTGTGGATTGTCGACAGCTTTAGCCACAACAATCGGTCTTCCAAGCAAGAGGGCGGATACGGGTGAAGTGTTGACGACCAATCTGGGTGTTGATAGACCCAGTGTTGAGGTAGACACAATACTCGCTTCATTACGTGACTTCTTCAGAATATCACTCGCTGTGCTTCTCTGCACAAAACTTCGGCGCTGCAGTGTAGAACCCCCGGACGAGGTGGCCACTCGTGATAAACCTTTGATGGGTCCCTTATCGACCTGTGTTGTCACGTTGTTCGATGGGCTCGCATTGTGTAATAGAAGCGCCTTAGGTCTCTCGGCACTGGCGCGCTTTGTCGTAACTGGTGGTAGGGTTAAACCCCGCTGCTTCCTACCTTGCTCAGTCCTACTAGTGCAACTTGCGTCATTCTCGTCTACCTGCACTTTGGATAATGACACAGTAATGATGGGGATTACAACATCATCGCCAGCCTTTTGCGTAGTAGATTCTTGCTTTGGGCTGATGGGCAGTGCCGAAGAGTGACCCATCGACTCACCATCTGTCCGGCCCAGTCCCGTCTGAACCATGACCACAGTCGGTCCTACATGGCTGACTGTCGTCATGGACACGTAAGAACGGGTAGATGTGGGCTCAGCGTGGCTGTCTAGACGCTCGGCTGCGAGGCTCGGGAAACTGTTCACGCGACCTTGATTCGCCTATCTGATCTCCTAGCGGCTACGGCCTGGTTCAAGTTGAGCTTGACCTCTTCGCGCTGGCCACTGCACACACGTCCTCTGGAGAGTGGTAGCCACGCGTGTGCAGCCGGAACTGGGCCCTAGCCCACGGATCGCCGCTGAGGCGGTGCTAGAAAAACGACGGGAGGGAGAAACGGTCGAGAGTGAACGGAGGATCGCGAGAAAGCCTAGTACGCGTGGTATATCTAGCGAGTGATCAGATGAATGAATGCGTCAATCAAGTTGTGCACAGGGACTTCTGATCAATGCACTGCACAGCACTCGTTAGCACTGGCCTGGTGGCTCAGCAATTTAGCCTCATTCAATCCGCGTTCTCTGTTGAAGCTGTGGAATTCATTGATCGCAGGTATGGAAAGACCTAGGGCGATCTGAGCATGCTGACAAGCTGCCGAAGGTTGCTGAGCAAGGCATTCGGATCCTCACAAAGCACCCGGTTGAAGCTCACCCCGATCATTGCGACCACCCTCGTCCTTGGTTCGTATTACACGCTGTTTTATCACTATCACCAAACCCATCCCCACTGGCCTGCTACGATTTCTGCCCTCTTTTCAACGACCAACACGTCAGATAGCGGGTCCGTCCAGGAGAGTATGTCGTCTGAATTCAAGCCTAAGGTCAACACCGACGTTTACGTCGATACCACTTCCGATACGCTCGGTTTCCAGCCAGTAGCCGTTTATGTCACTGTTCCCAACCCTGAAACTGCAGACCGGCTCAGCTCAGGCATCGTCAACGAAGGCCTAGCTGCATGTGGTACGTGAATTTGTTGGGTGTTTGATATTGATGTACGCTTGCTGCAAGTTGTTTGCATCTGACTCGACTGTCCCCGACGCATCTTTTCCCCTCTGTAGTCAACATCGTTCCCGGTCTCGTTTCGGTTTACACATGGAAAGGCGAAATCTGCAAAGATCAAGAGCAACTTCTCATCATCAAGACTCAAAATGCCAAAATCAAACAGCTGCACGAGTATATTCGCGTGAATCACCCGTACGAGACTCCCGAGTTCATCACACTGCCCATTCAAGGTGGCTCGCTCGAGTACCTCAACTGGCTGCGCGATGCCACACGCAAGACTGAGGAATAAAGGAATAGCATCGTATTGCTCATCCCAAGCTGGAACGTCGTCCGCGCTTGCAAGCTACTCAGAGACTTGAATGTGCCCCCCAAAGATCCACCTCAAACCTAGCTTCGAGCGTCCTGAGCGACCTGCACTAGATTTTTTATTGGACATGCGTCACTCTGTGCCAAAACCACGGACTCGAGAAAGCGCGGTGTTGCAGCGTGTGTGCTTCTCTGCAATTGCTATGGAACCACGGGGTCTACTTGGATCTTGGTGATGATGCGATTTGTATTCCGGCTGCGCATATAATACTGTTCAGGTTAGTCACATTGTCTCACGGTTGAAACTTTCAACGAAACCGCCTGATCCTGAAATTACCCGCGATCTAGTCTCGCCTCGAGTGCCTCAGCCACTTACGACGCGGATATGAATTGTTGGAAGGTACGATCTGCTACTTCCTAAGTCTCGTGATGCCATGTCTTGACCTTCTGTTGCAGATCTGGTGGCCACAACGATCATCTACTGACCCAGTTGAGTCGAGAGTGTAGAGTAATCATACCCATACTGGTATGCTGCTTAGTATTGCCTAATAGCACATGTATTCTCGTCCTCCGCACCCCACCACCTTCTCGCTGTCTAGTGCGGCCGCACAGTTCCGCCCCAGTCAGAGTTCTGTCTTAACTGCGGGGCGAACCTAACCAATCGAGTCAACCCTTTCGATCGTAGCTCTCAGGTAGCCCCTGGATTCGGCGGTGGACGCACACCAGCTGGTCATCCTCCGCCACCCCCTCCCCCTCCATCCTCTGGAGTCACTTACGGAATGCAACCGTCAAGACCTGCACCTCCACCCCCAGCCTCACAGCAGTCAGGATCCGGCAGCGGATATGCCTCAGGAGGTTACGAAAGAGAACCCCCACAGGTGGAGGTGAAGATCCCACTCGCACCGTCTACCGACAAGAAGAAAAAGAGTCGGCTCACACAGGAAGCTGAAGTTTGGCTCGTCGAAGACTCGAAGAAGGCTGACGCAGTGATTGCTGGACTTGCCAAATACTATCGCGAGTACGTTCGACCAGTTGAGGAGTTGTACAGATTTGAAGCTTTCCACAGCCCGCCTTTGAACGATATCGACTTCCAGGCGAACCCCATGGTCTTGCTGATTGGACAATACTCGACCGGCAAGACGACGTTCATCAACTATGTGATTGAGAAAGACTTCCAGGGCATGCGAATCGGTCCCGAACCCACGACAGATCGTTTCACGGCCGTCATTTACGGTGAAGAGGATCGGGTTATTCCCGGTAATGCACTATGTGCCATGCCAAACCAGCCGTTCTCCGCCCTCCAACGCTTCGGAATGGATTTCCTCTCAAGGTTCGAAGCCTCTATGTGCAACTCACCGATTCTCCGAAAGCTCACTTTCATCGATACTCCAGGCGTTCTTTCGGGTGAGAAGCAACGTGTCGACCGTAACTACAACTTTGCAGAAGTTATCAAGTGGTTTGCCAGTCGTGCTGATCGTATCCTGCTCTTGTTCGATGCGAACAAACTGGATATCTCAGATGAGTTCAAGACCGCTATCGAAGCGCTGCGCGGCAACGATGACAAGGTTCGATGTATTCTGAACAAAGCGGACAGTGTTACTCCCCAGCAGTTAATGCGTGTCTACGGTGCGCTCATGTGGTCACTAGGTCGTGTGATAAAGAGTCCTGAGGTCGTCCGCGTGTTCGCCGGAAGTTTCTGGTCGCAGCCTTTGCAGAAAGGGTGCCAGGAAGACCTTATGATGCGAGAAGAGGCTGAGTTGCTGGCTGACCTTCGCTCTCTCCCACGCAACTCGGCAGTGCGCAAAATCAACGAATTCATCAAGCGGGCTCGGCAGGTGAGAGTACATGCCTTGATCATTGATCATCTTCGTAGCAAATTCGGCTTCTTTGGCAAGGATAGTACACAAAAGGAGCTGCTGGAGAATCTCTTCTCTGAATTTGAAAACGTACAAAAGACCCATAACCTGCCTGTTGGCGACTTCCCGCACTTGGGCCGATTCCGAGACACCTTACGCCTGTTCAAGATTTGGGAATTCCCTGCATTCGCTAAGCGCATGCACGAAAACTTGAACTGGGCCCTAAGTGAAGGTGTTCCCGCTTTACTTAAGCAGTTGCCATTAGACCGCGAATATTTGCCAACGGAGCCCGCTCGTCCACTTGCTACTCCTGTTTATGAATCTAAGTCTCCCGCCGGGTCGCCGACGGATTACGATCAAGCCGTTCGGACTCCTCGTATGTCTCCTACTCGGACCGCGGGTAGAAACCCCTTTGATGACGACGATGTTGAAACGCCGGTTATTTGGGAGATTAACGAAACCGATCGAACTCGGCTCACGACTGAGTTCTATTCACACAAGCAGGTTTCGGGTAAGCTCTCCGGTGCTGCGGCAAAACCCATTCTTCAGGCGACTGGTCTATCATCTAAGGAGCTGCGACATCTGTGGAATCTTTGCGATCTCGATGACGACGGCGCACTGGACTTGGACGAGTTTATCTTAATCATGTGGCTGATTGAGCAGTCTCGAAGAACGGGACAACCTCTCCCCGAATCTCTTCGCCCCTCTCAGGTTCCGCCAAGCAAGCGCTCCTTCTATTTTGCCAAGCGGACCGCTGCCATGGAAGACATAGTAGTACGACCCACATCGGCCGTACGCGCTGCCGCTAGACCGGCTAACCCATCCCCTGTCAATACGCCGTCAGGAACCCACACATCTCCTAGCCACACTCCGCCCAGTCATACGCCTCAGCAACTGGCTCCACGGCACATGCCCCAAGCCGTAGCTGACTCCCTGCCAGAGGAGACAGATCAAGGCCCTTTGGAAGGCTACTACAGTGGTGGCAAGTAATGAATGCGAGACCTGGCTCAGCCGCTTCGTAACTCTTCGAGAAGCGCGCCGCTCTGCCCATGACATATGTAAAAGCATAAACGAGTGTATCACGGTCGTTTCGTGTGGTTTATTCACTTTCTATTATACTCGCCCGATCATTCGGCTACTTAAATGGTGCTGTGATTGTTAAAGTTCCTTTCTTCTTGCTGAATTTGGCAGATGCATCGTCCATGCGGATCGGTTTGGGGAATGGCACATTGGCCTCATATGTGGGTGAGAAGAGCTTCCAATGCGTCTCGCTGATATCAACCGCAATCGCTGACGAGCCCCCGGGCTCTTCGGAAATGTCAATTATGATCGTGACGGTCTGGTTCTTAACAGACATCACGAAACTAGGCTGCTTCCTGAGTACTTGAACGAGCGGTTTAGAGCTTGAGGCTTCCCGAGGTTCGGTTTTTGACGGCAGTGGCTGGCTACCCCCTACTTGTTTCAATTCAGGCGAACTTGAAGATTCGTTGCTTGTCTCTAACTTCCCTCCGGACGGCAAGCGTAGTCCTTCTCTCAGAAGCCCCGCGTCATCTTCGGGTGACTTGTTTGAGGTTATCTTAATTTCCGTCTTGGTTCCAGATGTCGTACCAAGGAAGGCTTCCGTCATCTCCTGCACAATCTTGTCTGTGAGGGGTTGTTTGAGCTCTTCCTGAGCTTCCTTCGAGTAGTGCACCATCTTGGTACCGATTTGAGGAACCTTATCGAGTGTGCAGTAAGGTCGTTCGAGGTAAACACCATGATCTTCTCCGATGTGCAGCAACGCAAGATCAATGACAGCAAGCTTTGAGTCAAGGTCAGTCATCATCCGCTTAATAATAGATGGGTGGAACACGACCTCCACCGTCCAGATCCTAACTCTAACAGACATCGGTTTCACAATCTCTGGCTTCGCGGGGTCTGCGAGCGCGCATTCGGGATGCTCTCTCCGGTACTTGTTTCGAGCGGCGCGCACGGCCTTTTGGATATATTGTCGGACGGGCCCAGCATCTGCTAAGGATTCCTCCTCTTCATCTGCGTCATCGGTGATATACGTTGTGTCGGGATCCTCCTCTTGTCTATGCTTGCGTATGGCCCGCAAATCTTCCTTCGAGACGTTATCTGTTGTACGGATGGTGGCACCATGCTTCTTTACATCTGGGTTACTGCTCTTGCTGCGTCTGGCTGGTATCATTGGGCCAACCGAGAGCGGAATCAGCAGCTGCGAGATGTGTGCATGGTCAGGAGCAAGCGTGCCTTCTGGGGCATTCTTGAGGAAGGCCCGCCCGACGGCTTCATGTTCACACAAATGCACAAGCACGAAGTGCAACTCGATATCCTCCTTGGTCACTTGAGTCGGTGCCTTCTTGTCATCCCTTGGCGGCTCAAATTTGTCAGTCAGTCTCGCGAGCAAAGTTAGTTTGGGTTCAGCCTGGAAGGTGTTTTCCTTGCGCTTCGTCTCGGCCTCCAAGTATTGCTTCTGCTCTTCAACAAGCTTAGCATATTCTAGATCACGGGCAGCAGTGTGGCGCGAATGTGTGGCGGGGAAGTAAGGGAACCACAGCGGAAAAGCAGGAGATGGAAAACCTGGAAAGGGGGAATTCATTCCGTACCTTCTGGCGAGTTTGCGGCGAGATGATCAAGGTATTCTAAATACGCTTTGAACGTATCTTCGACCTTCTGTGGCTTTGACATAGTTTATATGTCAAGCTAACGCGTCGCACGCGAGTTTTCGCGAGTTTATGATTGTGCAAATTTTTGAATTGCAGGCGCTAAACAAAACAGGCGCCTGCTCTGACTGACAATGGGACTAGGTTTTGCAAATAGTGAGCAGATGGCCATCACTAAATGACCGTCAGATGGAATGCAGTTGAGCGAAAGATTGGTACATGAGCTGCGTGTGTGCTGCAGCCGCTGCTGGCGGGAGTTATTACACCTCGCCGCAGTCCAGATGAACTTGTCGTATTTCATGACGAGTGATATGCATATGTCAAACCGCATTCGCTTGTTTTGTTCGTTGGCTGTTTTGCTTGTTGGTCGGTTAGTTTGTGATGAAACTTGTTTGTCATGTGTTTAGAAATGTCGATGTCTTGTTGCTGCTAAGTCTGAGGGCGTGAACAAGATCGTTGGACTAACTACTTGTACCTAGGGTGCAGGCATGATTGTTCATGCGGCGACTAATTTACGAGTTTCAATCGCACTTAACGGGGCAGTACTATGCAATGTTGCAGCTACCGCCTGTCTGCTGCTGCTGGCTCATGCTCTGGAACAAAGCGATGTTGGGCGAGTTGCAGGTCTTGCATGCAACAAGACGATATGACTGGGCTGTTCCACAGTGCTCACAGATCCACTGCTCTTCGCTTCGGCCAAGCAGCCAATCCCACCAGCCTTGGCGCTGGCCAGACCTAGCGCTGCCTCCAGAGACACCATCTCCCAAACCTAGCTGAGGATGAGGTGCTTGGCATACTTGGCAGTACATCGATCCAGCTTCATTTCGTACCGTACACCGAGGACAACTCCAAGCGGGCATCGTAAGAAGCATTGAAGGGTCAAAGACATCATCGTCTCCACCAACGAGACGTTGGGTCCGGACTTCATCAGGAGCTCGAATGAATGTATCTCCGACCCACTCACCACGCTGTTGTTGTTGTGGCTGTGGCTGGTTTGGTCTGCTCACGTGCGTAACGACAACATCGTCGTCTTCGGGGAAGAGATCGTTCTTTGTACCGCACACCTCGCACGATGGGGGGAACGAGGGATTGAGATACGAGCATGCAGGGCACTCCCAGGTAAGCTCATCGCTAACTGGTGGTGAAGATACTGCAGGTGGTACGTTGTTGCGTGAAGCTGTGCTACTACTTGAAGAGCCTGAGGAATGTGCGGCAGGTCTGCTCGTTTGTGCGATTGTACTGGCTGCTGATGAAGAGCTGTTTGTTGCGCTAGTTTTGGCATCCTCGGCCCGCAAGCTGGCTTCGATGGCACGGAGAACATCTTCGTCCAGTTCATCTTGCGGGGGGCTTGACATACGTGTTGTGGACGCGGGCACGGAGGTTTTTGCCTCCATGCGGTCGCTTGACTTAGACTCAGTCGCTCTCGCAGTTGGTGAGCTCGCAGGTGATCCCAATCGAGCCCCAGCAGTTCCGGTTCCACCAACGTAGTTTGTAGAACCACTCAAACGCTGGCCGGTCACACGTTTCTTTGGCAACTCACGTTTCCACTCCTTGCACTGTACGCATCTACCAGCTCGTGCGGCATCCTTGTGCAAGCTCTCCACGAAATGCCGGGCACGTTCCCATGCGAAAGAATCCAGTGTACTAAAAACGACTTGGTCATCGGTCGCTAATGCGGCCGCTGCACCCGCAGCATTGGGTGCAAATGCAAGTGCGTCGTAGTGGGCATTACTTTCCGATGCGTGGTAGAGCAGGAATACTCGGCGCTTAAATCCACGACCTTCACCAAACACTGTCTCATGCAGATTCAGATAGTCCATAGTAACTATCTCAGCTTCGAAGTGCTCGGAGAAAACTACTAACTCCACTTCACCACCCCAGACATTAGGAGAAAGAATATGGTGTTGGTATAAAGAGTTAGACATCCCTAGAACCGCTGAGTTCCACTTGTCTGGATTCGTTGCCACGAGATTCGCGGCAATTTCTCGCAACTCTGCGACTTTCTCCTTACTCTGAACCTTATTCCTCAGAACATAGTTAATCGAGTGAAACAAGCACGAGTTATCACCTGGCATCGCTTTGCGGAAGAAGGCACCGCGGTTGGTCGGGATCATTGGCGGGTACTCCCAACCCTTGCCCTCCAAAACGACATCGACCTTGGACTTGACTTCAGTGATGAGTGTATCGTTGTTCTTGATTGGTCGTGGGGTAACCTCGGAGATCTTGCATTGTGGATTCGACGTGTTGAGTTCCTCAGGTGGAAAGCCCGCCGAGATAACGAGCGAGTTGGGCTGTGCATTGAGTAATTCATGAACATACTTTACAAATGCTTCCACTGTCATGTTTGGTGACACAGTGGTGATTTTACGTTCACCACTAGGGGATCGGATCTGGATCCTGAATTGTTTTGGCGCAGTACCGCCTGTGCTACTCATTTTGCTAATTTATATCTAATTTCCGTTACCAGATCTTCTGTTTTGCAATGTGATATACACTGGACATCAAGTGGCAAAAAGCCTATTTCCACACCCCTGAATGTGGAAAATCGGCTCTCGATGCCAGGACCACAATCTCATCTACTGCGTTCACTCCGATGCTGCAGCTGGATGACACTCGACAGAGGGGCCGGGAGAGGCCTAAACTGCAAAAGGAGTTCTCTGTCCGAAGTTCTGCACTGGTCGGCATGCTCACTCCAGGTTGACACGGACATCCCCGAGGAGGTTCGAGGTGAAGTGAATGGGGAGTGAATCCATCCACCCTCTCCAGAGAATCACACCCACAAACCACACTTTATTGATATGCAAACTAGCGGATTGGAGTCAATCCGCAAGGCATATAACTCCTGGATTTTGTAGTATGTCTAGACTCCTACGCCCAACTCGCGTTTTATTCAGGTCAGCTACAATCGATCAAGCGAGATCAGCGCTCAAAGTACGTTCCGCGCTGTCGAACTCCGAAGTGTGATTCTCTCTGCCCAAACTACCTATGCTTGCGGTAACTTGATTGCCTTTGGATCTTTCCGTTATAACATCAAGTTCTGTGCTGTATACTAAGTGAAACTCACGTGGTTAAGCTTGTTCGCACACTCGAAACGCATCAAATCTGATTTTAGGAGTGGCTTGAAGCAACTGTGCGCACTCCGCTTAAGCATGGAGTTCACGAAGGCATCGCCTACTACGACTCGGGTGAGCTGCCATCCAAGTCGCCTGGCTACACTGTAGTGCTTGCCCATGGATACGGTCTTGGATCAGGCATCTGGGCGCATAACATCGATGACATTGTTGCTATTCAAGGTGTGTCTCGTGTCGTTGCGTTTGATTGGCTGGGTATGGGTGCTAGCGACCGGCCTCAGCCTGGCAAGCGGATATGGAATAATACCCATCTCCTTGCACGACGACCACATGGGTCGCACTCTACCCATCCCCACAATAATCAGCACCCGCGCAAATTGCCGATTCGGAAATTCTACCACATTGACCCACCTAGGCTCGATACAGCATCGACTACGGCAGCAGCCACTCTTAGTTTAGCTAGCCTCGCCCAATCTGACGATGCTACACATCATGAACATGACCCTGAACCCGAGAACAAAGCGATTAATTCGCAAACTCATCGTCTTTCGGGCGAAGAGACACGATCCAATGGTAAGATTTGTCACGGATTCTTTGCACGCGTAAAGCGTACGACCAAGTCATGGGTGAACACTCTTCTGTGTCGAAGTCCAACGGACAATAATGTCGAAGGAAAAGAGGCTGAGAGGCCCTCTTCAGTCAAGTCCTCTGCTTCTGCCACAGCAAGTGCAGTCACCTCCTTAGGAACTGTTGCGAGGGTGAAGGCGTCCGCCTTTGTAACCAAGTGTGTGAGCGCGCGGTCCTCATCTGTTGATGAGGCTGTAAATTTCTTCTTGCACTCCCTACCCTCGCTCTACGCAAGGCTTCAGCTTCGAAACACGATCCTGGTGGGGCATTCTTTGGGTGGCTACTTGTCAGTTCAGTTCGCCCACCGATATCCTGACTTGAATGCTGCACTCATCCTCGCGTCTCCCGCAGGTGTTACTGCGGGACAAGCATCGAAGGAACTTCGTGAACAGCTCCTAACCAACCCAGTCACAGCTCCGCGAATGTTGCGACTACTTGATGCGCTTTGGAGGTTCAACTTTACGCCGCAGCATATTATCCGCTTCGCTGGAGCAAAGCGGGGTCGTCGACTTGCGTTGAGGCTAGCACGCCGTGTCTTTGGCAACACAATCGATATGCATGATGAATCGGTCAATGCTCTCGTGGATTACTTGTATCACATCACAGCCGCGCCCGCCAGCGGCGAATACGCTCTGAGCGCGCTCCTCTTCCTGAATGCATATAGCGAGACAGACATAGTTTCAGAGACGCATGTGCGTGACGCGGAGACTGGAGTCCGGTGGTCTGTGCACGCTCGTGAGCCTGTGAATGAAAAGCTCATCTCCCTTACAACGTTACCTATCCACTTCATCTATGGAGAGCACGACTGGCTGTATCTCTCTACTGTGCCTTCTTTGATCGAAGCCATGCGCCGCGAGCGACAAAGAGTAAATGGTTCGCCCAATGGAGTTGCACTGACGGTGCTTCCCGATGCAGGTCATCATCTCTACTCCAATAACCCCAAGGGCTTTGCGAAGGCAATCGAGTCCACTGTTCGGTCTCTGCCTCCGCCAGCTCCTGCCTCGTCTCTGGTTTACTTGGACAAGGACGTTTTCTTCAGCCCAAAGGGCATATCTAATCAGTTTGGTTTTCCATACCAGGTCCCTCCCGGTGGATCCAACGGGGCATTTTCCACATCCTCAAGCAACCCGCCTTTGCGCCCAACTCTAGGTTCGACTCCGTATGTTTCTTCATTCTCTCGAGGTGCATCAACATCAGGATCTAAGCCGTTACGTGTCATTCACACATTTTCTACTATTTCACCACAGACTAACTTATGTACAACGAACGCGGCGGTCAGCGATCTCTCCTCCGAGGCATCATCCACGTTTTGCGGAGCAAACTTTCCCAAAGCCAACATCGGCAAGATGGAACTTTCTCGGGATGAACTCCCACGGGGCAATCTCCTGAAGCCCCAATGTCCGTTCGCACGCTTCCTCAAGACGTCTCGATAGTGGCTCTGATTTACGCTGGAGCAAGGTCGAGCGGAGATGCTGGACGGTGGTGAGGCTAACTTATCCGTCCTGGCCTAGAAAGGAAAATTTCTCATTCTGTCCTGACTAGGAAAGGTGTCGAAAGTGTAAATAGTGTAAATAGAATCGAGCTTTAAAAAGTAGAGTATGATGTTCTGTTGCGTGATTAGTCTGTTAGTGTCTTTTTTCATATGCATAATATCCGGATGTGCGTTGTTTAAGCCCTGAGAAAAAACTAGACGTTACAATTTTCCGAGTCTTCCGTGCTTCCCAGGTTGCGCTTACTGCCCGCTTGTCTGCTGCCTACCATCCTGTAGAGGTCGTCGAGAAACATCAGGATCCTGTGTACTGCATCAGATCCACCACAGTGACCTCGGTAACACTACAGAAATCAAGTTTTTCTAACAACAATGTCTGCCAGCGTACCTGAGAAGGACGCGCGTGCAACCCATGGCGATGCGTCCGCGAGCTGTAAGGTGGTGAAATTCGAGGCGAGTACATTCGGTTCACCAATGTACCCTGCTCTGGCACTGACAGTTGTCGTTACAGTCTTTGGAGCACTCACTTCTTGCTCCGCAAAACCGTTATTCGGACGTTTCAATCCGATCGAGCACGCACTTAGGACATCACGGTTGCATCCTGAGGCCAGTGGATTCTTATGCACTGAATGTTCGATCGCATGGTGGGTCTTTCTCGTGCTGGGCCTCTTTATTGTATACTTCCTTCATCTTATTTCGAGCCGATTCAATGCGCTTCGTGATGCTGCCGCGAGTAAGCTGGATGAAACGACGCAGGCACTGGAGGATTTGAGACACAAGAAGGACGTATTTGAGGCTGAGCTTAATCAGTTGGCTGCACGCTTCGAGGATGAACGCGTTCGCAATGAGCGCTTGGAGGGCCAGATCGCTGAAGAGCGTGGACGCTTGGAGCAAGCTCTCCAGGACGAGCGAACTCGATTCGATCATGAGAGAGCTCGCTTCGACGACGAGCGTATGAATCTCGAACAGAGTCTTCATGACGCGCGATCGCGCCTTGAGGATAGTCTTAACGAGCATAATAAGGAACTGGAGGGTTACAGAGCCGACCTGACCTCTGCTCGAGAAAAGGTAGCCGCCTACGAACAACAAATCCAAGACCAGTTGAAGATGATCGAAGACCTGAAGGCCCGGCCCATCGTTGTTCCCAAGTCAGACGACACCAGTCTGCAGCAACAGCTCCAAGAGCTCACGGATATCAAGGCGGCGTATCTCCAGTTAGGCGTTAAGCACGAAGAATTGCTGAGCCAGTTCCAGAGTCAGCAATCGGACAATGAACTCTTACGTGCTGAGCTAGCCCAGTTCCGCGAGGAGCGCGATCAGATGGAGGATGAATGCCGTGAATTGGAACGCACGTGTGACTTGCTTAAGGAGAGGCTTGCTCATGCCGAGGCAGATGCCAAGGGTAAGGTTGAACACATGCATGACGACCTCGAACGCGCTCGCCGCGAAAATGCTTACATTAACTCGCAGCTCGAGCAGACACGTCAGGAACTTTTCCAGCACAAAACAGAGAATGCCAAGCTCGTCGAGTCTCTTCGCCAACTCGAGATTAAGCTTCCTGAATACCATGACGTCTACAACAAGCATGCACAGTGTGACCAACAAATTTCTGAACTCCGCCGCCAGCTCGTAGCGACTGAGGCGGAACTTGCTGATCTCCGGGGTAAGTACGACATCCTGGACTCTGATTTGAGTGTTGCTTCCAACAGAGTTAACACTCTCCAACGACAGCTTGAAACGGAGCGTATCGAGCACGTTGAAGATCGTGAGAAGCTGAACGTCCGCATCACGACGCTTACTCAAGAGCTAGCTGAGCGCTCGTCGGCATTGACCGAGGCTCAACGTAAAGTTGCTGAGTTGAATCAAAAACTTGCCCAGCAGGTCAATATCGCAAGCAGTTGGCGTGATGAATCCTCACGTGCCACTTGGCTCTTGACTCAGCATGACATGGCACTTAGCCGCAGCAACGCCACACTGGCACGCGAGCGCGAGCGCAATCTCGCTCTTGCAAGTGAACTAAGTACTTCTCAAGCTGCACCCCTACGACCCTCTGGTTCGGGCCTAAATGCGAGTGTCCTACGCCCTCCTGCTTCCACCACGAACGCTCTCAGTCGCGGCATGAGCAGTCCCTTGCGGCAGAGCACATCCAAGGTCGTCACAACTCCCCTCCCAGCAATTGTCGAGTCGTCTGGCACAACGATGACTGCTACTCGGGCGGGAACCGTGAACGTACATGTTCACAATTACCCAGAACCAGCCGTTCGCTATGATCCTGCCCAGGTTTCGTCGACAATTGCCGAGCTGAGTGCTAGCAAGTCATTGTCTGCTAGTGTTCAGCAGATTCTTGGTCAGAGCAACCCAGCTGTGACAATGTCTCCAGGTGCTGCGTCAGCCTACGCCCTTCCTGCATCACCTATCTATGTCCCTCCAGCAGACTCTGCTCCACTACAGCCTGCTCAGCCTGCAAATGATGGATTTAGAAGTACGGCGCGTAGTACAAAATCCATGTCAAGAACTAGAGGTCCTGGCTTGCAACTGGAAGAACTGGCCTCGCCACTCAAGGGTCATGCTCTGCAGCGGCTAGCCCTGGACCAGCCAAACTTCGACGATGATGACGCTGATGTGCACAAGACTGTAGAAACCCTGGGCAATGCAGACATGGCACTTGCAAGTGCTCGTGCAGCACTGAACGCAACAACGCCTATCTCATCCAACGTTCTTGCAGGAGCCACCTCACTGCGACCCCCTGCAACGACGACCTCCGCGAGTAGCTCATCTGTTTACGACCATTAAGCTATGCTAGGGCAGCATGAGGCGCATTCCACCCTCCCCCACTATATCCAATCCATAGATATCGAAGGACGTAAGCGGAGCGGCCCAACACGTTAGTCACTTAGGCAGTTTCTACGTGGTGAAGGTGGACTGGCTTGTATCCGGTAGTTTTCCAAGTTAACTCCTCAGTGTCCCTCGCCGCCTTTTCCTCGTGACTCCCCTCTGCACTTGTATCGGTGCGGGTTCACATGGGGGCGAGACAAGACCCTGTGTTCAGATAAACATAAAATCCTGTGTTGACAGCATTTCGCGTAATGAAAAAGGTACTTGAGAGCACTCAAGGTGCGCGTGCACTCTATTAGGTTTGCCTAGCGCAGTACAGTAAATGCAACAAGGCATGTGGTGGTGGTGGTGGTAACGAAATCGATAAAAGGGCTAAAGGCTACAATTACAGGCATATGAATCAAGAGGAGGACGATGTCCGATCCTCGCCACACTCAACAAGCAAACACGTTCGAGAGTTTGGGCTCGCCTGCGCAAGCCCTGCACTGTGGAATGTAAAGGCTTAGTGCTTAGAATCATTTAAACGTGACGATCGAGCGCGGCCTGGATCTTGTTCAGCTGTGACACAATATTAGCTACGTCTGCGGTGCTCAATTCGATGAGCGTGCTTTGAGGTTCACCATTGGGTGTGGTTGATTGGAGTTGAACGAGTGCGACTGGTTCAGACTGCTGCGTCTGAGAGCCTCCATCCGGCGAGACTTGCGTCTGAGGGGCGTTCTTACCTGATGACAGCAGGTCGACACGCCAGCTAATCCCCTTGTATGTGGAGTTCCAAACAGTTTCGGACACCAAAGCGTCGTGTGCGTTGGCGTGGTCGGCCTTCCATGCTCGAACAAACCCTGCAATGACCTCCTCGTTGGCGATGCCAACCGTATTGGCAAGATATTCCTGATACTCTGCAACACCCCAGGCCTGCGATGCTGCATGACGCTGCACCTTGGCGAGATCGTCCATGAGTTGAGCGACTTCCTGGACAGCCTCTTGGCCCTGCTTTAACTCGGCAAAGAGATGCTCATGAAGGAACTCCGGGGTGATTGTGGCATCGTTCTGAAACGTACGCTTGAAAACACCATTGGCGAAGGCATACGAGCTTTTTACATTGAGATTCAGTGTTGCAAGCGATGTCATCTTAAGGTAACTAGCCTAGATACGAGTAGGAAGACGTGAATGATGAGTGATGCGTGGTCTCTACGCGGATAATATCAGCCTCATAAAATGCTCGGGTGCACCTTGTATCGATTTATATTATGGGATTTATGTTCGCACAACTCGAACCTGATATACAGACACGTGTAAAATATGCAACTCTCGTCTCGCAGATAACTCCATCCACCCGATGGAGGCTCTTCGGTTTTGAATGCGAGTGCTGACGATCGTTGAACATATGGACTGGCATGCTCGGAAAGTAGAGACAACGACGCCGGGGTTTGTTAGATAGCTAGGATCGCGGTGCGAAAACGCCTATGTTCTCTTGGGAGCCATGTGGCGTACATTGGCTGCCGTTCGCACCCAGCAGCCCAAGTACTTTGAGCTCTGATCACAGCGTCGTGACACATGTAAGTACTTGCAAAGAAAATGTAGACGAGTTCATAAAACCAGTGGGTGGTATGACAGCATGGTTATATACATAATTGATTAAAATCATTCCTCTATCTCCGTGCTCTGCAGTTTAAGTTCTTATGGCTCCTTTCTGAACAAGTCATTGAGGGGCTCGAGCTGCGCCAATAGAGACTCGAGCTAGACGGACAAAGTGTGGGGCGAGCAAGGAGGAGATGATGTGAGAAGATACACCAAGTTCAAGCAGACGCTCAGGTTTCACTCAGGGATTGTTGAGATTAGATGAGTAAACGACAGCTCAACCCGAGTCATACACATAGCTTGACGAGTTTACAACCACGGGAAGTCAAGTCAACGTATAACGCAGCGGAGACCGAATGCGATTTGTGACATACCTTTCCATTAAGCAACCCAATGCCCATATCCGCCTGGGCCTCAATAGCAATTAGAAACATGCCTAGTGATGCAACCAGAACCTGTCCATTGTCACACTCGAAATGCATTGCGTTCATGGAGTCGTCCTGGAAGAGACTCCTGCGTTCGCGCCATAGTGCAGAGAGCAGTGAGCTGTTGATTTCACCTTGGCTCTGTGGCGTCACTCGGACTTCATTTGTGTATCCTTGTCCCTCGGTTGCATCCGCCCCGAAACCGATACCGATTGATAGTCCAATTCCGGTCGTGGAGGGTCCGGCCCCTGGATGCGGAGACTGGTCAGCGGCCGCTGGTGATGCACTGGCATGCTGGTCTGAGCACACATGAGCCAAGAGGTCACCCTCCAACTGGAAGATCATGATACGAGTGATACCGCTGGTCATCGCAGTTTCGAGGCATTTCGAGACATTGACCCAGTGCACGAAGCCATCAACTAGAGAATTAGGGACAAAACGGAAGACCATTAATATATGTCCGTGTCATACCGATACAGCCAACGAGTGCAGCGTAGGATGTGCAAACCGCGGTAGTGGACCCGAGGTGAGAGAACTTACTGTCGCTATCGATGATCTGTGACATGCTGTGGGGCTTTGAGATACAATTGGTTCAGCTAGGATACGATGCGCTATGCGATAGTCCTATTGTCTTGACGAGATCCAACCGAGAAATCCCCTATTCGGGTATGTTCAAGATGTGTGCTGAAGGTTTGCAAATCCTAGACCAGGTGGATGGAATTGCAGTCGAGTCGGTGTGGGTAGTTCCACAGTACAGATGAGAGATTGTTGCTAGATCTTGCTGGCAGATAACTGTTGTATTCGCCTCCACAAGGTGCGCCCGTTCAGGGCTTTCCCCGACTCTGGGCAATCGATTCCCACACCCAGGTGAGCTGGACCGAGCTCGAACCTTGTGACTGGCCCTGGGACACTACACAGCCTAATCGTAATAGAGGTGCATGCGAGTTGCGCGCCTATAGTCAGTTGGACGCATTCTTCTTGAGAAGCATACGTGCCAGCTAAGAAGCGTCTAGATCCCTCGCACTCATGATCAACTCAAGGTCCCAATGACTGAACAGGGTCTCTCCGACAATGGAATAAGTTCAACTTTTGATGATATGCGTATATGAACAAGTCAGAGCAAGCTGAAGATGCGCCTACTAGAAGTCCTCGGTTAGTTTATCCGTTTTTACAAAAGACATCCTCACCACTATGAGCGCTCACGGTGACTGTACACACTCACTCCATTGGGGCTGAGGCGGCAGAACTGTGTCATGAGGTAAAGCTCATGTGCTTGACTCCGTGTTCGGCAGCAAGCCCTATGCACTATTCAGATCTGATGGCCGTGGTGATTGTCCGCTCCAGAGCCCCAGATGTGCCTGGCGAGAGCATCGCGCACGGTCGAATTTCAAATTCCAGTTTAGTTTTGAGGTTATCGATTAGGAGGGTTGATGGAGTGCCCAAGTGGTTTAAACTTGTCTATCCTATTACCATGACTAGAACGACCCTGTATGAGACACTTTTTTCTTATGTACACTCCCGGCTTATGATTATTTTGCTTGTAGAACATCCCTCACCGAAATAACGTTTACGTTCCCCACAATCATTCAGTTCGCAGTGTGATCCCGCGAGGGCCAAGGCGAATACTCTCACTCGATACACTGACAAGTGCGGGACATATCGTGTTGCTCAACGAGCGTTCGAAGAAGCTATACAGTTCAGCCCATACATATGTCGCGCGCGCCACGAGACTCTTCAAATTCTCAGTCCTGTCCATAGTCGCCCCAGCCCATCCATCCCGGAAGGCGAAGCCGGTATTGAAGGGTGAGACGCGATAGAAACGGTGCAATCAAGCCTGTTGCGGCAGCTGGCTTGTTCAAACACCCACGACTGCTGCTCCGGTCGCAGCCGGAAGGAAGGCAGGAGGCTCACCACAAGTCGCCCGTCTCAAGCAGTCTACACCAAGCCAACTGACCGAAGTCGAGGGCGTTTCAGTGTAGAAATACCCAACGCTGTTTGATCCACTGTAGTAAATCCTGCGTCTCCCTGTCCCACTTCAGTCATGGACAAGTACGAAATCGGCCGAAGAATCGGTCAAGGTTCTTACGGCTCCGTCTACATTGTTGCTCGCAAGTCGGATGGAAAGGAGCTCGTGGTCAAAGAAATGAGCGTGGAGAACATTACCGACAAGGAACGTGAGGCATTTGACACTGAGATTCGATTACTACGCAAGCTCGAGCACCCATGTATCGTCGGGTACGAAGAATCGTTCTTAGATGAATCCCAAACAACCCTATGTATCGTCATGAGCTATTGCGAAGGTGGTGACCTCACGCGCTATCTCAAAAACCGCCGCAATCAATTGCTTACAGAAGCCGAGACTATGCATTACTTTGTACAGCTAGCTTTAGCCCTTGACTTTTTGCATTCCAACAATGTTGTCCATCGTGATTTGAAAGCACAGAATGTTTTCCTGACCAACGGTCTAATCAAGCTTGGTGACTTGGGTATCGCGAAAGAACTTACAGGGACAAGTCGCTTTGCGCAGACGTGTATTGGAACCCCATACTACATGGGCCCAGAATTGTTCAAGAACCGACCCTATAACCACAAGAGTGATGTTTGGTCACTTGGTATTGTTTTGTATGAACTAGCCACACTAAAGCACCCGTTCGACGCCCAGTCGCTTAATGGCTTGGTTGGTAAGATTCTCAAGGGTGTTTACAGCACACCTCCACCGTCTGTATCGAAATCTATTAAGCTGCTTGTTCGGTGGCTACTAAATCTAAATCCACAGGCCCGCCCTGAAGTAAGCGAAGTCCTGACGAAGCCCTACGTGCGGTCAAAGGTTGGGTTGTATGTCGCGTCCCTTCTAGCAGGTGGTCGTGCTACCTCTGGAGAACTCAACTCCTTGCGAGCCCAGCTCGTCCGTCTTGGAATGGATGATTTGATTCAACGACTAGACTATGCCGCGAGGCGAAACAACATGTTGGTGGGCGCAAACCTCGGACCCTTTGTCGAAGGTTCTGTTCCCGCTGTAGTTCCTGCTACTGAGACAAACGCACAGGACTTGAACGAACAAGAAGCAGCACTACTTCGAGATTTGGCAGAACGTGATAATCTACTTCGCCAGGAAGATCAGGCACGTGCAAGAGCCATTCAGGACCTAGAACGAGCGGTCGCGAGACTCGCATTTCCCAGTCGATCAAACAATGGTGGAGGTTCAAATCCATCGAGGCCCGAATCTGAAGTAATTAGCTATCTCCCTACACCACCACCTGAGCGTCGTGTCAGCAACGTTGTGAGTCGTTTGTCGCAACCCCATCAGCAACAACAGCCAGGGCGGCCTAGATTCCATGGGATCCGCGCTGCCAACAATAACGCACAACCGCCTACTGCAGGAGGGGCCCACCCCCCCACTCGACTCTCAAACGCCTCACCAAGACCAAGCCCCTCGCCCCCCGCAAATGTAGTGATGCCTGGTGCTGCGGCCGCGCGTCGCGTTGGTGTTGTCGGATCGCACGCGTCTGTGTCACCATCTGCTGCGACACCCTCACGAGGTGCTGTAGGAATAGCTCGGAAGGCCGCGGCACAACAAGGTGCCGAAAACCCACACCCGCGATCTGGTGTTCGTATGTCTCCATCAGGTTTCTCTCCCGCGTATGCGTCACCTTCGGGTGGAGCGCGCGCAAGTGGGTCCGGTGGTCCAGCTGCATCACGAGCGAGCCGTATATCGAGTCAGGCAAACCAAGTGAGTCAGGCGAAAGGTAGACTCTCTCAGCCTCGACCGCCGGTTGTCTCAACTCCATCATCATCGCGGGGGGTCCACGATGCTCAGAGTAGGAATCGACCTGTAATTGCCTCGCCGTCGCTCCCAAGTCATGCAGAGGAGGAGCACAAGAAGTTGGACGTCGTGGAGAGCTATGTTGCAGATTACTTGATGGACTTAGCCGCTGATGCCGATGAAATTGTCGCATATCGTGGCGATTATCGAAGAGACCAAAGCGAACGTATGGAGGATACACCATCGCATGAAGCTAACGAATCCGATGAGGCGGCGCCAGAAGAAGAAGAAGACGCTCTGCCGGAGCTTGACGACCTTGACAGTGACCAAAAGATTGCCGCTGCGAAAGCCGAGGCAGAAGCCATAAGTGCTCAGCTCGCAGGTGACCTCAGCGATTCGACCAACTCAACTCCTATCCTGCCCCCCAAAGCCGGGGCTGTCGATCAGGTCCCAGAGTTAACAACAGAGAAGGGGGTCAGCCCAGGCGGCGTCGCATCCTCGATAGAGCAAATCGAAAAGGCCCTTGAGGAACTCCGGGCAGGTCGTGAACGCCTTATGGAAACCCTAATCCATAACGTCAGCGAAGGCACTACACCAACTACCGACAATAATGCACGCGTCCCGGAGTTGCCCATGCAAGAGTTGCAGTCATACTCGGATTTAGTTGCAGCAGAGCCTGGGATGGGTCCATCACCTCGTACTGTGTTCGAAATGCACGGTCACGACATGGAGGGTGAATTACCAAATCGAAGTTACGCTGCGACCCCGGTTCGGCCAACCGCCCCATCATCAACCAGTGCTGCACAGGTCGCCAGTCCGCCTTCATTACTTGGCTCACAGGAGAGCCTTGTCAGCTCAAACATGCGTTCACCAATGACGACAGGCTCCAGCAATCCGCGGAGTGGCTTCATTTCTCAGGACAGTCCCTCCCAACCACTCAATCGCGCGGCACTTGTTAGGCAAGAACGGGAAATGCGCCGAAGGCAAGAAGAGGAACATCACCGTGAACTCCTCGCACGTGGACGAATCGAGAACGAGGAGAGTCGTCGAGAAGCAGCGCAGAAAGCGAAGAGCTTATTCAGAGCCTCGCCTGAATTTGAGAGAGTCATGCGTCCAGCCGCAGCACCGACTGACTGGGGTGATTTTAGTTCACGAAATCGTCTCCATCAGCAACAGTTGCAGTTCCAGTCACCCTTGCAGCTGCAACACCAGCAACACCAGCAGCAACTTCCACACATTCAACGATTGCAGGGTGCCAGTAAACCAGCTGCTGGCCTGCCGCCTCCACTTCCATCATCAGGCAGTAAGCTCGTCCCTCCGATCCCCACCGACAGAGACCAGCTCGTCTCGCTTATTCGCAGCGTCGAAAGCGAACGAAGATTAATCCAAGATTTGCGTGCCTCGATCCAGCTCTCCAGTGCGCGGCTGATGTTAGGGCGTAAAGCACCTTCACAGTCGCAATCACAGTCACCAATGTTGCAGTCAGGACAGCCTCAGAATGCCAACTCGCCTGGCGCCCTGCCATCCTCGTCTTCCTTCTCCCCTGCAGAAATCGCTCCCGGGTCCCTACTTGAGCAAGGCGAACGAAGGCAAATCTCGTCGTATAGTCAACTCTACCAGCCAGTGCAGCATCGACCATCCAATCAATACGCGAACCACAAACTTGTAGACGACTACGTCTATGATAGTGTCGGAACCACCCGGCCTAATCTTAATGCAACTCCTCCTGGTGTTTCAGTTGGCCGAAGCAACAGTGGTAACAGCTACAGTCATGATCTTGGTGGTCATGGGTTAGCACTGAACCAAGGTGCCGGCATTTCTGTACATGGTTCAAACTCCAGGAGTCGCTCTCCTGTACTGTTCACGAGTGCGGCTGCCATTCCGTCCAATGACAGTGCTCCGCAAAGCATCCCCGGATGCGTCTCACCGCCCCCTTTGCTCGACCCATTGCCTGTGTCTCCTCCTCAGACTCAAGCTTCGTCCCAAGGACAACAATCCACGGCTTCTGTCTCAGCTGCGAAGCCCGCGGGCAGTGCCTCTTCAGCTCAGACAGCTTCAGTCATCCCGCAATCACACCCTCCACCAGTACTGGAACCAATCCTAACTCCAGCGCAGTTGGACGATGATCCCCTACGAGACTTTCACATATTGTACCAACAATGCCTAGCGGCATTCGGAAAGACTAAGTTTAAAGAAGGGTTCAGTTATCTGAAGGATGCGCGAAGTCGCGGTGAGAATGAGCAGAGGATTGTCGAAGAACTCACAAATCGGCTTGGTGCGGACAAGATCCATTTGTGGAAGCTGTTGGATGAGCTCGTTTTCATTGAGAACAGTACGTGATGTCAAATTGCAGCCGAATCTCAGCCTGTGCGTGTATGGTATATCAATACATTCTTACAGTACATTAGCCTTGTGATGTTGTTGATTGTAGATGTAGAGAAGTGGAAAGGAATATAGCGATTGAGAATAGAAGTGACAGAGAGAAAAGAAATGGGAGAAGTCTTTGAAGATGGGGAGGTAGCGTTACTGACATCGAGTTCGTTGCCTTACTCTTGCCGTAACGCCTTGTTTCCTCGCATTCGACTATGTGGCGATACCTAGATGGAGGCACAGACCAGATTAAGCGCCAGAGTGAGGGGGTTACAACAGGTTGCAATGCGACATTGAGCCCGCGCCTGCATGGCTTGCAATTATCTCAATAGTAACGTACTGTGTTGAGGCGACATGTGGTGTAGGTTTTCAAGAAGGCGTCGCACTCATCGCGCGTCTGCTGGTCCGTCTCGATGCATCTCTGCATTTGGTCGTCAACTGGGTTCTTCTTGAAGCACTCTGTCTGGCGAATGCACTGAAGAAGCGACTTGAGTGGCATGCGACATGAGTTAGACATGGCCGTAGTGGATCGTTCTGTGTCACCAAATGCGACTTGGACTGGTCAGATAGCTGTGAAACGGCGTCGAGGGGGGTGGGGGCGTGACTAAACAGCGAAGAAACGGGAAGGCATTGAAATGGACGGGATTGAGGTGTTGCAATCAGAAGAAGGCTGGATCACTGAGTTTTCTCAAGAGCGCCATTGCACAATAGTATATTTCTACGACAAGGCAAGTACACACATGCCAATTTACACAATGTATGGGAAGCAGGTTCCAGTCCCATTTCACTGTCCTGAGGTGGATGAGATTGCTTCGACCAATTCTGCGCGCCGTTGCTCCTCAGCTGCGGACAGTTTCGGGCTTCGCAGCCAAAATTCAGTTAGTGGGCGCGTGGTGTCCTGCGCTGCGCCTCCAACTTAAGCACCATTCTCTGTTGCAATGGACTTCACCGCGATCAAATCCAGCCATTCCAGCCTGAGCTGCAAGCAGGGATTCGAGGGTCCAACAATCGAGGCAGAGGCCTAGGGATCCTGGGTATGCATGGGAAGCTCTTCCAGGACCTGGGGAGCGTGCAGGTGGCGTGGTACGGGAGTGGGTGTGGTGCCCCCCGGGTTGGGAGTGGGCCAAAGCTGGATTCAGCGAAATCGAGTGAGTCCGAGAACCCGCGCCACGGTTAAACTTTTGAATTTTTCGAAAAAGTGCGTACGGCGTTGGTCCCAAATGCGTCGAAAACGGCTGATAAATAGGGGGCTGTATCTCGACTCTGCGTGAGTGTGTGGGCTATTTAGCAGCATATTTGGGCTTGTCATAACATGTAGACTAGTGTAACTCACGGCATATCTCCACACACCGACACTCTACCCACACTACAGGCAGATCTTGGTTGACCTGTCATCACTTGAAACAGAGACCAAGGATATGACAGGTGAAATTCCATCCCGCACTGGGCTGCGACACATTACAACCCCGGCCCCAGTTCCGGGTCTGGTTGCGGCTCCTGAGCCCTACGACTTCGCATACGACCCCGAGTCAGCGAACAGCGGGAGCGACGATGATGAGAGCTGTCGCCGACGCGATAAGGTCGATAAGATGGCGAAGAAGGACAAGCAGGATAAGAAGGACAAGAAGGACAAGAAGGATAAGAAGGATAGTAAGGATAAGAAGGAAGCCGCTGAGGCCGCAAGCGGGCTCGGACTGGGTTCAAAGCGCGGATACTCCGAGATTCAAAAGTCCTCTGGCCAGTCGTCACACCGCGACGTAAGTGATGATGAGGATGGGAGTGACGATACCATGGAGTACAAGTCACAGAGTTATTCAAAGTCGTCACACACCAGCAAGACATCTAGCTACTCGAAGCCTGCTGCTCCAGAGCAGCCAGGTACCAAGCGCGTGCGACAGACTAAGCAGGCCGAGTCAGACTCAGAAGACGATTCACACACCCACTCACAGTCAGAGGAGAGCGACTCCATGTCAGGTTCGTCAACTTCTCGTGCTTCTGCTGCAGCACTAGCTGATTTTGAGAGTCACGAGGAAGAGCTTCGTCGACGCAATCAGAAGATCGAGGTGAATCCTGACGAGCCCGATGAGAAGGGTAACCCTCCCATCAAGCAATTCTCAATCGATCCAGCCATTGTCGCCGCGCTTGCTTCACGCAACATCACACACATGTTCCCAATCCAGGCGGCAACGTTCGATGCGATTATGCAGGGTGGTGATGTGATCGGACGTGCACGCACAGGTACTGGTAAGACATTGGCCTTCACCCTCCCTATCGTCGAACGACTTCTTCGTGAGAACCGCGAAATCGGTGCCAAAGCAAACGCACGGGCACGCCCCCCTCGCGCACTCATTCTCTCGCCTACCCGCGAATTGTCTCTACAAATCACACAGGAGATCACTTTGACCGCCCCAATGCTGGCAACGACGTGTGTTTATGGTGGTGCCTCCATGACGGCGCAGAGCAACGAGATCCGCGCTGGACTGGATATCATCGTTGGCACGACAGGTCGTGTGAAGGACTTTATTGAGCGCAATGTGATTCTTCTCTCCAATATCAAGTACGTGGTCCTCGATGAGGCGGACGAAATGTTGAAGATGGGTTTCCAGGAAGATGTTGAGATGATTTTGTCCAACATTCCCAAGGAGTTGAGTGTGCAGAAGCTTTTGTTCTCAGCAACTATGCCACCTTGGGTGCGCAGCGTTGCTGACCAGTTCCTTCGCCGAGATGCTAAGACGATCGATCTTGTGAAGGATCAGGAGGTTAAGGCCTCGACGAATGTCGAGCACCTTAGTCTTATGTGCCACTATTCCGAGCGCAATAACGTTATGGCTGATGTCATCCTTGTTCACGGTGGCTACAAGGCTCGTACTATTGTATTCACAAACACAAAGAAGGAGGCGAATGAAATTATGAACGCACCGTCGATGAAGGAGGCGCAGTGCATCCACGGTGATATTCCTCAAAACCAGCGTGAAGCAGTCCTTGAAGCCTTCCGTGCCGGCAAATTCCACATCCTTGTCGCAACCGATGTCGCTGCCCGTGGTATCGATATTAATGACATTGAATTGGTCATCCAATGCGAGCCTCCGCACAACACCGAGACTTATGTCCATCGTGCAGGCCGTACTGGTCGTGCAGGCAAAAAGGGCAAGTGCATTACGTTCTATACGCCGACACAGTACAACGACATCCTCCATATTGAACGACGTACGGGCGTTAAGTTCCGTCGTATTGCCATCCCATCACAGCAGGAAATTGTCAAGGCATCCGCCTTCGCCGCTTATGAATCGCTGTTGCAAGTCCATGACGATGTTATTCCGACCTTCAGCGACAAGGCCCAAGCCTTGATCGAGAAGAAGGGTGCCGTTTGGGCTTTGGCCGCTGCCCTCGCAGTCATTTCAGGTAACACTGAGCCAATTAAGGAGCGTTCCCTCTTGAGTTCATCTTCGGATTACGTCACTATTCATGTCAAGAGCAAGGAACAACTTCGGGGTGCGGGCCTCGCTTGGGCTTTCATTCATCGTTACTTGTATCAAGACGACGACAGCAAGGTTCGTGGCCTCACTTTGACCAAGGACGGCTACGGTGCTGTGTTTGATATCCCAGCAAAGGACAAGGGTTTGCTCAGCAATATCAAGGACTCAAGGCTCACGGCAGAAATCGCCACAAGCCTGCCTGAACTTGTAGAGCGTACTCCACGCGGCCAAGGAGGATTTGGCGGTGGTGGCTTCGGTGGACGCAACGGTGGCGGCTTCGGTGGCCGCAGCGGTGGTGGTGGTTTCGGAGGTAAATCCTTTGGCCAAGGTCGTAGCGGTTTTGGCGGCGGTAGTGGTGGTCGCGGCTTCGGTGGTAATCGCGATGGTGGTCACTTCGGAGGCCAAGGAGGCCAACGATCCTCAGGAGGCTTCAGCGCAGTGTTGCGCAATCGCAAGTAGAAGAAAATAACTGCTTTATACCGCGATCGCAAGCCAGAGCAAACCCAGGATCTACAGAGTACCTCCTATCTCCACCTGACACGCCCCCGCAGGCTCTTAACATGTTCACAATAGATTATGCTTTAACTACCAACGCTTTCGATCTGGTATCGCTGGACTGCGATTGCAGCTGCAGTGTGCGTTTCTGGGGAGTCGCACCTTTCGGCCTGCTCTATGTATCCGAGCCCATGCTAACCGAGAGTATCCTAGCATAAAATCATTTCGTACATTCGTATAGTACTGTATCAGTTCTCAATTCGCATGCCCCGCAAAAAGGGGGTGTACACCCAGTAGCAGGTTAGAAAAACCAAAGCGAGTTTATCAACATTCACTATGTCTGTGGCATTGATGGCGCTTACTCCCGGCTTGAAACCATGAAAGAGCCGACTATGCTTTTTCTCCTTTACTGATGAACATTCAGACTGCAATAAAGAGAATAAAAACTGTAGCACGTTTCTACAGGTAGTTTAACAAATGGGTTGATGTGAGGTGCAATCATACAGATGTGGGCTACCGTTACGATCGTGCCGAGCCACTTTACTGGGAGGCAGTCCCGTTGGCAGCAAGCACGAAATCAGGAGGAGGCGCATGTACCGTCGCTGCAACGAGACATCTAGCCACTGTATCAACATTCGTAGTAATCGCCAGGGGGTTGTCGTCATGAGATAGCTCATTTACTGGATGTCGTTGCGGTACCGGCAGAGGGAATGAGGCTTGAACAATTGGTGCCAGCGCGTGTGAGGTCAGGGCAGAATGAGCCTGAGGAGTGGTCTGTGTTTCGGGTGGGAGGGAAGCTGAGCGCTGCTCAAGACCAAACGAGGGCAAAAACACTCCATAGACAGCAGGCGGACTGAGCATGCCTTTCGCATCGGCACCTGTGGAGGATTCAGGCTTCTGATCTGTTGCCTGCGATTCACTTAGTAAAAGGGAGGGCAGCGGAAGCCACACATTTGTCATGCTGATCTCCTTACCGTCATCCTCTTCGTCACTATTTTCTTCTTCCTTGATGCTCTGACAGTCACTTAGTTTGGGTGATCGCATACTGACCTGACCACCCGCTCTCGTGCTTGCATCGCTGGCCGACAATCCTGCAAGTACAAGGCTCGTTCTCACTCTGGAGTCAACGATATCTGCCTCCGACGCTGACGTTTGAACCTGTACTGACTCGAATGAGGTAATAGTTGGGTTGATTGGCTGACTTGCATCTAGGAGACATTGCGGAGGATTGAGCGATCCCGAGGCCTTAGAAGACGCTTGGTCTGGCACACCATCACAGAGAACTGCGGCAACAGCATCGAAACTCATGAGTTTCTCAAGTTGAGAAGTCAGCTCCTGTCGTTCTTCTCGGTGTTTTTGTCGTCGCAGCTCCGCGTTAATGGAAGTCATACTCGGTTGACTGGCCTTCGACTCGACTTCACAGTAGTGCAGGCAGGTTACCCGCAGTGGTTGGCTTCGGGCCTGCTGAATTAATTGGAATGCATATCGTTCCAGGATCTTTCTTTGTAATTCTCTGGCAGCTCCAGTTGGGTTAAGCTCACCAGTCCTGTATAGATGCCCTCGAATACGTTGTGTTGCTATATTCACCGCGCTAGCATCATCGAGATGAATGAGATCATGCACAGTGATAACATCTGGCTCTTCACAATGACTACATCGCTGCTCTGGTGGCACACCTGACCCCCTCGAAGACCCTGTTGCCATGGCAGCCACCTTGGATGAAATTCTCTTGAGAAGATAGGCCCCAGCGAATATCACAAGGACCTGGCGTGGGGAGGATTCTGAGCTCAAGAGATGATCCTGGAGATTGAGCCCGGGACCGGACATCCATTGCAGCGCACCTTCGAACGCTTGCCGAGCTTTCGATAGACAAATCCTGAGGACTTCGCTCGAGGTTGTTATACTGCCCAAGTTCATTGGATCTAAAGGATATGCTACCGCACAAATCGGCTGAGTGGCACTCAGAGGCTTCTAAGTACTTGAAGTGTCGATTATTTCCTTACGTTACCCCGTAGATCTCTGTAGCTCCGAGGGCGAGCCTTTTCGGATTTTTGGGTTTTGAGACGAACGCGTTTTCTGCAAGTATGGAGTAGTGCGTTTTGTGTAAGAGAATATGTCAGGTTGATAACGTCGAGCAAGATAACAGCGACTAGAATTAAATGGTTTGGGCGTTCACAGCACTCCTACGTCTTGAGTTACACAGACTGTAGAATTTAGATCATCTGTCAAGAGATCCTTTGGCGTTTGTCATTATACACAGCTACTGACGCCGCCAAAATGAATCCAAACGACGGAAAGATCAACTGAATCGACACGAGGTGTTTTATCTCTCCTCTAACCTTCTCCAGTGCTGAGAAACACTATTCAAGATGGCGACCCTTAGCCGTCCACATTTTCAGTTTCTGAATCGTGAGCGATTCGGTACGGTGATTGAGCAGCACTTTCCAGGGGCAACGACATTGTAGCAAGGAAATTGATACACCACATCAGTTTATTTCATTAGCACGTGCAGCCTCTCCTTCAAAGAGATAGAATGGGCTGTTGGTAGTCCCATGCATTATCTACCCCTTGAAGAACGGCGGGTTGCAGTACTGGCCTGGGCAGAGACGCCTGTGCTAGTTCGATTAGTCTTAGTTCCAGTTCGACCGCGGCCCACACCGGTGGCCTTGCCCGTATCTTCACTGAGTAGGAGTTTCGATGTCGATGTGCCTATGTCTTCTTCCTGCGACTCGACTGCGTCAATACCATAGACGTCATCAACTTCCTCCTTAGCAGTCTCTTGGACGGCGGCCTTCTTAGCGGCGCGTGTCGCCTTTGCCTTCGATCCCCCACGTTCTTTGCTCGCCACAATGGTGGGCTCTGGACTTTGGGTCGGTGGACTCAATCCCGTTGATCGTCGACTTCGGATCTTAGACTCTGGTGTGAGTGAGGCCGGCCCGGGTCCAGACGTGCGAGTCGGTGTGGATGCTGGGCGCGACGCTGGGCCAGGTGAAGTCCCCGTCAAACCAGTAGCTGCAGATAAGGACGGCAGGGAGAGCCTACTGGTTCGAATGGTAGAGCTCGGGGTCTGGGGCGAGCTCATGTGCAGAGCAGCCTCAGATAGTTTTGGAAGGGTTTTCATAGTCGTGCTCGATCGCCCTTTGCTTGTTCTTGGTGGTGTACTAGGTGGAGACGAGCTCGATGACTCGTCAGTCATTACCACACTCTTGCTCTTGCGTTTGGGGGTTGAAATCGCAGTCTGCTTTCGTCCTCTTGGCAGCTTCTTCTCTTCAGGTTCCAAGGGCGCTGGTTCCGCATCAACATCGGTCTCTTCTTTGTCTTGTGCCTTGAGGCGCGCTGTGATCTTGGTAGCAGAGGCAGGTGCCCGAGCACTCGCGGTCGGTAGGTCTCGAACTGGTAAGGGGACTTTCGTTCCGTTCTCGGCTTCTTGAGCGATGCGCTTTCTCGGTTGTCGACTTGTTTCGTCAATCAGCGTCGAACTTGTGAGATCGGCAAAGTATGACTCCGATGCCATGTATCCAGAATCAGCCATGTCCGAGATATCGCTTAGCAATGGTTCGGCCCGTGGGGCAATCTCTTCACGGGTTCTACGTTGGCCCAAAGGTGAGCGAGGCGAAGCTACGTGCGAGGCTAACTCCTTCTTTACTGGCGACTGTTGAGGAGTCATTGACCTAATTGGAGACATCAACTTCTTCGGGGATTTGAGCAGATGCGATTTTGTTTCAGTCTCGTCCTTTGCTGATGATCGGGCCATTCCCGTACCATGTGCTTGAATCGTTGCCGGGGTTGCGAGCGCCAGAGCGCCCAGATCCAGGCCTTGACGCACAAGGTAATCGATATACGATGTTGGCAGCCACCTAAGATTCGTGCGCGCTTTCGCCTTCGCACTCTGGACGAACATTGCAGGGAGCCTCGGCGGTGCTGTCAAGTGGTGTGAGGTCCATGTCCTGTGAATAAATAGCTGTCGTAGCTCGATATATGCGAGCTCAGCAAGCTTGTAAATACGGATATTGCTAGTCTCAGTAACGTCTTCGGAGCTCTTCACCGCCTGGATGACATTTACAGCCAGATCAAAGTCCTCCATTTGGGGTCGACCAGCACCAGACACCGTGCCCGTATGTGGGAATAAACACTCCAAGAAGAAACGCAAGAACTGTGAAAAGAATCGATAAACCCGATGAGCCTCCTCCTGTGACACGTCTGAGTCATCCACAAAGTCTGGATGGTGTGAGAGCAGGTGAATCAAGTCTGCAATAAAGACCTCAGGGTAGGGAAGCTGCGCAATAGCAACCGAAAGCTGCTGAGCCTGCGCTTGGCGCTGCGCAATTCGTTGCTGCAGATCGGCCCGATCATCTGCGTCTCTCGCCTTTTGTTCCTCTTCTCGGTAGCGATCGATCTGACTCCGGATATCATTGAGCTGGCTTTGGAGTTGCCCTCGCAATACGCCCACTAATTGCCTTTGGCGCTCGATAAAGCCCATCAATAGTCGCTTAGCACGCATTTTCAAGTCGGGATCAGTTGCCGAGTACGCAAGAATCACCGCAAAGCTAAGTGGCAACTCACGAGCATGACGGGCTATCACATCTACGGTTGCCATGGATACTGCTGAGTCTGGGTGGTGGAGTGCAAGTGCCAACGCAGCAAGCCTAGTGTTAGGTGCCAGAACCCAATGCGTTTCTGTGGCAGTGCCATCTCCCTCAGACACTGACGCAGGCTTAAGAGAGTTCGGGAAGATGGGGAATGCAGAGAAACAGGCTCCGACGGGACCGCAGCGCACCATGTCAACGGAGGCTTCAACGGCCGTGATCACTAGCGCACGGCGCGAAGTAAGCGTATCAGAGTTAACACTAGAAGAGACGACATCGTCTACGGCCACGCGCGTTGGTCGAACCGTGGGACTAGTTTCGTCATCACCTGTATCATCGACGAGACCATGGGTGGACGGGAGGAGCGGCACGTTCGAAGGGTAGTAACCTTCGCAGCGAACTGCATCAATAATACAGGGGACGCCAAGCAGGCCATATTCTATCAGGTCCCGCTTCCGCTCAAGAACAGACGATGAAACAGGGACGTCCTCCCTCCTGGATTTGGATTCTCCTGATTCCAACTGCTCCTCGTACTGAAGAGAGTTGTAAGCACCCCGCACAAGGTTTTGCAATAGTGTCAGAGCAGCCCTCCTTGCATCGAGCATGGACTGTTCCAGCTTTCCTTGGGCTTGCTGCGTTTCCTTCGCATCGGCCGCTGCTAGCTGCGAGGTATCAGTGTCGGCCATCGCACTCTCTGATGCCTTCCCTGGCACTCGTGCGCTCAGTTCCAAGGACGCTCTCAGCGCGCGACGATGGAGTCGAAGCAGGTCGAGAAGCTCCAAGTCAGCCACACGAGAAGCGACATCGTTGGCCTTCCCCAGACCACGTGGTGTTGCAGGAGTAACCATCGCCGACGCTGTGTCAGAGTGATGCCTTGGGTCAATTCGAGCCGCTGAAAAAGCTTGACCTGTGATCGGATCAGGCGCCAACAAGGCTCTTGCCGTCGCGACGATCGCTCGAATGGGCTGAACCGCAGAGCTTGCTACAGTCTGTGATGTAAGTGCGCGGAACGTATCGGGGAAACACAAAGCGAGCGCGCCCAATACAGACAGAGCACGTGCACCATTTTCCATGTTCTCAGCAAGCTCCCTCAACCTCGGATAAATAGCTTTGGAGTGACCTCCGGACGATCGAGCGGCAATGACTTTGCGAGGAAGTCGAGTAATCACATCCCTAAGGATATGGGCAAAATCGATCGTAAGTCGCTGGATGACGTGTAACTGTTTAGGTTCAAGGAGAGATGGATGCGCGACAACGGACTTCCCTCGCTGGAGTAACTCGTCGATAATAGTCGCCGCACGAGACTCTCCAGGTGCCGACGAAGTTGTAGGAGTGAGCGTCGACTTGACGAACGGCTTAGCCAAGGTTGTCGCAGTATGAACACCAAATCGGTCTGACTGCTGAGGAGCTGACTGATGAAGCGTCTTCCCAGCGAACATTATATTCCTGAGGGCGCACACAGCTCGTGAGGCATCTTCAGCACTACCCACCTGGATTTCCAATAGTAGCAACTCAGCTAGCGTGAGAGACTGAGGATCCCTATTCAACAGCGCTGATCGATGGCCGTTAAACGAGATTTGAGTAGTAGCGGTCGCGTTCAAAGAATCGTCCTCCTCGTCCCTGACCTCAAGCTGACTAGGTTCCACTGCGCTTTCGACGCAATCACAGGTAGCAATGATGCGAAGCGAATTCCGTAGGAGATGAATAGAGTTCTCACGACTCACCTGTGCGGCGACATCCTGGGAGCTCAGCTGTTGGTGTGAGGCATTCAGTTCTGCGAAGGCTTTTCGTAAAGCAGCGCGCTGCGCTAAGAACGTCAGTCCAATAGGTGCGATATGCGGAGCGAGTGCGGGGGGTGCGGTCTCACAGAGGCTGAGTAACAGTTCAAGTCCCGCTTCAACAAGGGTGGGCTTGTTGTCCGTATAGTTCTTTGCCACACCTTCCACAAGGGCTGACACAGTCTCCTGACAAAACAACTGGGCCAGGCTTACACGGGAGAGCAGGCGACCTGTTAATGTCGCATCAATTCTGGAGGCGGTTACGCTGCCAATCGACAACGGTTGTCGCTGCGCAGGATTGGTGGCAATCATTGTACCCAGAGGAGGGGTGCGCGCTGCTACATCTGGAAGAAAGAAGAACCGCTCAACGTTCCGTTGGTAAGTACTCATCTGCGACTCGGAAGCCTGTCCACTGGGCTCAGCAAACCCAGCTAAATGAGTGCTCTTCTTAAATCCAGGCAAGCCGATGGACTTTTCCATTTCTAGCATTACTGCCTGCAGCGCATTTCGGGCCTGAGTAAGTGCGGATACACTGATGTTTGGATCGCATAGATGAAGGAGATACTTCCTTAGATTGTTATCTGGATGTTCAAGCACTTGGAGCAGCAATTTCCTCCCTCGTTCGAGTTCCGCTCGAATCAAAGCCTCAGTTCCAGAGTATACGCTTCCATCCCCCGAGCTCGATGCTGTGGTTACTTGTGATGCCTCATTCGGCCCTGAATCTTGTTTAGTCTGTTGCGTCTGCGGGCCACTGCCGAGCAACGGCAGGGCCGTATGAGTAGCACCGACGTGGAAGAGAGCAGGTGGCAAAATCAGTTTTCGGACAAGGCTGTCTAAAAGTTCCTGTCGACGTCCGGTAAGCTCATTAAACTGCGCAGTAACCTGTCCCATTCGCGCCTTTGAATTCGTGGCTTGGTCGAGCCCGCGAGCAAGGAGAGTACTCCCACTTATTCTGCGTTCCAAGTCTTCCTTTTCTTGCTTGACAGACTTGAGCTGCTGATTGACTGACACGAGTTCACGAACTTGCAGCTGTAGCTGTCGCTTTTGAGAGAGGTCCTGCTTGAACACACTGCGCGTGTCCTTATCACATGTAACATAAATTCCAAGTAAACAAAGCGCACGCGCCCGTGGATTAAAAGTTCCAGCGTCGAGAAGGGCCCGATGCAGGAGTTGATCCATCTTCATAGTCCATACGCCGTCGCCGCAAGAGCCAATGACCTGCATTGGGAGGAGGAAGAATTTTCGCAGCACCGGAGGTAGAGACTGCCCTTGACACCAAGAGCCCGAACAGTGGACTCTGAAGAAACATGCTAAACCGTTAAGGGCTGCGAGACGCACATCTGTCTTCCTATCATGAAGCCTCTTCAACAGTTCAGCATAGAGTGGCGGACGCATTATGGTGTGATCCAGGCAGGCGGCGTTACAAATAGCCTCGGCCGCGGCGGCGCGTACATCAGCTTCTCGATCTTGCAGGCGGAGAAGCAGCATCTGCGACAACGCGTCGATTGGCTGCTGGTCCGACACTGAGCCCTGGGTTTGAGCAGCGGGCGTAGTGCTTGTGCCTGCACCTGCTGTGGAGATTCCTGCGGTCAGAGACACTACACCCTGAGCGGCAAGGATGTTGAGGGCTTGGGTTAGGCCCTCAGAGTTGGGCCGATGAACCAAGAGAAGATCCTCTGCTGCTTGGCAAAGTTCTCGACGGATAATGGCATCATTGTCATTGAATCGACGAATGAACCCTGAGAAGAGTACAGGGAACTTGGCAGCTACCATCTCAGCATTTGGTGAAAACAATTGAGTCTCTGTACTCGATGCAGTATTCATTTCTTGGGACTCTTGGCGCGCAGACTCTGCGTCAGTCATATTGCTTTTTGATTTGGAGTCCGTCTTCGGTTCAGGCTCGGCATACGCCGCTCTGCCGCTGAAGACATGAATTAGTAAACGGACAAGGTGGAGGCGGAGAGCCTGTTGGTTGACAATGAGTTGTGAGGCCAACTCAACCTCAAGTCCAGTAACCACGTTGGGAAGATAAAGCAACATGTTCTCCAGGAGGTGGGTTACCATGTCCATACTATTCAATCGCTCGAAACCCTCTTGCGTGAGGAGCTGAGTCACAAAATCCTCAATATCCTCGATGGTAAGCTCAGAGAAGTTTCGCTTGTCAATTGCGAACGCAGAGTCCTTGGTTTCTTTTCCGCTTTCTACGCTCCCCTTTGCTTTCTTTGCACGAGTTTGAGATTTAGGCTTCCGCTTTGCGCGTTCATTCTCCTCTTCATCCTCGGTGTTGCTCTGTTCGTCCATCGATTCGTCATCTCCCTTCAAGCTCCCTGCAGAAGATCGCCAGCTCGGCTCTTCAATGCGGCCGTCAGCATTTTCTACCAACTCCTCGAGCTTGGACCAAGCTGGGCCTGCCTGAAGAACCAGGCCAAGCCGTGATATCCTACCCATGGCGATACTGAAGAGTTGTTCGCATTGACGAACGACACGCAGGCAGAAGTGGAAGGCACCAACAGGTTGGCCACCTAGGAGTGTAGGCTCCGCAATCGGGACAAGAATACTCTCCAGAAGTGCTGGTGGAATGCCATCTGGGTCCATATCTTTGAGGAGGATTGTAGCTACATTACTCATACAACTGAGCACACGGATATGGGCGTGTGGAGATTCAGCGAGCTCAACAAATAGCCGGAACAAGTTGAGTATGAGTCGGTCGCCATCTGGACACTGCAAGAGTAAGGCTTGAAGATTGACTTGCGAGAGAACTTCAAGGATGTAGACGAATCGTGGCAACTCCGGATTTGATCTGTCACTCAGACCAGTCAAATGCAAGAGTAGAAGATTGAACGCATTGGCCAGGGTCTTGTTGTCATCGAAGGGATTCTCAGGTATAAAGATACGCAAAATGTCTGCAATACAGCAAGCTCCCATAACTCGGATGGCGGCACTGGGATGCTTTGTGATGAACTCATCTACTAGTTCCTCTGCGAGTCGCTTGTACATTCTGCGATTTGTGCGGGCCAAAGTGACGTTCTTTAGAGCTGACAGTGTTCGCTCATGAGTCAATACAGTAGCGATCTTCTTCAACAACTTCTGAAGGCCGTCTCTGGATAGCGATTTGTCGATGTAGGTTTCCGCCTTTGGATCCAAGTTGAAAGTGCTCGTACCACCTGCGGGTGCCTTCCTCTCACCTGTGCTCTCCTGCGATTGCGTGAAAGTAAACGATGGCTGTCGGGCAATATCTGGTGCATCCACCAGCTGGGAGAATGTTGAGAAAGACATTCTCTACCTAAACCTCTTAGCGGCTCCACAAGAGCGCGCCTCTGTCAGTTGGTGAAGCGAATCAGTGCCCCTCTGACGGGAGGTGGATCAAGTCTATATTATGCACATACGCATGGGTCCAGTTGGTGATTGTGAGCTGGCGGGGTTTTGGGTATTACTTCATGTGCTCACACATCGGTTCACGGATTCGGACCAGCTTGCGACACTACAGTCAGGTTGCCACACTGCAACCCGATCGTGCTCGAAATGATCTACAGATCAGAGTGGCGCCAACAGCACATCTCGGTGGATCTGAAAGGATCTACGCCACGAAGCAGATATATCAGCAAACTATGTTAGAGTAGACTGATACCACAAGTTCACAGCTTGTCGCATGCTGACACAGGTGCGAAACGGCGATGCGAGTCGACGTTGAGTCAGTAAAGCGCGGGAAAAGTCTTTTGACACGGGTTTCTGGCTTGCCATAGGGAGTGCGATAGTTTTCAACACATCGCTGTCGTTAAGCAGTATGGGGAATCCAGCCACAGTTTTGTATACAACGCACAACATTGTCTCACACTGAAATGCACATGCTGGAGACATGAGTTCAACACAGATCTTCCAGGCTAGCCTGAGGCTATTAACTCGCAACATTGAGCTGATCTCACAACATTTTGCGTTTCTGAGTGCAGGCCGTACCGCTTCCGCACAATGTCATGTACATGCGATAGGCAACACGACGCATGCCGCACGCATATAAAGCGCGTGGTTGCATTAGAGATTGTGTGTCTATATTATAGATGTGCTGCGGACTTGGAATAACAGTGATACCCATCTGCACAATAGGGCTTTCCTCATGCTCTAACACCGAGCCACGCTAGTGTATTTGCAGCGGGAGGAGTATGACCAACGCAGTATTGCGGATGTATATATGATTTACCACTGTATATGACTTAGCTTTGTACTCGACTTCCAACTCACTTTTAGACCCTCCAACTAGCATATAATGTCTGAAGAGCACAGCAGAAAACGAACGTATGATGATTCGACGGCCGGCCGCCGGGGGTCTTATCGCACCAGAGATGAAGGCGATGGTCAAGAATCCAAGAGCGGCCATAAGCGCGTTCAGAAGTCGGATGCAGATGAGATTGTATGTTGGAAATGTCATGAAAAAGGTCATTCTCACAAGCGATGTACGAAGATTGTCACAGACACCACAAACATGGTGTGCTTTGCATGCCGTGAGGTGGGCCACTCAGTACAGATGTGCCCCAACAATGTTGGTGCCTCGAATAAGTTCTGTTATACATGCGGTAGAGAAGGCCACGCCGCTCGCCACTGCACTAAAGTTGTCCGGAGCGAGAAGGACAAGTACAAGTTTGCTGAGTGCTTTGTATGCAAGGAAACCGGCCATCTTGCCATGCACTGCCCGAAGAATCCTGGTAAGGGTGTCTTCCCTAAGGGAGGTTGCTGCTACCGATGCGGCTCAACCATGCACTTAGCGAAGAACTGCAAACTGCCCCGCCAAGAGGTCGATCCATATGGTCCTGGCGAGGAGAACAAAAAGGACAAGGGGGCTGTCTTCGACTTTTCCGAGGAAGCCGAGTTCGAGGACGAGGAATCTCGTAAGGAGAAACTCAAGAGTAAGAAAGCGAAGAAGGATAAGAAGAGGAAGGGAGACGATGAGGATGAGGAGGGATTCCAAGAGCTTGCAGCCGAAGTCTCAACAGCAGCAGCCGCTACCGACGCTGATGACGTAGACTTGGACGCCGAAGAGGAACCGAAAAAGGAGAAGAAGGGGAAGAAAGAGAAGAAGGAGAAGAAGGAGAAAAAGGTCAAGGAGGTCCGATTCTAATCGGAGCCTGGTCAACACTGTACAGTTAGTCGCCACGCAGTTCACGTACACTCGTCCATGATTAAGTTAGTAGTTTGGTTTAGGTTTTAATTTATGTAGAGATCCGAAGCGCTGCAGTGATGGTGCACTTTTTGCTCGTTATACTCTTCATCAGGGTCACGGCCTGATCCATATATCTAGTACTCTTCGGACTTTTTCGAGCGAGGAACACACCCATAGACTGAGGCGTTCTCGGGTTGAAGCTAAATCGAACACAAACAATAATATTGACATCACCTAGTTAAATACATGTTTACAAGTCACTTCATTGAGTCTGTATCGCAGTAAGTCCTATCGTTGGTTTGCCGACCTACTGTAGTATCATCCTGGATTCGCTGCTTACATACGAGTGCGCTTGAGGTTACCTCGGCCAGTTCGCTTGGACATGGCCTTGCGCTTCTCTGCCTTTGCAGCATCGATCTCCTTCCATGCGTCGATCTCAGCCTGACCCTCAAGGACCTCGAAAGCAGGAGTAGCGTCACCAAGCTTGAGCTTGCCAGCCTCTGCGAGCTCGCGCAATTTACCGACCACGGTGGTGGCATCTGCGGAGTCAGATGACAGACGGCATGTGCCCTCAGTGTCACCAACCTGGAAGGTGACGTAAGCGCAGGAGCCACCTGCCTGAGTGATCCAGTCCTTGATGATCTCTCGAGTGCCACCCTCACCTACGTTGGTGATCTTGAACAGGCGACCAGCCTCGAACTTAGTTTCCTCCTGCTTCTCTTCCTCATTGTCGTCCTTCTCAATGTCAGAGCGCTTGCGGCGGCGATTCTCAGACTCCTTGGACTCCAAATATGCGATCTTGCTCATGACGACGAGCTCCTTTGCCTCCTCACCCGCACCGTAGGTGTACTTCTTGCCCTCAGCGCAGGCCTCCTTGGCTTCCTCCGGAGTGGCGAACTCGGCGAAGATAGAACCCTTGAACTTCTTCTCGCCATTGGCATCCTTGTAGTAGCGCATGCGAACGCACTTGACGTTCAAGCCAGCCTTGGTTGTGAGGTAGTCGAAAATATTCTCAAGAGTGTCATCCTGCTTGAAGCCCTTGAAGTAGACGGAGTTGGGATCGAGGTCAAGATCCTCGGGGAGCTCCTTCTTGCGACGCACCTTGGTACCGTCCTCGCTGACCTCAAGCAACTCAGGCGACTTGCGGAGCGCAGCAACGATGGTGTCCATGTCTTCGGTGAGCTGGCGCATGCGCTTGAAAGTAGCGATGGTGGCGATGAGGACCCAGCCGTCATTCTTCTTCAACTCTGCATTGAGGAACTTGTCCTTGGGCAAGTTGTGGTCCGAGAAGTAGAACTCGACCTGCTTCAGGATCTTGGACTCGAGATCTTCAGTGCTCATGTTGTTGTACTCAAACAGATGGGCAGTCAGCCTAGACCAAGGTTTGAAGCGGATACGGATGCAGCTCTAAGGACATGTATCTTTTACAACTCCTCTAAATTCACAGCTCATGCTTTCACACCAAACGACCCGCTGTGCAGTGTGCATTCATTCAAGTCCGGAGTTCCTGCGAAATGCCGTGGAACAAATCGCTTCAATATCCCTCGGATCCGGGCGAGTGCCAGTGAGTGCGAGAGTCTCCAGAGGGTTGTGCAACCTATAAACATGCGAACGTATACGCTCTCATTCATGCTGCACACGTTTCGCGCGAGATACAGTCTATCAAAAAACGTGGACACACACTTCTGGTAACTCCGCTCAGCCTGACTGCTTGGTGTGTGACAGCACCACTAGGTGTCACATGAGGTGCGGTACTATAGCTCAGGCCTAGTTCGCTGGGTGTCATTCGAAAGCGTATCGTCTGGGGAGCATGGTTCTGATTTTATTTTCACAAGTTAAGGACATACATCGCATGTCGAGTATAATCAATTCCAGCTCCGATTCCAGCCGAAAGGTAGCCTGAAGCTGAAGAGGTGAGAGCGGTCGGTCGGTTGGTCAGTCGGTCGTCCGGTCCCAAAGGTTGGGAGCCACAGTATTCACTCACCCCCGGTTCCGAACCTTCTGGGTCAGCCTAAACCGAAGCGAAGCGAAAGCGAAAAGAGAAACTCGAAAGGAGAGACGTTTGGAGACGTTATTGCAGAGATCCAGTGGTGATAGGATATATTCGAGCATAATATATCGAATCATCACACTAAGATCTTTGCAACGCACTACGAACTAGACTATCCGCAGTCCACGCGTCTTAGGATCCCGAAGTGATTAATACCAATGCCACCCAAATCCAAGATCACATCAGCAGGTTCAGGTGCCGCGGGTACGCACACTGGCCGAAGTGCGACATCCAACACTAACCTCGTTGCGCTTTACAAGGCTGTGTATACCGGTTTGCACGATGACGAGCCCGACTATGAACAGGCTCTCGACGCAATTGAGCGCTTGCTCTACCTGGATGCGAACAATCTCAAGGTCAAGCTGTGCAAGTGCATTCTACTGATTCAAACGAATGCGTTCGAGCAGGTCGATCAGGTTGTCAAGACTTCCGAGGTGGATGAGCTCTATCGCTTGCTTTCGGAGGAGAAATCCGGCGACCAGTCTCGTGGTCTTCAAGCCAAGCGTCAGCAGCAGGCCACAGCCTTACAATTCCAGCTCACGCCTGCACAGCGCGCCGAGTTTGCCAAGCTGCTCTTGGTTGCCAAGGCCTACGCTTTATATCGACGCAACCTGGTTGACCAAGCACTCGAAATTCTTAACAACGTTGCGTCGCGAGTCGCTGAGCCTGATATGACCCTCGACAACCTCGTCGTGCAGACGTTGTACAAGCAAGGCAGCTTTACTGCGGCATCAGAAGCTTTTGCACAGCTTCTCACCAAGTATGCCGACCAGGGCCTCGAATCAGATCCCGAGTATATTGTCAACGCCATGGCAATTAATATCATGGCGAACCATGCTGACAAGGCATTGTCGCTCGTGCAGCCTATTCTCAAGACTATGACAAAGCACAGACTTGCGAGCAATGCTGCTATCAAGGCTCGCCTGGACCGTACACGTGAGAGCGATCGTTCTAGTGTTTTGGATACTTTGCGCCGAGAACAACTCTCAGAATTGCTCGCAGTAGCAGGTGAAGTTGATGCCAAGGAAGATGGTTCGTATCCAGTGGTGGATGCAGACGTCGCTGAGGATGATGTTGTTTCTACGCATGCAGATGCATGGCTCAACACGGGTCTGGCTCTACTTGAGCTCAATCGTCCTCGCGAGGCATTAGTGGCCATCCGCTGCGCTCGCAGACTCATTATACTAGATGCCATGGAACGTATTCGTGAGGCCGACCCAGAAGCATACTCGGGTACATTGCCTGCATCGGCCATCGCAAAACATGATTCTGCAGCTGCGTCAGAATTCTGGATGCTGATGACCGCCGAAGCCTACGCATTACAACGCCTTGTTAGTGAGCCCAGCGCCACCTCCAGTTACTCGAACTACTCACCCGCCCTCCAGGAACTGCTTGCTGCGTATGATGCCGACCTTTCTTTCTATCTCTCTGACCGTGACCAGACCAAGCTTCGCGATACGGTGAAGGAGCTGTATACCAAAGTGGCAAATACTGAAGGCGCGAATTTGCAAGCCCAGGCAGTCGCGATCAATAATGTTGCAGCCCTTCGCGGCAACGCGGCGGATAAGCCAGCAGAGATGCTGAAGAAGCTGGAAGCAGCTGTCGCTGCAGCCGGAGATCGATTGACGCCTGCACAGGTTCGCGGTGTTAGACTCAACACTTGCCTACTTCTTGCACACGCTCGCAAATTCCAAGAATGCAAGGACCTCCTGCTGAAGTTAAGCCGTTCGCTCAGGGAGACTTCCTCGAAAGGTGAGTTCTCCGTGCTGATGAATGCCTTCGTAGCAGTCAAGGAGAAGGCTTACGATCAGGCTGATGCGTTCCTGGCAGCCCACATTGAATCTCACCCCAAGTCGTCAATGCTCTCTCAGCTAACCCAGATTCATCTTTGCCTGTTGAAGGAAAATTATGCTGGAGCTCTGGCTAAACTCGAGGCATTTGTTGAAGACGGCAAGGTGGCTTCGGCTCAGTTCCCCAATATCCGTCACGCGCCCGCGGTGACTGCTCTGCGTGTTGCATTTTTGGAGCGCATGGGTGACGCTGACGGCGCCATCAAACTTCTCGAGTCCGAAATGGAGTATTTGAAGACGCACCCTCAGGAGGCGAAGGTCTTTGGAAGCAACGTTATTTCTGCAATGCGTGAGCACATTGTTGAGCTTTACCTGCGTTCTGGCAAGTCAGTGCTCGCTATTTCGTACTTGCGTGAGCTTGTCAACAGCGCAGACGTTGCAGGCCAAATCGGTAAGAAGCGTAAGTATCTTGCAAGACTTATCTTAGCTCTTGCAGACTCTAACCCCGAAGCTGCTGCCGAGCACTTCTCGACACTCGAACAGCTCGCCGGAGGTGAGGCTAAATCCGCGACCGGCTCAGCGATCTTGACTCCGGCCCATCTAAATGACCTCGAGACACAGTCTATTTCTGCGCTGAAAGCCGGAGCGAGTATTGTTGTATCTTCCGAGGCCAAGCGAGATGGTGCAGAGGCTGCGCAAGCTGCAGATGCTGCTCCTCAGGGCAAAGTTCGTGGCGCTGATGGTCGACCCAAGTATTCACCCGAGAAGCTCGAGGCGGTCCGTCGCCGCAAGAAACAGCGACGTATTCGCCATGTTCCTGAAGCCGTTCGCCGCGAGCTCGCAGCGGCCGGTGTTCGCATCCGTAAAACTGCCACTGTTAAGAAGCTGCATGAGGCGATTGATAAGGTTGTTCGACAAGAAGCACAGAAGGCTGAGACTGCCAATCTCGCAGCATCAGCAGCGATTGCTCCTGAGCGAAAGGAACAAGGTAAGGGCAAGGGTGCTCAGAAGGCGAGCTCCGCCGCGCCTCTTACTCTTGCACAGCGGTTGACACCCAATCCAACACGCTGGAGGCCGAAGTGGGAGCGGGGCGGCTCGACCAAGCGCGGTGAACTGGCACGAGGCCCGCAAGGATCGGGCGTTTCTGATACGGCGAAGGTCGAAGTAAGCGTAACACCAAGCGCCCAGAAGCCTGCCGCCCAGAAGCCTGCAGTTAAGTCAGCCCCTAAGGGTGGTCGAAGGAGATGAGCAAGTACCACCCCCACAAAACAATGCGCTGTTTCCATCACCTTTGCGAAAAAAAAGTATATTATCATATCCTCCAATCGTACAACATCATTCGGATTGCTTCTACAGCTAAGCTAGCAATACAGTAGAGCCACAAATTCCATCTTTATATGCAATAATTCTAATGTCCTGTGCGAGCCTATCCAGCCCGTGGTCATGCGTTGTATTCACTTGCGCACGATATTGCTGCGCGACTTTTGCACGTTCGATCCCGTGCCCCGTGCATTACGCCCGGATAATGCACTCAGATACTGGAGTGGAGCTCCACCTGTCACAAAGGACTGGCCGAACAGCAACCAGCTTGGCGGTTGCGCTGTGTTTGGATAGCTTGGAACAAGCAGATTTACCTTCTCCATGAGGTTGATTGGCGTCGGTGTTGCGATCTCTAGAACAAATTGCGTTGGTGGCCGACGAGGACGACTAGTATGGAATTGCTGATCTGTTGGCATCGCCACAGCATTCCCGTCACTGGGGGGCGTTGTTTGATCTTCAGCCATGTCTGAAGAGCCCTGTTGAATATCGATGCCCGTCACAACTCCAATTCCAACGAAAAACGGACTCGCTACGCTCGTGGCTTGGTAATACCACTCATTGCTTGCCTGATGGATCGCTTCAAAATCATGAGTCATCTGTGTCTCATTCTGAAATCCATGATGTACAAACCTTGAAATTACATTCTTTGGCAGCCTCGCCGAAATGCGAGGCACCATTGGAGCAACATCAAGCGCCAGACCCACTATGGTTCCAGTTAGCCTGGATGCAGCATGGAAATCCAACGATTCTCCGAAGTACCGTAATCCAGCATGCAGAATTGAGGCGCGCTCATGCTCAGACCCCGGTGTGCGCATGCGATCAAGAGCGCGCTTTCGAAGCATTGAAATGAACCGGGTGCGCTCCGCGATTTGAGCAAAGAGGTCGCTTGGTTTCGCAGCTCTCACCGATGAGAATTTGCGCGAAGCGATGTCCACTTGGATCTTGGTTGTAAATGCCACCTCGCTACACAATAATGCCACACAATTATTCGTGTCGACCGGAACTGGCACGGGAAGTGTCAGAAGTGCTCCAGTTGGAGGTCTCTCACCGCCATGCCTGGTGTGAACAAAGCTTGACTTGTCGGATGAATCAATCAGGGTACCACGCGCCCATCGATCCCACTTTGCTGTATATCCGATCTTCTGAGTAAGGTATCCTAGTAACGCCTGCTCGCGCGTGGCTGCGGCAGTTAAACCGGGGGATATAGCAAGGGGAGCTTTGAGTATTCCAGCAAGCAGTTGCCCTGCAACATTTTCCATATGAGACGTTGCCGACATGGAGACGAACCCAACTTCGTTCGTCAAGCTCACACACCAGCATTGTGCAATCAGGCGCAAAAGTCTGAGGGGTATGGGTGACGTGAACCTCTGAACACTAGTCGTGGCGCTTGGCCTACACTCCCCATCCTCCTCCTCGTCCTGCTCCTGCTGCTCCTCGTCCTGCTCCTCCTGCTTCTCATCATCATCTTCGCCCACCTTACCATCAGAAATGCCCGAGTTCAATGCTTCACAGACCCGCTTAATCGGTAAATTGAGCGTTGGAAGAAGGGGCAAGTAAGGCAGGTAATTGATACCTTTTCCAAATGGAATGCTGAAGGTAATGCTCTGAGTTGGTGATGTTCGGAGCAGAGGGTATGACCTTCCATCCGAGCTTGACGAGACAGACTTGGATTGAATAACGGCAGCTTGCTGAGCCAGTTGGGCGGTACATTCTTCCGTTCCAACTTCTGATTGCTCCGGAGCTGCACACTTGGACTCATCGGCCTCTTGTTGCAGGCGATGCTGCTCGGCAAGCCTAGTCGCGCTGATGAAGCTACTAAGGGATGCGGCAGAGGGGCTCATATCAGCATTCCAGCTAGGCAGCAAGACCACAATTGGATTGTAGGACAGACTCATCTTTGTTCCGAGAAGATCTTCATTTGAGTCGTGCATCGATCGATCGAGCGCTCGCAGCTTCCAACTGAGCGGTGATTCATGTGGCGGCTCAGATCTGAGTCGTTGTGGACTCGTAAATGAAACACCGTCACGCATGTGGTTCCTAGCCATTAAGAAGGCGCTCGCACGTAGGCCAAGCCTACTACTGATGTGATCTCTTTTCATTCGTTTGATTTCCTTTTCTGTCCATACACCTTTTGCCTCATTCTCCAAACATGCTATGTCGCAGAACTGATCACGTAACAACCACCCGCTATACTTGTGGAGAGTTTCGGCACCGAATACGCGAGTTCCGCCCGGTGAGTGTACAATTACATGCTCGGTGAAGCTCATAAACTCGCTAAGGTCTGATCCTTCGGTGACCTGAGGCTTGACATCATTCTGTAGAGGGACATCCAACGTAGGCGTAAGCACATGCCTAGGATCAGAAGGAAAGGCGACGGAGTTATTAACCTCTACGATCACACTTGGTCGCGCCAAACACATGATCGTCGTGAGAATTGCCTTACCCAGCCCAGTCGTCCATCCAGGCGTGTTGATAACAAGAGGAGTGTTGAGCCAGATTGGCGATCCGTCCGGATTGTGCATAGCCGTGAACCACTTTCGGAGCAGGTCCACAATACATGCAACGTAGCAGTCAGGGTCTGTACTTGGGGTGTTCGAACCGAAGAACTTTGCACTTTCAAACGGCCAAGAGTTTGGTAAATGTGCACGAGTACTAGGAGGGGTTGTGATGGGTGAGCTAGCTACTGCAAACGTGGCATTCTCGCCCGAATTTCCTCCATCTAGGACGCAGTCGACATCAGATCGAATCAGGCTAAGAGCCAACACACATGCTGGGGTACCTTCCGACTGTCCCGGGTCTGTATCAAGCAAGCCTGCCTTACCATATGCAGCCGCAAGTCTGTTCACGGCAATCCTATTGAATGTTGACTTTCCTGCATCACGATCTCCCACGAGCATAACAACTGGAGGTATAGTGCGTCTGGTACCCGGCTGGTTGTGTGCCGCACTGCACAATAGGTCCAGCGTTGCCTGCCATCGTGGTCCAATACTAATCGCACCGCATTTAAAGAGAAAGTTTGGCTGCGGGGCTGGAGTTGGCAGCCCTGCTATGTTACTCGGACCTAATGTAGACGTATCATATTGTGATGCCATGGTGATTGCTCGCGGTTTGTACTCCTGAGCATGACGTAAGATGTCCTCAACAACAAGCTGGCCCAGCGATTTGACAGTTGTGCCGCTTGCATCACACATAGGCTTTACCCATGGCATAATGTGAGATGCAAGGGCCATCATAAGGTCTCGTCTGGGGACCAAATGAGAAGGGGGGCGCAAACTTTGAGGTTCTGCAGACGATAATGGGCTGCGCCGAGATTCAAGCAAAACTACATAGCTCCGAGCAGATTCATTTGACTCTCGATATCCTATACGGTACTCTCGAGATGCTTGGCTCGATACACCCTGTGACGACAGCAGTGGAAAGGATGCGCCTGGAAGTCCTGGAAACACAAGAGGAGAGCTGGAGTAATAGCTCATCTGACTTTCTCGTAGGGCGGTTAGAGCTTGAACGATCAAAAGCTCCAACGTAAGATAGTGAGTGAATATGAGCTCGATGGTGAGTTCACCTATGTCGGGAGTTGAAGAACGCGGCTTTGATCGGGTTCTTTTCAGCTTAGTCTCCGTAGCCGAAGCACCCAGAGATGTCGACGCTCCCGAAGTGCTGGATTTTACTGTGTCAGACTCATTGACGGTCGGCGTTTGTATCTCAAGGCTCTCGGCAGACGGCGATGCAAGCAGGTTAGAAGCGAAGTTTTCCCAGTCTGCCTCGTCATTTCCGTCCGTGGCTGATGTCTCAGTCGATAACACCGGTGTGACCTCGTCGACCTCCATGCTATCTGTCAAGAAGGCTCGGGAGGGAGCTACCTCAAGTGTTAAAAGTCCAGGATCCCCCCCTTCGATTTCGCCAGGGCATGCTGCTCGCCCTTCGTCGTCACCGGCGTCATCGGTCACATGGGCAGCAGCCTGCGCCTCTTGTGATGTGTCCACATGCGTTGGTAAAGTAACATGCTGCGCGTCACCCGAGATAGATGGTAACGCGTAATAGGTTCTCCAAATCTTGCGCCAAGTGGCCGACGACTCAACAATGCAGTGAACGCACTCTGGTTGTATCGCTAAGCACGCTGTAAAGACGGACTGCATCGCTGCTCGAAAGTTATCCGGATTGCTCGTAACTAGATCGAACTTCCGTGATGCGATCGTTAAACTAGCTCCAAATACCGCACGAACACCTCGCAGAATATCGTTAATCTCCAAGCGTGTCAGTCCTGACACAAGAGATTCAGGGAGTGGTGGTTGGAATGGGGGGCACAAAGTCGCTTTGGCGCACTTGACCCCTCCACTCGGTTGCTGGTAAGTAAGGTCTACATCAGCTGCAGCGAACGGGAGAGCGTCGCTAGCACATTGTTGTTCAGACTGCATCGCTAGACCATTCCAGCAAAACGTAGAGAGTATAGCATTCTGCGCATGGACAAGAAGTGCCGGTAAGACGCATGCCAGAAGGATCCTTGGGAACCGCTCGTCGTTACAGCTTACCAGGGAGGCTGCACGTGGGACAAATTGAAAACCGCTTGATTTCGCAGCCATTGATTTGAATTTCTCGAGTTCGCTTGAGCCTTTTGGATCGAGCCTTTCTATAAATGTCGCGGCAAAATGACGTAAGGACTCAGTTAGCATAGTTGCCAACTGTTTAAGTGTGCAACCAAGAGTTCGTGGATTCTCGTCTGTCTTGTCACAGCTCGGCGGTGCACGATCAACGGATGGCAAGCGATGAGCTGTAAGGAATTCGGGTCCGAATCCGTTGGAAATCGACATGGCTGCAGGTTCGAGGGTCACTCCGGAAGCAAACAGCAGGACGTGAGCTTGGCATTCTCCTTCGTGCTGCTGTCCTGATTTCCGTCTAGCCTCGAGGGTGAGTAGGGCGCCTGGTTCCCACGATGGAGCATGAACTTCAATCATATTTCCGCAGCCAAATACTTCAACTGTAGCCGATGGCACCTTCGCTGGGACTGATTCATCTTTTGTTTCTTCGAAGGAAACGGCCCGAACAATATGCCTAAAGGGGGGCCCAGTCTCTTGACGCTCTCCGCAACCAAGACCAAGCACCGCACCATTGACCGACACTTCGATGTCTGAACATCCAGATGTAAACATCCGTTGGGCATATGCGACGTTAGATGGGTCGCTCGCTGACACGGCTTGGCCAGCGATACTAGAGTTTGGCTGCAGCTTCTGGCATAGGGCGACTCGCATAGCACCGCAGAGCGTTAGCTTCTCTCCTGGTCGCATCGTGATTACGTAACCACAAGGACGTGCATACTCCAGAATTTGGGCTTCAGCCTGTGCAACACTCGTAATCGCATCTGGTCTGACTTCCTTCGCTGGTAGAGGTGCTACATAGACTAAGGATATCGTCATCGGATCGAAACTGAAGCTGGAGACAAAGTGGCTCACCGGGTAGGAAGTGGCCGTGTTGGCTGCAGAGGAGGAAGGAGATGATGCTGATGGATAAGGTGCTGGACTTGCGGTCGTAGTGCGACCTTCAGGGGCCTGATTCACCTGTGTCCTAATTGTCTCGATAACAGCCTCGGATTCGCTGAGCAAGCCTCGTACTTTGGATCCGCTAAGATCTTGGACAAAACCGCGATCTTGGATTGCCGTATGTAGCGCAGCCGCCTTCTGTAGCAGTCGGATCTGCCGTTCTACAACGCTGCGTGGTTTGATCCCTGATTTCTGAGCGCCTACTTCGGTCAGCAGTTCCGATACGCAGGTCATGGTTTTCCCGGGATGCTCTAGCGCCTTTCTGGAGACGCGAACAACGGTATGTGGCATGTCCTGGTGATGAAAGTTAAGCATCTGGTCCGAATCCAGCTGCAGTTGCTTGGCATGCGGCCCAACCAATCGCTGGGCCCTAGCCAGGCTAGAACGTACCAGCTTCCTGAGGGCATCCGCACTGCTACTATTCGTACTGCCGGATTTATCCGACATGTCAGGGATAGGATGGAAGAAGAACAGTATAGACCGGTCTAGAATACAATTTCAAGCCGTATACAAATATTATCCTCACGATCCAAGTTGGCCTACCCACAATTCACCTGATCCTCTAAGTAGAATTTCAATTCGACTGCACTTCTGAAGATACGGTGAATCTTGGGCTTGCCGGCCGACAAACCACATCGTAGGACTCACCAGAAACGTCAAAAGCCATGTCCACGGGTGGATCTGACGCATCACCCCAGGACGACTGGCAATTACTTGAAGTTCTCAAGTACCTCGATGAGCTCGAGGCCGAGGTGGATGAGTTCGCACGGCTGCGCGAGGCCTGCCCCGAGGAACACGTCGATGTTCGAGAGATTGAAGGTTAGTATGACAGTTCTCTGTCTGTATTGGTCAACTTGTTAGCCCTTCGAACGCGATATGACGATAATCTGATCGAGTCGGCAGACGTTTAGATTGCAATTCATGCACCTCGCTCTCGGATTCACCTCGTCTCCCTTTCAACTCACAATTGTAGAGCATGCCAAAAGCGCCGAGCGCGCGTTTGTCGCAATCGAAACCATTCTGACCCGAAACATGTTAAACACATTGCCTCTGACTAAGAAGCCCTTACCACCGCTTCCCAAACGGCAAGCAGCGGCAGCAGCAGCCGCAGCGGGAGAAACTGGGCCAGGCACGACTCCTCAGGCCCAGCCAGCATCTGCCACACAAGTATATCCACCTTTGACTCTGCTTGGCTTCGCCGGGGCGCCTGAACTAAAAGCTAAGCTCCGTGACCCTGCCCGTGCAGAGATTCCCCACCGTCTCGTTATGAAGGCTATTGATAACGTGATTGACAGTCTAAAGTAAGTTAGTCGGTTATTAAGGTCGGCTATCACACTTGCGTGCAATAGCAGCATCCTAAGCATAACTCTGTACATAGTCTTGCATCGAAATCGTTACATACACTGACAGCTAAGTTTACGTGGCATTTATGTTGTGATAGGTTGGCTTCTGTCAAAGTGGCGTACGGTGGTATGGGCAAAGTGGAATCTAGGCCCACAACTTGATTTCGGATCCACCTGCAGTGATCAGCAGACGATGAGGAAACTCGAGCGCACGCAGAAAGCTGATTGACCCAGCGTGGGCACCTCCGGGTCTGATCGTGGGATGGAGTCGTGCTGCAGACACAGCTCCAGGAGTTGTAGCAGCACCAACTCCAGCCGTGGGATTGGACGTATGTTCTTGCATAAGTAACGCGATTTGGTCACCCCGCTGAATCTGGCGAATAGGCCCACTCTCACCTTCAAGCACCGGTGAGAACCGTTCACCACCTGCTGACGTGGATGGCACTAGCCAGGGTCGCGTTGAATGATATGTCTGCACACCAGGAATCTCACCGGTAATTCGATAGCTTCGGAGTGGGTCCCGAATATCCCAGAAGCGCAATACACTATCGGTAGATGCAGTGATGACGAAATCACCTTGGCAGAACAGCGCATCAGTAACGCATGGTGGCCTTGGGATGCTCCAATGCAGAGGATTAGCTGCGACATGATGGGCACCATCGAATCCAACCGCACTTCTAAAAGCAGATGTTTGAGCGTATGCTCGTTCGGACAGGCTCAGCCGCTGAAGATGTTGTAGCGTGGCGAATGACTGCTGGGCTTGCGAATGTTGCACAGGCGGAGGTCCGTCCAGGAACGGCATAATCGGAGCCGGGGCACTTACCGGCATTGCACTTCGAAACACGGCCCGGACATGGCCAGTGAGCACGTCATATGCCGCGAGATCCGCAGAGTAATCCGAAGTCGCAATAAGAAGTGGACCACAACGCGAGAGCGGCACAGGCCCACTCCCGAGACCAAGAATTTCTGCTTCATTTCCTACGAAGAAATCTGAGCACAGCCCGCCCGTGAATGTGGCCTCTGCAAAGAACGCTGGGTTCTCTTCTGTCATAAGCAGACGGACTCTCTGTTTCGAGGGTAACGAAAATAGAGAGACAGGTTGAGAAACACGCAAGTCATATGTGCAGATCGCCCCGTGGTAGCTACCGGAATGAATGCTATATGGCGATGGGCCAACGGCAAGAACGGACAGGGCTCCAAGTTGAGGAGGCTGTCTGATCGAAAACGCTGGATTTGCCGCACGGCAATCCCAACCCAGAATGGTACCATCATGCATACCTACGATAAGTAGTGATTCATTAAGCGTGTTGAAATGCTCAATGCACACCACGCTACCCATTTCAGACGCAAGTGTTTTAAGGTTGGTGATTCGGGCCGATGCCGAAGATGGCCCAGTTGCGTTCGAGTTCGAGCTTGTTCCAAGAGCGTTTAGATTAATGGATCCCGCAGTTGCCCCACCATGGTCAACGCGGATCAGATGGCATGTGCCATCGTCACAGCCCACCGCCACTGTTCTGCTCGAATCACAAATGACCATACTCGAAATTCCTGCGATCGCACTGTTACCACCTAACGGGCCTGACGTAGTCACGCCAATGAGAGAGCTCAATCCGCCCGATCCTGATGGAGAGTACCTTGCTCCATGAGCTGAATGGACTGTTGATGTAAATGTCGGAGACGATAGAGCGGAGGTTGCAGACCAAGGCTCGCCAACTCGCGCACTTACAGGACCAGAGTGGACCATCCCGTTTGGAGTCGCGCCACGGATGTTATTTTGCATCGCAGTGAAGGCTGCAGCAGCGCCATTTACCGAGTATGACGAGATATGAAGGGGCGTCCATGTGACCGCCGATTCGGGGCGCGCTGTGGCACAGGCTGCATTTGTCTCCCATATCTTGAGTACACCATCCTTCGAAGCACTCGCAATAAATGAATTGTCTCGCGCCACTGCTAACCCTGTGATCGCGTCCTGGTGTTCCTGTAGAGTAGAGGCTAGCACGCCGCGGGGGCGCCAGTTGCCTGGATCGGTTCGTGAATGAAGAGCTTCAACGTGTGGTGCAGTTGCTGCCATAAGGACGTATTGTGGATCACTTGACGCCAAGCTGCCACCCGAGTCGGCCGCCTCGGCGCCTAATAACCCGGTAGCCGAGCTTACATTCATTCCCATGCTCAGACCAATTGCAGCAGTATTCGCAGATGCGGCAGCGTTTCCGTGCTGACTGGCAGAAGGCAACCCTAGCGCCTCTGTTAGGAACTCCGGTACATCGTTCATAGGGGGGATTTGGCCTCCGTTGCCATTAGCTGTTGGAGTCGGTGCCGCCATGCTCGTTTGAAGAGCGTTCATAGCCAGGGGTGATGCAACGTCCAACCCACCACGCTTGCTTGCAATGGCTTGTACACGACCAGCATCCGCAGCGAGATCAGCGATTTCGCTAATATGGAGCAATTGTACAGGTGTTCCTCCCGCCAGAGCGGCAACAGCGCTAGAGGGTGCTCCAAGCGCGCCAGAACTCACATTCATGCCATAGGCACCCGTAGATGTTCCATTTATCGCTTGTGCAGCGTCATTGAGGGCGTTCGCCGCATTGAGTGCACTGGCTGCAGCAACTGCAGCAGCAGTAGCAGCTGCGCCCGGGAGAAGTGATAGACTTACTGCTGAAACAGTAGAGGGAAGCAACCCCGCAGCTGCCGCCGCACTGACAATTGCTGCAGCCGCTGAGTTACCATCAGTAGCTCCAGATCCAGCGCCTGAGACCTGGCCTGAATTGCCTGCTTGAGCACTCAAAGGAGATCCACTCGCTATGCCTAGGCTTGCAGCTGCACTGGCGATATTTGAGGCGACATTTTGTGCTGTCAGTGCTCGCAAGGCGTACGCTTCAAGTTGAGCCGCAGTCTGCGCACTTACAGATGCTGCAGCCGCTGTTGCTTCAGCAGTCGCTGCAACCGAGTTAAAGCCGCTTGTGACAACGGAGTAGTTTGGCAACCCATTCGGGAGCGTGATACTTCCTGCCATCAACGCATTCGCAAGGGGCGAGCCAATTTGTAGATACATTGGGCCTAGCTTCTGTGGACGTCGAGTGTGAATAACCTGACTCGCAAGGATAGAGTGGAAGTTGCGGAACGTCTTTGACAGTGATGTAGAGGCTGGGTTGAGTGACCCTAGGTTCAAAGATGGGGTAAATGCTGCAACTGCAGTGACTCCATTGTGTACGCTCAGATCTCCTGCCATGTCCTTGTCGCCGGAAATCCCGGATGCCACTGTAGAATCTTGAGTGGTTCCACTAATTCCTGATGCAGTGCTGTTGGTAACCGCAGAGATACCAGGGATATTCAATGCTTGAAGGATATTGAGCGGCAAACGCTCAGGGAAGTGGAGAACATGTTTTGCACAGATGTCAGCGTTAGAACCGCGAGCCCACATCAAGAGGGTTTCCAACCACAGCCGCAGCCGCGTACCATCTTCGGAGGATACCGAAGGGCCCAGGAACATGAGCAAATCTTCAGCAAGTGCGGTAGTCGATGTCGCTGAGGGTAGCTCCGACGTGGTAAACAAGCTGGATGCCTCTTCACTCATCCGCTGATCTAATGCCAATCCACGGATCACGTGGGGATTAGCAATGAAGCCTGAGCCTGCTAGAGCTTGGTCAATCGCAAATGTCGCTGCAACCGCAGGGCTCTTCGACAGAGCGAATGCGATTGACTGTAATGTTGCCAACTGAGCCGCAGTCAACTGCTTTGCGCTGAGAGCTACATGAGCTGTGGCAATGGGAGGCAATGGGATACCACTCGAACCCATGCTGAGCAGCTGAGTAGCCTGGCTCAGGAAGGCTTGGGCAGATGGTAGTCCCGGTGGTGATGGCACACCCGCTGCTGTTAGAGCGGCACTTAGTGACGAAAGCGTTGCAGCGATAGCTGCGAGAGACATTGGCACCGGGAGGAGTCCGGCTTCAACTGTCGGACGTGTCTCGACGACATGCACGTGGACCCCTCTTAGTGTCTCCGGATGGGCATACACGTCTAAGCCCCACAATGTCTCTTCTTGCTCTTTCTGTAAGTTCTGTGACAAGTCACCTGAAGCGCCACCAAAGCTTCCGGGAGATCCAAGTCCCGAAGCGCTGGAATTACTTGATCCTGAGTTGCTCGCGGACGAAGCGATCGCTGACACTTCCTTTGCCTGTTGTGCTTGCTGGATTTGCAACTGCATCAGCTTTTGATTCTGATTCTGATACCTTTGCACCAGCGCGGCTGCTGCACCAAGTTGACTGGATCTCGATTGGTTTGGATCTGTAGCGTTGGACGCTGCAACACTCTGGCCTAGCGGCTGTTGTTGCAGCAGGCTAAACGTATTTGCAACCGGTTGGCTGAGGTAAAGGGGCTGGATAGCGCTTGCGTACGCAGGGGCAGACGCTTGCGCAATAGCTTGTGCCTGTGCAGCAAACATACCAGTTGCAATCCATTCGCTTGGAATGCCACAATCCTCGAGACTGAGTGCGGAAGCAGATGTCCCTGGCACCGCCGCCTGAGGAGTGGCAACATAGCTTGCAGTACTGCGCATCGCATCCGCATACTTCATCACCTGCGCCATCATTACTGCGTTCGGATCCAGTGGCGGACTCCTCAATGCGAAAGAGCGTGTGGGCTTCAGCGGCCCCGTAACCATAGCTCCATTACCTGGCGACATTGCAGCTGCCATAGCTGCCGCGGAAGCTTGTAGGCGCTCCTCATTCTCGGCTCGAGCGGCAGCTTGTGCCTCCTTAAGAGCTTGTGGGGTTGGCGCATACTTGTACGTTGCGGGAATTTCTCCCATCGCGCAGCTCGCAAGTTCTTTCCGTGTCAATGGAGGACGCAACAGCTTTGCAAGCGCGCCCTTCGGCAGAGACATGAGTGCGCCTGGAGCGCACAGCAAATAAGGCTCTAACTTCGGGAAAAGGAGCGCTAGCTGCAATGGGGGAGAGCTCATTTGGATAACAGTTTCAACGAGCGCAATGGCCTGACCTCGCGCGGCTGCCGATGGATGAACAAGCACAGGCAAGCAGTTTGCAACGGTACTTAAGGCCAACCTAGGCTCAATGATACCTACTCTGACAAGATTACGGAGCGAACGCAAGCACGCAAATACAACACTTGGATGTGGATCAGCGGAGGCTTGCTCGGCTGATGGCAGAACGAAGTCTCTAAAGGCTGTCTTTCCGACGAGAACCGCTAAACTGCCGAGGTGTTCAAAGAACCGTGCACGTAGCCTCCAGTCTCGGTGGGTCATCAAACCGAGAACGTGGGGAAGTACTGCGTAAACTGCTGGGCCTCTGCCTGTTAGCTCGAACGCACGCGCGAGATGTGGTAGGAGCGCCGTCTTGGTTTGACCTGAATCTCGGGTGAGAATGGCGACAACAATGTCGACCAAGTCTGACTGTAGAGCTTTTGTTAGATGATCATATGCGGCGAGATGCGAATTGTGGCGATCTGACTTGTCCCCCACCATTCCGTTTGGTTGGCTCTGGCCCGTAGTACGGCTTGTGGCTGCGTCAAGAACCGCATCGCTTCCGACTTTCGATGCAATCGACGCTGCTTTTGCAGCATCGCGCAAAGCTTTTCTGCCTTCGACCGCGACACCAGCACGATGAGCCGCAATGTCAAGGAATCTGAAAGCAAGCTCATAGAAAGGCACAATCGTCTGCGCAAAGGCGATTCGCACTAGATCTTCTGCATCAGCATGAATCGATGTAATTGAGGGCAAAATAAAGCTTTGGAAGATCATGAGGTCCTCTTGGGCAGGGTAATGTACGGGAGCAAGAACTGTAAGGAGGGAATGGAGGGCCGCTGCTCTAACCAACGCAGGCGCCCTTCGATCACAAATGGTTGCAACGATTGGTGGCACAATTCGGCCTACTTTAGTTCGGTCTTCCACGAAGCACGAGAGCTCTACGAGCAGCTCTAGCGCTGCAAGCTTGTGATTTAGGCCTGCTACATGCTGAAGGTTCGCGCAAACGTATGTTACGAGAGGCAGAAAACTATCCGTTGGCATCGGATCGTGATATATACTTCTGTGAAGTCTTGGGAGTGGTAAGACTTCAATTGAGCTAGTTTCTGACTCCGTACCTTGCTTATCAATTCTTGATCCTTCCTTCTCATTTCTGATGCCAAATTTAGAGCAAACCTTCTCGGTCGAGTCGGGCTCGATATCTGCGTGAATTGGACCAACAACTACGTCGTCTGAGCTCAGCTCATACAATAAACCATCCAGAGCCGGGCATGCAGATCTGAGTGGAACCTTGGTTGCAGCGAGCCACTCTGCAGGGTGAAGTGAAGAATCGAGTGTTTCGAACGTTAGCGGAGCCATTCGCATCGCAGGGAAGACTTTGGACCTTTCATATATCACTTGTAGGGCTGTGCGGAATCGCTCTTCCAGATGGTCACGACGCCGCTCCAGCCCTAATCGAAGTCTCCGTAACAGACGTTGTGGCAACCTTCGACTTTGTGACAGCGCAAATTCCTCATTTCTTTTCTTGTTCCTGGCAACAGCATCATGATGAGAATGGTGGTGATGAAGTTGGCTATGAAGTGATGTGGAATGATAGTAGTCTGCCTGAGATGCCTCGGGTAGTAGGGCAGCGCGAGCATTCATCGTAATTTGCCTCAATGCGTCCAACTCGTGAGCAGGAAGCGTTCCTCGCAGAACAACCGGCAACCAACGTCGCAACTGTGCCACCTTCTGGTCAGGTGTCCGGAGGGCTGGAGTGCCACCTATCAATGCGCCAGTCATGAAACGATAGATGTGATGAAACGCGGGCGGGAAGTAGCCAATTTGCGTCAAACGAGCGAGGTAGTATCGAGCACTCCAACGGCGAGCAGGATCAACCTGAATCATATGAGCTACAAGTGCCCTAGAAATGGGGTCAGAAATGTCATCAAGTGCCGCGAGCAATGGGGATTGGGGTGTGGACGACGGCACTTTTTTGGAATTCGGTTCATTGCTTCCTGGCTCCTCAGATGCCAAGGAATTGGCTTGCCTTGTTTCGTCTTCAGTCGTTGGTGCCATTGCGTAACCGTGCTGGCGATAAGCATGTAATTGCGCGAGCGAGAAAAGAGGTCGACCACTCTCGGATACGAGCTCCGCGATCGTGCAACCTAATGAGAAAATGTCCATGGCAGGGTCCACCAAGCCATCACTACCGCCTCCCCTGATGCTCAGCAATTGTGCAGCGCCTCGATTTACAGTATCACGGTCCTGCACACAAAGCGTGTCGTACTTTTGGCGCAGCTGAGGGATCGTCAGTTGTAATGGAAGGTGAAGCGATGAAATGGAAGTGGATGTGGAGAACGGAGCGCTGCTCTGGTTCTCGGCCGTGGCACCAGGTACACTTCCGTGGCCAGAAGTATTCAGGCCGCCAGGGTTATCAAGTCCACCGGTAGCCGCATGATATGGCTGGCTATCTGTTAGGGCGTCAGGGGAAATTCCACGAAGATACCTAGCAATGGATGCCTCACGATGAAGCAGGGCGCCCAAGTATTGCAAGCACGCGATGTCCAAACCTGAAGTTTTAAATCCATCATTGGAATAGATCGCATGCAAATGTCGATTTGCATTGTAGTTCAGGTAGGTGACGCCACCAAAACTGGTCATTGAAGCTGAATTTAATGCATGAGATCCCTTGCTACTCACTAATCCCAGCTTTGCCGCGGCAGCAATGGGCAAGTCAGTAATAACCCCACCAGGAGATGCACTCGAAGGAGAGAACGCTTGCATTTGTGGGCTTAATGATGGATTGGTGAAGTCGACCGACGTCTGGTTCGACCGATTGATTGTGCGTCCCCTCGAGCGGCTAATCGGAGCTTCTCCAGAGATCGGATCAAATTGCTCAAGCACGTTCGAATGGGCAAACAACTTCCGCTGCAACGTTGTCGTACTGCTGCTGTTAGTTAAACTTGATGTCATCGACACAGACGAAGCGGAGTCAGCAATACCAGCGGAGTGCGGTTGTTCCTGCGGATAGCCTTGTGGCTGCTGTAATGATCCAGGAATGCCGAGATCGGGCTCAGCAAAGCACTCTGGAAACGGATAGTAGAATGGATCATCTGGCGACAACTTCGGAGGTGGGGGAGGAACTTGGCCAAACAGGGGAGGAGGCGGTCCATTTGGTGGGAGACCATATGGTGTGAACCTTTCAGGAGCTACATAGCATCTGTTTTGTTGGTCGCAGGTGGAGAAGTAGTGCATGAACTCAGAGGGGTCATCAAGGGGAAGATACGTCGGTTTCCAGAGTGGGAAATCAGTCAAGTAACACCAATCCCAGGATGTCAACAAGACGTTCGAGGGCGTTATGTCACCATGGCAAATACCAATTTCGTGCAGTCGTGCGACTGCGCACAACAATTGGAAGATGATCCAGCGACACTCAATTGACGTTAGTGGAGGTAGCCCGCTTCTTCGCTCTGCGAGAGTTGCTGTCATGAACTGGCGTGCAGCGAATACAGCAACCTTGTTTGTCTCCACGTGTTGCCACAGGGCAATGGCAGGATGCTGAATCACCGTAAACAGGTTGTGAAGCTGCTCCATCTTGTCCTTACACCTGACGATGTCAGTGTCCTGGCTTGCGTCGCGTCGCATGAAAACCTTGAGAGCAAGCCTACCATGGGTCTCAGTCGTGCACGGAATAGTTTTGATTACCTTTCCCTGACGAATGCGCACCCCAGGCTTGAGGATATATGCGTTGCTTATTGATGCCAGTGCGCTCTGCACCTGGTCTGGCGTGAGGGGTGCCAGTCCCGGTGGGAGTGTGTTACCCATTCCTGCAACTTAATCAACCTTCAAGTGGTGCAAGCAAGAGGTTGATAGTAACCAACTTTATCCCACTAATGGCCTACCTTTTGCACCCTCCCTTCCGTCGTGATGCACACAGAGCTGCTTCCGTCGGTCACCGAAGCTGACCCGATTAGAATCCTATTGAGAGCTTGTGGGGCTCTTCAAGGTATGCAGCTAAGCGCAGGTAGGTGCGTAGAGAAGGCCTAGAAAAGCAATAGGGTGGGCTGATTGGCGTGAGTTCCCTACGAAACCAATGATATACATTCCAAAGGGGCGCGGATGGGGTGTCAACTGGTGGATCCGACACCGTCACTTGGGAATACTCGCGGTATCTATGTGGCTCCACTGATAATTGCAGTCTAGTGCAAAATTAACATAAAATTCTGTGAAATAGATGAGCAGGAACACAAATGTCCCAGTGACTATGGAAGAAAACCCTATGTTACCCAACATATCCTTGTCGTCGTCCGTCCTGAATTCGTTGGGTCCGTTTTTCAACGCAACAAGGAACTCATGTCTGATAAGATCGAACAGTAGAGTTCTGAATAACTAGGAGACCGGGGTGATCATGTCCAAGTCGAGCAAAACCCACATCCTGTCACGCCAATCAGAAGGAATCATTGCATTCTCAACATTGAGAAATGACACCATCCACCCGGGAACGGAACGCCTTTTCTGGGCCAGGGCGGCTAGACGAGGTTTGAAAAAGCTTGGAAAAAGCGGTGGAAAGATGTGATTTTAGAATACTGCAAGATGTATGGCCAGCTATGATACGGAATAGTATATGTGGAAACTGACGATATTCACAATATCTTGTTAGCTTTAAACGATGTTGTGTGGCTTGCGCAAAACTTGCGTCCGTTTTTCTCACAGTCCAGTCGTGTGCCGGGTGATTCGCTCGATGAGGTATACTCAGCTTGGCTCGAAGTGCCTTGTCATTGGACCTAAGCTTTGAACTAAACATGTATTCGCCTCGTATCACCTCCCTTTGTAGTCCTATTAGCCCACTCCTAGACCGGTTTATCGACACCGGAATTCCTCTCTTCCGACACTGTCCAACCATCGTGGACACACACATACTGAGGAGAGGAGAGTGGTAGTGAAACGCGAAGACACTGTATACGACGTGGTTACCGTGATCCACGAGTTTTGTCGCTCGATCGAAAGAGGCGCTCGGAGCTCTCGGCCAAGGCTCCAGCACAAGTAGACACAACTCGACCAACCACATGTCACATGAAAATGAAGCGGGTGGGCCATCGCAGCCACTGGCAGTCAAGATACAGCCCCTGAACACTCCGGGGACAGCTAGCAAACCTGCAGGCGCTACTGCTGTCGCTGCAACTGGAGTGCCAGAAAAGGCCTCTACTGGCTCCAGTGCGCTTGCTTTGAACTCCAAGGACCCAATCCAGCCTCCGAAGCCTGCGGCACACGCTGGATCGGATACGGCAAAGGTAGAAACACAGTCAGCTGTTGGAGATGCGCGATTGGTCTTGGTTGGACGGTTTGCAGATGAATCGAAGAAAGAATCATGGGATGACGACTTCGATCTCTCGGCAGACGCCCTAGCACGACACAACTCCGGCAATACTGTAGCCAGCCCCGCTGTGCCACACTCCCGTGGCCTAGGTACCAGACCGGGAACGCAGTACAACTCAGCCTCATCGGCTGAACTGCTTGCTGCACGAAATGCGCTGGCGCATGCAGGCTTGAGTTCCCATCACATTCAAACGCGACCAGCCGCTGGTGGCGTTTCCTTGACCTCGAACACAACAGAAACATCAACGCCCCCCAAAACGCCATCTACGCAGACGACACGAACCATTGGAAGCACAAACCGCAAGAGTTCAACACTGCCTTCTTCGCTCGCAGGGACGCGCGCTCGAACGCCGTCTAGCACTGACCCCAGTGTGTTATCTGCCCTAACGGATGCCACGACAGAGGACAGTCAGTTACCCGTAGATGAGAGTCAAGTCGTAGTCTGGATTGGACCTACTAACTACGACGATGACGAGGAGGATCTCACCGATGAGGGCGAGCTTGGGGATGACGAGAAAGGGCATGCATCAATTGTAGGTAACAAGTCACTCGCGGGTGCAAGCAATCGTCACTCAAACCAGAGCAGCAGCAACAACAGCTCCAATAACCTTGCGGCACAATCTGCACCAGATATGCACGCAAGCAACAGTGCAAGTGCCGACGCCAAAGTTGCTGTAGGAACGGAATCGAAGCCGCCTACCAAGTACAAGCCGGAGTCGGACGATGAGCTAGACTTCGACGACTTCGGAGAGGTTGGCGAAGCCAAGCCACCTACTCTGGACGAGGATGATAGTCTTGATTTTGATTCAGAAGGGGACTGGGACGCGGAGATCCTAGGTGTGGACGGTGCGGCTGAAGCAGCGGCTATGGCAAATGCTCGCGCCGAGATGCACAAAGCAACACTGAATGATTCGGAAGGAGAGGAGTCAGACTCTGGAGACCTCTTTTCCTCTGCATCTAGACGAACTGGGACTCAGGCCGGACCCTCCATTGACATCATGGAGGTGTCTAGTCCAGCACCTGAACCCAGCTTAGCTCCATCCGCAGGTATCGCCAATGTAGCAGCTTCACCCATGCCGGCGCGTCGTAAGCTCGGAGCCAACTGGACGACGGCTACAAATTTCATTGTGAACCCGCGCATTGCTGGTGGGCTTCAGCCTCGGCACGGCTTTTTCGACTCTATTCTTCAGAGTGTCAATTCGAGTACGCCTGAGTTCTCGGTCGTCATGTATCCTAGACCTCCACAGCTCTATTCCATGTCACTTCCTGAAGGAAGTAAGGGTATGAGCGATTCTCAGCTTGAACAGTGGCTGACAGATCTTACAAAGAAGCACATCATCAAAGCAGATCTGGAGAAATTATACAATGATCAGCCCCCATTCTTCGTCCCTCCTGCAAGCGCCATCCAGGAGTTTGATGTTGAAGAGTACATCTGCTATGTCTTCCAGCGTACGCACTTAGCATATCGATGCCACAAGTATCGTGATGTGTACTACCAATGTGTAAGCTTGTTCGACTACCTGGTGTACCTGTGCTACTACGCACCAGCTAGGGTGTACGCAATATACGACAGTCCGACTGTCTGGCCGTTGATCCATAATATGCTTTTCTTCTTCTCCAAGCTCTGGTGCCCAGCCGTCAGCCGCACGTTCCTGAACATGATCGTCTTCGCAAAGTTCCGACTGTTCCCTAAGTATATCCGTCTGCTTGAAATCCTTGAGGTCGAAACCATTGCACACCATGAGGGCCGATCTGCAAACAGAATGATCCGCGCCCTCTGCCAGTATTACTACATGGTCGAGGAAGAGGCCAAGGCATATGTTCCACCCACTAACCCTCAAGGCCACACCTTTAAGCCAAATGAGCCACCGTATCCTTCAGTTGCGGACTCGGGGGCTATTGCTGTCGAAGCTGCTGTGCGTGCCTTATCATCGCTGCATTTGTATCTATGCGGCCTTTCCCCACTCAACTGCTCGCCGTTGTCAAGCCAAGCTGAGTGGGAGGAGGAGTCCCCTGAGTTCGTCTGGATTGAAGAGGCGTGGTCTAACCCCAATCCAGATGACGCTACACTCCTGAGATTTAGTCCCCACACTGCGGACTGGATCAATAAGGCGAAGGAACGGGAGAGACAGGCCCTACATCGTCGCATGAACGAACTGCGTGCACAACACGAAGCTGAATATCAGGCCTTTGTGGAATCCGTTGGAGGAATCGAAGCCATTCAAGGCATGCCATCACGTAAACCAAGGGGGGCCAAGGCACAACAACAGCAAATGCAGCAATATATGCAGATTCAGCAACGCCTGAAAGAGTTGCAAAATCGCCATGCCCAAGAGATGAACGAACTGATTGCATCAGGAGAGGCCGCAATTCGTATGATTGATGTCAACTCGATCCCCAAGGAGACTGTAAAGAATATTGTTCGCTCGGAAAGGCGTGTATGGCAGCTTGCTGGCCCACCTGAACATCGTATTGCACTCCTGAAGGAACTTTACCAAAAGCTTGTTCCTCCTCACGTAACTTACACCAAAGCTGTGGCTGCCTTTGTTCTGGGCCGATACGCCATCGACTCAGACGAGGAGACTAATGAAGGTCTGCTCTTGGCAGAAAAGCTCCTCTTCGAGTCCCTCTATATTTTAGACTCGCTCCCGTCTTTACCCTCTATTTGGCACGGGAACAGGTCACAGCGCGCCTACGGTCCAGCTCCACCCATGCTGTCAGTGAACATTAATTCGTCTCAGCATGTCCACCCTACAGGAAGTCCCATGCAACAGCATCGGGATGGTAATTCCAGGGAGACAGCGCATGAAACCGCTCCTCATACCATCGACAGTGTTGCGGAAGAGGGGGAAACCCCATCAAACGAAAATGCGGAGCCAGATACTGACAAGCACAATGTTAAGAATCAGCCGTCAGCAGACGATGCAATCGTGTCGCAAGCGCAGAATCGGGCTGTACAGACATCGCGCAAGGTCGTGACCCACCATCGTTCAGTCTCGGCCGTTCCAACTGTTCCGCGGAACGGTACTGGCGCGCCACCAACGCTCACCACACACCATGCACGAACTAACAGCGCTCGAAGTGACTCATTTGTTCCTCAGCGAGCAGGCGCGGTTCTGCAAAACCTTGTCTATATCCCAGTGTTTGCTGTCCCCGTTCTGTCTGAACTCGCGTTGATCACCCTCCAATGCTTTGGCGACGTCCTAGTAGCATTGAATCGCTACAAGTATGCCATCCGTGCATTTGAATCAGCGTTGCACAACTATGAATACCGTCGTAAGGAAGAATACCATATTCTTAATCGGCGCCTGTGTGACGTTTGCCTTCAGAATGGTGATGTACCTCGAGCACTAGTTTACCACCTAAAAACCCTTCAAGCAAGTATCAACGAGGGTAACTTAGATACCTACTTGTTTATCACACAGGAAATCGCGAAGCTGTATATTCGCGAGGGTGATTACAGAGGAGCCGAAGACCGACTGCGCTCTGCTCTTGCTTTCCTACTTCCCTTGATCACTCCCACGGTTCAAAATAATTTGAAGCATCAGCTGGATCAACAGGAGAATCAGGCCATGAATCCGGGCAAGGCTGCCAGGACAGCCAAGTTCACCGTTGCAGATGTCGAGAACATCAGAACGGAATACTTCCAAGAGTTTTTGTATTTGTCAGGCAAGATGCCTCCAAGCTCGCACGTTATGAATGCGGGCTTGCTGGGAACCCAAGGAGGTCAGGCTCCTACACAACCACCTGCCCCAACTCAGCAGCAGCAAGGTGACTTCTCGCTCGGCATCATATCCTATGCATATACCAACACCGGAGCCTTCAGCATTGGGGCGAATCAGCGATCCCAGGCTGGTTCACACAGTTCGGCCTCTGCTGGTGGTAGAACGGCAACTGGAGGGTCGACAACACCTGCTCATCCTACGGGTGCCACGAGCCCAGCGCACCAGGGCAGACCAGGAGACCAGCATCCCGGCTACGGTTTTGGATACGTCTATGATGGACCTGTTTCCGGCCCGTCGATAAATGCATCAGCAGCGTCCTCCTCACCCTCAGCGTTCTCTCAGTCTCCAAGTGCAACAGGTGCAGTAGGAAGTGTAATTGTTGGTAGCGTACCTGCGTCTCCACTGGGTTCTCCTCACGCAGGTAGCGCAGTTCATGTTCCTATTACTCAAGCTTCAGACAATATTCTGGACATGACGACAAATGCACCCAACATTTCCACGGTGGTGGCAAGATTCCTAGCGTATCCTGCCTCGGAACTAAAAGCTGCAATTGCGACATTGTTCATGGCTCTCGCCCGAACCTATTTGAGAGCAGACCACGTCATCAATGCAATTGTAATCCTAGAAGGTTTGAAAACCAAGCTTCCAACATCCCAGCATCTTGCGTCAACATGGCAAAATGCTTTCCCTCCCCACCATGCGCAGTCAGTTATGCTGTTTGCTTCGGTCGCAGCCAGCATTCCCAAGCCTAAACTCGCTGAGATTGACCTCATTCTAGCGCAATGCTACACGAGTCTGGGCATGTATAGCAAAGCGTTGTCTCTTCTGAATAGTATTCGAGCTAGTTATTTCCCTCATTTACTTCCAGCATCAGGCGTCGGAAAGGGTGGCTCGGGCACGGGTGCAGGAGCGGCTGGTGGAGCTGCGCGCATGAGTGCTAATGCCGGGGCGCGGATCGAGAGTGGAGATAAGTCATTAGGAGAGGTCGCCGTTGGATCTCAGTTCTCGCAGGACCAAGGACTCACAGTATCTCCAACCCACGCACTACCTTTCGGAGCGAATGCGAATCCCGTTATTGGAACGGGAGCTTTGGGTAATCTGGTATCAATAATGCCTAAACTGCTCGAAAGTCTCGTCCTCAACAGTTTGTACTCAGGGAACCATGCGGATGCGTGCTACTGGATCAATCGATCTCAAAGTGAGTTCACAGGCGCGTCTGTTCATGCACTGGGCCGTCTGCACTACTTGAAGGGATGTGTGTATCAGGATCAACTCTTCTATGACATGCATGTTGGTATCCGAGCCGCGCAATCAAACCGATCCATGTCAAGCGATCCAAGTGGAGCGGACTCGCGCGCGCTGCCAACTTTTATTACAATCAATCCTAACCCTGAGATCATGGGTGGTGAATCATCGGCCGGTCCAGTCTACCTGGCAGACCCCCGACTCTGTATTAATGCGTTCACGCAGGCCTTCCAAGCGTTTGAAAATGCGGAGGATCGCATTCGTCGAGCCAAGGCAGCTCATCGCATTGCAGAAACTTATATCGAAGTAGTCTTTACTGCTCTGTTCATTCACAAAGTTTCCGTAGTTGCCCTTTTGCCTTGGCTACGGGTAGCTGGTTTCGATCAAAAGCCCGCGACTAGTTCGGCTGGAACTCCAGGCAACGCCGGAGTACCATCAAACCCCGCAAACCGGGATGAAGACGCAGCCGAGCGAGCTCTGAAGGCCTTGTTAAAAACGTCGGAGCTCGCTGTCATGGAGGGTCTCACCGTGGCATGTGAAGCGTTCTTGCCGATGTTTATGTTCCGCACGCTATTGTCAATGGCTGAACTACGGATGCTGCAAAGGAATCACGCCGCAGCCTTCTCTTTTTGGGCTGAGGCCAGAGACTCACTCTTCGGGTTGCTCTTCAATGGTACTCAGGTTATGATTCCTCAGAAGGGAAACATCTCTTTCTTTGTGCGTGTTCGTAAGATTATGCACAAGTTGGTCCGATTACTTGTCAACTTCGACCCGATTATTATCAATGCCAACTTGCATGTTCTTGACTCTTTCATGCAATTTGAGAGCGACTTCCATGCAGCGATCACAATTGTGCGCGCACAGGAGCGATTTGACGAGAGTAGAGCAAAGGCGGTTACTACATCACTCGTCGAAGAAGTTGGCATCAGCTCGTTGACTCCGCTTATTTTGCCTCAGGCGGATGTGGAAGCTTTGAGTTTCTTCCTGAGCCACTCTCCAAGACATTCACAAGACGCACAGGAGGTCGAAGCTGCATCACGTGAGATCGCAAAGAATCGCATTGACTACGGTTTAACAAAGCATCTTGCGGCGGAATGTGTCGTGCAGCAGGCGGTCTCTATCGCGAACACCATCATCTCCTCAGTCATTTCAAATGACAATGTAAATCAAGTGGAGTCGTTGGTGTCACCGGAGAGCAAGCCTGCACCCGTGATTCCAACCATCCTCTCTGCCCATGGTGCTTTCTTGCATCAGGATCCTTCCAACAGCACTCTATCGAGTGCGCTGACTAACCTCCAAACTCTGCAGATCAACCCATCGCCAATGCAAGTGCCCACACCATCTCGGCCCATTTCTTATGCAGCCTTTGTTACCGAACTTGACTATGCCTTGCTTCTGCTTGAGTCACACACGCTGAATGCGGGTATTGGTATGAGAAGCATTATTGCGAATTCTGTTGCGACTCAAATCGCAAACGCGTATCCGAAGCTACAGGTTTCGAATGAGGCACAAAACTTCCCACCACCTCTTGTCGAATTGGCCATGTCCATTGTCGCAGCTTTGAGTGGTGTGGACGGTAACACATTGCGAAACGCCGTGGCTCGCAGCACTGGAAGCTCAAATGCAAAGCTCGAAGAGATGCTAACATCTTTTGGTGCTAATCTGCTCGCCAGTGCAAGTGGGCTAAGTAGTGGCAATGCACTTGACGTTTTGCCTCCTTGGGGTGGTGTTCCACCTGTCGTCGCGGCTAAGACCGCTGTCTACGCTAGCAGTCCTCTTAGTATAGGTAGTGTGACAGATGACGACGCTCCTGATATCCGGCCACGCATTGAACAAGTTGCTGAGGCAATCTCACAGCTTCATAAGCTCCAGCGTGAGTTCTTACGTAGCATGGAAGTGTCGATTCCAGAAGCGCCAACGAAAGTTGCCCCTCGCAGTGCCTTCCCAACCGCTGCTTCTTTGGTCGCCTCTCTTGCACATAACAGTGATGTCCGTGCATTGTCAGAGTGGCCCTACATAAGCCTAAAACCAACGGACTTTGGGACAGGCGGAGCTGCAGCAAGGATTGCATCAAATGCTAATGCGAATACGAATGGCGGTAGCGGTGTCAGCGGAGCAGATCACAAGACAAGTGATCTCGGAGGTCGCGTCTCCCGCACGCTGCAAAACCTGAACGAAGGAGAAGGTCATCTTCGTCGTGTTGGTCCAAATGCCGTCAACTCGTCTCACCAGCGCGGCGGTCGCTCGAATGCACTGCATAGTCAAGGAGTTGGAGCCTCAGAGAACTTGAGAAATTCAAGTATCATGGAGCGTCAATCCTTGGGCGGAGCTGCACCACACGCAACGGCCGGAGGTGCAATGAGCGAAGCCCTCGGCTGGGGTCCACTCGCAACCCGAGCTTCGCAACGCTTCCGCGATGCAGTAACCATGCACGCGCGAGGCTTGGTCTCAACTCAAACCCCTGCGCCGGCGCGGTTTGCGTTGCACTCGATGCAACACCAAGCCGATACGAACACAGCCCAGAGTGGCGGTTCTAGAGCGCGTACAAAACAGAGTAAGAAGGATCGCGATCGCGATCGCGAACGACTTGCTGAAGACCAGTTGGCAAAGTTAAATATGAGTGTTATCTTGCCTGTGGGTGCATCTTCTCTTGGACAACTCAATTCCCTTCAAGATTGGCAGCACTACTCCGAACCCATGCCTCTGCAAAGTCCCTGCTTTACAAACGCGAATGCTGCTTCGGGTGGCAACGCATTACCAAGTTCAACATCCTACTTTGTTCCGACTACATTTGCCCCAATTCCCCATCCTAACAAGCGTCCACAGAGCCTCCCACCACTCGGTGACAGGAGTGCTCGAATGGCTATGGTTTCTGAGCCGAAGTCCGGTAACGGCGACGTGGTCTTGGAAATCCGCTCGGCCCTCGTTGCATCAAAAGTGTGTGCAGTAATTCGGGAAATTGAGCGACAAACTGATCTGGCTCAGAATCCCAACAGCATCTCCGCTACTGGAAGTGAGTCATCGCTTGAAGATATGGCCAAACGTAACAGATTGTTGCTTCAGAGCTGCTTGGCTGTGATGGATCGACTCCGCCTTGCCACTGTTGCTGCTGACCCTGTATCTGCTGATTGTGTAGGCTTTGGTGAAAACGCCAGCGCCATTCCCATGCCTAGCGTGAATGTGCTCCATCGGCACACGAGTAAGCTGGCTTCGATGACTGGAGCCTCATCAACATCTTCCAAGGCAGCACAGCAAAGATTGAGCGCGGTGATCGCCTATCTCTTCACTACTAATGTCTCAGGTGTGCGCGAACACATGTACAGCAACAACCTCTATCCTAACGAAACCATGGCATTTGGTGCAGATACCCAAAATGTCATCACTCCAATAATAAGCCAGAGTGATTCTACGGCAGGTGAGGGTGAAGAGCGTTCATTGGATGCCGTACTTAATCCACAGATTGTGCCTGGTGGAATCGGTGATGTGCTACCAGTGACACTGATGAGCCAGTTGATGATACAGGCAGCGAAGCCGCTTTCAAGATTCGCGACAACTCACATGACCCTGTCTCTGGGTTCGATCGCCCAAAACGACGGTGTGATGACAGGCACGAATACGCCATCTTCGAAGCTTACAAATCGCAAGCTCAGCCTCATGACTCCTAGCTCATCCGAGGCGTCAGGTAGCGTGAAATCTCGGTTCGGCTCGCTACGTCGAGAGGTGCATCAAGGTGTGGTATGGGGAAGTGCTCACCGTAACAAGTCGTACGCAAACACAAGGATGTACATGTTCCCCTTGTATGATTTCATGGTAGTCTATGTCCCTAGACTAAGAATGCGATGGATCAGACCCTTCACCGGTTCAGGAACCAGCTATATCGACGCAGCAAAGCCGCCCACACTTCATCCTAAGCCTACTTTTATGCAGCAGTTGATAAGAGATGTGTTTACAGCCGTCCCAACTCATCATCTCTTCGATGAAATCACTACTTCTGTGCCGGATTCACCACCTGCATTCAACAAGTCTCTCACATTTATTGGGCGGTCAGCAATCCCTACAGTGCTCTTTATGCAAGGTAGTCAAGGAGCTGCGCTCGCTCAGAGTCTGGGAATGGGAACTAGCGTATCCCATAGTGCGCTTCCACCACCGTTTATTCTCAACCCTGGCCGACTTCCAAGAATGCATCTGCTCGGCGGCATTGATACGCCTATATTGAAGCTTACATACTCTTCTTCTCCTCAAGGCCACACGGCACCTCAGAGCACAATCCATAGCCCTGTCACCTCAGCTGCACCTCCAGGTCGATCTGTCATCAGCGCGATCACAATCAAGACCAGTACTGAAGACCAAGTCAGCTCCAACGGTGAGAACAAGTTAGGCACGAGCCTTGGGTCGAGCTCGGTTGACCCTTGCCCCGTTGCCATGTCTTTGAGGGATGCAATCTCCGTCGCAGCCCGGAATGCAGCAGAAACCTTCCAGAATGCCGATCAAGGGATTCGTCCGTGGGTCACAACTGTTACCGTGGACCCACACCTCGCTAAGGACTGCACTCCCATCGCGAATCCTTCCCTTGAATTGCGCAAGGCAGAGGTTGTAGAAGTGTCGTTGTACGATATGTGGCGTCTCGCAGCCAACTTCTATGAAAACACTGGTGGTCCTCTAGTGGGTGGTGCTCTCCCGAATGCGCAGCTTGGTGCGATTTCCTCGACAGCGTCGAATGTCACGCCATCGACCTCATCCAGTCCCAACTCACCAACACCACATGGGAGTGGAAGCGCTACAGGGTCGGAAGCTACTCGCACCCAACGGAGCTCTGACTCTGATGATCGTGTTAGTACAATCAATCTGGCAAGCAAGTCCGCTGGCCTGACTGCTGCGCTCTCACCAGCAGCACAGGCGATCGAATCAGTACTTGCCGGGCGGCAGAGCTTCAATGAAGCCGCAGTGGATGCATCAAGCGCGCAAGAACTTAAACTTGCAGTCGATGCAGCTACCAGCAATATGCCAACAACGTTCACGTGGGCTCGAGGTCCAGCTGTTATGGTGAACGTATTGAAAGATGGTGCACAAGTCCCGCCTGCCCCATCACCAAGCGCGCCACAAGTTCCTGTTTCCCCTGCCTATGACCACCGCTTCACTACTCATCTCGTTGTCAATGCGCCTATTGTAGCACCCCATCTCTTCCTTGTGGGAAGCAACCCTAAGTCGTCCTTCGCAGGGCCAACCTCCCTTTCAGTTGCGACCTTCGGCCTCACAACACTGCCTGCATCCATAGCCGCCGGAGCGCCTGATGATCGTGTCCTAGCCCATCAGCTCCAGCTCGACCGAAGTCACTCATCGTTGGTCAATGGAGCAAGTACTCGTTCGTCTACATCTGGAGCTTCCACTGCTCGGCCTGGATCAGCTAGTCGTTCACCATATATCACGACCCGAACCTCTCATCTAACGAGTGGCTTAGTGCATGCGCAAACGCCACACACGGCCATTCTCAATGGCCCGGACAGTGAGTCTGGCCGAAACTCTCCAGTGCTGGGTCTGGCGTCTGCCGAGGCAGAACCACCCATCCCTTCATTAGCGTCGCAGAGCGTTGATGCCAGCGGTCGTGAGTCCGTATCGGTTGGAAAGACCTCAGTAGGCTCCAGTATGCCAAATGACTTCACACCACCACCCTTTACTATCCCCGTTTTGGGTTCAAGTGCGTTCAAATCTCTCCCCGATCTCTCACTACTTGAGCAGAACTGCGTGTGCACATGCGTAGAGATCAACCCACCGCCGGTGCCAAGATCGCAGTGGAATCCGCCCCCAGAAGCTGCTCAATCAATCGCAGCATCACTTGCAAGTCAATCCCCTGGCGAACGAGACAAACCCACGCGTCACCGTGGCTCAGTCTGGCGCAAGGGACAAAAGGGCAAAGACCCGGAAACTGCTTCTGCTAACTCAACTGCACCCGGAACACCTAACCCCGGACCTGCACCGACAGTTCTTCTAGAACATACTAATTCCCCAGCTCGCGACGTGAGGGCCGGACCTTCACAACCTGGGGGTGGTATCGTCGTCCCTGCTCATAGTCAAGCCATCATGGCCGCGAATGGCTACTGCGGCTACGTTGGTCCTGCACCCAACACGGGTCGCCCTGTGTCTGCCGTTGGACTATCGTCATCGTCCTCATCTGATGCAACTTCACCAGCACTTCATACGAACCAAGCTCAGCCTAATCCCAAGATCTGCCGATGTCACGAGCAGAAGTTGTCGGCCACTGTCGGAGCGCATGGATCGAATGTGGTCGTAATGGGTCCAAGTCAAGACTCCTACACAGCTCCCCCTGGCAGTCAAACAGCATCGACTCCCACATCGGGTCATGCTGCATCTCTCTCATCACTAACGCAATTTCCATCATTTAAATCATTCGGCTCATTACAGTCTGGTTTGAACACCGCGTTGGGAGGGCGCGGAGGGGTCGCTCGGATCCCAAGCCAAGGACCCGGTGCTGCTTCGGTCGTTCCGAAACCCGTCGGAACCGGTGCCGCATCTGCACCCAATTCAGGTAGCCAAGTCTACCCACCGCTTTTCCCCCAGTCCGGTGCTGTTCAACCTACACCGGGTCAGTCAAGTCTGACAACGCCAACGAGCGCAGCGGGTCCAAATGTATCCGCACCCAGCGTTGCAACTAGTCCACATCATCAGGTAAGTGAGGGTGCTAATAATTCGATTGTATCTCATCCAACAATTCGCAACTGCCCAGTCCACACTCCCGAGCTTGTCCTTCAAAGATGTGCCTTCCCTGCACGCCGCAGAGTCGCAATCGCGGACTCAGAGGCGCTGCTTCCGCCCCACTTGGACTTGCTAGCAGTTTGCGAGACTTTGGAAGCGTTGAGCTCCCACAACATACTAACATTGCTGGCAGCCATGCTTCAAGAGCACCGCATTCTCTTTGTCTCTGTATCAGATTACCGTCTTCGGTCGGTCATGAATACTCTTGTTGCCTTACTGTATCCCTTCAGGTGGCAGCATTTGCTCATCCCTCTATTGTCAAAGGACTGTGGTGAGCTTCTTAAAATTAAGCGGCCTTACTTGATTGGTGTCAACAGCTTTGCCTATGAAGTAATCCAGCACCAGCAGGTCGATCTTGCTCGCACTGCTCGCGACGCATGGTGGGATTCTCCAACAACACCATCATGTCATACTCCGTTGAGACCTCCACCAAGTGTTCTCCCCAACAGTGAAGGGTCAGCTGCGTTGGATGCCACAACCCTCTCCGTCAAGGCACGTCTTGCCGCTACAGCAGCATTACGGCAACGTCAGAGGGCCCACCGAGATTCTACAGCCACACAGAATCGAGACGATCGTTACGGACATGATGATGCTAAGCGTTTGGTCTCGGCATCAGGTTCTTCGTCCTCAAGCGCGCCGGCTGCGATCCAGATGGCAACTTTCAACGAGACCAAGTCCAGCTCGGTGCCAGGCGAGCAGAAAACGGCGTCCCCTAAACAGGCTGCAGAGTACCAGAGGCCTCCCCACTGCGGCTTGTCTCATGATGTCATTGTGGTTGACTTGGATTTCAATCTCGTGAAATGTGCTGCAGGTAATGTTGTTCCCCTTCCCGAAAAGATTAAGAATCAACTGTCGCAGGCCTTGTCAAGCTTCATTTCCGCACTATACATCGGCATGATTACTCAGGTGACTAACCAAGCTGCTTCACTCGCATCGAGCGCATCTGAGAACCTACAACCGCGTCAAAGGAAGCTTGGTGCACTTGTACGTTCCGCAGCGACGCCCGCGCCGGCAGGGTTTGCTGCCAATGTTGCTACGACATACGGAAAGAACATTACAACAGCGGCCCAAACTAGTACAGGCTCTTCCGAAGCAGGGTCTACTGCTCCAGTAGGAGCCAGCACCATGGTAAATGGTGGCTCAAGCGTGCAGACCGCAGAAGAGGCGACGGTGAAGAACTCGAATGTGCTGCCATCTCAGATCCCAGCCGTGTATTTTGCAGCAGCCACGGAGGCTGATCGTAACAGAGCCGGTGCACATGCTTTGACTTCGCTTCGCAACGCATTCGTGGCGGCCCAAGTTGCGCTCTTCCACAAATACATGCTGTTCTGGGACAGCTCATTGACCCCGGCACTGGCAACGCGCGCTTCGACTTCATCGGCGAGCAATAACACCCTGCGCGACAGTCGCTGTCCCAAGAGTATTGGAGCATCGAGCGTGCTCCCTGCCCAACAATTCTCCATGGGAGCCAAACCACCTCAATCCACCTCTCACTCTCCACGACAATCAGTTGATCCAACAGCAGTTGTACAGCCCGCGCTCTCGAGAGGCGGCACCACCTGTACAGCGTGTGGGGGATTGGTGATGGGCTCGACAACTGCGACGAGCCAAACCCCTGTGACATACGTGCCAGGCAGTGGCTTGTTTGGAACCGCTACGCCGCCTCAACCAGCCTTGCACCCAGATCCGAGTGGTTCGGCGTCAGGTACAACTGCAGCACCAGCTCTTGTTCACGCGTCTACGGAGGTTGGAGAAGATGTGCTGGCACTCGCAGGAATCGATGATCCGGATTTCGTTTGCAGTCGAGGTGATGTCCGTGCTGTATCGCCCCGCGGAAATACCTTGTATCCAGTCGGACCTGGTGAAACCATTGGCACTACCTTCGGTCAGCTCGCAACTGCTGCGTCCAAGGCCGGGGCATATCTGTCTTCGGTCTCACCATATTGCCAGCCGGTTCAAGTGGGTGGACCTGGACAGGACAGTGCTGACAAGACAAAAACGGGTATTGTTGGTGTCAGAAGTGGTGACAAAACCGAGGATCGAGAGCATGAGCAAACCGAGGCCTCTTTATGCGTGCATGGTGGACTGTGCGATTTTACCCCGTGCGAAGTGCTGCGAGTCGACGAAGGTCTTGTAAGCCCTCTGCATATCCGTTCCAACGCCGACTCATGGTTTGCCAATGTCGACTTCAATCTACCAGGATTCCTCGAACACTCAAAGCCTAACTACCGAGCCTTCGTGACAGCGGTTTCACGAACTGCCACTTTCCGTCACTTCATTGCTGTTCGCCACCGCTTGCGTGGCATGCCCGTTTGCTTCTACTTGTTTGACCAGTGGTGTGCACTGCGCATTCATGCAAAGATCGTCAACTCGCTTATTCCATGGCGAACTCAATCCATCGCCGCGGCCCTCTCCGTCGCACGAGAGAATGGAAGATTCCACAAGCGTCTCTGTGAGATTGTTGGTAATCGCATCCTCATTCATCCGGGGAAAACGAGCGCAAGGAAGCTCGATCGCAAGCTTAAGCAATGGCTCGATGTGCCACCCAAGCATGATCGCCTACTGGTACCTGGACTGTGCTTCGTATCGGAACCAGTTGACATGGAAGCGAGCAGCGGAAATCCCGCCAATACGAAAGGTCCCTTCCTCTTCCGTATTCAGGCTCGAGTGTCATCAGACCTTGCATTGATCATGCCCCAACCTGGTCACACTCAGTCGATGTTCTGGACTCCTATGAGCTCAACTGCTTCGAACAAGATGTCTGCCAAGCAAACAACCTATGCCCTGCAGAGTCAGCAGCTGCACGCACAGGTGCAACAAGTCGGTCGGGAAGTTGTCGATTTAAGCAATATGAAGAGCCTAGGCGCGAATGCAGATGTCTCTACTGGTGACGTCGCCATCGAGTTCAGAGGACGGACACAGAGCTCCGCGCCAACCGTTGTAGGAATTGACAGTCCTGCTTTCCAGCGAGCTGTCCATAGCCATATGAATGAAATTGCCCAATTATTACGACTGAGATCCTTCCCACTACCATCCTCCACAATCTGTTTCCTGCTTCTCAACTCTCAGGGTCGACTGCATAGCTTAGGACCCCATGTTTTGCCCCCAAGCTTGTCAACTCCGACTGCGACTGCCTCTCCCTCTGGAGAAAAGTCAGAAAAGGAGCGCGACGACACTACCGCTACGCTCAACATTGTCGCAGAGAACTCAGCCGTTAGCCTGCCTTCGGTTCCACGAGACCCAATGGCGGTTCCAATGACGATCGATCTTGTCTCTACGGTTATGGAACAATGGCAGAGAGGATTCATCTTCGAGTGCGAGACCATTCAGCAGCGTAATGAGTGGGTCAAGATACTGAACATCAAGCTGATGCTTCCGGAGCTTTACGAGCGCTACCTTCAGTTCACTTAAGTGGCCCCGAGTGTTGACTGAACACAACCTCCCATTCCCCAATCTCTTCTGTGCTTCACAGCCACTAGTGGAACGCTACACTAGACTCTTGGTTAGACTACCATTTCAATACTATTCCCTGCTTCTTGGCCTGTCCTATACGTTAGCCTGTTGACTCGCGGCTCACCCTTTGTCAATAAACTCGAACTGTAACTACTTAAATACGTCTTATGTCCCCGACTCCAGATGCAAGAGCGCACAACCACACACGCAGACCGCCCGTCAGGTGCAATATCAGATGATTTAGATCATATTTGTTTTGCTTGTATTATCACTGAGCATCTTTGTACATTCGAATGTAAATTCCCAGAGTAAAGCTCGAAGAAATTACAAACGACGACCACGGCGACCGTGCTTAGCGCGAGTAGAGTCAGTGGGGATGGGGGTGACGTCCTCAATGCGGCCAATGCGGAGACCGGAGCGTGCAAGAGCACGGAGAGCGGACTGAGCACCAGGACCAGGGGTCTTGGAGCGAGTACCACCGGTAGCGCGGAGCTTGATGTGAACAGCGTTGATGCCGCGGGCCTTGGCCTTCTCAGCGCAGTCCTGAGCTGCAAGCATGGCAGCGTAGGGGGAGGACTCATCGCGGTCAGTCTTGACCTTCATACCACCGGTGACCTTGGCAATGGTCTCACGGCCGGTGAGGTCGGTGATGTGCTGTACATGACACCACAAGGCATACGTCGATTGAAAAATCAGTTGATTTACACGATAGTCAATGAATTACACCAACGTCGCGTATAAATGGGCACCAACAACGCGGATTAGGTTTGGGAACATGAATCGTGGGTCCAAATAGTGATTTATCGTCGAGTAGTTGATTCAGATCCAGTTGCGCGTTTTGGGGGAAGCATGCGCAGTGATAGAATGATGTGCAACCCATCACAGAGTGCGCGCAATGTGGACGTGTGGGAGAGGTGCGTATAGGTTTTGGTGGGGAGAGGGAACAGGAATGGCAAGGCTAGTTAGAAGTATTCCGTGGGATGAAGCAAGAGCCATATAACACTCAAAGTGCCACAGTACGACGCAGCCGGGTGACTATCACAACATATGATACTATGCAGCGACTCAGACCCCGGCTTGCGTATGAAAGCGACAAGCTAACGAAAGGATGAGGTGTTCACATACCACGAAGGTGTCGTTTCGGGATGCGTAGATGTGGGCAACACCGAACTTGTACTTCTTGTTGTCGCTCTGAAATGGGTCACAGGGATCGTGTAGAGTATGTGCAGAGTGGGTAAGTGGAGCAGAACGATGGGAAAGGTGTTCAAAAGCGTGGAGAAGCCGTTTGCAGGCAATCAAGTATCGTCGCAAGCCAAGAGAACAACCGCGTCGATGACATGATTAGAGACGCCGCGGCGGAATATAACCATATGTAAACGATACTCATGCGAGTTCTCTACCTAATCACAATATTTATATCGCATCGCACGAACGTGGAGCGACGATACGTACCATTTTTAATGCTCAAGGATAACCTCAAATTTTTCCTCTTGCCGTCTCCTCCGCACCGAGGCCTGAGGCCAAGCGAGGGTCAGGGTGGGAAAGGTTCCAAAATTTGGAACTTTGTGGAACTTTTTGGAACTTTTTGGAACCTTTGGGAACCTGGTTCCAAATTTTGAATTTTCAAAAATTTTTCCACTGATTGAAAGGTTGAAACTTCCAAGCCAGGCAGAAGAAGTTTCCCTAGAGGCGACCGAAGGTAACGCTCTGGCCTACCGCGTAGTATCATCTGTACGAGCTGACAGTTTGCATTTCTACCTGTTACAGTTCAGTGTAGCAAATACACATTACACTGGTGGACCCCTAACTATGTACACATGGGATACCCTCGGAAACTCGGTCACTGGCGGTATCTCAGCTGAATTCGGGTCGGAAACAGGTGGGGTTTATGAGACGAGTTAGGCATTATCGAAATCGACATAAAATGGATATAAAGATGCTAGGTATGTTGTGAAGTTGCTGCTTGCGTGAGATGGTAATGATAAATCGTCTCGAAGACGCAGAATCACTCCTCCGGCAGTAACTAGATCAGGAAAGGTTTCCGATTCAGGACTCTCTATGCACTCTCAGCGAGGACCGGATTCGGACTAGGGTTCGCGGAAGACACAGCTCCTGCCTCTAATGCACCTGCGTTGCCCGCCGGTGCAGAGCTAGCGGAATCTGAATTAGCGGAAGCTACATTCTGGGAGGCCGGATTCGTTGGTGTCGCAATCCCACCATTGAAAGCTGCCATTGTGATGGCGGGTTGTGTCGGTGCAGTGGCAGTATACGACGAACCCAGGCGCCGCCGAATCTCGTCAGAGGAGTCGCCATTGGCCGCCGTCTGCATTCGAATTTGATGATCCTTCTCAGCCTCGATCAGAACATCCAAGTCACGCATGATTCTGTCAAAGATCTTATCGGCGTATTCCGAACGCCACAATTCGAGGGGATCGCGCTCAAGAAGCTGTTCAATTTGAGCGAGATCCAGGGTGTTGTCGCCAGCTGTAGTGCTCTTACGGGTCGAAGACAACGGCTGGCCTGAGCTGATGCTGACCTCATTATTCATCAGAAGCCGTACCAAGGAGACTAGACCTTCTTGGACGAGTGCAATTCGCTGAGATGAAGTTTCCAAGTCCTTTTGAATCGTTTCATAGCGATGCATGGCTTCACGAACAGTCTCCGTCATCTCCTCGACATCCTTCCAGGAGCGATCCTTGTAGTTGGCACTGGCGTTTGCGAGCTTCTGCTTGAGCTCCTCCTCCTCTTGCTTGAGACGAGCGATTTGTTGTTCCCGCTCTTGAATGTCGCGTCGTAGCTGTTCGTGAATCTCCGCCTTGAAGTAGAACTTCCTAATAATTTCATCAGGATCATTCAGGCCGGTTGCCTCCGTCAGTTGTGCGAACGTGTTTTCGAATATCCTGAGCTTCAGTTCGTGCGAATTGAGTAGTGCGGCAAGCGCAAGACGGTCATTCTCGGTAAGCTGAGCCTCTGCACGGAGCTTGTCTCGCTTTTCCTCAATTCGGCGCTGTGCCTCGGCAACCTTCTTGGCCTTGGCCTTTTCACGCTTTTCGTTATGCGCTCGAATCACATTGAGGATCTCTTGGAATTGTGCAAACTGTGCTTTGATGAACTTCTGGTACTCGGCGATTTCATTATGGAACTCGTGAAGCTCCTTCTCAGTCGCAGCTTTCTCTTGAAGAGCCGCCTCTCGGGCTTCGATGTACTTGCGTGTACGGTGCGTCAGCTCATTAATGGTTTGACGAAGATCGACAATGGTTTTCTCATTGTCATAGTCCTCCTCTGTCATCTTGTTCTTGTTCGTAATGTAGTTTTCTTTGTTGTCGTTCGTTTCCGCAATCTTGATCGTCATCGTCTTCAGACGCATGCGGAGCATGCTTACACGCTGATCGATTGCCTTCTGAGCCTCTTGAAGTGCGGTTTGCTGCTGTGTGCGACGCTCAATCTCCTGGAGAAGGGTCTGCAGCTGTGACTCACGCTTCCTTGCTTCTTCTCGCGTCTGATCATACTCACGTCGCAGATCAAGAAGACGGTTCGCAAGTCGTCGCATTTCCCGAGTCTGTGCCTCTTCACCAGAATTCTGGATTACGGAGGTCATCTCCTGAACGAGCTGCGCCGAGGCCTTGAGGAAGTCTGCCCGCATTTGATGAGTCGCTTGTCTGTAGGATGCAAGAGGCAGTTGGATATCGTTCATTGCGACCAGTGCTTGCTTTGCGGCATCGGCCTGTTGAGACGATGGCAAAGTTTTCATCAAGTGAGCCTCTCTGGAGGGTAGACCACGATGTGTGCTGGGACCGGTTTGAAGCGTCCGAGGACCGCGGCGGATGTTGGGCAGCGACAAGAGGTCAGCCGTGGAAAGAGACTTGGGAACACCTGGCTGAGCTAAACCCGCTCCCTGCGCAGAAGGATATTCGTGTTGCGGGGTGGGGCCGCGAGGCGCAGAGGAAGAAGGACCTGGTGCATAGGGGTTGGTCAGGACAAACGTCTGCGCAGTGCTCGACTCGGGACCCGAGGTACCATCAGCGTTCGGACCCACATAAGGACGTAATGCAGGGTGTTGGGCCATGGCGGGATCCAACTCACGGGTACCTTCTCCAGCGCTTAGGTACACCCCTTCATTGGCAGCTACGCCTGGTCGCAGCCTAGCTGTTTGGGAGCCTGATGTCGCGCCTGCAGCACGAGACGACGAACCATATCCAGTCCCACGAGCAGATGCCGCACCGAAGGTGAGCTGTCCAGCAATGCTAGAACCGACAGTAGCATCATTGGGATTCGCTGCAACGAAGACCTGACCACCTGTTTCGTCAATCACCTCACCGATGGCACGCACACGCTTGAGCACGTTGGCTTGAAGCGAATCTGTGTATCTGATTTCGCTGAGGTCACGCTGAAGTGCCTCCATGTCTCGTCGCTGCTCCTCTGCAGCCTCAATCGCCTCGCGATTGCTCCACTCTTCCATCTTCTCTCGGAGGATGCGACGATCTTTCTTGATCAGCCCCTTGAACTGACCGCCAGCTTGAACCAGTTCAGTCTTGATTTGGAACTCCTGCTCGGCTTCACGATAGAGTTGCTCGACATCTGGAGCGGGCCGAGCCCATGGGGCCGAGGTCATGGCAAGAGAGTGATTTTCACCGCATGCGATGTGACCTACTACCATGCCAAGAATGGAGCGGACGACACGTGGAATTTTCACACATTCGTTCTCTTTGCCCTCATGGCCTAACTGGCCGTTCTCGTGGCAACCCCAACTCCAGAGGATGCCCTTGTTACTAAGAGCCATCGAGTGGTATCGACCTGCCGCGACCTGGTGAATGTCCGTGCGATCCAAAACAAGGCGAGGTGCGGGGCACCCGTCGACATCAATACCGTGACCAACCTCACCGTACTTGGAAGTACCCCAAGCGTAGACAGCACCAGTTGAGGTCAATGCCAGAATATGACCAAGACCGCAAGCTGTTTGCACAATCTTGACATCAGGAGGGAATGGGACGCGTCGTGGGGTGGGGAAGAAGTGTTGATCAGCATCTGGCATCAAGAATTCTCCAAAACCGCAGATGTATACGTGGCCCTCAGCTGAAACGAAGCAGGAATGCATTGGACCACACGAAATGTGGACAATCTTGATGCCACGGAGCGCTTCAATAACCTTAGGCGTACGATCTGCGCTAGTGCCACTGGCAGGGGAAGCACTGCGGCGCGCTGCTGCGGCTGCGGCTGCGGCTGCTGCTGCAACTACATCCTTGCGCGCGGATTTGGCACCCCGTGCAGAATGTTGGGTAGATGTAAGTGCGTTGTTGCCACCAGATGCGTGTCCAGACGTCGATGAGAGCGACTCCGCCGCCTGAGCAGCTGCAGCCTTCGCCTCAGCAATGGCTGCAGCAGCGACAGCAGCGGCATGGCGATCGCCGTGACCTGTCTGGCCATGTTCACTGCTACCGAACGAAATGACGGTACCGGATCGAGTCAGTAAGACGGTATGTCGTGCGCCACATGCCGCCATAACTACATCACGTACGATTTCGCTTTGAATGAGAAGCGGCTCGGAGGCGACTTGAACTTCTAAGTTGCCTAGTTGACCATACTTGTTCTGACCCCAGGCATAAACCAAACCGGTATCAGTCACAGCAACGGTATGTGCATGACCACACGCAACTTGTACAAAGAATGTGTTAGGTGGTCGTGGTACGCGTTGAGGAATATCCTTGTCTTCGTTGTGACCCAGTTGCTTATCGCTTGATTCACCCCAGGTGTAAATATGGCCCCCATCAGTGACCATAGCGGAGTGGTTAAAGCCGCATGCAACCTGACGCACTGTGAGACCACCGGCCTCCGAATCTGAGAGGTGAACAGGAACCGGAATGTTGCTGTACCTCCGCTGTAGTCGATTAAAACGATGACCCAGCTGTCCAACATAACCCGCACCCCAAGCGAAGAGATACGTGCCCTTGGTCGCCTTGTCCGCAGTTCGGTAAGGAGTGGTGACAACCTTTTGGAGAGAATCAAAGATCAGCTCACGTTGCTTTAGATCTGGTGGTGGGGCATCTCCGACGAACGCATAGGGATCTACACTACCAGTGTTACTAGTATTATGATTATGGAGGTGACCTGTGCCTGTGTTGTCATGCTTGCCGAGCATACTCGCTGAGAAGGCTGCAGAGGCTGTGGCTGTCGTTGTTACTGGGGCTGTCACTGCGGAGGCAGCATTGCCTGGTACTGCGGAAGGAACCGAGGCGACGCCAGCACCAACTGTGGTATCGTCCACTCCGCCCACGGCACCGGCTGAGCCTCGGGAAGAGCCGCGTGATGAAAGCATAGTTCTTATAGGAAAGGATGAGACCCCGAGTAAAGTAGTATCCCGCGCTGACTTGCTTTTCGATTGGCTTGGCTCTCGATGTAGCGAGGACGAAGATACACTCTGATCTTGATCCCGCTCCAAGAATGCGACAAGCCTAGGAGCACAACAGGGAGACCTCTTGGGTGCGTTGGCACGCGGGTTCTGGCAAGTCTAGACGAGGGGAGTGGTGTGTGCTCGCTATATGAGTGTTTCGCTGTGACAAGGCCGTCAAAGCACAGCGAAACGCACCTCCAGGATACACGTTTCTTCTTGTGAGGCCAGGGTCGGGATCAAATTCCACTCGAGGACCGAAGTGCACGATCCCAAAAAGACTGGCACAATAGATTATATCAGCTGTAAAAGCAAATGGCTATATTTACACAAAGGTAGCACTGCGTCTCAACTTGTATTCAGCATTGCATTGCGTGGTCGTTTCTCACTTATATTCCTTCACCCCCAACAGCAGTCCCAGAGGCAGAAACTGCTCGGAATTCTCCATTTTGAGCTGTTTTCGCCCCTTCACAGAAACAAAGGGCCGAGAGCATGATGTGGCAAACAGCTCCAGGTCATGGCTATGCCAGAATAGCGATTGAAACATCCGTGCTCCCGTCTCCTTCTCTGAAACCTTTGCGGTTATGCCAACAGCACTGATGGGATTCCTTCCGAGGGTGGATGGATTCATTCGGCACACGCTCTCGCCAAGTATTCCGCCACCCCGTGTCACGAAAGTGAGGTTGAAAAATCTCAGTTCTCCGCGACTATCACTGTCTCTCGCGCGAATGGGTGGGATTGTGGGGCTAGAAATGAGGCTAACCAATCAGAACAGAGTTGATTCACTGGCATATCATGCTTTTCTGCCGCAGGACTTCATACTTCCTCGAAAAGACCTCCCAGGTGAGCCTCCCACCTCTGACTCCGTCTTTCCATACTTCTTTGAGGCGTGATTCCGAGGACGGTTGTACGTGTGATATTTCGGCAACCGTGATTTTATGTAGAGCCCGGTGTTTCAGTTGGCTCCATCTGCTGCTTATCTCAATGCAGTGCATTGGTTACGCAAGAATTCACGCAACAAGGTTTTTCCAATCGCACAAGTCGAATTGTGTGTCGCAGTGGTCAGAATTTGGTGACGTGGTACATTGCTTAGCGTTCATCCTATCATATTCCCTACGTTTAGGCTTTGCTGCACCGTGATTCACGACTCTTCGGATCAGCCGCGGGCTCAGCCAAGTCCCCTAAAGCTCTCTGCTGAACTCAACACATAACAAGAGCGGGGGATAGCAACACGCGGCACAAGTGCGTGCTCACAACAGTCAAAAGGCATGGGAGTCACGTCTGCCGGTGCTGGTCGAAGGCCAGGCGTTCTTTGTACACCCAATGAGTATGGATCCCGACCACTCCGGGCAGAATCGACAAACAGTGCCCCGGGATCCAAGAAAGCTCGAGCAAGAAGTGGCATACTCAGCGCAATGAGGCTCGTTTTACCATGTGCAGTACTGCTGCTTTTGCTAATCTTTGCAGACACTACGTGGGCCACTCACTTTGCTTACGGTACGATCAGCTGGACCCGATCGGACCCCCAGAGCAGCAGAGTTCATTTTGGAGTCAATATCGCTTTCCGACATGGATACTTCGCGTATCCCCCTCTTGGAAGCAGTCCTCTCGTAGGGTACTATTACGTCCCTCAGGCCCCCTCCTATACATATGAGCCGAACCTGTTGAGTGTTCAAGTTATGGAAATCCACAACGAAGACGATCCAGACTGGTTCCTGGGCTACGGCAACATTACGTATGACGTACCAAGCAATGTCATTGGCTTCTGGATGTACTACTACGAATGTTGCCGTCTCTCGACACTTCTTGAGGGAAACAACGACCAATATGCCCTCCTCTTCACATACGTCAACATGACTAGCCGCTGGAGATCACCCATATCCACGGGTCTACCAAGAGAGTATTTCTTGGTGAATCAACCCGTGTCTTTCCGAGTACCAGCGATTTCCCCCGATGACTATCCACTCACATACGCGCTTGCTGACAGCAGCGAGTCCGCGTTGCCCTACGGTGTCCCTTGCGGCTCCTCAACTTGGAATCCATGCCCTGCAGGACAAGCACTCAGTGTGAACAGCCAGACGGGTGAAGTTTCGTGGACTCCGAAGGTTGTTGGTGTTTATGCCGTACAATTTAAAATTAGCGATGGGGCGTCACAGATCTATTTGGACTTCCTTATGGATGTGAAATCTATCTGTGACACTTGCAACAAGGCACCCTACTTTGACCCTCTGCCTCCGACAGATATTACTATTTCGGCTGGTCAGGAGCGTGTAATTGACATCGTTGCGGTTGACCCTAACCCCACGGATACCATTACGATCGTCAACTCTGTCCTCCCCGAAGGTGCTACCTTTGTGCCTATTAGTACTGGAAACCCAGCGGTATCTCGCTTCCGCTGGACCCCATCCATCGACCAGTCCAGTGGTGTGGTTTGCTTCAAGGCCAGAGACTCACGCGGATTATATTCCTTCAATAACAACTGTATCAATATGAAGGTGGAACCCGCACCATTTATTTTTGTCCCCGGTATTATCCGTAACTTCCCGGCTACTCACCCTGACTTTAACAAGGCTCGGGGACCTAGCGGACTTGCCGGCTTGGTCAAGGAGTATTTGGACCCAATTACCGAGAAGCCAGAACTCACCTCTGCCAACGCTGGAAATATCCAAAAGTTCTCAGAATGGTTTAACGATGTCGCAGCCTCCGGAAGCCAGTCCATGTTGTACTCGCTAGTCCTCACGCAAAATATGAATTTGAATGCAAACGGGCGGATCTTCAGTACACAATTGGACAGCTTCTACCCAATTAATGGAATGCTGCTACACGACGGCCAGACCGATACGAACAACAACTTCTTTACGTACGAGCTTCACACTTTTATTGAATACCTGGGAGGTGAGTCGTATACGTTCACTTCATCAGACGACATGTGGATTTTCCTAAACAACCGATTGTTGCCAGGTCAGGCATTGGGAGGCACGCACGCCCCACTGTCCTATACTGTTAACATGGACCAAATTGCAAGCTCGTTTAGTCTAACGAGAGGCAATACCTATAACTTGGATGTCTTCTATGCGCACCGTACAACAACCCCTCCTTACCTCGGCATGCAAGTAAGCAACTCCTCGCTGTGTAGCGCGCTGTCACTGCTGAATCAGGATGCTTCACTCGTGGAGCTTTCTAGGATTATCAAGTATGATCAATCAAACCCTGCATCTCTCCTTGACGCACCTAACCGCTTTGCTGCTGTCGGCAAGGCGAAAGTAAGTAGCAATACGGGAGTTTCTGTGATCACTGCTGAAGATGCGTCTGAATCGGGAGCAGTCTGGCTTGCATCGGCTGGTGTACCGATTCAAGTTAAGGTGTTGAATGGCTTCCAAGCCCATTTCACATTCAAGGTTACTCGTGCCAATGCAAATGTGCCTGCAGAAGGCTTTGCTTTTGTCATCCAATCTCAGTCCGCCACTGCTCGTGGGTCTGAGGGTGGTAATCTGGGCTATTCAGGCATCACCAACTCCGTTGCATTGGAATTCGACATTGCGCAAACCACCGGAAAGAACGACCCCCCCTTCCAGCACATCTCACTGCACACCTCATACGAAGGAGCCAACGACGCCCTCGAGAGCGCTGCATACTACCCCCAGGGCAGTTCTTATGTGGGTAATATTCGCAACTTGCCTTTCACGTTTGATAATAGCACGAGCCACCGTGTCCGAGTTGATTTCTCGCCCGGAAATGCCGCATCGTGGTTGCGTGTTTTCGTCAATGACAACATTCGCCCTTTGTTTGAGGCTCGCCTAGACTCTGCACGATTGGCAAGTGCACTGGGTGAGGCCGCGTATGTCGGCTTCACTAGCTCATCCTCTGACCAAAATCGAGGGACGGTTCAAATCGAGGCCTTTGATATGGTGATTGTGCCAGCGATGGCACAAGCCTCAACGCCACTCAAAGCCCCAGAAACAGCCGTAGCAGGTGTACAGTCGTCAGTGGTCGTACAGCTACGAGATGCGTGCCAAAACGCGCTGACTCTCGTTGGTGAACTTCCAAAGTTCAGAGCTACTTTGTACAACACTGACTATGATGAGACGTTCACTGTTCCTGTGACTGCGACTGACTTGAAGAATGGTCGATATGAGTTTGCGTACACACCCACGACTGTGGGTGTACATGAACTTAGAATCGAGTACGCCACCAAGCCAGGCGAGTACCAGGATATCGCAACGTCTCCTTGGAAGTTTACAGTCAAATCGGGTCCTACAAACCCAGCCAACTCAATTGTGTTGTATGGCCAATTACCGATTCTAAGATCCAATGCACTGCAGTCTCGAGGGTTAGAGTGTCTCCGAGTTACTGCACAGGGTGCGTTGCAAGACCGCGCAAACTTCTTGGTCCCTGGCCTCAAGGGCCCTGAGAGTAACTCGCCCACGTTTGATGAGTGGATGACAAGTGCATTCAGCTCCTCCGAATACGTCGCCTGTGCACTGAATGGAGCTTGGACCATTTCCGGTGACCTCTCGCTGTCGTCCCATAAGGCAGAGGTACAGTCAGTGGCGTACAAGCTAGGTGTAGGTGTGGTGAACTTCGCGGCACGAGACGCATTCGCCATTGTAAGCAGTCGACCAGCATCCGTTTCTTCGCCGTGGGTCATGTGCAATAGCACAATAACCTCTTCGGGCCCTGCTACCGCTACCTATTCGGTCGCGCCCGGCGGGCTTCTGGAGCCGTTTACGATCACGGCTTTGTCATATCCGGTTCGTGCCGGCGGAGGATGCTATCTTCAAGTGGCTGCTGACACTTTCCGAGTCCCCGTGGGCCAGCAAGCCTCGTTTACTATTGTATCTCGCGATGCGTACAATAACATTCAGAACAGCGGTGAGAGCAGCCAATACTCCGTACAATTCACTCCAACTATGACATCAGTTGTAAGCGAATCCGCCAACCTAGGATTTTACAAGTATACAATCAGCTCACAGACTGCTGGTATTTACTCAGCCACAATATTGTACGGTGGCACGGCCCTGCCTAAACCTCTAACAGTCTATGTGCTTCCTGGCCAAGCTGTGGCCAGCCAGAGCTCCATCACCGGTCTCATTACGACCACAACAGTCAATGTAGAGTCGACCTTCCAACTTAAACTGCGTGACCAGTTCGGAAATCATGTGTACTTGCAACAGGCTAGCGATGTGCTGAGCTTTGCATTCACCTCCCAAACGACTAACGATCCTGATGCAACATCGATTGCCGCTGATTGGAACCAAGCGCTGGGCGTTTACACCGTTCGTTATAAATCTTTTGTCTCGGGTGATCACACTCTCGAAGTTGTGATTAACGGCCAAGAGCACTCAGCAACCGCTGGTGTTTTGATTCATGTCGCCCCTGGGCCACTTTTCGGTGCACACTCAATTGTGCATGGAGGCCAGACTACTACCGCACCCTCCGACACCCTGGCTGTTGATCAACCCACCCGCATCTACATCCAAGCCCGAGACGCGTTCCAGAACAACCGCGAAGATCCTAACCCCGCCGGAAGCAACTTCGTTGTCGAAATCCTTCCACCTGCTGCGGCAAGCCCTGCAACACCGACTGTGGTGTATGATGGGCAAGGTCGATACTACTTTGATATCGTACCAACTAGCATCGACGAGTTCAGCTACAAAGTCGAGTTGGAGTCCGCGGGAACCAAGACTCCACTTATGGTCGCTCCCTCTGGATCCATGCCCATTACTGCTAATGTGGCCACAGCAGGTGCACTCGACAAATTGTCTATCTTGAGCATCCCTAGCGGTAGTGTTAGCGCGGGATCATCAAAGACTGTCACAATTGCAATGCGTGATGCGTACGGCAACGTCCGTCGTACGAATGACATTGCTGACAATGTGATTATTACAGCAACCACTGTTGATGACCAACTCTTTACCTACAATGCTGATGTTGCTTTTGAAGCCTGTGATCAGGGTACATGCACTGTGAAGCTAACTGGGACCAAGGCAGGAGAGTACACCCTCTCTGTCAGGGTTAAGAGCACCTACGAGCATATCATCAACTCTCCCTCCGAGTTTACTGTCACAAATGGGCCCCTGGATCTGTCGAAGACCCTTGTTTCTGAAGAAAATGGATCTTTTTCGGGCGTTCCTGATGACGACAAGGTTGCGATCCTCCGCCTACGCGATGCATATGGAAACGCTGTAGAGGCGCCTGGCGACAATTTCGAACTTGACATTATCGACCCCAATGCAGAACCCACGTCACCACCATTGGAAACTAAGACCTGCACCGCTACAACTCCATCGATGTATTCGTGCGCTTACAAGGTACCAACCTTATTGGGTGGCCGTTATACATTGCGAATCCGCCATGTTGCCAGCAGCACGACCATCTTCACAGCCACTCCATCGATCGGTGCTGTAGCTGGATGCTATGCAGAGGTGACGTCCGTGACCGAAGAGAACAGGCAGGCTGGCAGCCCAATTGCCATCGAGGTAACGGACAAGGACTCGAACGGATTCGAGTTAGACTCCTCTGGGCGGATGCGTATCGATGTTTCCATTCAAGATGGCAATGGTGTCGAGGTTTGGAAGGAGAGCTTAGAGGTAGGCCCAAGTGATCCAGCCAATGGGTCGAAGTACGCGGCAACCTTTACGTTCTTCGTCGCAGGTACGGCTACTTTCACGCTCAATTGCAATGGCTACTTGTCGAGTAACCAAGCAGTAGTTGACATCGCTCCAGGTCCTATGAGTGCCATCCAGTCTGTTTTTGATCCTGTCCCATCGACTAGCGTTACCGCAGGCGAAGAAGTAGTGTGGTTTATCCAACCCAAAGATGCATATGGTAATACTATTGCTGATCCATCAGGAGATGTCCAGTTCACCGCATCTGCGCCTGTCGACTTGACCACGGAGCCTGATGGCACGAAGTACAAGGTTTCATTCACCCTTACTAAGTCTGGCACACAGCTCTTCACGCTACTCTACGGTGGGCAGGCCGTTGCGTCAAGAACATTTGTCCTCAATGTTCAACCTGCAGCCATTGACGTGTCAAAATGCAAGCTATCACCACGACGTGGAGACGCATTAGCCAGCTTCGATTCTTCGTATGCTGTTGCGGGCAACGCTCTTACTACCTACATCTTCGTTTATGATCAATTTGGCAACGAAGTCCCTGGCAGCCCCGCCCTTGAGTCAAACTTTGTTATCACGATTCCAGGTGATCCCGACGCCGAGGCAGTTGTCCAATACCTGAGTGGTAACATCTTCACAGCATCGTTGACTTTTAAGAAGACTTCGGTGACCCGAAGCGCGCCCCTCGCAGGTCACGAGATTCAAGTCAAGTACAACTCCAACCTCATCAATGGAGGAGTTCCTTACTCCATTCGCGTGCTCTCAGGGCAGCCAGATCCAACAAAGTGCTCGGTAACCGCATCTCCTCCGGAGCTTCTCGATGGCACCGTCTTACATGTTAGTATTGACGATCCCCAAGTCGTCTACGTTATTAACATTAGGGATGCTTTCGAAAACCCTTGGTTCGGCTCTGCTACAGATGTTGCATCCCAAAATACTGATGCAACTCGAATTAATGTAGTCTACACGTCCCAAGCTCAAGCCTCGGTCACCTTCGCAGGCACTGTAACCCCAGCAGCCATTGATGGAGCATTCACTGTCACAACTATTCCGACAGGGAATCTGGTTGGAGCGTATACAGCCTCGATCCAGGTGGCCGGTATCTCGCTATCGTCATTGCTGACACAGCTGGTTATTGACCCAGGTGCAACTGATCCGTCGAAAACGGTCGTGAAACCATTCGGGCAGGTCTTCATCAACCGCGAAGCGAGCGCGCTCATTATGCTACGTGATTCCTATTCGAACTATCGCAGCGGGGTGGATATTGCAGAGGAAGATGTTCAAGTACGTTTATACTACGGCATCCTTCCATGCCGTGACGAGAACTCGAATAATCCGGAGGATGACTGGATCCAAGATGTGAGCGTGTACTTCGAAGAAGCGGCTTCTGGACCAGCTCGACTGCATCGTGGTGGAACGAAACCAATCTATGGACGGGCCACCATCGCGTCCGAAGATGAGAGTACTGAGCCGTTCGATACGAACGTGTACTACGTGTATGCGGTTACCGAAGCTGTAGGACCCTACACCATGATTATTCGCGTAAATGGCGAATTCCTCTCCTGCTCAACCTTGCGAAGCTATGTGTTCTTCTCAGAACCCGGCGATCCTAGCGAGCTTCAAACGTCGTACGATTTCACGAACTTCGTGCCTAACTCACAAAATGTTGATCCCACAATTTCTCTGCCCACGTACCAACCCTCTACCTCAACGCCAATTGGAGCTGCAGGCAATTTGTACAGATTGAGACTACAGCTCCGGGATATCTACAGCAATCAAGTCAACAAAGGCGGCGCGGCAATCACGCTGGGCGAACCTGCAGATGGTGAGAGTGCGGAGGCAGATTGGTTGAATGAAGCCAATGGTGTAACAGACATCAGTGTGATTGACCATGGAATCGTGTTTGGCGCTCAAACCGGACAAATCGACCTCACATTTAGACCGACCAAGGCAGGCACCTTTACTCTGTGGCTTGGCCTCGGACCCGCATCAAGCCGCGCCCGCATAACACCTAATGGTCCGACCTCATTCGTTGTGCAGCCGGGTCAGCCACGCAAACTTGCAGATGTCCAGTGGCCAACTACCAGCGAGCCAAACCTTCGCGCTGGACAGGTACTCGGCCTCCTCGCAACAGCGACGGACTTGTATGGCAACCCTATCACAGATGCAAGTGCATATCGCATCTCCGTAATATTAGTTCGCGAGTCGTCAACGCTTGATCCGCCTCCAGTTGAGCTTGACCAGCTCCGAGTCACGCCAACGGTCGCTATCAGCGCAGACAATCCCAGCTACTGGAAGGCAACATTCGTTGTACCGTGGGAGGGTAACTATCGAGCGCGTGTTGTACTTCGATCATCCGATGGCAGATCAAGCTACGATGAGCAGACCGAAACCATAGTTATTAAGCATGCAACATGCGCACAAGAGTTTGGCTTGGATACGCCCTACCGTTGTCCTGATGGTACCTGCGTTGCATCACATGCGGAATGCCCAGGTGCAACACCCATTTGCGACGCTTCTATGCCCTACTATTGCAAGACTGATGGCCAGTGCAAGGCAACCATCATGGACTGTGACTGCGAGGCAGGTCAGGTCCGGTGCCCAACTGGCCAGTGTGTGGATAACAGCGACAAGTGTCTTACGACGACACTGTGCCCTGTAGGCACGGTGGCATGCAAGGTCGGTGGGAAGCTGACTGGCCAATGCAGGAAACGCGAGGAGGACTGCCCCTCGGTTGCCGTTTGTCCACCGGGTCACGTCCCTTGCAGCGATGGACGATCTTGCAGTAACTCACAGGTTAGCTGCCCAGAGATCGACAGTTCTGACTGTCCCGGACCTGCGGGTTGGTTTAAACGCTGCCCAGACGGCCGATGTGTGCATAATATCGAAGATTGTGCCACCCCAGTAACCTGCCCCAGCGACAAACCCTTCTTCTGTCTCACGGACCGCTCATGCCAGGCAACGCCCGAAGAATGTCCAAACATGTACGATTGCCGTGCAATTCCAGGCAATCCTATTCGCTGTCCTGATGGCAGTTGCCGTGCGTCTGCCTCCGATTGTCCATCTGCAACTGTATGCCCAGTCAGTTGGGTCCTATGCGAGAACGGCGCATGTGCACCAACCCTTTCAGAATGTCTGCAACATAGCCGTTGCCCACAAACGAAAGTGCGATGTCCCGACGGATCGTGTGCAGAGAACATTCTACTTTGTCCTTCCATTTCATCCTGTCCTCCCTCGCTACCCGTATTATGCTCTGATCGGTCCTGCCGTGCGTCAATCGCCGAGTGTCCAATGCCCTCAACATGTCCGTCAGGAACAACCAGATGTCCAGATGGATCATGCGCTGCAGGGACAACTTGCCCGGTGTCGAAGTCCTGCCCCTCTAGCAGTCCAGTGCTTTGTGCCGATGGCTCGTGTGCTACACATGTCGCCTCTTGTCAAGCGTCACCGACTTGTGCGCCTGACGTTCCGGTACGCTGCCCAGATGGCTCTTGCCGTAAGTCTGTTGTCGACTGCCCTTCACGTACTATTTGCCCAGCGAAGGCGCCTGTGCGCTGCCTCGATGGTACGTGCAAGCAAACTGCAGATCAATGCCCGCTCGCCAGCTCCTCTCAAGACGCCGATGTGTTAACCGCTGTGACCTGCCCAGATGGCTTCGTATCATGCCCAGGCGGAGAGTGTGCAATCTCACCACTTTTATGCCCCACGCATGTCACATGTCCTCTGGGTCTGATTAAGTGCAACGACGGTCGCTGTGCCCCCGAGGCAGAATGCCCAAGCAAGGACAACATAGATCAATGCACCTCGGATTCGGACTCATCAGAGGTTCTCATTCAATGCCCAATTAGTGCATCCGGTATCGCTTGCGCCAAATCGCTCGCTGACTGCCCCACGGGTATTGTTTGCCCTCAAAATGCGCCGGTGCGCTGCCTTGATTCAACATGTGCTGTTACCCTGAGCGCGTGCCCGCCAGCCCCGCCGGATTCTCCCTCGAGCTCTAGGAAACCATGCCCAGACGGCTCTTGGACAACCGACATCTGCACGACTGCTGTCACGTGTCCTCCTAACACGCCATTCAAGTGCTATGATCAAACCTGCCGAAAATCGGTACTGGATTGTCCCACTGCTAAGCCATGCCCCTCAAGCGCGCCTTACCGATGCACAGATGGCTCATGCGCTACACGGCCATGGGAATGCTCACCACCTGTTGATGGTGTATGCACAGACCCCTCGAAGCCGGTCAAGTGCCCAATGATTGACGGAAGTGCCCCCTGCGTAGCAAAGCGCGAGGACTGTCCCGAGATCATTGGCGCAGATGGCTCTGTCGTTGTTGGTCAGGATCCCGAATCGACGTCAGCAGGAATTGGCAACCTCTTCTGTCCCGCCGGTTACACACGATGCCGCGATGGCTCGTGCAAAGCGACTGCAGCGGCCTGCCCCGCATTTGAATGTTCCATCTCTTATCCTTACCTGTGTCCCAATGGTGCATGCGTCAAGTCAGAAGATGATTGTCTGTTAGAAAATGGTTGTCCACGCTCAGCTCCCGTGAAGTGCATTGGCGAGGGTTCGTGTCGCGCCAAGATCTCTCAGTGCCCTCGGCCGAAGTGCGCAAGTATGGGTCTGCTGGCTTGCCCGGATGGGTCATGCTCAACTTCATGCGCTCGCACCAGCTCTGGTTGCCCAGTTGGTAAGGTTCGCTGCTTCGATGGCTCGTGCGTCTCGGACTACAGTGTCTGCACGTCTAAGGACAATCTCGCTAACTCCTGCCCCAGCACTCATCCAATCCGTTGTGCTCATGGCTTATGCGTCGCGTCCGAGACGTCATGCCCTTCACTACCATCGGAGCAGATCTGCACTGACCCAGCCAAGCCTATCTTGTGCGCCGACGGTACCTGCCAAGCCAGTACTGAATTATGTCGGCTCATCCTCCCATGCTTGGGAAGCGACCAAGTACGATGCGATGATGGTACGTGTATGGATGCCGGCGTCGACCCCAATGTCTGCTCAATGCACAACAGCTGCCCACAAGAGACGCCAGTGCGATGCAAGCAGTCATTATTGCCCAGCATCCCCATTTTGGACGGCCTATGTGCTGCCTCGCTGGGTGAATGTTATTCTCCTAATGGATGCCCGATGGTCAACTTCCAACCTCAGATACGTTGCGCCAACGGACGCTGCGTACCTCGTGCCGAACTGTGTGATGTCGGACTCATTATGGGCAATGGTTGCCCTGCTGCAACGCCCTTCAAATGCTGGAACGGTGAGTGCGTTGCCGAAGTCACTGATTGCAAGTCGTTGTCAGGTTGTCCACCTGACCAGCCCCACCGTTGCCCTGATGGTTCTTGTACCGCGGATCCAGACTCATGTGGTGGTGACCCATCCAATGGAAGCAGCGGAGAGAACTGCCCAGTTGGAACGACCAGATGCGCTGATGGCAATTGTGCTACTGATCCTAAGGACTGCCTCACACTCATGGGCTGCCCAGTAGAGAAGCCCATACGATGTGTGGATGGAACTTGCAAGAAATACCCTGCGACTATCCTACGCGGCAGAGTCATAGCGTCGGCGAGCCCAGCTCTCCTGGATGAAATTCGCTCAAACATGTGCAGTCCGGTTAAGGCTTGCCCTTCGTCTGCTGAAGTTCTATGCCAGGACGGATCATGCGCAGCAAGTGCTTCGGACTGTCCTGCCGCACCATATCCATGCATGACCGAAGACAAGCCTATCCTCTGCCGTGATGGAAAGACGTGCGTAGCGGAAGGTTCCGAAGGTACATGCCCAGACATGACCCAATGCCCACCGTCTGCTCCTGTTCTTTGCCCTAACGGTGCGTGCTTGCGTTCTCTGGAAGCATGTTCGAAGGATACGGATTCCCAAGCAACTCAGCTTACTGGTGGCTCGAACAAGCGGCAATGCTCTGCAGGAGAGATCACATGCTTTGATGGTAAATGTGCTGAGACGTTTGCTCAGTGCATGAACTGGTCTGAGCAGGTTATTCCCGATTGTACAACTCGCTGTGCAGATGGCACATGCTTGCCTTATGACTCAGCGGAGATGTGTCCATCTCTTCCTGCATGTCCTGCTGGATACTACCGTGATGGCGCCACAGGTGCATGTGTCATCACTCCACCTGCCTATGCGCCATGTCCTATGTTCGAAGAGCGATGCGGAGATGGCAAGTGCCGCCCGCTGGGTACTTGTCCGAGTTTCAACGGTTGCCCGCCTCTCCCTGGCCTGTCGTATCAGTGCCCGAACCGAGAGTGTGCGGCTGATGCAGCCTCGTGTGCCGCTGCGGCCAGTCGCGATCCGAAGGCCTGGGCAATTCGACGGCTGCAAGACCACGCCGAACGACAACGCGTTATTGAGGAGATGAACGCCGCGGCCGGCCCATATGTAGTGGAGCGGAAGATCGAGTCCCCACATAAGGCAGTGCCGCTCGCAACCATTGATGCATGGCTCAAGTCGCTATCAGCGATGCCAACGTTTGTTCACCTCGCTACAAATGCCAAGAAGGCCGCTGGTGAATTGCGTCGCCATGTTGAGCAAGTCGATTTGAACCGAGCCAAGCTTGGAGCACTTGAACTCCCCGGTTCGAGCGCTAGCCTTACGGCATCACCAATGAGCCCCTGTACATCCGGATGCTACTCCATGTATGAAGCCAATACGACAAGCTTCGTGTATGATCACACCAAGTATCCTTATCAAGAGCAGCTGATTGCACCCGCCGTCACCGAGATGAAGGTACGGGTCTTCTCAGGTCTGGATCATGATCCAAGCAAGGATATTGCGTTTTACTTTGAGCCTGCGGCATCGAGTGTGTATTTCAATGCAACGAATCTTGTCCACGCCTCCCGTGTCAATGGAGATGAAGGTTACCCCCAAACTCTGACCGCAGCACAGTCCATTCTCTCACCAGTATTCAAGTGCCATGCAGGCGCCGGCATTGTCCAGCCGTTCTCGCAGCCGATATATGTGCAAAGTAACATTGACCTGCACACTGTGTCCAGCCATGATGACGTTTGCCTTGCTCGCTTGCGACGCTTCCCAAGTTTGGGATATGATGTCTGGGAGTGTGTCTACACGATCGCTCAGCGCACAAGCGGCAATATGGCCTACAAGGTCAAGGCAGACCCAACCGTGCAGCCATCTCTAGTATCATCGTCAATCCGCACCTGCAAAGACCCTGATATCGATGATGACGCTGTGTATGCTTTCATTCTCGCACCGTTGCCAGCAAAGCAGATGTACGCGCGTAACTCGATGACATGGGTCCGTCGTAACATCGTCTACATCATGCTTGGTTGCACGGGTGCACTCTTCTTGATTTGCGCAATCTTCTATGGCCTGTCACGCCTTGCGCGCTACAGAAAGAAAATTGAGAAAGTTGATGCCGAGATCAAGAAGATGGAAGATGCAGTTGCTGATCTTGAGATGTTCGGAACTTCGTCGCTCCTCACCGATGAATCTGTAAGATTAACTTCCAATCCACTCGCCACGCCAGTTCAAGATCTGGCAAAGAGATACAGCCCAGATGAGCTCAAAGCGAAAGAAGAGCGCTATCTTGCCGAGAAAGCAGCAAGTGCTGAGAGGCAGCAAGTAATTGGACAACTTAATACGTCGATCGCTGAGTACATGGACAAGTTCCGCGAGTTACAGGCTGAGGAGGAGAGACTTGCGCGTGCGACCGGACTGGGCGGCCAAGGTACTGCGGCTGCGCCTAAGTTCGTGACAAGTCCCGTCCCGACACAGCCCCAAGGTCCTGTCCAAGCCACTGCACCCTTAGTCCGTAGCGACACTACGCGTGGTAGCACGCTGATGCAGCCGACTCCACCAAGCAAGCCTCGTGGTACGGTACTGCCAGCTGCCACGGTGCCTACGCCAGCGCCACCACCGGCTAGGTCCTCGACAATGGGTACAGCTTCGGCGCCGGCTCCAGCCACGGCTCCAGCCCCAGTACCTCCTCCGGGTCGAGCTCCAGTCCCAGCTCCGATATCAACTAGCATCGCCTCTCCCGAACCTGCTCCACCTCAGCAACTCCCTGGGACTCCCACTTCGACAACAGTGGGATCTGTGTCTGCAACCCCAGGTCGTCGACCTTCCGTCTCAGCACTGCCACTTGGTAAAAAGCCAAGCAAACGCAATAACATCTAAGCCTAACTGCATTAAGTGACTCCGGTCGATAGGCGACTACAGTATGGTCTGACCTAGACTATGGAATGTCACTTTTTTTTACGTTCCCTGACTGTTTGTATCTATTTCCCTAGAGCTCCTTCCTTTACCAGCCCAATGCTCTCACTATACAAGTCAACTCTCCCATCACATTTCAGCCAAACGTTCTCACCATCTCACAGTACATGGTCTTCGAAAAGTGACATTCCTCTGCTAGTGCTGCCACTGAGATATCGTCATGGAACTTATAACTTAACTTTTCTAATGGCAGTATGTATGGACTCCTAATGATTACCGTAGTCTTCACCATGGGTCCCTCAGCTTACTTCATTAGAACCAACACCTAGAGTTATCTTGATGTATTAGTTCGTGCTTTGGAGCAGAAAATGCACATTGATCACACATAATAAATGCCTCCATTGTTACACATACGCGTATCAGCCATAGCCTCGTGATACTCAGGCGAGCTCCTTGTGATGTCGCGTGATGCTTGATTCTATCCACTGGCTTTCGGTCTTGATTTCAGGCAGTTTCATCGAAGATGTCTAAGTGCCGGAATAGTAAAATAGAGTGTATTTGGCAGCGTTCACACGAGTATAATGGATCCAATTAGTTTATCACACGACTCACAAGTCGATGCATATTTTTAATCCACGCGCATGCACTCTAGAACAGCTGCAAATGTCACACGGAAAGGCCACTTCGAACGAACCCGGCTGGGTTCGCTTTGTTACTGGTGGTTTGGGCTCGTGCACAGCCGAGGTGGCCACGCTCCCAATTGATACGGCTAAGGTATGTATATCACCCGCGTGTGCACCCGATCCGCGCCTGGTTTAGAGTTTCCTCGCCTGAATCCGATTTTCATTCCGTCAGCACTTGTTCCACTGCAGAGATATATCACGCGCCTCGGAGCTTAGCAGGGCGTGGCTGACGCAGCTCGTGAGTCAGTCCACGGTTTAGCGTTGCTGATGTCTTCTCACGCGTGTCCCTGCCGGCTTCTTACCACCACTCTACTCCACAATGCTTGCCACACCCATCTAACTCGAACTGCGATGATCCATCAACCCTGCTATTTCGCAACTGGACATGGGAACACGCGTCTAGGTTCGACTTCAATTGCAAGGCAACGCGAGCTCGGAGTACAAAGGCTTGTTCGACTGTATGTTCAAGGTTGCCCGAAATGAAGGTGTTGGGGCGCTCTACAATGGTCTGACCCCAGCCCTTCTGCGTCAGGCCTCCTACTCCTCCATTCGTATGGGTATCTATGAGCCCGTGCGAGATCTTATTGCAGGCAAGGACGTAAAGATCGAGGATATCCCATTCTGGAAGCGTGCCGCAGCTGGTGGAACCGCTGGTGCGATCGGTATCGCCATTGCCAACCCAACCGAACTGATCAAAGTTCGCATGCAGGCTGACCGAACTCGTACCCGCTACCCCAACGGTATCATCGACGCATTCCGCCAGACTGCACGACAGGAGGGCATTTTCGGCTTCTGGAAGGGTGTCAATCCAAACATGATCCGCGCTTACATCGTCAACGCCGCCGAGCTCGCAACTTACGATCAGGCCAAGACCTTGCTCGTTGCTAAGGCCAAGATGGATCCTGATTCCAAGGTGACACACCTGATTTCGTCCATTATGGCAGGCATCGTTGCAGCTTTCTTCAGCCAGCCCGTGGATTTGGTGAAGAATCGATACATGAGTCAGCCCGCAGGACCTGGCATTACTCCGAAGTATCGTGGTATGCTGGATTGCTTCATTAAGGTTGCAAAGACTGAAGGATTTACGAGTCTATATCGTGGTGTGGTTGCCAACGCCGCACGTCTGGGTAGTTGGTGTGTTGTTATGTTCATGTCGTATGAACAGTATCGTATCTTTGCTCGAAGATTATACACGAACCCAAGCGAGACAACTGCGCACAAGTAAGCGCAATGATAAAAGAAGTTTGTTTTCCTATAGCTCGCTCAACGGGTGTGTCGAAGCGAAGACCATCAACCAGAACTCCTAAGCAATCGACTTGTTCCATATATCAAGCAGAAGCAATGCCTTGCGCCTCAGCAGTAGTCCGCAATTAGCAACGCCAGGGTATGGCTTTATCTCCCAATTGCCCAGGGTTGTGATACCTCGGCTCAGCTGTACTTCTCTGCTTGCCTGCCCAGTGTACAGAGTCAAATAGCCCGACAGTACCAACTCTCCATTGACTCTTTGTGAGTCAAGCCCTGTGCTCTCTGCTTTCTTGGTACCGTTTTTCCAGTTATTTTATCGTTCCCCCGATTTCCCTGGCTTTCTTCCCCCGCGTATCTATCTGAAGCCGTTATTAACATAAGGATATACTCCAGGCAGTTCCACTTAGTCACTGCGAACCGGGGTTATGCCACTCGTTACGATTTGCGTACTTCTCCTACGACGATTTTCCAACCATACCCTTACATCGATACCTCCTCAGCTAACGATACTGCGAAGCCCCAAGCTCATAACTCATCTGGTCAAACATAGTAAAAGTAGTCCGTTGTTTCGTAAGAGGTCTGCGTGCCTGCCTAGTCAATAAATCGTCATCCTGGAGTGCTTGGAACTGGGGCTGCAGCGACGCTCTTATCATTTGTGGCTAACGACGAGTCTTCTCTCTCGTGGCCTTGTACACCTGCAGAGTGAGTTGGTGAGGTAGACCTCTGTCGATCAAACTCAGCTAGGGACTCTTTTTGCTGCTCTGGAACAGCGCTTATGTGTGCTTGCGAGCACCGCAATAGACTGCATGTTGGAGGCAGAACCAGAGGCAGTACCAAAGCAGAAATGCTTGTCCTACTCAATTTGGTGTTGTCTCTCGAGCCTTTCTGTCCGGATGTCTTGAGTGGAAGCATGAGTGCAGCATAGTCTTCGGCCAGATAGCCCTTAAGCAGCTCTTCGGCTCGTTGAGGGTCTAAGGATGCGTGTGTCTGAGGTTTCGAACTACCCTGTGGCTGGTGCGGATCTCTCGTATTGCTGGACTCAGCATTGACAGGTACTGTGACATCAGCTGTGGTGGCACCTAAGGTAGCTGCAGCAGTTGCTGCGGACGTTTCGACGAGTAACGAATTGACTTCAGCCTCAAGTTCCTGTTGGACGGCATGTGTCTCCTGCTTAACAAGTGCCTCGAAGGATGGGATGAACGAGATGTCATCATCAATGCCAGAGCCGGAGAGGGTAGTATCACGTCCTGCATCTTCTTTGCCCTCATGCCTGCTAATGCCTTTGCGTTTTGCCACGTCCTTCTCCTTGGTGGCGCGGTAGGCCTCGATGACCGTGTCGAAGTCCTGGTCTGGACACAATTGTTTGAGGTGGACCGCAGGTAGACAGAACATGGTGGTGGTATGCAGACCGATGGCTGTTCTGATATCACGCAATGGTTGCTGAGTTACGGCTCTGCAATCTATAAGTCCGTATCTTGGCTTGTTGTTCCAAAAACGAATATGCGAAAGAGTTGATGAGATTTGCAGAAACGGCTACCTGAATGCTGCTGGACCTCCAATCTCACGCCGGCGAATCACGACGACCGAAAATGAGGCATGAGTCCCACACACAGGCATGTGACAAACACATGCCAATGTCACATCATGTTATATACGCATGTATACCAGTGATTTATTATCATCACCATTGACCTGACTTCATACCGGAGTCGGCTTCGTAGGGACAAGATACATTTGACATCTGCATTCCATTTGCGTCCGTCGGATCGTCTCCTTATAACCAAAACTAGCTATCCGATTCGCCTCAATGGTGCGGTGCTCATCGGATCCCCACCTGAATCCAGTACTCTGCCTGATCGCAACTAACTTATGTGCTGCTGGTATATATAAGTTGTCTCTTAGATCGTGAGATCCTCGAGTTCAAGCTTCATAAATGCAGCGACGGCGTCCTCCTCAGCGTTGGGAGCGGAAGGAGCTGCCTTAGGCGGCTGCTGCTGGGCCTGTTCGTGCTGGGAAGCCTCTTCAAGAAGTGACTTCTTCTTGGCAGCCTTCTTCTTCGGCTTCTTGGCCTTCTTCTTCTTCTTTGTCGGGCCCTCAGCCTCCTTCTCAACCTTCTTGAGCTCCTCCTTGAGCTTCTCGATCTGCGACTCGGTCTTGTAGTACTTCTCGTCAAACTTCTTCTTCTGGATGTTGAAGGCCTTAAGCTTGTTCTTGATCATCTTAAGGTCACCCTCTGCATCCTGGAGACGAGCACGGAGCAACTCCTGGACCTTGGCGTTGCGGATCTGGCGCTTCTTGATGATGAGCTGCTGAATCTCCTTGCGGATCTTGCGCATGTTCTTCTTGACGTTCTTGACCTTCTTCTTGTACTCGGCAACGATTTTCTCAACCTCGCTGACCCACTTGGATTCGCGCTCAGCCTCACGGAGCTTTGCGCTGATGTCCTCCTTAACGGCGGTCATAGCGTCATCAAGCTTCTTCTTCTTGATGGGGTCAAACTTGGTCGTAGCTGCTGCTGAGGTTGTAGCGCCTGCCTCAGTCGAAGCTGCTGCAGCCGTGCTAGTTGCAGCGTTGGCAACAACCTCGAGAAGGGAGGGTGCCGCAGGTTGCATCAGCTCAGCGACCTCAGGTGCCGCAGATGCGTGGGCTGCGTGCTCGACACCCATCAGTACAGCCGCTGACACGGCAAGGGCCTGGAGGAGTAGAACAGCACACACGATTGCGCTCCACTTCATGGCTCTGTAGTTGGTTCGAGAGGAAGGGGGATGCGAGATTCGTAAGCATGATGTCGCAGGGAGGAGAGGAAATACGGAGTAATGCTAGATTCCGAAGGCCTTGCATGACGCCGAACCTTGGCAATGCTCAAACCCACCCAGGAAACACGCAAGGATTGTTGGAAGGCGATGGCCCTGAATGACTTTTCCCTTTCTGTTCTTTGCCCGAAGCGGTCTTCAGCGGACTCTAAGTGCTATGACCTCCTCCAATATAGTGCAGGCTACCTTGTCAAAGGGTCTTTTCCCACGTGGGACCAGGTGAAGCCGTGATTTGAAGCGGAAAAGTCCTCGTCAGTCAACCGATCTCACCTAAGTACCACTTCGTGCACGAAAATGGTACGTCCACGAAGGTGCAAGTGGAATGTCATGCGATTAAATAAATTGTCCACACTCCCTACTACACAAACATATCAAGCATATGCTCGTTGCACAAACCCAGTACGCGAAAATCGAGGCGAATCCCATGCTTGTTCGTTGAGCTTCTTGCCTCCACTTGCCGATTTTTGGGGAATTTCTCGGAATTTCCCGGATTTTTCGCCTATGATTTTCCCTGATTTTTTCCGATTTTCCAGATTTTTTTCGGGCCAGGACGGTTCGCCAAGGACCGCTTGGCAGGGCGCTGGAGGCGAGACATACGATGAGTCGCGATGCATGCTTCGAATGATCCTAAACCGCTTATCTAAACTCTCCAGTATGATATAACGCTGCTAGGCGCGCGGCACGACCAGGCTCTATTGAACCTTGCGGATCCCACAGCACATTCGTGTGTTTTCCAAAACGCCGAGCCGCTGTGAGAATGACAGTGTATGCGTGGGCCCCATTAATACCACTTGACCGTCGAAACACTGCACTGGATTCATTGCACGATGCTATGCATTATCACACCGCAGTGTGATTTGCCTCATTGTGGCTGCAATGACGAATCTACAGAATCCCGTCTCGATTTCGAATCCCGAGAGGTTCTGAGGGTGGCTGACGACTTTGTCAGAGTGTTATATTTGAGGTTCTCACTAAGACTGGTGTCCAATCTGACTTGGTCAACTCTAGGCTGGTATCATTTTTAATTGAATTAGTAGGTCTGTGTCCCATCCTACCTAATAGATCTCCCCACAATCCACAGTTGGATAATGTACCGTTTGGCCACTCGTGCACACTCGCTCGTCGGAGCGCTCTCAACCAGAGCAATCCCACTCTCAAGCAGTATACGTGCGTTTTCCAGTGCGGCCACGCCATCTGACGCTTCTGCTGCTTCCCAGACGAATGACAAGCCCGCGAACGGGGAAGACGACCAGAACTCCGTAGACCCAGACAAGCTCGAAGCCTACCTCAGGAGCAAGGCTGCATATCAAGCCCAACAAGGTAAGTCAATGTCGTGCTTTGATTTGTACCTATTGGCAATGTGTGCTAGTGATGAATATCCTGGAAGCATCTCTAATACGTTTGCGACCTCCGAACCTAACTTAAATCATTCAATTTTGTAGAGGAAAAGCTCAAATCGGTGTTCTCAAAACTCCGAAGCACCGCAGGGACCATGGCAGGTGCGAGCCAAATCGACCCGCTTTCAATTCCTGGACGACGCCCAGGTCAGAGTCTAGATGTAACGGACCGTGTTCGTCAGGCGATGGAGTACAAACGACGCAGAGAAAAAGAGGCAGAGAAGATGGCTCAATTAGAATCACAATTGGATGAATTGAAAGAGCTTGAGGAGAAGACGAGCTCAACAAAGAAGTGGTTTTCCAAGTGGTTCTAACACGTCAAACTGCACACATGCTAGCGCCTTGCGAGATGTATATATATAACCGACGAAATAAAGCTCTTAGGACAGATTCTATGTACATGGAAGAGTGTGATAACGCATATGCCGTTACAGGCTGCCTTTTTCTTTCAGCGCCTGTGCAACGAGACCTGTTGCAATGTGCCTGTGATCCGAGGCGAGTTCGGAGGGTGGATCTCGCTCAAGACGATTGTCAAATTGGCGTTCTGCGGCCTTGTTTGACAGAGTTGTATCGAGTTCAGCCCCAACGCTTTCGGACGCATTATATACTTGTAGCTCATGAAGCGACTCAACAGTGTTCGGCGCATCTAGCGAAGAACTCACGATCGAGCTAGCAACAGTTCCCAGCAGAGAGGCCATGCGTCGAACGAACGACTGGTTTTCGGATGTGCCACCGTAGGTTGACGAGCAGCATGCTGATGAGCAGCATGGTTGGCATGAACTGAACAGCTTCGAGCACATCAGACGGCATAAGTTGCCGCAAGACCTAGAAGATGTGCAAAGATAGAAGAGATGGCACTCGATGAGCTGGGAATTCTTGTCTGTTGTACAATAGGCAGATGGCATAGAAAGACTCGGTATGCACTGGAAATAACGTACAGTATGCTGTCAATTGCGACTTGATAGATTTCTTCCCTCGCAGACTGCAAATCCGTAAGCGCGGCGGCATCTTCCACAACTCCCGTTTGCCGCAGGTGGCGAACTGCTGCTGCTAGATATAGCTGAAGACGTCGGCGATGACCGCGCCATCGCAGTACGAATTGACGTGCCTCATCAGATGCGTAAATAGCTATTGCTAAATGGACTTTCATGCGACCAAATACCTTCTCCAGCAGGTCATTAGCTGCGGAACTGCCAAAACTAATTTGCTTCTTTGAAATCTGCTCCATGATACACCTTTCAAACCATACCATGAGATGCTCTAGTTTGGAGAGGCGGGACTGGGACAGAGCAAGATGATAGGCGACTGCGGCTTCAAGCGTGATGGGACGTCTTGCTCTCATCTCAACATGGTTCGGTAAGGAAGGAGAGGGCTGTGTCGTAGAGCTCTCTTGCTGAAGCCCCTCTAGTTTCTTGACCGCGCGATCGAGTGCAGTTGTGGATAGGGCGGTTTGCTTGAGCTCTCGCCTAAAAGAAGTTACAGAGTCCATTGTCATGCTCTCTACCGGCGAAAGCGAACCAACTCCAGTCAGTTGGTCCCCCTCCACTGCATCGAGCGGGATGATTGGGACCAACTCAAGCAAGTCGTCCAGATCCGCGTTCACCTCGCTTGCGCCGGTAGGGTCCAGACCCAAACGATCTATAGCAGCCAGCTGCTCGAAGGTAAATCCAAAGTCTCGATACAGTGGATTTCCAGGCAATTTTTGGGATTTCTGCTCAATGGAGAGCAGAGGAGACGGTGGGCATGCTTGAACAAACCCTGTGGAATGCATTCGTGCATCGGTCTTCGCAGCAAGCCCCATAGAAAGGGTAAGCGCTTGAGATGGATACAATGTGGCATTCTTCTGTCGCGACAACTTCGGCCTCTGCGCTGGGCCGGACCGCAGTGCTACAGGGTGTCCTAGTTCGAAGTCACCGTCCATGGCATCGAAGCTAACTTCGTTGATTACAACGGCCTGACGCGTAGCGATTTCTTGCATGTCTTGTGCGGAGAATGGTGGTGACATAGATGTGAAGTCTGATGGTGATGTAGGTGAGGTTTGCTGGTGGCTGACTGCGGTGTTGGAACTGGGAACACCGCTTATTGTAGACGAACTGCTGGAACTCTCCAGCCCAAGCATCTCTTCGAGACATCTGAGTCTCTCATTCGTTAGCGTCGCTTCTAGTCTCAAGGCGAGTTCAGCGGCGAGCCATTGTCGTCGTTCGCGTTCTAAGCGCGCCGAAAGTTGGAGTACTTCAGCTTTTGCCATGCTTCTGCGTTGTTCACATTCAGCCAGGCCTTGAGACAACTTCAGATTTGTTTGCTCCAATTCTCGGATGCGGGAATCGAAAGCAAGATGCATTGCAACAGGAGCCGATGGATCAGTCGTCGTACTTCTGACACTGAGTACAGCCTGCTGCTGTAGTTGCTCAAGCTCACGTCGTAGCTGCTGAATTGTACTCTCTAACTCAGCCTCGCGAACAGCGAACCGTGTGCGCTCGGCGTCCAAACGGTCCTGAGCCTGCTTCAAGTGTTGCTGAAGCGTTTCATTCTCATCTTTAAAGCGGCTCATACGCGCCAAGAACTGCGCGTTTGTGGCTAGATTCTCTCGCTGCTGCTGCATCTCTTCGAGCAGCATTCGCTGCCTTGCAACCTCGTTCGTCAGCTGTTGCTTCTAGATGAATGAGATAGGAGAAGTCTGCGGGGTTAGGCTGCTGCCAAGCAGTCCGGCATGCATGGAGGTAGTCATCAAGGAGCTAAGCAAACTTTCCGGCAAAGGGGTGCTCTGTTCAGGTGCGAGTGTTATTCAACACCCTCTCACTAACTAAGGTGAGGAACTTACCTCTTGGGTCAGGTTTTCCACAAGCTCAAGGGCATTTTGCTTCTCACGCAGTAGAACAACGCAGGACTTCTTCACCAAACTGGTCTCGGCCTGGGATCGCAAGAGCGCCTCCTGCAGGTTCGCAACCTTAGCGCGAAGGCTTTCCAATTCGTCATCCTGCTCGAGAGTGAGATCTGAATCGGGGGCGTTTTCACGCTCGGGTTCGGAGGTAGCCATGGGCAACCCAAACGGCTGATATCAAATGGGTATTTGGAATCTCCCAAGCGGGTTGTTTCGTCGTGTGCGCAACTCACTGCCCCGCGACAACAGTCTTGGAAAAGAGGTAACCGAAATGAAAATCGGGTGTATATCCCGCATGAAGTACCCGAGTTTGGTGTGCAAACCGGGGTTTATAGGCGAGACATACCCCAGAGCGTGCAATGTGGACCGCCTGGACGTGGTGACCCTCTCCGACCCACGGCACGGGTTGCGCTATCTCGGAAATTGTCTATCGAAAACAGGTCTTTATTTATGGAAAAAGGGGTATGTGCGGGACCATTCTGCGTGGATGACGAGTGCTAATGATGGGCAAGATGTGTAGAGACCCCTTTGTCTAGCTCTATTTCCCATATACCCGGCGCGACATGTGAAAAACACATCTTTTTGCCTTGCTTTCAACGGCGATCTCAACGTCTTTTTTGATTATCGCGCGAAATGACGAGATCCGCGATTTCTTCTACGTTTTGCCATGCACTCATGAACACATACCACTATCATCTGCCGATCTACTCTAGAGGGATACGCATGTCGAGCGAAGAGAATCCCCAAACCGCTGAAACTCAGCAGACAAGCCTTGTATCACAGAGCGGTGCCGAGACGGCTAATGAGGTGCCAGCCACTGCTTCTCCTACCTCTGGTGCACCAGAAGGTCGCCGCCACCGTTCCCACTCCAGATCTAGATCTAGATCCCGATCTCGATCTCGATCCCGATCAGGGTCTCGATCTCGTTCTCCGAACCGAGTTGATGACCGCCCCATTGACTCTGACGCGGACGACGACGATGAGGAGAAGGATCGACAGGAGGTTGAGGGTGGTGGTGACAAGAAGGAGGCTCAGGGGGCCGCCCCCATTGCACGCAAGGAGGTTTGGGCTTGTCAGAAGTGTGGCAGTGTCGAAAACACACCCGAGTCACAAGAATGCTCCAAGTGCAAGGCACCACGCAATGGAGCAGAGACCTTCATGCTGAACATCTTCGCCCCTCGCGCCAAGGCCGTGCGCATGAATCGACGCTGCACAGCTTGCAACAACATCAACCCACCCAAGTACACATATTGCTTCGGTTGCCGTGCGCAACTCCCTCCACCCGAACCTGAAACCGAGGAAGAACGCAGGGCACGCGAAGTCGAGGATCCCAACATCCGATACCCTGTCGATCCTAAGGGTATCCTTACGGGACCCGCACTGGTGGGAATGATTACCCACGGCCGAGTTGGTGACTGGGTGTGCGACCGATGCAACAACCATAACTACGGTGTCCGTGACAAGTGCAAGGCATGTGAGTACCCTCGAACTGAGGAATCACTCAGACGATACGCTGAGATCCTCAAGTCTGCACCTCCACGAAAGTTGTCTTACAAGAGTGGCTCCGGGCGTGATCGAGAACGTGGTCGGGGAGATCGAGGTGGCTTCGATCGAGGTGGCTATGATCGAGACCGCCGCAACCGCCGTGATGATCGATATGGTGGTGACCGCAGAGATGACAGATATGGCGATCGATATGGTCCCTATGGTGGTGATCGATACGGTGATCGCTATGGACGTTCCGGTCCCTACGCTACCTCCGATCGCTATGGACCTCCAGACGGATATGACCGCAAATACGATCGATATGGACCCCCAATGGATGCACGTGGTGGATACCGACGTGAAGATGCTTATGGCCGCTACCCAGCTCGTGACTATGACCCCGTATCGGCCTACGGCGCCCCGGCTGGAAGCATGCCGCCGGCTGCCGCCGCGACACCTTATGACGCTCGTGCCCCCGCGCCAGCACCTGCACCTGCAGCCGCTGCTCCTGCGCCCTACGCCGGAGCCTATGGTGCAGGATATGGTGCTGCAGGCTACGGCCAGCGACCTGATGCCTATGCATCTCAACAGCCTCAGCAAGCCGCAGGTGGCTACTCTGCTTATAGAGGCTATGGAGGAACGGCTGCCCCACAATCTACGTCGTATGCACCTTACAATTATGGAGTCCCGGCTCAAGCCCCAGGTGCGGTGCCAAGTTATGACCCATCTGCCTATGCGGCATATGCCACTACCGGTGCGTACAGTTATGGTAGCTATGCTATGCCTCCTACAACCGGTAGCGCTTCCGGAAGTACGGGAACTTCGGGATGGAATTGCGCAGTGTGCCATGCACCCAACACCATGCACGCAACCATTTGCAACCAGTGTCAAACACCTCGACGATAAGCTGTCCTAGCATGTTATGTGTGAAGTTAGAGAGGACATCGAGCGTGTGGGTTCGTTGTTGGTCAACTCGAGACAGTATGAAGAGTCAGTTACTGAGAACTTAATGTGATGCCGAAGCGATGCGTGTATTAGTAGCTAGAAAAGCCGTGACCAATGCACCCAAGGCGACACCTGGTACAATTTATGGAGCTCTAGGACCAAACGTTATCATCATGACAGCTAATGCGTAGTCAGCATGGATGTGTGCCTCTTAGTGGATCATTGAGAGCTTACTCTCTCTGGTGGCAAAGAACGTGGGGTCAGGCCGTTAAGCGACCCAAGACTTAGTTTAACGAAGTGTGTTGGTTCGTGTGAACCATATGCAATCACTCGAAGTGGATGAGTCGGATACGACAGGTGAAGACAAATGTTTGAATTGCATCGAATGTGTGCGGCACGGAAATGAGCAGATCACACCCAACTTGCCGCCCAAGTCTTGATACCTCATGTGATGGCTGGAGTGACCTTCACTGTCATTTCCTGGCATTCGAGTTGAAACCTTCTGGTGTTTTGGATTCCAAGGAATTCTGGGATTGATCCCAGTAGGATTGAGTGGCGAGCCAAGCTCCAGCAGTGTACCCATCTTTGTAGTACCGACTTTGACAACAACTGGCGAATCACTCCGTGATTTGTGGCAAGAACGTAAGGCATGCGGCACTCAGACTACCAGACAGAAGACCCTCAAGGTCTAGAGTGAGTATCGATGCATACCTTGAGGGAACATGTGACGACGTGTGTCGTGGCCTTGATAACGGGCTCACACATGCCAATTCTGTGTAATTACAATGAGCTGCATCTTCTGGTGACACAGACTAAGCAACAATCCTGAAAACTCCATGTTGCCACATCATCGTCGGCAGCGATCCATTTACAAACTTGACGATCATCCGTGTGAGGGTGTTGATCAATCTTGTCAAGTTTCCCCCTTGAACCACGACAGACTCGGCTCAACCCACCCTTGTTACCCTGTTTAGCGATACAATATGTCAGGCACGAGCCGCTTGCTTAAGTTTGTGCCTAATGTGTGGTATAAAGTCATCCTCCAAACCTTCGGCTTCAGTCTCAGCCTCGGAGGTGACATAATCAACTGTAATAAACAACAATACCCCCCGATTTGTGCAAAGTAGAAAGCCTTGAAATCTGGAAATTTGACTCTAGTTATCTGATTCGATCGTCACTTGGTGGGGTGAGCTTCAGTTCAAATGGTAAATACGTTGCTTCACGATCTCTTGATGGAATAAGCCGTATCTGGGACGTAGAATCACAAAGTTGCACTGCTGTTCTCAATGGGCACACCTGTGAAGTACACACACGTTCATTTCAGTCCAGCTGGCAGGTTCCTCGCATCCGGGTCCGCTGATGTCACGATCCGTGTATGGGACGCTACTGATTTGTCTGCACCTGCGACGTCGACAGCCATAGACGATGCGCCTGCGCAGCACCACTACTCTGTCACACGAGAAACTATCCTGAGTTGGCAATGTCACTCCTCGGGCTTACTTTCAATACCGAATTCTCGGATACTCAACGATACAAACAAACAATCATCAGTAATAAATTGCTGTGCGCGTCACATACAAAATTTATTGAGACTCTTAGGCCGGCATTTACTCCCTTTCTAAGTTCTGGATATCATCCATCTCGAAACCACCTGACTTCAACACTGGATTCCTACCTAGTACACCGCGACCGGAGCCAATGGGCTTCCGCGGCGGAGGTGCGGCATGAATACTTGAAGGTGGTCTGGCACTGGGTCCGAACTCCGCATCGTCCTCATCTGCCTCCTCATCAACAAACGCCCCGTCCTTAGCTTCGTCAAAGTCCTCAGGAGCATCCTCGTCGAGGTTGATGCGTGCAATATCGGCAACGAGCTCGTCCATGTCAACTTCGGGATAGTCATCATCATCGTCGTCGTCATAGTCTTTAGTCTCCCGAGCTTCTGCAGCCTTTTGGTCTTCCTCAGTCTCATACTTGTGGTAAAGTGTCACGTGACGACGCAGCTCTGGATCTTCTTCCAATTCTTGCATGAACCGCTCGCGCTCCTCCTCCTCGCGCTCGAGCTCAGATTTCTTCAGAGGGCGGTCAGGACCCTCCTTGGGCAGCTCCTTAAGCTTCCACTTGCGTCGCTGCGATCTTTTCTTGTGCGGCCAGGTCTTGCGAACGAGAATAACATCAGGGAACTCGCGCTCACCCATGAGTGTAGCAACATCCTCTGTGATATTTGCTGTAGCAAGGAGGTAGCCGAGACAAGTATCGCCCGGCTTCAGGATGTTGCCGAGGTGAGTCATGCATGTATACGTCTTGTCTGCATCGTCTGAGTTCAGGGTAACAGTAACTTCGGCCGAAGCGAGCTTGGCGTTGTACTTGTTCTGTTTGTTGAATGCGGTCAATCCTCCGTGGCCTTGCGTGGACTTGGAACCTGCTGCCTTTGTGTTAGTTTCCCATGGTCGTTCACCTTGCAGCTCGATATCAAGTACGACGAACTCGACCAGATTGTCGCTGGTGAGGACTATTCGTGGTTGGTCGTTCCAGTACCGTTCAGCTGACAATTCTGTGGTCTTTAGTGAAATGGGATCGACAAGATTGACTGTGTTTGACACGCGGTAGCAAAGCATGAGTGGTGACACACCACCGATCGCATGCATCGTGCGTTTGGAGATTGCGATCAGATCTTCTCGCGCCGTTGGCACGATCTCAACCAGAGTGGAGTACTTGTACTTGCGCGTGTTGTTGTTGTCATCCTGTGAAACCAACTTCTTACCCATGTTCACTCTTACGGGAAGCGAAGAGCGCAAGAAGTCAATCAGGCGATTCGCACCTTGCTTTGTGAGCCAGTAAAAGTCAAGGCCATCCGCGACCTCCTTGATCTGGAGTACATTTTGGCATACCTTGTAGTGAAGCAGCATCTGCTCAAGCATGTACATGGTACGTTTGTGTCGACGATGTTGACGCACTTGAACCACTGCAGTCCATGTGTGTTCCGTGTAAGAACGCTGGCAGTCGGGGCACTGCATATTACCAACGATAAACTCGACCTGGAAAGTCTGCTGAAGGATCGTTGAGTTGACATCCTTCTGAACCGTAAGCTTGACCTTGAGACGACGGGAGTGAGGTTCTGTCCAGAGGAAGCCCGCATCAACGAGTTTCACATCTTTGTTCAAACCCTTGATCTTGCGCAAGCATAGCGCAAGCAACTCTCGACTCTCGGGCTTGGCCTCAATCCAGGGTGGATTTTGGTAGCGATCACAGCCACGGCACCAGAAGATGGTCACCTGCTTTGGGATTCCCGCTGTGATGTCCACCTGCGTGTGCAAACAGTTCGCGCACATGTTCGTAGGGTTTGCCTGAATTGGAGTGCTGCAGAGGCAGCACAGAATCGTCGCCGCCGTGTGGGTCACGGCGCTAGAAGGGGAGGTAAGCATTGGTTGAATTGGTTTGAATTAGCATCAGCAGTGGGTTTAGCGTTGCATCGGTCGAACCTGATACCGCTCTGATGTCCAAACGGCGTCCCGCAATGGAGCTCTTATGGGTCATCGTGTGGTCAGTCCGTAGAGAGGGATAAGAAGGTCTAAACACTACGGAGTTCCTGCGAGTATGATGCAATACAAGCCAGTCCAAACGATATCAGCAAGTCTCTAGTAATTACGTACATTGTTTCGCGACGCGTAGGATCGCTCTCAAACCCAGGATACATTGTTCGATATTCTGGTTTTTTCGCACAATTTCCTCTCCCAGGTCCTTTTCGCGGCCCCGCACAGACCACACCGCTGGCGCGCACCAGTAAAGTCAGCGCGCTTCGAGTTCTCTCAGCATGACATACTGTATTCAGTAATAGTGCCCCTATCCCATGTACCTCTCCAGCAGGACCAGCACCTGAACCCCTCTTTCACCTAGTCAGCTGCTCCTAAGGGAGGTTTTCAGGCTCCAGCGTATCATTGGTGAGGATTCCAGGCCGCACAAGGCGAGTCTGCTGCTATTTGGCTGCGAGCAATGCATACATGCTCCAAAACCTGACTGTACCCGCGGCTTCCAGGAGAACGCAGCCGAGGGAGCGAAAAACCGAGCTTCGTATTCGATTTGTATATTGATAATCTTCACATATACATGTTCAATACGTTAACGACTCTTGTGCGAAATAGTGCAGCCCGATCGGTACGTTGCGTTTAAATGGCTTTATTTTGCATGTCCCAGTGCTGATACCTTCATTTCTATCACAATCTTCGTCCACTGAGAGGTTTTTCACGGATGGACTCGCTTGCGCCTAATTAGTGGACAAAATGCGACTGCATGGTGTAAATAGTCGCCTCATATGACGTGCATTCCCGCGTTCCACCCCCTGTAGGCACTATTTTCCGCAGCAACTTCCGTGCGCGGTATCAAGACGGTGCAATATACCTACCTGCCGACCTTCAGAAAGCCGGATCGGGTGCCTTCTAAGGCGACTCTCGAGCGCCGCCTGCGCAAGTACGTACACCGATGCAGTGATTGGATGCCACGTGTTATGTCCTTTATCTGTACGTAGTATCAGTGGGCATGTCTTTTGCCAACCCAACCAGCCCACTCATTTGTTCCTTCTCCCTCCCACATTCTGTAGGTCCGAATCGAACTCTCTCACCAAGGAACAGTTCGCGCGAACCCGAAAGCCGTTCGATTTCCCCGTAAAGACGAAGCTTCCCATTGAAGAGCGCAAGCCTAGCCATGACGCCCTGATGCAGCAGATCCGCGCCGAGGAACGAGACAAGCTCGCCTTGCTGCCTCGACAAATCGAGGACTTTAAGGTTGGAGATAAGGTTGCCATCACCTCGCTTATCTCCCTTGGCAGTGATAAGCTGGAATTGGTCAAAGGCCTCGTCATTGCCAAGCGTCGAAAGAACCACCTCGATGCCAACTTCACGATCCGAAACGTGTGCATGGGAGTCGGTTATGAGCTTACTTTCCCTTTGTACAGTCCGTTCCTGCGCAGTGTACGAGTACTTGAACGTGGCCAGAACGTACGACGAGCCAAACTTTACTACCTCCGTGATATTCCTAAGGCAGACCGCCGCAACAAGCCGATCTAAAGAGTGTGTTCGCTCGGCGAGTGACGAATCATCAGAGACCATTCGTGGTACTCCGCTTGAAACAAAGAACGAGCAAACCCAGAAGAAGGTGTTCACGCTCATGTGGAAGCTATTGATTAGCTGGACCGTTATCAATCCGCAGTAATTTCAGCAATATCACTGTTCGCTGTAACATCGCCCATTAGTTTGATCCCACTGACTCATTCATCCTGATGGTCATGACGGGTGTGTTGGACCCGGAGCAATGCCAACCAACCACCACAACCCCCACATGCTATTTGCAAAGGTGCCGGAGGCCTTCCGTGGCATGAGTCATGAGAGCCCGAGGAGCCCCAGAGCGCGCTCATCCAAGATCAGAAGGAGGAAGAACGTATACTGACCCCAGTCTTCCTCCGTCACTACAGGATACATTATACATTAGGAATCTAGTTCGTCCATACAGACCACAACAATGACATTGCGACTGAGCTTTCTGCCGGACTCGGGACGAGGCTACCAACCGACAGTGGGGCTCGAACAAAAGAAATTTCATGTGTCACGCAACAATGGTGAGCAATTGAAATCTCGCCCTAGAGGCCGTTGCCAATGGAAGAAAAGCAGACAGAGTTCTCACCTGAGACGGACTTCATCTTGATTCGATGGTTCCGACCCAGTGACCAAGACGCAGTCACGGAACTCGTCGAAGCCGGGCTCAAGTCATACGGAGTTCGCAAATGGAACAACAAGGTCGGTGCACTTAAGACACCACTGGGATATACCACGAAGGAAGCATTGCGTGCCTGCTTTGATGCATATGTGGAGCATGTAAAGACCCAGGATTTGGGCTCGATCTCGGTACGTATTAGCTGCAAAATGCCTATCGGACTTGGATGCATGAGCGGTCAGGTCAGATTTGCACTCACAAACTGACGTAGAAGTCGCTGCCAGGATATTCTAGTGGCCATGTAATAAGTTACATATATAGTGGTGCCCTGATATTGTATGATTTACTCGCTGCATCCGTGTAGACCCACTACCACCGTGCCGAAAGGGCTGGACTGCTGGTTGCGGAACTGTTCATTTATGACCCCAGTCAAGGTTTTCCCTCGATCACGGACGAGCAACTTCAACAATGGGACGATAATGTAACTGCATTACCAGGATATCGATCCCAGATCGTTGGTAGCGTCGGATTCCAGCCTTGTCGAGTGGGTGACAAAGCATACTACAAAGCACTGATCGAGGCATATGTAGCATTCCTCGAGGATCAACATGTAAAGCGGATGCGAGAGCCTCTCAAATGCCCTCAGAATGAGCAAGGTGAAGATTGCTCGGCGCAGCTACAAGGTCTGCAGAGCACAAATGCAAACGTATCACCTAAAGTAGAGACGCAAATGCCTGAGAAGGAATGTGAAAATGATATCTCTGCAGAGGAGGAACTGCGAAAGCAGTTCACGGAGATTGCAGTACAGTGGGCTGAAAAGGAGTGTGAACTTAGGCGCATGTCTATCTCGAGCGCCTGCCGTGGCCTTGGAATTGGTCGTATGCTGGTTGCAGCACTAGTCCAATCCGCACGTCTAGATGGCTTCACTCGGCTTCACTTGACCACGGGCTCACGCATGCCCGCTGCCTACGAGTTCTATCATAGCCTTGGCTTTGTGGATATTGGGCATGTCTACTTCGGTTGCCATAATCCTAAGAATGTGCATTCTACGGAAGATGGACTCGGAGAAGAGCACTGGGATCAGCTGCTTGACACAAACTTCGAGGTCCCTCCTGAGGACGGGTACTCAAAGCATCCTGAAATGTTTTTTGACGAGTCTCACTATGCGGTCCGATTGCATCCATGGAGTGGAACCCCATTGAAGGTATTTCCGTCGGCCGCAGCCCTCAGAAAAGGCACGGGTGTTCCAGGACAGGTCTCCATCGGAGTTCCTTACCGTGCTCAGGAACTGCTTCGTGCTGTCAACAAGAAGCAGAATATGTCGGCTGACGCTTCCGACATTATGTCGCCTGTATCTCCGTTATCGCTAAGTTCGTCCATTAGCGAGATGCTGACCCTATCAGAGGCGAAGTCGTCTTCGTGTGATGAAGGCGGCCGAATTGATGACGCTGTCTCAACAATCGCCTCTCAAGTCTCCATTTCTCCCGCATCGAGTTCAGGGCATCCGGACTGCGGTTGTCTTCAGTCTTCCTCTCGACAGCAAGATTCAGTGCCCACCGATGAACCCCCGGAGCTGGTGTGCTATGACTTAGTGAAGTCTGAAATGTACCAGGCTGCAGTCGTGAAGACGAAACCCAAACCATATCGTGTTGCGAAGGAGACTATTTTGCGTTACCCCCGTGTAAATTTTCATCCTAATAGCCCCGTGTTGCGCATCCCGCACTCGGTCCCTGCACCTCCTCAGGTCTTCGGCACGCTGCGGCTGCATAAGAACGAGTATCAAGAGAAGTTTGAGTGGGAACCTTAAACGAGTGATGGTGGCGGCAGCATGGAAATAAAGTCAAGTCTGTGTTGTTATTGTGCATTCAGTGCTTTATTTTGTATGTTTCTATGAATCCTTCACTGGTGTGCGCAGTCCGTCGCGCAGCGAACTTCTCTGTCGGACACCAAACGAGACTAGGAATTCGGGCTCGAATGTCCATTTCCAGAATGGTCAATTGTCGCATTTCTGCGATGATCCTCGGGAGATAACCTGATGATGACATAGCCTAATACTGTTCACATTGCTTGATCTGACTTTATTGTGCGCCTTTATCACATTACCCTTTCTATTGTGTTAATTTCCAAACACCTAATGGCCCGAACAGTATTCTCCCCAACTCTGCACACTTGTGTGAGGCTCACTGCTTTAAATACGCGCCATATCGCTATAACCACTCATTGTAACCTATTGTGTCCCCATGTACCCCTATAGACCTCCGAGATTCCAGCGAAGAGAGGCACCACAACCCCTCTCGAAATATCTCGCTTAGTGCGATCGTCCTTGCAAGCGCGTTTGCAGGCGGATCCAGACCCACTGGCCGCAACTGGTTCAGCGTTGGACACGCATTACCGCTAAAGGTGCACGAGGCTTCCCTACGAGGCAACCTCGGCACACCTACCAATGCCCTTGGTCGTTTCTACGACAACCGGTGAACCCTCTGAGGATGGAGCAAGCGCAAATGCGTATACAACCTCGAGCGCCCGGGGCACAGCACCGGGTTCGCCAGCAGTGCAAGCGCGCATACTTGCTCCGGCAACAACTGTAGCCTCCCCGAATCGTGAATCAACGGAACCTGCCCAGGCATCGAATAACTCGACCTCCGTCTCAGATTCAGCCCAGGGAAAGCGTATTTTGGGGACTATATCTAGTGCTGTAAAATCTCTAGAGGCTGCTGGTCACTCATCGATCTCAATTGCTGAAATTATTGCTCAAATGCTGCCCGAAGTCGGTGAGCCAATAACCCAAAGCTTCTTAGACGAGCTCTTATCTCCGAGCGAGCTGGAAGTCCTTGTGGATGCGACACAGCGACTCCTCGTCCCATCCGATGCCTCAAAGGTTCTAAATACTGATATCCTAGACCCAAGGGTTGTCACCATGTTCAACGCTATTGTCACCTTGTATGCCCAGTTCGGTGATATTTCCTTCTTCCAAGATGAATTCACGACCGCATCTGAATCCGTGCTCGCTGGGATCGTTTTGAGATCCGCCGCAGGTCTAAAGTATCGACAAGGCACTGAGGCGAATAACCTCCGGGATGCAAGAACCTATTCTCGACATGGCGATGCCAAAATTGTCTACGAAGTCGGTGAACGGCTAGGATTATTTGCACCAACTTCTGAAGCGTCAGCTTTTGGTGTACCACCTCCTCCCCCAGCAAATGTAGCGCCTATCACGGCAAGCGAGCTGCTTAAAGGGACGGTCTCTGTTACAATCGCCCGAGGGTTGAACGCCAGCCAGCAAGGGGGGCTTATCTTCCAGCATGCGCCAAGCACCTCTGGTGCTCCTACTGCTGCAACCGCCACCGAATCTGCGTCGGCTCCTGCCAATCCATCTAGTGTGGCCGAGCAAAAGTCAACATCAGATTACTATTCGAATAATATGATAAGGCGCGATACCACAGGTATCACAGAAGTTGAACGCGCGCAGCACGAGGCGGGCAGTCACGAGGAGGATGATCTCGCAGCTAAATCTGACTACCGGCTGTTGTGCACATCCGCACCTCCCATCGTACTGCTCAACACTGAAGGTTGTTTGGTCCTTTACTTCCGCGAAGGACCCCCACCTAAGATTCTTCAGGCTGCATTCAACATAGCCGTAGCTTTCGCCCTTGCATTGCGAATGTACATTATAGATCGCGACTCGACTATTCGCCCTCTAGGTCTTCGTGCTTGCAGACATTTAACTGCCACTCCCGCTGCAGCTTCTTTATTTGTCGCTCTATCGATTGATATATTGGCTGCACGAGCATTGGAGAAGGAGCACAAGTTCTTGTGGGAGCGTATGCAAGCGATGCGCCTAATTCGTCAATTCTGGTCCACTGCACCTTTTGCTGTCACGCACGCGATTGGCCACGCAATTTTAGCTGTGGCAGAGACCACCAAAGATCCCTTTGTCCGTGCCGCAATGGAAGGGGCGCGTGAAATTTGCCGGTTGAACCCAGGTCTGGCTTCACGGGTTGGTATCATTGATTTCTTATTCCGCTCTGTTGTCCAGCATCCACCCAGTGAATTGGCGCCACAAAATTTGGCAATCATCCTGAAGTTGCTGGATGACCCAGTTGGACGGTCATTTGTTCGCGATGAACACATAATGCGCCTCTTTGCGGCTTTGACGACTCTTGGTGCACCCGTCTCCACGCCTGAGGCTGTTGCAACCAAGGCAATGCTACGCTATGCGCTTGTCACGGCGATGCGAACGGCCACTGGACTGATTGCCTTCGCGTCAAATCCATATGGTCTCCCTGCCCTGATTAAGATGTTATCATTGCCTCCGACAGTCCCTAATGCAAGCTGGTCGAGAGCTCTTGCGATCGACATTATACACGAACTCCTCGCGACTGTGTCCTCCCATGATCTAGCCATGGATATCGCACGCAGCCGGGGTGCCATCCCTGTAACCGCCTATTCCACTGCATCGATTATGCGGAGTCATGTACCAGGAGCAACTGCTGCCGCTGCATCTGCTACAGCCGCTGGAGCACATGCAGCAGGGGAAATTGTAAGGGCATCGGTAGCCGCGGCACAGGCGGCCGCCGCTGCCACAGAATGGCAGCTCAAAACGGGATCCACCAACGTTGCCCAGGCTCAAATGCAAGTTCTTCATGGACTTGCTATGTCAGGTAGCTCATCACACTCCTATCGCGCCGCGGAAGCGGCTGCAAACGCAGTGTATGCTGATGCTGCTTCTCGCATTAACCAACGAATTCGTCGGGAAATGGGTCTGGAGAACAAGGTTGGAACTTCTCATTCTGCACCGCACGATACCAACACTTCAGGGACAACAGCGAGTCATTTGGACGTAGCATTACCAGATTCTAGAGCCCTTCTCGATGTAGCGATTGCAGCCGCAGAGGCTGCAAGCTCAGCTGCAACCGATGCTGCCGCAGCAGCAGCCGTGGCGAGTGCTTCACTGTATCTGAAATCTCAAAGTAGTGGGAAGGCTGGGCGAACCGCTCATGAACGACCCGCTCATGTATCCAGCCAGCAAACCCTTGTCTCGTATGTTGATAGTATACCTGTTCAGAGGTCCATTGATCTTACGCACCAATATGCGGTTCTTCTGATCGCAGTTCTGATTAAATGCGGGCTTGTTGAGGAACTAGCTGCGCTTGCTCTACTTCCTGATGGCCATCGAGAAGCGCATCTTCTGCTGGAACTCCTGCGGCTGGCCTCTTGTTTACTGCCCCCTTCGGTCTACGAAGATTTAATTGCGCTGACTGATATTTTTAGAGATGCAGCGGTATCATTGACTGCTGCTGGTCTTGCCGGCTCTCCCGCGCTTCCAGGGCGCGTTGCTGCTACAAGTGCCTTCTGGCAAGAAGACGTACCCACAACACCGCAAAATCAATGGACCTATGCGCCTCGTCAGCCCTCTCTTGGAAGGACTTCCCCAGATCGCAAAGTAAGTAAACCATTGCTAGAATCAGAAGTCCGACAGCCCACATCCGTGACATCAAGTGATGCTGCCTCGTTAAATCCCGAGGAGGAGCGAAAACGAAATGTGGCAAAGACTGCAAATAAGCATTTAGCCCGAGGGTTTGCCAAAGACCAGCTTCGAGCAAAGTTGCGCCGAGGGGCTCGCGGTGAGCACCACCTTTTACAAAGCCTAGTTGCGACACTTCGTGATTCTAGTCACTCGCGACGCAACTCCACATCTCCAGAGGATGCATCCGTTGGTGAGAGACCCCAAACAGTAGCGGAAGGCGAGTCTCGATCAAGCCATGTCCTCGCATATTTGAGGGCAAAAAATATGGGACTGGCTAGTGCTGATTCTGCCATATCGTCATCGCTTTCGTCGAGTGTGACGTACTTGTTGAAGCCGAAAATTCCTACGCCTCTTGTGTCTGCTGAGGACCTGCAGGCCCATCAGATCCTGTACTTCGCGCGGCAATTAGCAGAGCGTCTGCAACATGTGACGGCAAAATTGAAGGGTATGCCGACTGCAGGCCTAGAACTACTGTCACCAGCATTAGATACGTCGAGGCTCAACGCAAAAACCGTAAAGAACGAGGCCGAGAAGAACAACCCGAAGCCTGAGGGGCCAGGGCAGCAGCCAGGCGCGCAGCAGCTCCCTACTAATGCCGACGAAAAGGATCATGTCGCGAATGTCTACGCCTTTGCCACTGGAGCTGATGGTGCCGGTGTTGGTGATGCTGCGCGGCGATATGTCAGCAACGTTGCTTTAGCGGGTGGTGGTTCAGGAACAAATCCTAGTGTGGGCTCAAGCGGAGGAAGTACTGGCGGAGCGAACAACACCGCGCTAGAATCTCTGCGCATGAGAATCGCTCTCGCACTCGCACGACGTGGATATAGCTGTCTAAACGCACTAGCCGCAATCTTTCAGAATGGATTGAAGTTCGCGCAGCTCATTGCCGCAGCTGGCTCTACCTCTGGACCTAATGCATCATTGGCGCAGTTGTCGACCTATGCCCTCCTTGCTCCTGGTGCTGAGGTGCCAACATCAGGTACTGTGCAGACTGGCACGGCTGCAGCTTGTGCTGCGGCCATGTCACCGATATCACTCCTCGCTCCGTCTTCATCGCTGTTGAGTGTGTGTGGCTCAGATCAAGAAGGAGAGGGTCGAAGCTCGTCAGCTCCAGGTGCCTTGGCAAGAGCGCTCGCGGGTGCACCCGCTGCAGCCCGCGCAACCTCAGTTGCTGCTTATTTATCGTATGAGCCGACTACTATTGCAAATTCTGTCGAAGCTACATCGAAACTAACGTTGATTCCGGCGCACTCTCAGTATGGTCCGTGGCCAAGCTTGCTTCTTCAAGGTGTGTCAACCACTGCAGTCTCTAACACACAGGGAACTAGTTCTCACAATGCTGCGCAGGGCTTAGACACTAAAAGCACGACAGTCTTGGATCCTGGCTTGAGAAACGCTGGGGTGGCAGCCACTGGCACAACCGCACCTCATTCCAGCGCGTCTCATGGGACATCGGCACTGCCGGCACCAGCAGGACCGGCGGCAACGGCTCCGCCACCCACCCCAACCCCACAAGGTGCAAACTCGGTGCCTATTTACCTCGTACACGGTATCAACTTGGGCTTATTACTCCAACTCACAGATGTTGATCGAACATCAAGGCAGTCGTTTGCACCCTGGATCACTCCATCAAGGCCTTTGCCCCGTCCACCTGCGCTCGTGACGCTCGCAAACGATATGTCGTTCGTCACCGAGGACGGTCTCATGGCCTTGATCCGTAAGACGGGAGTGCTGACATCCAAAGACCCTTCGCAATGGGACTTCGCATTGATTCTACGAATCCTCGAGACGGCTTACACGCCAACCCACCGATGTGCAGGATCTAATGCAGCCGGAGCCATTAGTACCAATGCATCCGGTAGTGGTACTGGAGGTCCGCAGGCAATCCAACCAGGCGGTGGGCCTAGTGGCGTAACCGGTGCATTAACTGGCGGTGCGAGTTTGACAACTGGCAGTGTAACCTCAGCTACTTTCAACCAACTTGTTACCGTCGTTGATGCGGCCACAAATGAAGGCGCCACTAACGCAGCGTCAATCATAGGCGGGTATATCAAGAACTCTGCAGAGGTAGGACATCACAACGCTGGAGGTGCTAGCGTTGGACCTCAGACTCCTGCCAATACTGGTGTGAGCAGTACGAGCGATTTCACCGCTCCTGATAAGCCTAGCCTCAACTCACAGACATCAAATGCTGGATCATCTGGCTATATCGCCGGTGTACGAGGGGGTGCCTTTTCCGTCCAAGGAGCAGCCGCTTCTGCTGCAGCTAGCGCTGCCGTTAAAAGCTTGTATCGGCCGAACTCCGGTGCAGGACCTCTGCTGACTCCCGCCGCGGCGTTCGCGAACATCCAAGCAACGCTAAAGACAAAATTCTTCAAGCGCCTGCTTTCGTTCCTACGCCCTGATAAGCGTATGTTTTGTGACCTCGACTGGAACGTGAACCATATGCTTCATGCCAAGGTTGCTCATCAGCTCATTTCGGTATTACTTTCGTCCACAGAGGGGTTAGGATACGTGTTCCTCCATCAACTTGTCGACTTGATTCTTCAGCACTTGGTCGCTGAAACGCATCGGGCAGCGCTTTTTGTTCATGCCACGAGTGCAGCCGCTGCGGCCGCAACGACCGCTGCCACAGCAGCAACATCAACTGTAGTCCAAGCGGAGTTGCAGGCTGCATTGAAATCATCGCCTTCCGGTCCAAGCTCCACCTCTGCTACTTCCCTTGGAACTTCTTTTATCCAACGCCTACGTAGGCCCTCAACCACTGTACAAGAGCATGCAGGAGAAAGCTCCTCTCCGCCTGTCTGGTGGCCCTTTACACCAGCAGGAATGGCTGCATCAACTGGAACTTCGGCCAGTATCTCAGCATCTGGTCAGCCAAATTACTTGGCTGCCACAGCTGCTGCAGCTGCAGCTGCTGCAATCGCGGCCGGCGCATCAGTAGCCGTTCCTCAGGGTGCTTCCCTCGATACCCTAAGCATTTCGGACGCGCTAGCAACTTCGATCAATGCAGCAGCCGCTGCAGCGATGTCAGCAGGTTCAGGGAATGCAGCGTATGCTGCAGCTGCCGCGTCTGCCGCAGCAGCGGTTGCAGAAGCTGTGGCAGCGGGCTCATTAAAGCGATTTAGACCTTTCTCCAAGCATCACCAAACCACCAAGCTGGCAAGTGAGTATATCAATCTCATCTCATTGTTCGCGCGCTCTCCTGTTGGCTTGACCTGGCTCGAGAGGTATGGGGTGTTTGAAAGCATAGTGATTTTGGCTCAATCTCCAAGTCATGATTATTTGACTCGAGCCTTGATTCGTGCGTTCGACTACGTCGCTGTCCCAAGGGCTCGTTTGGTATTGGAAGCATGGGTGGCCTCCGGATCATCATCAGTCCGATTTGCTGCGATTCGTCAACTTCGAAGTATTCTTAAACGCTTGTCCAAAACTCGAGTCTCGCTACCAGTCACTCCAATCAAGACGATAGATCCTAGGCTGCCATCTGCATCAGAAGATGCAGAACAACCAAATTTAGACCCTGAACTACTGCCCGAAGCCGAAGCCTGGGCTTTGGATCTCCTTATTGCGTTATTGTTCTCTCCTGACTCGCAAGTTGCACTTAGTGCGCTAGCCACCCTAGAAACCTGCTGCTCAGGAGATGTGGCGCGTTTATTGCATCTGATCTATCGTGGCGTTGACTTCGAGCCATTTGGTGGGTTTGCTTTCAAACTCCGACTTAAACTTCTGTCGTTGCGTGAAGGCTTCCACTTCCTTCATGCAACATCTTATCCTTCTTCTGCAGCCTCAGCCGCTTTCCTCCAGGCAAAGCCAATCAACTCTCTTTCTACATCCACTCTCATGAGTCTCCGTAAGCGCCCTAATCAACGACTTGCAGAAGCTGCTAGGGTAGCACTGCAGGCTCAAGCCTCACCAAGGATTTATGAGCATAACGCAGCGACATCTGTCTACAACTCCATTATTCATCCAGGCAGTACCGTCATTCGCAGCCCGCTCGCTCACGCACTGCGCAGTGGTCCCAAGATTGTCTGTGTGCCCCGGCCACGCATGAGTTGGATTGAGCTGCTCTTGGCGCATTGGACTGGAGCAGGTGCTACTATACACGCACGTGCAGCTGACTCAATTGTCTCGAGCGCTGTCAGTGCTTTAGCCTCCCCATCGTCTACGTTGTCTCCTCTTGCTGCGCTTATGCGTCAGGTCCAGCTCTACCAGCAACAGCAACAGCAGCAGCCACCCGATAAGGCTGCTGGTGTGTTGGCCGCGCAAGGACGAGAGGCGGCTCATCAATCTGGGCAAGGAGTGCATCTGTCTGCCATCGGCGCCACCGGAACTACGGCAACGCCACATCTCGTTGCCACGGATAGCAAGGTTGTGGGTCCCGCGGCTGCCGCACTTGCGGGTATTCCACCAATGGCGGCCGTGCAGCAGCAGCAACAACAGATGCAGCAGCAGATGCAGCAGCAGCAGCAGCACGACAGCGCAAATGGCGCCGCACACCAAGTACCCACTGCCAGCTTCCCAGCATTGAATCGTGCCGGCCTGCCCTTACCAACGCTCAATGGGCCCCCGATCGCTGCCCTGACGCAGCCGCATATACCAGCTGCCTACAGCCTTGATCCACTTGAGCCGTCGCTTTGGGCTACCTCGCATCCTACAGAAACGACGCTAGATTCCTATCTATCATCGCGACTCGATCATCTGCCCTGGACAGTCGATGTTTCGGTTGAGCGAGCTGATCGAGGTGGTGCGATTGAGAGATTGATGACAGATGCTAGTATCATTGAAGGCTATGGTGATGCAGGAGTACCATTGGAGTGCGTGCAGATTATGGCTAAATGTCAAGCAGCTCAGCAATCTCCAGCTGCATACATCCCAACTTCAGGTGGTCAAGGATCACTTCCTCTGCAGCGATTAGCGGTCCAAGCTTTCTTGCCAAGCTTGGCTCTTCCTGAGCCTGTGTGGGGTTGCGAAACACCTGGGGCTGGGGCAGTATATGTTGCCGCTAGGATTTTGGGACCTTCAGGGCTCCCAGAACCGTACTTGGTTAGCCCTGACAGTGTTCTCTATGCACGCTTGGGAGTTGGAGCCCCTCCGCTTCCATCAATGAAAGCAGCAGCATGGGCTGCCGGTGCTACTAATGCATGGGCTGCCCCTGCAAAGTATGAAGGCACAGAACAAGCCTCATCACCAAAAGCTTCTACTTCAGGCAAAACAGTTATCAACACATCCTCGACAACTTCTGATGCCTCGTCGAACCTCGCGCTGGCTTCGATGTCAACCTCGCTTCAAAGCGCTTGGACGTATGCCCAGAACATGGCTGCTGCTCTCGCCAATGGTATGCCATGCGCAACACCATTCGGTGTCTCGATCCTAGGTGTGTTTGTCGCTTTAGGAATGGCATCTGGAGCCTTCTCGCCCACTGGATCTGCTTATGCGGGCTCGAGCGGCGTTGGTGGAGCAGGTACTGGAGCGACAGCAGGACCTGGCTCTCCACAGGCGAACAGCGCCGTCAACACCTTAATTAATTGGCTGAACAGCGGAACCCCACTCGACGCCCGTAAGTCGACCGCTCACATCTTAACCCGAATTGCAGGTGCTGCTGCCAATGCCGTTGCTGCATCGGGGCTAACATCAAACTTTGGAGTTACTCAAGGTACTACAATGACGTCCTCCCAGACTCCTCCATATCTCGCAGCCTCTCTTTCGCAGAGCGGTGCTGGTAGTGCTTCAGTCGCCACTCAATCATTATCTCATCTTCTCGGTCTGACTCCAGGTTTCGGCCATGCAGCAGAGCAATCTATCGCTCCGGTTTCAAAATCGCTTCTTGCGGCTGCTATGAATTCCGCTCCGTCACTTTTTGTGGGGGCCATGCAGCACATTGCGACTATGTTCCCCGTCACGAAGTATCCCATTAGTATTGAGAGCTCTCCATATCAAATGCCGCCATTCCTTGGTTCGAACGCTGATTCTGCAGTGGTATCGGAGCCTGCGACTTTCAGCTCAACAACCTCTATGATGGACTTCCTGGCGCAACAGCAAGCTCTATTCCAGCAACAGCAGCAGATTCTGTTCCAGATGCAGCAGCAACAGCAGCAGCAACAGCAAGGTGGGTCTTCCCAACAAGCAGCACATTCAAAGCCCCAGTCAAACCCAACCCCAGTTGTTTGGGGCGGCGGCGTCGCTTCACATGCGTTTGAATCAGCCGCTTTCGGAAGTCTCTTATCAGCGACTGGACCTCAATCCCCTCATGGGCCGCTGCTAGTGCCACTTGAACAGCTAGCCTTAACCCAAAATGCGATCTTTGGATCGTACTTACGCGCGGTATCGGTATGCACTCCTCGTGAACGTGAGGCGCATGTCGTAAGAAAGCATCTCCATCAATCACAAATTCAGCAGCAGCAATCGCAGGTCCAGGGTAGGGTAATTGGACAAGGGACTCCGTCACAAAACCCACTAACAAACGCCATATCGCAATTAATCGGACATAGCTCCGGCTTGCGTCACACAACCCATGTGAATGAAGGGCTGCCTCAGTTAGGCATGGATGTTCGTTTGACCGATATTACGCGTGCAGCCAGTGCGCTTTCACAGCTACATTTCCAGCAGCAACTTCACAACATTCACACCTCACAGCAAGAGTGCGAAAAAGAACCGTTCAAGCACGCCTCGGCCGCGAATAATGTTAATGTCTTTGTGCACCCTCCACCGTCCCCACCTTCGCCAGAGGTTATCAACGCGGCTGTCACAGGTGCCACGGCGCTTCTGTCTCACACATACTATACAACTGTTGGGAACACGAGATGGAACTTCGTCCTTGATCCGAACGAACCTTGTTTCGCTAATGGCAAACCACGATTGTTCCTTACCTCCGTTTGGTTCCGAATTCCCTCCTCAGTCGAGAAAACTCCTTCGGCAAACTTGGTTGAGAATCCTATGGAAGCACTCTCCAAGACCCCTGAAGGTTGTGCTGCGCTAGTGGCGTCGGGCGCCTTGCATGCTGCGGAGGCGACATTGTTGACAAACGCCACCGAGCCCTTCGACGCGGAGGCGATGAACCAGGTAACTCAAGAAGTCGCTGAGCATAATCAGCAAGTTCTCGCCATGGTGAAGGAACGGCACAAATCAGTTGGAAACAAACTGACGACGTGGCCTATCTGGCAACCGCGAACCCCCCGGCACCCGCATCCACTCTCTGAGGCTGTCAAGGGCCAATTACTGCTCTTGGGTCACTTTGGTTCGTCGCCGTCTGGTTTTGCAACACTACTTCGCATTGTCCCACGCGCAGTGGCATTTGTTATCCGAGAAGCAGCCATGAGTTCCAATCTTAGCACTCGAGGTACGTGCTTGAATGTGCTAGCGCTCTGGTCGCTCTCTGAAACCGGCCGTTCCTTCCTAGCATCGCGAGGTATCCTGGCATCGCAGGTAGGCGCACCAGACGAGAGCGGTACCAATCATGGCTCGATTGGTGCGGTGTATCCAGTTGGTGAGGTGGCTGATAAGCTCTTAACGGCTCCACGTGTTCCATTCATGGGTTCTTGGGCGTTGTCCCCTCTAAACACGCTCAGTATCCGCAGCACTCCAATTGCTAGTGCAGATGCAGACACCGAGGCTCTCACGGCAGTTGGAGGTGATGGTGAAGCTCCGGCGATTGCGCTTGCTCGAGCCAAAGCGAAGCGCAATGAAGCCATTCTTGAGCAAGCTGAGGAAACCGGAGTCATCACGCGCGATGTTCTGGATATCATTCTGGGTCACATTAGCAATCTCTGCAACCCAGTGTCGATGCGTACTAGTCATCTAACTCTCAAGACTCTGCGAGACAAATACCGAAAGCTATTCTCGTCACCAGCTGTATTAGCAGAAACGCTGAAACTCCTCGCGAGTCATCGCCTGCGAGAGAATCACCGCCGCCATGTTCTCTTTGAACTCTTTATGCGCGTTCCTTTAGATGCCAAGACATTGGCTCACATCGACCAGTTAGGAATCTAACAGCATCCGTGTGTTCAAGTACGCTGGGCAACGTCTCAAGCCCAAGCTCAAGTTGCATAAACATTTGTACATCTATTTTATGTCACCCGGTACTGCCCCTGGGCCAAGTGGGCCAGGCCATCTGCATCTTACCCTGGGATCACATGAAGAGCGGGGCCAAATCCGAACCTTCGCACCGAAAATTAAAACCACTGCGTAGGGTGATCCGCGGCGCAATGTTCACTTCAAAGCCCACAGTTGCATCAGTGAAGCCAGGTGAGAAGCGATCAAAGCCTCTAAAAGTCAAGGAAATTGATTCCACGAAGCGTATTCGCAAAATTGTTGAAAAGCCCGCAGTCCCAGACATCGACGATGAAGATTTGCCAACTATTGGTGGTTTCTCCACTAAGAAATTGGGCCTGGTCGATGAAGATGAGGATCCAACACTCGATATTGAGGCTGCATTCACGAAAACCCAGCAGCAACGCCTCAATGACGATATTGCGAAGGCACTCACAAACCTGAAAACTGAGAAGGCGACGCGCAAGGCGGAGAGACAGAGTCAACGTGACAAAAGGCAGATGGAACAATCTGAACCCGGTGTTTTCTGGCGTGACGATCCATTTCGCGCGCCTATTATCATGCAGGCTAAGGATTTCTTTACTACCGAGTTAACCCCCAGTGCATTCTCCGCGCAGGTCGCCATCACGCAGGACCAGGTCGTTTCAGTTTCGGCAGCCAAAATCCTGGCGGAGACCTCCAGTGACGTCGTTCCATCCTTTACGGTGTATGTCAATCGCGTTTCTCGCTGGCGTGTCCTTGCCAAACTTGCTGTACGATCCTACGGACTTGTAGAGGAGTACAAACGGATGCTTGCCGAGACTGGTTCCAAGCCAACGGTATCAAAGAGTGCAACCAACGAGGAAGAAAAGACGGCAGATAAGCCCCAGAAGAAAGATGAGGATGAAAATGACAGCTCAAGCAGCTCTAGCGACAGCACCGACTCGAGTGATAGCAGCGACTCAAGTGATAGCAGCGACTCGAGTGATAGTGAAGACGAGAAAACTGAGAAAAGCGCCGGAGACGCGAAAGCTTTCCTTGAGCAACTCAAATCAAAGAAGTCGACAGTACCGGGAACGCCTGCTTCCAACTCGATCGACCTCCGACGTATGATCGAAACTTGCTCCAAGGCCGAAAGGAGAATGCTGGCAGAAGGGTATGAGAAGCCACGTATTGGTATGTTTAAGTTGAACTCCCGTGAGATTGCACCTCTCATTCACACGTGTCCATCCCACGTCCCTGCCATCAACCACGCCATCTCTGTTGTGTCCAATGTCGTTACCAAACAGCGCATCACAGGCTACAACGACACTACTGGTGCAGGTGAGCTCCGCTATCTTGCAATCAATGCAATCGTGAACCCGCCTACGCCACCAAAGATTCACAAGCCTGCTAAGCAACAGCAAACTGGGGCAAAGGATGAGAAGTCGAAGTCTAAAGACGGACCCGAATCGAAACAGCCCTCAAAGCGAGACGATACAGCTGAGAAATTCGCCCAGCAATTCGCTGAGCGAAATGAGAAACTCCGTGAGTTCATGAACGAAAATGCCACAGGCAAGGTTGAGTTGACAATCGTGTGGAACTCGCTCGGTAAGTCCAATGCAGAGAAACCGCGAACTTTCGACACGCCCAAGATGAACAAACTCCCTGACGGTATTCCCGGTCTGGCCGCGATAATGAGGACGGACAAGCGTCTGGGTGAATTCCTGTTGGGTCTTCTTCGAGCCGGACTCAAATCAAAGGAGGCCAGTCAGGTCAGCGCGACCCAATTCCCCGATAGCCATCCTATCTGGCACTCAATTCATGTGAACTATCAGAATGCCTGGAGCCACACCAACGCCATCTTTGCATTTGATCCATCTTGCTGGCAGCGCATCTTTGGTCCACCGGCAATCGTGGAGATCCTCCCGCTTCGCAACGTTCGAGGACCTGCGGCATTGGAGAAGACGTACAAAGCCTCAGCGAGACTCGATGATGTTCGCCCAAGCATCACTGCCAAAAACAACCCCGAAGGGGGCAAGGGTAAGGCAAACAAGGAGAACAGAGAGTCAAAGGAGACCAAAGAAGATGTGGAGAAGCGACTTGCCGCCTGCGTGATCAAGCCTACCACTAAGCCAATAGTACCATTCCACTTGTATCCTCCCCAAGTCTTCAGGCAGTCAAACTTCGAAGGTTTCGCTAGAATCGTTGCACGAGTACGACCATATATTGCCGAGGGGTCTCGGTGTGTGGAACTGTATGGTGGTGTCGGAACCATCGGCTTAAACTTGCTGGATCGATTTTCAACGTATGTCTGCAGTGATGAGAACCCAACAAATAAGTGGTGCTTCGAGGAAACGCTCAAGCTCATGTTGCCCATGGATCGTCACGATCGCGCAGTGAAGTATATGCCTCTCAGTGCCACGGCCATGATAGAGGCTCATGCCTTGTCTGAGTCTATGCTCACCAAGGCGGACGTATACCGTGCTCCTGAAGCGTATTTGCCCAGAGAAAAGCATCAGGTAGAGGTAAAGGAGGAGAAGAGAGGCGATGATGCCAAGATCAGCGACGACCCACTTGCGCTTCTTAAGGCACTAAAGAGTAAGCCAGGAGCCTCCGCGCGCCTTCCTCCGCCAAATCTGTGCATTGTTGACCCTCCACGCAAGGGGTTAGATCCAGAAGTGTTGGATGCGCTCTGTGCTCCACAGTCACCCGACGAGGCTAAAAAGCGTGGTATGACTCCCCACAGTATCACCACACTTGTCTACATCAGCTGTGGCTTTGAGTCCTTCAAGAAAGACTGCCAACAGCTCATCAAGCCACAGAATGAAGGTGGAGGTGGATGGAAAATTGCGCATGCTGAGGGACATGCCTTGTTCCCTGGTGGAAACCATATTGAGACCATGGCTGTCTTCGTGCGTACTCCTAGCACTAAGTCGAAGTAATGCGCTAATTTGTACATTAGATGAACCCTTGTGCGGTCGTTTTATTCTCTATTGACAATACACGAGTTGTTAGCCCTGTTACCCCGTTACCACGTGTAGCGAAGGTCTGGGATTGACAAACGGACAGTAAAATCAGCGCTCGCGGTAGCGATTAAATCGAGGTCTGGATGCCAGCTAAGATCCGTGACAGGTCCAACATGACCCCAATTGCGGATCGCGAAGGCTTGACGAGACACCATGCCGTACAAATAAAAGGATATATCTTTCGCAGGTGATGCATCGTCAGGAATGATATCATCAGCGGCGAAGTCCGACTGCAAAACTGATTGGAAATCTCGCGGCGGTGCAGCTGCAATAAAGCGCAAATCCGAATCTGTAGTTACGTCACCGAACAACTGCCACGTCGCGAGAGCCGTCTCGACGCGACTGCGATGGGCATCAGAATCGAATCCAAAGTATGGGAGTGAGGCTGGTCGGTCGCCAAGTCCTCCTGCTGCGATATACGATAGTGCAGAAGCAACTCCTGAAGGATGCGAAGTGACCGTGGAGAAGGAGTGAAGCGCCACACCAGGACGATGGAGCGTGCGAACTTGGACGGTTCCATCGATACCTAGTGAGAGCACACTCATCTCGTCGGGGGAAAAAATTGCACGAGTGCATTGCGCCTGGTGTCCTTGCCAAGCTACAAGACTGCGCCCGCTACGCACATCACATAAACGGACGAACCCGTCTGCGCATGCTAAGAGAACCATATTCTCGTTCTGATTGACTTGGCACCAGTTGACTTGAGTCAGGGGCTGAGCATCGCAGAAGTTAACGTCTTTAATGCCCGTACCACCTACACCATGGTCGAACGCAGCTTGGAACATTGCAGCAATGGCGGATGCTTGTGAATCTCGAGTACGTGTCGGAGTTCTGGCTTCGACAGACATGTTAACCGATGGGGGCTTCGAAATAGCTCGACCTGGAGACCTTGCTCTTCGCGGCACATCTGAATCGCTATCCTCTGAGTCAGAAGAATCTGTTTCAGCCGACTCATTTTCATCATCGCTTTGGTGCGCTTGTGATTGAAGGTTGGCGATCTCGGCGTCGATTTGCTCTAGCTCTGTCAAAGCCTCCAATACGTCATTGGCATGTGTCGTGATTTCTGAGGACTTACGGAGCGCACTGACACCAATACTACCCGAATGGGCTGCTGCTGCCATGCTCATGGGGGGCAGAGCACCACGTCGCACGGCGATTGTGAGCTTAGTCCCCTTACTACTTTGCTTTGCGTTCACGATCTTCATTGTGTTGGGTTTTAAGGATTGTGTTATCTTTGGGGGTGTGATGGCTGCCGTCGTAACAGCGCGGGTGCTGCTCGCAATGCGCGAATAATGGCGTAGAATTTGCGCCTCCAAAAGGGGCCCGCAGTTCTCGCCCAGTGGAGCTATCTTCATTGGTGAAGACAGCGGGAGATTAAGGACCGTTGAACCGGTGTTGACGTCCACCATGACAACTGAGCCCATACCACCGAGGACGGTTTGTGCATGAAGCGGCGAAGCCGTTGCCGCGATGAATTTGGCACTGTGCGAGAACGGCGCAATAGACACAACTCTTGAGAGCTCCGGAGGTGTATCGAGAATAATGTCTTTAATGGCCCTGTTTCGCTCAACGCTAAAGACCCGAACAACGGCACCTGGCACCGCATTGGCAGTAACAGCAGATGCGGAATTCGTTGCTGTAGAGGACTGGGAAGATACTGGGTTATTTGCAAAACCAATTGGACCGCCTGAGCTGCCTAGGAGCAGTAAATTGCCTTCCCATCGATCCCAAGTTACTGCGCCCGTATCGAGCGAGAAACTGGGCTGAGAACGGATGAGTCCGGGATTTGATCCTCTTTTGACTGGTTGGGACTTCATTTCTGAGACAGGGGGCTGCTGTTGCTGTGCTGCCTGGAGCTGCTGCTGTCGATTCTTCAGTGATGTGACCAGTGCGGTATTGGGCTCACAAACAAGTGTGGAGGAGTGGATAGGATGGATCGGTGTAAGGAGGGGCGGGACTACCACTCGCTTCATGCGAGCCGCCTTGGCTTCGCGGATCGCACGAAGCGCAACCTCAGGCTCATTGATGGACAGCTTAATCGCTTGAATCTCGTCCCTGAGAATAGTCTCGAGCGCTGGAGATGAAGAGGCGTCCTCTATCTCTAGAGACTTGGACACTCCGATCTCGGTATGCTTGGACGCACCACCGTCGTCACCATCTTCCTCATGTTCATCAGAGCTATCAGCTACTTCTAGGGGACCTCCAAAGCCAAAGTTCCTCTCCACCTTAGCTGTTTGCCACATCTTCCTATTTTTCTCCGTTGCCTCATTAGCTAGGGTAAGCACATCTTGAGAGAGTTGAAAAATACGGACAAGACCGCACGAGCCGACAGTCGCAAGTTTGTTGCCACTAGGATCAAAGTGGACCTGGGAGACTGCTGATCCTACACCACCAGGAACCACTTCTGTGAAGGCGAGTTTTGGCTCGCGAGGGTGTGCGCTACGTGTGGTAGCTGACAAAGAGCGCGAAGGCTTGCCAGCATCAACGTGGTCATCTGGAAGCTTTAAGACGGTTCTGATTGTGTTGTCGCTTACTTGCACATCCGTTGGTGTTGTAGCCTCAGTGGGGGTCTTTCCTTCACCTGCCGAGACGCCCGCTTGCTGTTCCTGGCCCGCACTTAAGGATTCATCAGGCTTCTTTCCAGCAGCAAGCGATTCGTTGAGTTGGCGAATACGCGAAATTGCATCCTTCAACTCGGTCATAAGTTCTTGCTCCAGTGCCTCTATCGCATGGCTGTGTGACTGTGGGGGTGGGCTGTCATCACTTGCAGACTTGGAGATCGTGTCCATGGGGGAGCTCAAGATTCGCACACCACGGTCATGTATCCTTTGCAGTAACGCATGTACTGCGGCGAGTTCGACTCGTAGTTGAGCATTTTCTGTTCGCAAGGCCTTACTCTCTGCGATTGTAAATCTCTGATCGCGACGATCGGTGTCCACAGTGAGGAGTTTGGGAAGTGGAACCACAGCAAAGACCGAGGAAATAAAGTTGCGAACGGTTGTGGCAAGGGTGAGACCCCACCCCCGTGTTGCGTAAGGTGCAAATGCGGGATGAGTGTGTGGATCAGCGACGTAGGGTAGCGTAAACCAGATCTCCCATCCGAGGCCCTTGTTCCTCACAAGCTCAGCGCCTCTGGCTGCGAAGAAGTCAAAGATGCACCTCGTGTTCCCCGAGAGCGCTGCGCACATAAGAAGGGTACGTTGCAATGCGCGCAATACCGTGTTGGCACTGGAAGTGCAGTTCGGCGGGAGATGGCACAGTGCGCGCGATTCCAAAGCATCCCAGATCGCTTGGAGTGTGACATGGTCCTGGAACCTGACCGCGCTTAGCAGCGACTCAGTGATGGCATCGACTAGAGTTGGAAGGTCATACGGAGTGGATTTCGGAAGTGAGTTCGATGCTGAAGCTGAGTACATGGCGCGAGACCATACCACGAACGATGATTCGAGTCACGTACCATTCGGCTCATCTATTTTGTCGTGCAGTTTCTCGGACGTGAACGCAGTAAACGTCTTGACATACCCGCGATAGATCAGGTATTCTTTGATCAAGTGATCTACGTAGGCAACCGACTCCATGCGTGTGTGCTTTTCGCGTTACAGCCTCAAGACTTGAGACTGTCTTGGGAGCGGTCGGAAAACGTGGCGCTGTAACGCTAATCAATAGGTGGTCTGAAGTAGCTAAATAGTGCAATCACCTGGCACAATGCTAAAGAATCGTACTGGCCACCTAGATCAACTTAAAACCCACCCAGATGCACAAAAGCCTAGTCCTGGAGGTTAGAGACAATTGTATGAAATCTCCTCACTTTCGGCGTATTCAGCGGAATCCACATTGCGTCTATTCGTAAGGCAGCTGGATGGGGTGCGCGAAGTCATACTCGTCCCCCAGGCGCAGTGCATGCCTTGACATCATGCAGAGATCCCGCGGACAGGGCTGAAGATACGCGCTGAGCTGGAAAATAGAAATTGGAACTTTGTCATGGACATGTAAAGCTGGGGTCGGGAGGGGTACATCATATAAGAAATGTTATGGTGTGGTACAATATGTGCTTTGGAATCACTTCATGTAAACTATACTTACTACATGCGAGACATGTACCTCATTGAGCCTATGTTCCATTATCACCGAGACATCGACTTTCTGTGCACCGTGTGTGGATGGTTCTGGCGTAGTTTCGAGCGTAAAAACTCACTATATTCTCACTATATCACCAACTGCGACTATCTTATAGGCCAAACCGCCATTGCACATCCCCAGAGGCGAGAAAGGCGCACTTCGTCATTGCTTCAGAGTGGACGTGAACGGAACTGGATAGAGTTTTGGTGTGGAAGCCTAGCAGCGGCGGTGGACCCGGTCATAGTTTGGGGCGTATCTAGCACACATCATGTCTTCTGTCAAGCATCTGATCATATGCAACGGGGATCGCATCCTCGTCGATGCAAAGAACCACAAGATGGCCGGAGACTTCGTCTCCATCCTCACTCGAGTCCTTAATAACTCTCGCACAGCGCCCAAAACAAATGGGTTCTACGTCCTAAAGATGCGCCACCATATCTTCACTGTGTATGACGCTAAGGGCATATCCTTCATCTCGATGTGTGATGAAGAGTATGGAGAGGAAATGTCGAAGGTGTTCATTCGAAACGTTAGCGATCGCTTCTTTGCAGCATATCCCGAACCCGGAACTGTGGACTACGTTGCCTTCCAACAGTTCACAGACAAGGCGCTGAATATCATGCAGACTTTTTCACGCGGCGGTGACCCCTCGGATAAAGTCGAGCTTGCAGAGAAGGCCATAGAAGGTGTTGCCGAAGTTGTCAAGACCAACATCGACCTTGCGGTGAAGGGACAGGAGAATTTGGACGAGTTACAAGCACGTGCAGAGGCCGTAGCACTCACCTCCGGGAGGTTCAATGGTCATGCAGCAAGCCTTGAGCGCAGAATGTGTTTGAATAAGCTAAAGATGAAGGCGATTATGCTGTTGCTGGTGGTCTTCGTGATTTACTGTATTGCAGCATCATTCTGTGGCCTCTCCCTAAAGGCCTGCTAATGCTGGCTAGTGCCATGATGACGAGCCAGGCATGGAGATGAACACGAGCCAGAGACCATGATAATGTTCGGAGCTTATAAAGTCAACTCATGCGTGGAAGTAGAGCGATAGTGGTAAGGATCCGGACGAACCTGCATGCATCCCTCCTGACGAACATATAGCGCATCTAAGAGCCGCAACATTGCTACTCCGTACTACCTTACAACAGCATGCTATTGCTACCGCGATTGGGCTGAGTCGTACCCCGCAAATTCATCGGTTCGCGCCATGGGAGACCCAAAACATAAATGAATGTATCATAATGTAATGTATTCGCAATCGCCTAGGAGTTAGATAACTATTGGCGCACGCAAGCGCATGTCTACTATAAGATTATGCTGTTAACGTTGAACACAATTGGACGGCCTGTGGTCTGCCAGCTGTTAGCTTCTGTGCTCAACCTGCTGCGGTTGTTGGCGTTGCTGTGTTCCACGCTGGAGCTCTTCCTGTTGTTTCTGAATATTCTTGAGCATACCCATGATTCCACCCTCGCCTTGCATCTTTCGGAACTCTGCTAACTCTTCGGGGGACATGGAATTGACCATCATGGGCATCGCAACCATCATCAAACCAGAAATGATCAGCATGATGACCATGGGGCTCTTAAGGAGACTGACGTAGTCGAAGCCCTTAGCCTCAATGAAGAAGGTTGGCTGGAACCCTGACTCAATCATAATTGGGTCTGCCTTGATGTCCTCATCCGTGCGCATAAGCTTTGCTGTGACAAGCTGAGATGCTGGATTATTTTTGTGCTCTTCTGGGTGCACCGTGACTCGCACAGGCTCGAACGTCCACTTGGGCATCCATGCCTCGAGGATGTACTCTCCCTGCTCGACATCGGGGAATGTGAACCCGCCGTCATAGCGTGCGAGTGCCTTGTACACTCGGCTGGTCGTAAGTGACTGGAGAGTGATCTTTGCGTCGTTTAATTGGTTCGTGTGGGCGGAAGGTGGCATGAGTACTCCGTGAATTGGAGCCCCCGTGGCCAGCAGTGTCATCACCGCTGACAGAATACATACAAGGATGTATACTCGTGTGGAGATCTTGTACATTTCGGAAGTTCGTCTTGCCTCGAAGTTCCTCCTTACGTTGATAGTGGTCAAGCGCGGTGCGCGCGTTGATATATACTGCTTTCGAATGGCGCCACGCCTAGTCAGCTATCGTTATGTGGCTACAGATTCTCAGAGAAAGACCCCTACCGGCCGTTCTTGAAGTACAGGTTAGTGTAGGCTCGTCAGCCTTGATCTTCATTTAGCCTGATGCGGCTAAACACACTGCTTTAGCCTGATCAGGTTAGAATCCGTTCGATTTCCTCTCACTGCCAAACGACGCATTCTAGCACACGCCATGGGTATGTGAGCGCGGAACCAGGTGCGATATACTGCTGACGCCGGGTAGGCCGCGTATGCAGTATCTCAATAGCATAAGTCCTGCGGATGTATCGAACGACGCCAAACCCAATTGAGAAGTGGCGACATGAAGCAGTTCGAACTAGATTGTATACTGTGCGTACAGTTGGTGCACTTGTCAATACTTCCTTAGCATTCTACTCCCAACTCGTGGCGAAACGCTTTGAGCGCCAAAGTATCGCAGGCATGGCGTCCCATGGGCCCTGTTGCGCGTGCAAAACCCAGCCCGGAAAGTACCGATGTTCCAAGTGTCGAAAGGTTTACTAGTACGTAGCATAGACCACCGTGGATGATTGCCTTAGATGTGTAGAATGGGATGTTGGCTAGACTGGCTCACATTGAACCCACTAAAACCCATGCTTGTCTAGCTGCTCTGTGCCATGCTATCAACAACACACCCAGTCCTCGGACTGCGTCCCAGCGAAGCCACAGTCCAGGCCTGACGAGCAGCGAGAGACCCCATCGACGGCAGCAGCAGCCGCCTCAGACGCCTCAGACGCCACAGCCCCTGGATCGCTGCCTGGTTCTGCCCAAAACCCGACGTTTGGATTACCTGCCAGCGCGATTGAAGCGATTCGAAACAGCGAGCGTTTGCGGCTGTCTCTTGAGAACCCTCAGCTACGACAGATTATCACCTATATTGATTCCGCTCCAACCGACGCCCATCGTGTTGCAGCCCTATCTGACGAGCTTGAACGCAACCCCGAGTTCACTCAGTTTGTATATGACCTGGCTCAAACGATGAAAGGTCTCAAGTCGCAACATCAGGATCAGTGAGTGATCAATTAACAGCTTGCTTGTACATAATCCCCAAATGAAACCAATCAATAGGTACGTCCTCACGCAATACGCTCTCGATATGCATACTGTGCGATTCATAGCCTTCCCCTACTAGTAACGCCTCGAACGATCCGTGGCTATCTGGCGAGTGGTATCCATGGCTATCCCGGGCGGAGATAGATGCCGCGCTCTGCGCTGCATGTTAAGTATTAATATCAGATATGCTTCCTTACGCTACTGTGTACATACCTGTTCCGTATTATCACCGTGGCTTGGTGTACTCACTGAGGCTCGCAAGCACCCATGCGAGTTGGAAAGGTGGGAAAATCGAAATATTTTTTGGATGGGCTTTCGAAGGACACATTCCTGTGGAGGCAGAGTTTCGAATGTCACTTACCACGAACCCTTTTTCTCGCACTGTGTAGCCCCCGTATAAGTTATAGTAGGCAATTTCGTGTGTTTTTCCCCACGATATGTATCTTACGATGTACTTTGCATCACTTGCGATTAATCCCATAAAGCTCCCACCCCTCGTCCTGTGCTTTACTGCCCTTTACGACCATGAGTCCCAGGCCACATGCAGTGGAAGTTTAAAAGCGGCATTAACTTGTATTCCAGTGAGATTATGCACGTACACGCAATGAATTACTATACCAGCGCTCAGTCCTTTCTTCGAGCTGCAATCTTAGCGGCTAACTGAGCCTGAAGGGACATGCCACCCATTCCTCCCATTCCTCCCTTTGACGATGCACCAGCAGCGGAAGAACTAGCGGCGGCGGCAGCTGCAGATTGCGCTGCACTGCTGCCAGGAACCAGTGGCGCAGAGAAATCCTGAACTCCTGTTGCCTTCTTAAGTCGTCCCTTCGAGAACTTTGCAATGTCTGCGAGGAATGGACGGTCACCTGCTGATGGAGATGGCGCGGCAGCTGCAGCGGCAGCTGGCCGTGAGCTTTGCGCCCCCGGTGGTGGTGGTGGAGGAACGCTTGATCCTGCACTCGGGGGTGGTGGAGGAACACTCGAGCTGGGCGGCGGAGGAGGCACACTCGAGCTGGGCGGTGGAGGAGGTACACTCGAGCTGGGCGGTGGAGGAGGTACACTGGAGCTAGGTGGAAGTGGAGGAAGGGAGCTTCCAGTCGCTGGCTTGCTTGAAGAGGGTGCAGCAAACGTGGGGGGAGGGCTTGACACACTAGGAGGTGGTGGAAGGTTTGCCATTGACGTGGGCGGAGGAGGAATTGCTGGGCTGGGTGGATTAGTGAACGCGTTCACCTGAGTCGGTGGAGGAAGCGTGAGTGCTGGTGCAGGAGAGGGTGGAAGCATGGTAGGTGCTGGTGGTGGAAGCGAAATGGGAGCGGCAGGTGCAGACTGCATTGTGCTTAGACTGGCTGGTACCGGTGTCGGCGCCGGTGCTGGCGCAGGTACAGTGAGCTGTGACGCTGCTGGAGCGGCGAAGGCTCCCGCAGTGATGAACTCTGCGTTGTCAATCATCGCAATGGCAGCGAGTGTACAGTACTTGGCATCCTTGAGCACCTCGAAGCTGGCAACTCGATTGGGCGGAACCGGGAACAAGACTTGTGATATAGCGTGGGCCAATCCTGAGGATGTAGATGCTGAGGAGGACTGGGAACAGGCGTGTAAGAGACGAAGAAGACCGGCCAAAATCCATTGGTTTTCTTGGGGCAGCGTGCGGAACACTCGTAAGAGCTCGGTAGGCTGAGCTGTTGGATTTGTTTCGCTCAGCTTTCCAATGTTCACAAACACATCAAAGTTGTTGAAGAGAGTTATTGAGTCCGTCTTACCTGATCCCGCTCGAGCGTTGATCATGGTAGCATCCACAGCTTGTCCCAATCGGTGCAGCAGTTTTCGGAGCGCCATCGCAATGGAAGGTGCATCACCAGCCTTGATCGCATCAGCATATGTACCGCCTTTCGCGACAATGCTAATCACAGCCTGTTCCATGTCTGGGAAGAGACACTGTTTGAACAAGGTTGGATCACTTATCACAGTCTCAGGTGGCATGGAATAAAGTGCGTGCAGCAGAGTGTGGAGCGGATAAAGAACGGAGTTAGGCTGTGGTGCGGGAGGCAATACCAAGGAACCTAACTTTACCGCCGGTCCGGCAGCGACAGGTGCTACCGCTGCAGACACAGGTGTGGGTGCACCACCAGTTGCGGCTGCAGCACCTGGGGGTGGCGGGGGAGCTCGGCGCTTGGGCGGCAACGGTGGGGGTGGTCCTCTGGAAGGTACGGCAGGGGCCTGGCCTGGCACTGGCGGCGGTGCAGGAGGTGCCGATCCATGGGGAGCAAGTGTAGGAGGCACTGCAGGTGCCGCTTGGATAGGGGGCGGAGGCGGGGCCGAGGCAGGTGCTGGTTGTGGAGGGGGTGCTGTGAACGCAGGCTTAGAAGCAGACTGCGCAGGTACTGAGAATTGTGACGCAAGGTCGTGAACAGACTTGGTTTCTTGTTTTGTTTCAACGGCTGCAGTGGCGGGAGCCGGTGCTTGTGCTGGAGGGGGAACGGCTGCTGGTATCAAAGCCGGTGCTAGTGACGGCGCCGCTGCAGGTGTCGCTGAGCCCGAACTTCCATCGAGCTGGTTCTTGGCTTTGCCCATCTGTCGCATTTTGGCCATGAGTTGTGCTTGGAAGTCACCTCCACCAAAGGGCGAAGCCATAGGTGAACCTCCAGCAGGCCCTGAGGCGCCAGTACTCACAGCGCTTGTAGCAGAAGTGCCGGCTTTGGCAACGATGGGAGCACTCTCGTCTTTCGTTTCAGTTTTCTTTAGGTTTGCCTTTGAGAAGTTGCGAATGGCACCAAGCAGCTGGTTCTTGGGATCGGCTCCGCCGCCGCTCACCGCGCCGCCAGCGGGGCGTGTCGTTCCACTCGCGCCAGGCGGGGGCGGTGGCACTCCGCCTGCAGAGGAGGCCGAGGGAGGAGGAGGTGGTGGTGGCAATCTAGAGATGATAGATGTAGGATGTATAAAGTACAGCATGAGTCAAGGTCAAAAACACCCTGCATTGCATCGAGAACACTAAATTCGCTTGTGTCATCTTAGATTTCTCACCTTTGGGACAGTTTTTAATGGATAACCCAAGGGGAAATGCAAAGTCAGATGTACTATTCAAGAGTGCAACAACATGCTGTATCAGAAGATACATGTTCTGGAATACGTACGACATGGGAAGTCTGTCTTTTAACCACGTGCTACAGTGTGAGATTCTCACGGTTTACACTAATTTTTTCATGCCCATAAAAATCTCGTCTCGCTCCTCGCGGAGTGAGATATTGGAGTTTGGGTTGCGCTTGAGGTGGAGGCAATCGTAGGTACCCAGGATCAGGTGGCATTGAGCGTAACCCTAATAGATACAGATGCCTGCCTAGTATGAAGTTCCAGCATTACTTGGAGGCCGTATAGGAAAGGAGACTTGTACACTGTCGTCGCTGTGATTCCCAGTCGCTAATGCTGTGGTACCAATAAGACCAGACAATGATCGGAGCTATATTGCTTAGTGGAGGTCGTATCTATCCAATTCCAGCACAGCAAGTTCATACCTCTTCTAGCGGTCCCAGGAGAGCTCGCCAAAAACTTGTGCCGGATTGAGAAGCGAATCAGTTCTAATGTCTACAATTGCGATCAATCGAAATTGCCCGGTAGACGAGGATGTCGACGCAACCTGTGTTTACACAACAGCAGATCGAGACACGCCGACAGTATCGAACAAGTTTATGGGACGTTGCGCCGAACAAGACTGGACTTGTACAGGTATGTATTGATGCTTGCTTAACGGCCCGCATGTTTCTTTGCTTGTTTGTGTCGCCCCTGTGGCGCTTGCTCGAACTTGCTGTAGTTCTATGTTGTAACTCACTCATATGAATCTGATTGTACCCTCGGATCTAGCCTATACCCACCGCTACCTCCAAAGTTGAGAACCTGAAGCGACTATACGTTGGTAATCTCGCATTTGATACCACCGAGGAGGACATCCGCAAGGTCTTTGCCACAGTTGGCGATGTCACTAAGATCGAGTTGCATAAGGTATGTTTGTCGTCTGGACTCGTCGGCTGAGCCATGGCTCTTTGTCGCGGGATCGATGAGTCATGGAAGATATACTTGAGTTGAACTCGTCCGTTGTTCTGAGACTTGGATTGCTTCTCTTCTTCTTGACTGCCAGGAGCTTACTGGACCTAATTCCGCCACCCCAACACCTGTAGGATCCGCTGAAGGGCACTTTACGAGGCTTCTGTTTCGTCGAATATAGTACTGCAGAATCAGCGAAGCTTGCCCTGGAGACTTTCAATGGCTTCATCCTTCACGACCGTGCACTAAAGGTCAGTGTCCCGACATCCTCCTCAAGCCAGCATAGCGCTGCTGCGAGCTCTGCAGCTCCCCAGGCAATGACTCGTGTCTTCGTGGGACAAATCGATCAATCCATCACAGAGGCACATATTCGAGACCTGTTCGCTGTCTTCGGTACGGTCCGTTCAGTGCAGTTTATTTATAACCCCTCTGGTCAACATCGTGGCTATGGCTTTGTTGACTTTGATAACGAAGCAAGTGCCCAGCAGGCAATTGAGAAACTGAATAAGTTCCAGCTTAAGGACAAGCAACTTGTCGTGGCACCCGCGAACGCCAAGACAAGCTCAAGCTCACAAATGCACAGTGCGCCCACACATCCTTTCCCGCCTCCTCCTCTGCCGCTCGGTGTCTCACAACCATTCCCACCGCCTCCAGTTGAGCATGGGTTCTCAGGTAATGCAGTCGCTGCAGTCGCTGCCGCGCCACATGTGTGCATGGGGCCCTCCGTCACAAGCATGATTCCCCCAACTGCTCCTCAGTTCGCATCGCCTTCTCCTTTCGCTGCTGCAGTTCCAATGACTGGAGCAGCAATGGCACCTGCACTGCCTCCCCAGCCTACAAACATCCTTTTGCTCCAAAACATGATTACGGCCGACAAGTATGCCCTAGAAGACCCTGCTGCATTCGAGGAGGCTGTGAAGGAGGGCTGTGCTGATTTCGGAGCCATTCAGCGTGTTAGTGTGATCCCTCGAGCTGATAATCGAGTTGACGTTTTTGTGATGTATTCGAACGCGAATGAAGCGGCAGCTGCGCAAAAGGCACTCGACAAAAAGAAATTCGACACCTCGATTGTTCACGCAACTTTTGCTCAGGCCATCCAATAAGTCTCCACTTCAACTTCAAGCACTCGTGCAGATTCAGCAGCTCCGCTATTCTAGCCACGCATATTCCTAGCCGCAGATTCTGCTGCACAAGGCTGTTACGGCGCTTCACTCACTTGTTGAAGTTTGCATTCCATGTACATAAAATGTTATCTCGTGCATTCAATTCAAAGGCCAACTATGTCTGAAACATGTTTTCACAATGTTTTGTTTTTTAGTTTATGATCTGCCCAGCACTACTGATCTTCGTCTCTCTGCTGTGACCATCGTTCTGTACCGCATGGTCACCGAGTCCAGACGTTGACTATGCATAGCCTGCTTAGTCAGAGTCAGAAGAAGAGTCGGAAGAAGAGTCAGAAGAAGAGCCTGACGAAGAGGAGCCGGAGGAGGAACCGGAACCAGAGGAGGAACCAGAACCAGAGGAAGCGCCGAAGAGGACAGCGTTAAGGTCCTTGCCAGCGAGAGCCGAAGCTAGATGAAGAGTGGAAGAGGAAGGAATTTGGCAAAGGGGTTAGAATAAGTTCCAGAGGCGTTGTACCAAATGGACTCTCTCAACACGGGAAGATGTCCGGATATGGGACCACGCAGCCGCATGCTTCTTGTACAGTATATCCTGGGAGAACGTGGAGTATTACCAGAACATATTGGCCAAAATGCAGGTGCGCACTTGCTAATGCGGCAGGATCTTGCGCTCTCGCCGTATCTGGTCCAGACCGAGACTTTAACCTGGATTAAAGCGCTTGTGATTATAACGTAGACGTACCGAAGAGCTTGGGGTAGTAGTCCTCAACCTCACCACCAGCAGCAGCAATGAGCTTCTTGATGTTCTCGGGGCTGATTTCACCGCCCTCCTCGTAGAGGATAAGTGCAGCGTAAGTGCAGAGGAGGTCAGCGCGCTCGTCGTCAGAAACGGTGAAGGGCATCTAAACTGGTAACGATTCGAGTTTGATACGGGATGAGTAAATTGTTGGCGTGGGCTCTCGTACAGTACATATTCATCGAAAATCGGTTCAAGGCCGGTCCGATGTTTTCTTGGTCCGACTTTGTCGCGGCATTGCACACAAGCGCAGGGACCTGCGGTGGGATAAACCTGGGCTAGGGTTATTCACCACTTCGTCCTGTATCAATTGGAAGGTCTATCCAGCGCATGCACTCACCTGCGGGCGAGATCCAGCCTTCTTCCTTCCCACTCTGATTTGCTCTACGGACTCCCAATTTCGACTGAGATCGACGAAGGTTCCAAAGCGGTTCCAAAAAAGTTCCAAAGGAGTTCCAAACTTTGGAACCAGGTTCCAAATTTCAAAAACTTCCCAAACATCATCCACCAAGACCGAGACAAGGGGTGCAGGAATACAGCCTCTTGGAGCAGTAGGAATGCAAGGGCAACAGCCTGGGCATGGAGCATCATGCATGCATTATACCTGAACACCCAGTCACAGGAGGTGCTGATCGATCATATATCGTGACTTGGCAGCTATACGAGTGTTATCACCAGCTGTACTACAGCTGACTCCAGTCAACTTCAGTCAGTCTGCTGGATCCACTAGAGGTTAGTGCTTAAGGGAGAGCGGAGCAAAATGGAGTACAAGGGGTGGCAGCAGTGCAAGTTTGTATAGAGTGTGTAGAGTCTTTATGAGACCAAAGCTTGGCTAGATGAGCTCAATAGAGAAATCAGTTTAGGGTGGTGCAACGAGCACCGGCGCGACGAACAAATCTCAACCAACCTCCGAGGGAGCAAACTGGATCTAGTGAAAATGAGCCTTGCAAAGATGTACTAATGCATACTCTACCGAAATACATAATGGTTAATGGCATCTCATATCAGATTACCCAAGAATATCGAGCGTTTTGGATGCGGAGAAAATTGATGAGAGACATCTCTCGTTCTACCCAGGGAGAGGCATTGTGGAGTCTCGACCTCCATCCGTATCAGAAATCACTGTCGTAGTCTCGCACCCACTTCGCAGTCGGACTCCGTGAATAATGCCCCTATCTCGCGAAAAACCAGTGTTACGCCCTGCCGAGACGCTGAAATTCAAACCTGAGGAGTAGACTTTCACTTACTCTAGATCTCGCGAGGACGACCATTGGTTGCGATTTTGGATCTCATTTTTCGTTTCCAAACCATATTTTCCCCACGTCCTTCGTATTGTGTCAAACTAACGTACGTTGAACATGGCAGAAACCGGTTCGAGTTCACTTCTGGGACAAAAACGGATTCTATCGCTCAATGTGGGAGCTAATGCAACGCGCGTCGGTGGTGGACTCAAGAAACTTGCCCTTAGCAAGCCTCTACCTATCTTTGGGAACCCAACCAGCCGACCTGTGAATCCAATCTTGCAGGACGACTCCGAAGATGTTGAAGGCACTTCGATCGGCACCTCCCATTCTCGGCTTTCCGTCGATGCCCTGCGGGCCAAACTCGAGGCCGCAGAGGCGGAACTGGCTAAGCAACCACGAAAGGAGCAGGCCTCACAAGATAACGAGTCTCAAGACGCGTCCGCGTCTGATTCTACCACGAGAGCCATGCCGACAAGCGTGAGTGTAAGTAAACTTCCGACTGCTTCCTCGGCTGATGATGATGCAGATATCCGGGAGTTAGATGAGCGTGGTCCTGGATTGTCACTCAAACAACAGCGTGAACAGATTCGTGCTAAGTTTGAGCTGCAGAAGATCGCAGAAACGTTTGGACTTTCTGCAACAGACTTGATCAAAGAGTCTCTAACTGAACCTCGAGAGGACAAGTCCGTTGAGCCGAGCTCCGATGCGATGGCGGCATCGATGAGCTCATCAGCAGATAGAGAAGAGGATGAACTTGATAAGTACCTGCAGACGATAGAGAGTGAGGCACAGGCGATTGCTAGGGCTGATCGTGAAAGATTGAAGCAACTGGAACGGGAAGAGCTGAAGCTACTTGAGTCGCACACTGAGAATGAGCGAGCTTCTGAGCATGGGGCCCATGGTAATAATGGTGAGGGTGCAGCAGCGTCTGGTGGCGAGTACTCAACCACACCGTACGAAGATGGCCCTGTAGTTGTGAATGAGAGAATCTTTGATGATGAGAACGATTTGGGTGCGGAGGATTATGAGCAAAGCACTGGTAGTGATGCACTGACGTGGCTGGAACGTCAGGCCCTTGCGAAGAACCGTAAGGATCTCAAGCCAGTTGATCACTCAACTATAGACTACATCCCATTCAGGAAGAACTTCTATACTCCCCACCCTGAAGTCGCTGCCTTAACAGAAGAGGATGTAGCAAGAATCCGCGAAGAAAAGCTGGGTGGTATCCGGGTACGTGGAATCGATGTGCCTAAGCCCGTGACCAAGTGGGTTCACTGCGGCTTCCCTCTGCAGGTGGACGAACTGCTTGCCCGACGTGGATTTGCGGCTCCTTTTCCTATTCAGGCCCAAGTGTTGCCTGTAATTATGAGTGGGCGTGACTGTCTGGTCTGTGCTCAAACAGGGTCGGGTAAAACGCTTGCGTTTGTGTTGCCTATGATTCGCCACGTGCTTGACCAACCGCCTCTGGCCTACGGTGAAGGTCCCATCGGCTTGGTGCTCGCTCCAATCCGTGAGCTGGCTGTGCAAATCGCCCACGAAATCCAAGTATATAGTCTTCCTTTCGCACACAGCACGCCAACCAAACACACCGGCGGTGTGCTCAAGGTAAATGCATGCTACGGTGGTGCCCCCATCTCGGAGCAGATTGCTCGACTTCGAGGAGGATCTCAAGTTGTTGTTGGCACACCAGGTCGACTAATCGACCTTTTGACTGCCAATGGAGGTAAGGTTATGAATCTACGTCGCGTGACTTATCTCGTGCTTGATGAGGCCGATCGTATGTTTGATATGGGTTTCAAGCCACAAATCATGCGCATTGTAGTCAACATCCGCCCTGATCGGCAAACACTGCTGTTCTCAGCCACATTCCCACCTGCGGTTGAACAACTTGCAAAGCAGATCTTGGTTAAACCCGTCGAGGTTGTTCTTGGTGGTCGAAGTGTAGCTTCTTCGACGATCACACAGCTTGTAGAGATCGTGCCAGAGGAAGAAAAATTCAAACGGCTCTTGGAGATCCTTCGTAAATGGTATTCTCCTGATCACAACATCCTAATCTTCGCCAACAAAAAGGAACAGACTGATCAACTTCAGAAGAAAATTGCCGAAGTCGGATATGCATCACTCGCGCTACATGGTAACATGGATCAGATGGATCGCGATCATACGCTTCAGATGTTCCGATCGAAACTCCGTACGATCATGATCGCAACCTCGATTGTTGCTCGAGGTCTGGATGTCAAAGACCTCAAACTCGTAATTAACTATTCCGCGCCGAACCACTACGAAGATTATGTTCATCGCATCGGTAGAACCGGTCGTGCAGGCGAACGTGGTACAGCCATTACTTTCCTTACGCCTGAGGAAGAGCAAGTTTCACTTGATCTTGTTAAAGGAATGCAAGCTGCAAAACAGCCGGTCCCTGCGGACTTGAAACAGATGGCCGAAGCTTTCAAGGAGAAGGTTCGCAAGAAAGAGGCCACCTATCATCATCGCGATGGCTACAAGACCAAAGGATTCAAGTTCGACGAGAGCGAAGATGATAGGCGTAAGCGCATCGCAGCAGCTCAGGACGAACAGAGCGAAGAGGAAGAACTTGACTTGGAAGAGGGCGAACGCGCGCCTGGATCCAAGAAAGAACCAGCGTCTGATGCTGGCATTGTGGTTCTTGACGCTGCGACTGGTCGCCCTATTACCGAATCGTCACAAACCGCCGCGCCTGCACAGCCCGCAGCCTCAGTGGGTAGCACAGCACTACCGTCCACTACGGCTTCAAGCAGTAGCGAATCATCAACAACCGACCAAAAGGCGTCAGCTGCGGCTACATCAGGCACCTCCACTGTATCCACTGCATCGCTAACGATCAGCCAGCAAATTGCTGCTGCAATGGCCCTTGCTCAGCGAGCGCGTGAGCTCGCGCAACGCAAGGAAGAAACCGCAAAGGAGACCCTTGAGAAGGCCAAGGCTGAAGTCGTTGGCGCAGTTGCTGGTGGAGTAGTTCCTACTCCAGCACCTGCGAAAGCTGGAGATGTTTCCCAGGCCCTACTCGCAGTTGCTGCATCAATTGAGCAGAAGGCGGGCGGCCAAGGCCGTGGTGCTGCTCCTTCTGCCGTCTGTATGGTCGAGCTGGAGATCAACGATTATCCCCAGCAGGCCAGATGGAGATGCACCCGTCGCGAAACCCTTACAGATGTTATGGAGGAGTATGGTGTCTCGGTTGTTACCAAAGGTGTTTACGTTCCACCTGGAGCGCGTGTCCAACCAGACGAAAGAAAACTCTATCTGCAAATCCAAGGGCCAACACCTGAGTCAGTACGACACGCAGCCGCCGAAATTCGTCGTCGCTTGAACGCTGAGGCAGAGGCAACGCGCGACACACAGCCTCAATCTGCCTACAGCAAGTTTACAATTTAATTCGAGGAGCAACTTTGACTGCAATCGTAGCAATCGTGCAATGCAGCGTTGTACATAGTCCACCTTTCAAATGTTGCTGCAATGTGCAATACAACTTGACAAATCACTTTGAAAGATGCAACATTTTTATTCTGATGCAAGACTGACCGAACGGTCCACAACAGGCACTTAAGTGATGCGGATGCGCTTCGGCGTAACATTGGTTGTTTGCTGGATTGTAGAGAGGCTGACTCGAAGGAGTATAGGAAAGCGTGGGTTGCTGGGATTGTTACAAGTGAAGGGAAAGTAGTGGGATCGATTGGGGGAAATAAGTTAGCGCGCATTTAAGGGCTAGGGGGACGCACATGTTCACCGGCCAAGCCAACTCTAGAGTATGTGAAGTGAGAACTACTTAGACCATGAACTGGGCCTAGCACTGTCATACAATTGCGGCGATATGCGTTCGAGGTCTAGAACTCACAATGCCAGAGAGAGCTTATCTGTAGACAGTCACAGCGAGGTTACGACGGCCGTCTCGGTTGATCTGGAGAACAAGCGGCCCAGGAATTCGTGAGATGGCATACTTGAACTCGTCCACAGTCGTGGTGGGCTGGCCCTGGACCGTTGTGATCAAGTCATTCTCAAGAAGGCCAGCGCGAGAAGCGGGGCCACCATAATCAACCCGTGTGATGTAGACACCTGTGCCGTCAGTGTGGTTCGTGTGAGTGTTCTTAACGGTAAGGCCAAGGACGGGCAAGGAGATTAGCTCTGGGTCGGCGTTCAAAGATGAGTTCGGACCGAAACCTTTGCTAGAGGCAGCGCTCAACTTCTTGTACGAACCGGCAGGAAGGATACCCTTGGGGTCTGTGTAGCCAGTTCGGTCGTACTGTCCATAAGGCGGGGGAGTAGCCGCACCGTTCTCTCCATGCTGACGGTAGAACGATCGGGTAGGCAGATTGACACCCGTTGCAGTGCGGATAACACCCGCCTGCGTGGCTGTGCGAAGCAAGCCAGAAGCAGAGAAACCGGCGCTAGGAATCGTTGCTCCAAGGTTGGGAAGTCCGTTCGAAGGATTGCGGATAGTGGAGTTAGAAGGGATGACGATCGGAGGCTTGACCGCAGCAGTTGCACCAAGAGTGTCAGGCTCGTTGTCCGGCTCGACTGTGTCGAGTGCAGGGTGATCGGGAGCAAAAACATCTGTACCACGTGTGCGGCTGAGGCGGCTGCCAGCAAGGCGGCCAACCTCGCGTTCTGCACGAACCCAAGGGGTACCTACGGGGACTGGGCGCAACTCATACTCTTGCTCTTCCTCAACTTCAACGACCTTTGTGTCTTCGACTTCATCAATGCGGTAACCCTCAACCTCAACGATCTTGGATCCAGGCACTTCGACTTCAGCCCAGTCATCGACTTCCTTGATGACAGTAACGGGCTTGAGGACCTTGCGCTTGAGTGTGCGTGGAACCTTGAGAGTAGCGCGAGTCAGGCCAGATCGGGCTGCAGCGATTTGCTCGGGGGTCGCATTAGGGGGGAGGCTAGGGTCAGTGAGGACGGTATATTCCTCTTCAACTTCTTGCATAGTTTGGACTTCAACAAGACGCTAAGATTGAGTAAATGGTGGAGGACAAGGTTTGAAAGATCGTTGGTTAGTCATTGCGCTTCTATCACCAACATGCACGGAACAGTTTAGATTGCCAACGGATGGAATAAACCAAAAGTTCGCAGTTGCGATGCACAGTGCAGTACAGTCACGAGAGGGCTATCGGCTACGTACCTTGATTGGAACACGCTTCTTAACGGTAGTGGGAGCAACTTTGTGCGTAATGGTTGGGACCTTCACCTGGCGCACGAAGGGAACCTCCACACGGCGCACTGTGGTGTGAGTGAACCGCTTGCCCTAAACAGTTTGGAAGCAGACCGAGTTGAAGCAGATAAGATTAGGCGTTGATAATAAGGGACTAAAAGGCAGTACGAGCCGTGTACAATAAGGCGCAGCGGTCTGACCATAAATCACTCGCTTCCAGTGTGGACGCAGTGTGCGAGCTTGTGCTCGTTTGGTCAACGGTATACTTGCATTGCCAGCACGCATTGCTCTGTCACCACAATGAATTCCAGCTCAACCGACTGCACTCGATGGAAACCTGGAATCTCTACCGTTCCTCAGTTGGAAACGCTCTATCACTCACTGGAAGGCAAGCAAACACAAGCCAAATCGGTAACGCACCTCGAAGGGGTAAGTGGTATCTGCCTCGGAGTATGGCTTAGGAGTGGAAACGGCAAGAGCGCGGTCATAGATGTAGGGCGCATTGCTCACGCCTTGAGTTTGAGAATACGGCGAGGGGTGATACCTGTTGCGATGGGTGTGTTGAGTGGGGTGAGGTAGATGGTGGCTGGTGAGTTAACGTTCGACAAAACGGAAAATGCAAATAGGTCAAAACTGGAGGTATAACGGAGTGAAATGTACATCAATTATATTGCATTCAGTATTCAAGTATCAGATGCATTAGAATATTACTTTTAATTGCAAAGACTACTTACATGTCGTCCTTAATTCGACTCGCAATTTAGCGTTCTTTGCAGAAACCGACACTCTCAGAACTAGCCGTTACTGATGGACGGCTGGCCGCTCAAATTTCAAGGCCAGGGCGGATGCGGGGCGGGTGCGACCGTCTTGGCTGTGGTACTTCTGGCTCGGACACCACACCGAAGTGAGACATTGCAGCGGGGGAAAAGGCCCGGCACTGCTAGCACACAGTCCTGACATCTTCCTCGTATAGAATATTAAATTACTTTGCCCGCACATGCTTTGTTTGGCCGATTCGAGACCTGGTCAGAGTCCACACTCGCTTGGACACAATTTCCCGTCCTCGAGTTCAGGTCGTCGTTGTGTGTATTGATCATGCCACAGAGTATAGGGGAAGCTGAGATTGCATCTACAGGACTAGCAAGTGATGCCTGACCTGGTATATGATCCGCCACGCGTGCCTTAACACGGCCCCAGGCTTGATTAGTTGTGAGCGTCGAACCACCCTGTCGTACTGATAAGCGCAATGCCTTGGACACGCATTTTCGCAATGAGTGAACACCAGCAATAGCACTGGGAGCTATTGAGACAGTTGTATGGTGGATAGCACGCTCAATACACGTCACGCCGTAGCATCTTCCGCACACGTCTCTCTGACGACTCAGCTCAATCGCAGCGCAAAATACGTGTTCGGGCCCGTTCTCGGGATTACGATAGGTCTGTGCTATAGAACCGATATAACTGCCCTTAAATACACAACTACAAGCTGAAGGGCACGCGAATGGTCCCAGTGTACCCGTCCTAACTGGGACTTCAACGCAGGGTGCGGGGTTGAAATTTAAATGCTTTTACTACGGATCTGTTTGGTGAACTAGGGTTGGTAGGTGTGCTGACCCATAATCAATTGTAGCATTCAATTGAGATAGCTACTGGGTATTGCACAAACCTGATTCTGTTCCGCGCACTAGCCGGGAACACCCCTAATCTATGGCGGGAAGATCCCAGCTGAGACTCGTTTCTGAGCTCACCGAGCTCGCCGCGGGCGTTAATGTGGGCAAGGACGAGATCCCGTACAACTTCCTTTACCCAGGCTATGATGAGCATGAACTTAGTGATCTTCAGGCCGCTCTTGTCACCCCGCGCCCCGGAGACTCCAAACGGCGTGCCAGCCTCTCTCTTGGGGCTGACGACTTCGGTCGGAATGAGAGAGGCGACGTTGGAGCTGGCATGGGAGCAGGAGCAGGTGACGGCGGCCATGGAGACGCGAGTCTGACTGATCTCGACATGAAGTTCGATGAAACAGATGCAGCTTCGCTTGGCTTGGAGTCCCTCGATGCGAGTACCATTCAAACGCCTCACAGTCATGGACATCCTGGGCTGTTTCGCCGTGGATCAACGTTCTCGATTGATGCTGACCTGCCATCAGATGATGAATCTGCGGGTGGAGTGGGTGCTGCTACGCAACACCGCAGACCCAGACTGTTCGAAGAAGGGGGTAAAGGAGACTTGCTTATCGCACTGGGGAAGCGGCTTGGAAACAAAGATGGTGTTAACGCGGGTGGACCAGCATCTCAAAGACCAGGGCCAACAGCATATACCTCCACTCCAACCGCAGCATTACGTGGCACTGCTCATGTGCCGCCAGCGAATGCATGGCAGGTCAATTTGGAAGAAGCCTTGGTACAGCTCTACAGGCAGACCCCAAACACTTCTACCACGACCACGCCGAACGCATCGTCTACTTCGATGCTCTCACAGAGTGACGAGACCAAGAGACAGCCCATGGACAAGACGTCAACGAGTCGTCTTGCAACCCATCACGAAGGGGACTATGACCAGCACGAAGACGAAGAGATCGGTGCCGAAGAAGAGTTTCCGCCGTTCCCCGACTTTACGAAGGGCTTTAAAACAACTAAAGGAGATGATGCACTTGCTCATAAGCGGGAAGCAGATCGCCAGCTTCCTAGTCGTGGCCGAATCGGTGAGTCAGTGGAGTCCCATCTTGCAGCCATGGCAGATCTCGAAACGATAACAAGCGGGCGCCGACGATTTCGCTATGATCGCTACGATGACCGCCTGAATGAGTATATTGCCTCGGCTCCCAGACAGCCTCAGCCACAGAACTTGCATCTTGAGGCCAGTCCTAGCCGTCCAGCACGCAGCCACGCATCCCAAACGTTGGCACCCAGCCACTCCTCAGCCTCTTTGGCTCGAGGTGCAGAAGGTGATTCTGTGTTAAATAAGGCACGACGACCTGCCTCTGCGAACGCAGCCCTGGCATATGCTCTCCCAGTCGCTAAGCTTCCTCATGACGAGCTGGTATCGCTTGAGAAGGCTGATATCCATGCACAAATCTTGAAGAGGCACTCCACGGCAAAATATGTTCCACCACAAGAGGATCGATCAACAAGTCCCTCACAGCAAGCAACCGCGAGCTCTGGGATGAAAGAGAGGCGAGTAATTAGCTATGTCATCGCCGATTTAAACCGAGCCGTTCAATCCGCGAAGGTGCTTAATGCGGCAGAGTTTAGTGCTGCCCTCACCCGTGCGCTCGCTTCAGCAACTCCAGTTCTTGGCACACTTCATCCTTTGTCAGTTCGGGTGGCATCCGCCCTTGTTGGCTGGCTCTGTGCCCTTGCTGCAATTGAGTTCTCGCAGAAGAATTTTTCCCATGCGACTGTTTATCTGGACCAGGCACTGACCGCGACGAGCTTGGTTTCGCCACCTACATTAAGACGAGTCTTGGATGCACTCGATGCCGTCACACCTGAGATCTTGAGTCGTGTCGAAGAGACGCACGTCGGAGCCAAGTCGAGCCAAGTCGTTGCAGCGCTATGGCAAGCCTGTCAGAGTTTCGACGTCGCCCCACTTGTCGAGCTCCTCCTCTCACCTTCGCTTCCAGTGCTTGTCGCTGCTCGCCTTGCAACCTTAGGCATTGCAGTGACGATCACTCGAGCTGGAGGTGCCTTACGAAGGACTTTGATCGTACTTCGAGAGCGTTTGGCGCTCCACAATATCCTTGCCAGAGCTGAAAAACACCCCCTGCTGCTTGCCATCCTCCGGGTAAACCCACAAGTCCATCAGTCCTATAACAAGTCCAAGCACCTGATTCGATACAGGTCTCGCCTTCTACTTCTGCTCAGCGTCTCATCTTCGCATCTCTCGGCGATGGACAAGCAGCCCGAGAAAGCTGAGGATCTTAACGATGTTGAGAAGCAGCCTTACGCGGAATTGGCGAGGCCCTCAGAGGATTCATGGACAAGTCCATCACTATGGAAGCAGTTGGTTGGTGACGTCTGTGACTCGACCCCTGAGGCTGAATCCGATCCTGAACCTAAGCCGGAGCGCGAAGTTTCAAGCCGTGAGTGCAAGCGAGAGTTGAACTTGCGAGCAATTGGCGAGGCACTTGAATCAACGTATTTGCCCTCTGCCTGGCTTCAACGCGCCACAGCTTTTTGCTCGTCCATGGGCGCGGCACGATTTTGTGAGAATCCGCTCTTGGAACAGCTGGTTGCTGCGAAACTATCCGAAACTTTGCGCTCGTCGACCTCACAAAAGGGGAAACCGTCTCTCCAAGACGCCCGCAGGGTCCTGCGAGGCGCTCGAGACGCGACTGGAGCGGGTTGTGCCGCTGAGTCCACGTACTTGAATTTGTGCGCAGTCTACTCGGAATTGGGAAGTCACGATAAGGCACTGAAACATGCGGAGTCAGCAACTTCGCTGATCCAGCAGGAGCTGATGAATATCGAGCTTCCAGGCCAGGTTTCCGCTGCGAAGTCTCCAGACGGGGAGGACCAAGATGGAGCAAGATCCCATTTTGAACAAGCTCTCCGTCGTCTCGTACGGGACAAGCTTACATTGCTCTGCGTAGCGCATCACAACTCAGCTGTTGAACTCGAGCACCTGCACGACTACCAGGCCAGCTACAATGCCTATGCACGCGCCCGCGAGCTGGCGCGTGATACATTGAGTGGAGCAGACGGCGAAGGTGGTGGCGGTAGTAAGTTGGCAAAACAACTCGAGATGGCAGCTGCAGCCGCAGCTGAGCAGGTGGCTAAGCTAATGAAGAATCAAGAGGCCGAGCGTGAGAAAAAGTTAGCTCGTCTCTCGAAGATGGGTGTCGCTCACAGTACCTCCTCCTTGCTTCGTCACGAAAGCTCTCAGGGGTTGATTCGGAGCAACTCGACGACCCGAGTCCGACCCTCAAGTGCAAGTAGGCTCGGAAGGCCGTCGACTGCCTCACTTCACTCGTCATCATCAAGCCTGTTGCGCTCCAGCACTCAGAGGCGTTAGCTACGCGAATAAAAATAAACTTGCCCGTTTATCGATGCTCGCATTGTAGTTGGATGGGCAGGAACAGTAGCGATGGTGGAATGTTTTATTGTAACATGACACCTGTGCAACATTCTATGAGAGACTATACAGGTCGAAGTTGAACTAGAGAGCAGTAAAAAAGCAATGTTAGCTGCGTCATAAATAAATGCAACTGTGCTTCGGACTCCGAACTATTGAACGCCGTGTGTACATATTTCTTGCGCAAGCATGCCGCAAGCCAAGTACGCCAACCTTCAGGGAGGAGTATCACTCGTGGTGTAGCTATTGTGTTGGTGGTCTAGCTATTGTAGCATTGTTTGAGCTCTGGCCTCTAGTGGGGGTACTTACATCACGATGAAGTTTGCAGCGAACGCAATCAAGGAGGCAAGAAGCGCACTGCCGCCGATTGTGGTGAGCATGCGCATAGGGGTCACGCCTGTGGCAGCTGAGGCGCAATCACTAGTAGGATGGGTCTTGCAATTCAAAGTGGTTGGGTTGGGATCCTTGCAATGGTCTCTGATTCGCTTGCAAAGCGATCGACAGAAAGGCCGTGTTGGGTTGTCATCGCGGCAGAAAGGGAACTTCGTTGCGCAGTGATATTGCCGACGGGTAGCAAGGCAGTTCGCGCACATGCTCGCTCCTGGGGTTTGTGACACACATTTGATCCGCGGGAAAGTCAAATAGGCGTTTTTGTCTGCGAGGTAGAGTTGTGCTGCCTCATCGTCCAGCGCTTCCAGGTTGTCCTTAAGAGACTCATCGATGGGATAGTCCAGCAGACTACCGCAGTATGGCGCCTGCTCACGCTCTGCGGTCGTCAGTGTGACACATGCCGCCGAACTATAGAAGGCCAAGTTTAGGAGGCAGACAAGCGCGAGTGCTTGGCAGCATCGGAGCCAACCGAGTCGCTTCGCGTAGGAAATTACCATCTCTATCGTCTGTGAGTGTGCTCTCTACGGGGCACTGGACACGTACTGTACAAACAATTGACAAATTGGTGCTGTTTCTCAGGCCGAGTTTCCATCCCCAGGTGGATGGTTTTATTCCAATCGACTAAAATTGGGCTCGTGCGATATCCAGAGACTCAGCAAGATATTAGCGATTATAATCGCTTTAAAAGGTTAAGAGGCGGCTATACCTCAGCATATTCCTGGGTCAGACCTGCATCTGCTCTAGAAGGCTGCGGATTCGCACCCGAGGCCCATTCTGGACTTTCAACTGACGCTCAGTTTCAAGTTACTGCAGAAGTTGGTGAGCAGTGCCACGGACGGCTAAAAACTCGGTATGGTACGTCATACAACATCTTGAACTAGCACCAATGTTTGTCTGTGGGTCTATAAGCCGACTCATCCCCACTCATTTGACGTTGACACTCACCTTGCTCCAGACCGACTACTCAAAGTGGGAGCGCATTTCCAGTGAAATCGACGCAGAGGAAGAAGCAGAAAAGCAGGCGCGGCGCGAGCGCAATCGTCAACAGGTATGACATTCAGAATCGTCTGCATGGATCTTGAAATCTGCTTGCGTCTCGCAGTCCAGGTCTTGATATGTGCTGACATTATGATCGTGGCCCATCGTTGTGGCGCGCACTCGGGCTTGCTATGGTGCAGTGAGGTGTTATCGTCATGTCTTTTACATTTCCATGAATGCCCCATTTCTATAGTTCTACAAGACTCAGGCGGAGCAGCGAGCAAAATATGAGGCGCTAAGGAAACACAATCAGAACCATCATCATGGTCCGAGCGCTAGTGAAGGACACGAGCACGAACACGGGCATGAACCTGAATCTGGCCATGGCCATGAGCATAGTCATGGATATGGCCACGATCACGCTCATAGCACGATAGACGCATCTACACCTTCTCAGAAGCCGTTGTTATCCCTCAGTCGGCCGCGCTGTGGATGCGGTTTTGTCGATGTTGACGAACTTAAACGACTACAGTACGTTCTAGCTGCACTCCTTAGCAAGCTTAAGAATCCATTATGTGGTTTTGTTCATTTCTCTGCCTTGCGGCAGCTCATTATCCATCAACGTTGGCATCCTTACCTATTCCCGATTGTAGTGAGGAAAGAGAGAGAAACCCCCCACCTCCACCAGCTGAACTCAATGCGAAGAAGCTCAACGCCGTCAACCTTGCCAGGACAGAAGGAGCAAAGCTCTTCAAGGAAGGAAACTATAATGAAGCCCGAGAACTCTATGAACATGCACAGTATATTTTGCATGGTATGCATGAGATGACGAAAGAACAAGACGCTCAGGCAAGTGAGTTAGAGCTCATCATGGATTTGAATATTGCCGCGTGCTTCTTGAAGACTAAGCGGTGGCATGACGCGATAAGTCGCTGTAAGATGGCACTGAACGTTGACCCGCAAAATGCCAAGGCTCATTTCCGATGGGCTGACGCATTACTTGGAAAAGGGGAGGTCGACGCAGCCAGGGCGAAGTTCGTTGAGGCAGCAGAATATATGGAGGGAAAATTGGAAAGTACGTATCTGCTTTGCTGGCTTCTTGATTATGCTCGTATGGGGATGATTAGTCAACGCACTACACAAAGGCTTTCTCACACATTACTTTGGTAATCCCTTGCACTATGTAGACCCGGAAATCAAAGCTAAGCTAATGGCGTGTGATCGACTTGAGATTCGACTCCAAGCCGAGAGTCGAGCAGAAGCAAGAATGATTGCCACAAATTTACGAAAACAGCAACATATTATCTTTGGTAGTGGGAGTGGCGAAGCAGCAGCCTCGAACTCAACCGAAGGCAACCCCAAATAAATGTACCATATTATCCAGATTCAAACGACATTTACAATATGTTCCACTGTGAACTGTTTATGGGATAATGTATTGTTATGCTAGCAATATGTTATCAGCACAAGTGAAAGCGAATATGTGCAGTGTCAGATCCTGAATACAGTTGCCTTCGGGACGGTTACTGAGTTGTCACTTCGGGTGGTGCTACAATGTTGGTGGCAGCTGCGGCCTCAGCAGCAGCATTGCTAGCAGCAGCGGCGGCGGCAGCGGCAGCAGCACCGATCGCAGCCTTTGCGACCTCAATTCGTTGAACTGCAGTGATCTTGTCACCAAGAACCTTCGCAATACCCTCGTGCTTGGAGCGGATGCGCAATGTACCCGTAATCCTACCACCAGGCTGTTTCTCCAAGTTAAGATTGATCAACGCATCTTCATTGAACAACGAGCGGGCATAGAGATTCGCCGAAAGGAACAATGAGTCACCCGCAAGTGCTCTGGGTGTGGTTAAGCAGCGCATGTTGGTGATCTTGCAAATGTAGTTCAAGTAGCCATTGAGGTCGGTTTGGGGTGTGTTCACAACGATCTTGTTCTCCCACTCGAAGTCTGCCCACATTTTGCGGAAGATATCATCGCTGCAAGCAGCAGGAGCAATATAATCAATCATGCTCATGCTTATCGTATTAAGCACGATGAGCGATTTCTGCACGCCGTTGGCAGAATCGAATGCGATATTTCCGAACACAGAGCCGCTCTCAGTGTTGAGCACCTTCAGACTGCATTGAACAACGTGCGTGGCCTTGGGTGCCAAATTGAAGGGAGCGCCACGGTCGACCACCTTGAGGTCTGCACTTGTGCTAAGCTCCAGAGTGACGTTATGCAGAACTGAATTGGTTTGATTAGTGACCGAAATTTCAAGGATTAAATCGTACTCAAGCACAGTTGCTTGTGCTTCAGCGTATACAGGGTCACCCAAGCCGGTAAGCTGGACAACACTGTCCAGTTTCTTGAGGGATGTGGCCATGGTTGTGTTGGTCTTGCTAAAGCTAAAGACGGCACCAGACGAACCAGCTGGACCCTTGAGTGCAAGATCAAGGTCATCGTGGTACAAGTCCTGTGTAGAGGGTTCATCATCTTCGAGACTATGCAATAGTCGACCCGCGAATGCACCACTAGGAACGAGCGAAGCAACGCTTCCAGCTCCGCCACCTCCGGGTGCGACAGGTCTGAGGAGGCGCAATGAAATTGCTTCATCTACTCTCTTAACCACTGAAGCGCCTGACGACGTCACGCCACGTCCCTCCATTTCAGGATCTGTTGACTTATCCTTCACGATCGCAACGACATCACCGCCGGTGAGTTCTTGAGTCTTGCGCAGGTCGGCAACAACCGGCCGGAGTGCGGCTCGTGTGCTGAGCATGGCCTTGGCGGCAGGTGGTAGCGCAACACCAGGACCCGACGGAGTCATCAGCAACCGAATCAGTGAGATGATTGCCGCATACGAATCTGTATGCGGTGCTGAACGAAGCGCAACCGCAGCCGCAGAATCGTTTGTGGAGGATGCTAGACTGGACGCCACTGGAGTGGATGGAACCGATGGCGCAGCTGGCACACTTTGCCCTGGCAAGTGACCCTGCGAAAGAATTTGTTCTGTAGCAGCGAATGATTCTGCAGATTGAGCTGCGATACGAGCCATATTCACGGCAAGCAGCAGTGCCTGTGCGTTCTCAGAGTTGAACTGCTGTGCCGTGAGAGCTGAGGTAAAACCTTTGGCGCGGACGTACTCACGAAGCCGGAAAATGAGCTTCGCGACACCACGTACCAAGGCCGTGCCGAGCATGGTGTCAACGTGCAACAACACTCTGAAAGCAATCGAATCGAATGTCTCCGCGGGGCTCGCTTCGGCAGCGCTTTGCGCAGCGTATGTGAAGTCTGCGTTGATGGTTGGAACAATCACCTTCCCTTCCGTCGTCTGTGCCGCAGCGTCCGTAGAAGCTGCTCGACTAGCACCAGTAGCTCCTGGAACAGGCAAGGGCAATGGTCCTACCGCCGCACGCAAGCTCTTAAGCACAGATAGAATTGCAGCTGGCTCTGACAGTGGCGCGAATTCTGTCACAATCCAGACGGCCTGGCGAGCGACCTCGGGATTGCCGATACGAGGCAAGGCATTTAGCACGCGGTTGACAATGCTCGCGCGGTGCTCTGGGCAAGATTCAGCTAGCTCACGCAAGAACGCAACAACCTCAACACCTGCTCCACTATCGGCATTAACCCTCGCAAGTGTCGTGCCTTCTTTTTGGTTTGAGGAGTGGTTGGCAAAAATCGACTTATCGATGGGTTGTGCAAGATAAGCAGCAAGTGGTCCAACAACATTAGGAGCAACACGAGCAAAGCGAATGGCACACCTTCGTAATGCATCAACAAGAAGGCGGCGATACGTTGCTGCAGGGTGGACGGCAGTCACAATGGTACCTGACAATGTCCCTGTAACAGCAGGATCCTTTTTGACCTGCGTGGAGGCTGCAGCGGCAGCGGCAGCGGCCTTAGAGAGCTGGCCTTTGAAGAGGTGCACCAAGTCGTCCACATTCGAGGCGGACACAAGGGACATAGCAAGCTCGAGTGCCTTCTTGCGGATGGCGAGATCGTTCGTCGATAGAACGGAGAGAATGTCCAAGAGGTATTCCTGCAGAACGGCAGCGTGCTTGTGGCGCAGGGCATCCAGACGCTCAAGAATGATCAACTTGACGTTGTTGTCTGACTCGCTCTCGAGCAGGCCACGGTAAGCCTCAACTGCTGCGCGAATCGCTGTGGGCGCTGACGACAGCGCAACGAGGGTGTTAGCAGCCTCGAAAGTGACCCACGAATTTCCAGTGCTGAGCATGTTGTGTGTACATCTAATATAGTGGGCCTTATTCGCGGGGTTCAAGCGACATGCATACTTAATAACGTCGAGAAGGACCATAATAACCGAAGGATGACTCGTGTGTGCGTTGGGAAGGATGTAGTTAAGGTATTGAACAGCCTTCTCAGGTGCGGCTCGCAGCAAGAACGCAAGTCCGTTTCGGATAACGGTTGAGTTGAACTCTTTCGGAAGCCAAGCCTCAACCTTGTCTGGTGCATCGGAAAGCAACTCCGGACTGGTGTCGTACAGCGATGCGATCGCCACAACCGCATTCTTGCGAACGAACGTGTAGCGGCTCTCCAAGGCTCCCATGATGGACGGAATGAGGGACTCGATGAACTCAGGCTCCTTGACCTTACTAAACATGCGGAGCGTTGAGCCGCTCAGATACTCGTTGGGATGTTGGATGTCTGATTTGATGTAGTTGCACGATAGGAAGAGCTCGTCAACCAATTTCCCTTCAGGAGTCGTACGCTCTGTGGCTTCCCAGAAAAGCAAGAGTAGCTTTTTGACAATATGGTTCTGGGAACTTGTGCAATACTTGATGATCGCCATCTTTGCCTTGGGAAACGTCTCGCCGTTAAGCGTGCGCACGATAATCTCCTTCAAGGCCTCGATCTTGAGGTTGTCATCCTTGTCCTGAATCATATCAATCAAGGTTGACTCCTTGTTGGGCTCCCCCACGTGGTGGAGGATCATCGTGCAGGGGCGTTCGAGATGCAGCATGACGTGTACCCCTGAACTCTACAGGTTAGTGATTTTATACAAACGCAAGTCCCGTGAGATCGTGAGGAATAGAGCCGAAATCTCGGCTGCGTTGAGATTCTCACAGATGGATGACTCAGGAGACAGCAGAAGCTCGTTGTAGAGAGTAATATGTAACAAATCGCGGATTCAGTCGTACAAGATTACAGATACATAGATATTAAATCTGCATCAACAGTAATATCCCACGCTACACCACCCTGACTGTCTATATTTCGCCCATTATGTTCTACTCCAAGTAAGGTCTCTCCAAATATTCCTGCACCCCTTACTCCGGGAAAACTCTTGACAGTCAGCTAGTTTTTGCTCCGAGTACTGCCCCAGCACTGTAACAAGACAAACGATGCTCCATCTGGCAGTCGAATTAAAGATATCAGGGCAAACCATCACTGAAGTGAGAGAAAATCGAGCTACATGCCACAGAGATGGAGGGTTTGGAACAGAGAATGGTTTGGAACCTCATCTGCGAATCAGAGAAAAGCAAGTGGAGGAGGCACCCTCCTCCATGATTGTATGGCGCGAAACACGATGGCACGCTGAGGAACGTGGAGAATGCTAAGTATACATGTAGAACAGAGTGAATTATAAATAAAAGGGGTAAAACATTTTGGTGAGGAGCCCATTGTTACTCATCTGTAGATGGTCCAGGCCAACAACACTGACACGCTGGCAATGGACTATGCCTCATGAATGAAGTAGATCACTGGGAATCTAAGAAAGCGAGTCAACTATACAAAAAGCAATATCGCATGCGATGCCCCCTTGCTCCTTCGCAGAGACGGAGTCGCTTAAACCAGTCTGTATCAAAGATCTTCCGTCGCTGTGTCCTCTGTACCCAGAGAAGCTGGTGCTAGCAAATCGAATACGCTACTTGTTGGCGTCGATGTAGTTGGAGATGTGGCAAAGGCGGCTGCAAGTGTAGATTGAGCGCTGAATGGATTCATACCTTTGTGACTTCCTGCAGATGTCAAGATGGTATCGAGTGCTGTCGGTGAGTGGGCATCGCTACCTCGCTGATAGGATGGTACGGCGAGATTTCCGGACTGATAAAGAGACGAATGGACCGTGGTCTGGACTCCCGCGAGGTCTGGCTGACCAGTCAGTAGACTGACAGGGGACGGTAGGATGCCTCGCTCATGCAATGCCGCTAGGGCTGCTTGAATGCTCAAGAATAACGCTCCATGTCCTAAGCTAAGTTTGTCCGCAAGACCCGACAAGAACACCAGGTTATGCAGAGTGCCAAAGGGAGCAGCGCGTGTAAGCAATCGTTTAAGTTGCTGAAGGGCGCCAGACTGTGCGGCTACTGGATCATACTGTGGACTAAGTGTAGGGGACGGGGGCTCTTTCGCGGCCTTCTCTTCAGCAGATGATGCTGTTGGACTCCTTGTTGAGCTAGGAGCCCTTCCCTCCTCAAGTGCTGTCTGACTTGCATTGCCAGCAGAGTTTGCGCGCCTCAAGCCTGCAAATTTTGTTCCCATCGGCGTGGTAGCCGAGGTGCCCAGAAGAGAGATATGAGCACCTCTTTCATCCGAACTCTCGGCATCGGTTGTATCCTCATCTAAAGTCGGAGCCGGTGTAGGGCTCAATGGTTTCGATGCAATTTGGGAGTCGGAGGCAAGGATGTTCTTGCAGAGATCATCCAAAGTTGCGTTAGGCGCTGCAGACGTAGAACTTGCGGCCTCATCCACCCAGTCTGAATGAATTGAGCTTGCGTCGACTCCTCCAAAATGAGTGATTTCGTCAGGGTTCCTTGCTTGCGAATTTGCTTGCTTCTCAACATCAGTCGTTACTCTGGTCGATGCTGTGTCGCTAGTAGATGGCGAAAAGCCGGTGAACCTCTTGGCAAGCAAAAACAATGTATCAATCACTGAGAAAGTGTCTCCATGTTCATGAGTATCACGATCGTGCGTCGCGCTCTTGCGCCTTGCTGACGGCGAATTAGGATAATGAGCTGGAGAGGATGGAACTCGTCTCAATGATGGGGTAAGCCCGGAGAAGGATGCGGGCGGCGAGATGTCGTGTAGGACGAGAAGGACCTGGGCCCCTGTCTCTTCCCAGTGGTCGATCAGCTCGTGAAGCATCTCGATTGCAGAGCTGTCAGTGGCTGGGACTTGGCACAAGTCTAGGATCACAGCACGCAAGGGTGTGGGTGCATGTTGAGTAGGTTCATTGGCTCCGTGATGATGCTCGCCTGCATCAAGTCCGGCCAGAGCCATATTCACTAGGGAATTATTAGAGGCCTCTTCCTGAGTTGATGGAAACTTCGAAGCCAACTTAGCGGAAGCGGCACGAAGCTCTCGTTGCAAGCGCATTGCTGACGTTGAGCCGTAAATCGATTGAGGCACGCTTATCCCACAAGCTACTTCTGTTGTACGATTCACAAAGTTCTTGATCGCCTCACAGTTACCAAAATGAAGGGCGCCAAAGAATTTGAACATCAACACTCCTGGGATCAGGAGAGCATCTGGACTTCCTAATACGTCGTCTATAGCGACATCTTGCCACGGAGACACTGTAATCTGGTTCCTGTCAGTATCATCTCCATGGCCCCCATGCTCTGAGGCGCCAACCGTGGCTTGAACACGTTTTACAAGATCATGAGGAGGTACGAACCCCAGCAACTGTGCTGAGGCTTGTGAGGTCTGTCGAATGAGGAGAAGCAGACATGCTCCGAATCCAAACACAAGACCCGTTTCAATGTCAGTGATGAAGGAGATTACAACCATGCCACCAAAAAGCACGATGTCGGTAAATGCACCTACTCGCCACATACCAATCAGCGCTGATGCGTGTGGGGCGATTAGACCTCCAACGGTGTGTGTAATTACAGCGGCCAACGTGACACTGGGCAAGTATTTTAACAGAGGCATCAGCAGAAAGACCGCCATTAAAGCAATAAGTGATGCGAAAATAAGTGTCATTGGTGTACGCGAACCCGCGGAGACCGCAACCTTAGTTCGTGCTAGACTTCCTGATGCGGTGAACGCGCCCAATGCAGCAGCAATCATGTTAGCCAGGCCCATCGCACGTAGCTCCTGATTTGGGCTCACAGCATAGTGGAATTGAGCTGCATGCTCTTTTGCTACAACAATGGATTTGATGAAGATAATCGCCGCCACTGCGAGCGCAGGACGGACCGAGACTTGAAAAACCACGAAGGGATCTGGGGGCAGTGACGGCCTAACAAGACCCACTGTCACTTTACCCAGGGTCTTGACCCCCATGCTAGGAAGATCAAAAAACCATGAAGCGAAAACGGAACTGGAAATGACGATAAGGATGACGGGAAGGTGACGCAAGCCAGTATGGTTTTTCAGTCGGTCCTTAAGAGCATATAATAGCTTCATGCAGATTAGAGTTATTACTCCAATGGTCAGTGTCGTGAAATGTGTACGACCCTCTTGGATACCTTGAACCCAATCGACAAACTTCCACAGTGACGTCTCAGGACAAATCTTCGAGACGCAGCGAGGGAACCCAAACAACGTTGGAAACTGGGAAACCAGGATGGTCGTCGCGACAGCAACAATGAGACCGCCTACAACCGAACGCGAGAGCACGTTATCAAGAAAGCCAAGTCGAAACACTCCGAAGAGGAAAAGTGTGAGCCCAACCGTGAATGAAACAACTGTTGTATACGTCATCACGACTTCCGGCGTTGGTAACGCTGGGACGGCATCTAGAGTCGACTCGGCTCCTGTAGTCTGACGCAACACGATTTCATGGACACTGCTTCCCAAGATAAGCGCAGTGACTGCATCTGGGCCGAAGGCGAGGTGCTTTGAGGTCCCAAAGATAGCGTAGATGAGTGGTGCAAAAACCGCAGTGTACATGCCATAGTTTGGTGGCACGCCTGCCAGCAGTGAATATGCGAGGCCCTAGAGGAGGTTCAGTCGAGTAATTCGTCGTGAGATATGAGCACTTAAGCAAACCGCCTAGTCGAGTCGTCTTCCTGATCTGAATGACGTTGAAGGAGAAAAGTGGCTTCAGCGACTTAAAGAGTGCTTAAAGGAGTGTCACATGCGTGCAAACAAAGTACCCAACCTACCTGTGGCACAATGAAAAACCCAACTGTGAGACCGGCAATGAAATCGGCTACCAAGTCCTCCGTGGAATACGCTCGCAGCCATCCAAACGCGGGAACGAACTTCACGATGGAAGTTTGGAGCCAGGCCGAGAGGACATCGACAAAAGAACGGTTGCCGAATGTCCCGGCAAAGTCCTTCTTAGTGTAGGGCATGCTCACTTCCGACACCACGCCGTAGCTCATCCCTGGGAGCGCGCAAATTATATCGAGCGCAGAAAGAGGACCACGTATTACGCAGTTGAGGGTGAATAAGCGAGGTCGGACTGGGTCTAGAGGCTAATTCAACATAAGGGATTGGTTTATAGCCTTATTAGACGACGTGTGAATTAATTATGATCATCATCGCAAGCTTCAATCACCATATTCTCAAGACCTTGCAATTATGTCAGAACATTGCTCAAACGCGGGGTGTCCCCTCACTTTGTGTTGCCTCGGGGTCACCCCGCGACGAGCCAGGCCTGGCATCATAAATGGAGCAAGTCGGGGAGGAACTAACCTGGATCCAGTGCTGTCTCAATTAGAACACCAAAGGGCACTGCCTACACTTGCTAATCGTCAGTGATTTAGCTTGCAGTGAATGGGGTAGACCACCCGGAGGCACTATAGCGTTATAGTCACTGCCTCTAGGTCCGGACTTCGTCTGCTCATGCCAGTTGGAATGTAATGCCTCAGTGTCACGGGATGATATTGACAAGTACAATCAAGAAGCTGGCCGAACTCAAGACCAGAACTTTTGTGTCCTCTCCGAGTTCAAACACTGAGTTGGTGAAGGCATGCAAACAGGGAGGCACGCTTTTTGCAGCTGGTGAGCTAGGTTCGATGTTTGCTGGAAGTGAGTCCTATATGCTCATCAAGTTGTCTTACGGATCAACCTACTCTGCCAGACCTGTCGTGGTAGCTGGCTTTTTTTCAGTCAGCTCAGCACTTTTCCTCGAAGCACAAACCTGGGGTTTGTGCGGACAACTCGATGTATCAGTCGCATCTGATACCTCATTGCGCTTTCTACAGCTCACTTACACTCTGGATTCCTTGTTGCACGTATAGATCCGCTGATACAGTCCCTGCTTACAACTTAAAGGGGAGAGCCACCTCCAGAATCGTATCAGAAGCGACGAATAACCAGCATAGCATCAGCGCTCAAGTCCGCCTCTACTGCGGAAGTTACTACATAGTTCAGGCGTGGATTTGCGCCCCATATCTCGCTCGGTCACCGGCTTTCATCTTGGAATACGTGCTCCGACGATCAGCGTTTTGGCTAGACCCAGGCACCCCTCTCCGTCTCGAGGACCCAGTATTCCTCGTTGGTCCGAGCATCTGGAGAAACTGGCAGCGCTGCTAATCGCGCGACAAACCTCCCACAATTCAGCACGGAGCTCTCGACACACATACGGGCCAGCAGCACGGCCTAGCTCGATCTCTGAAGCACACGGGCCCCAGGTGGGAACCCGACTAGGATTCCAAACGGCGATCTGATCCGCTCAGACGAGGCTGAGGATCCCTCACAGGGGAGCGTCCTCAGATGGACAGCTCAGGACGCGGTGATCCCCGACAGCGTAGGCACTCTGTGGATGAACAAAAGCACCAGCCCAGCACGAAGCAGAAGCATCGGGCCGGTGTCTCTGAGCAAGAACGAAGAGAAGCGCAAAAGACGGTGATTCGAAGGGACGACGAGTCAAAACGGCCAGCCTTCGCCGCCCCAGCGGCCGAAAATGTCACAGACGACACGACTTCGGGGCCCGAACATTGTGCACCACCTCCACCGACCGAGCGATTCGAGTCCTCACCTGAAGCACCACCACATCCAGTTATCCATGTGACCTCGCCAACGCGCGCAGTGAGTGAGCTTGGTGTACAGGATAATATACACCATATAACGCATGGTACGAGGCAAAGCGATGAGCACTCTCACGCGGGCCTAGGGCTCTCACCCCAGACAACTGGTTCATCTTTCACTTCAACACTAGGAGGTCTGGATACGTCCAGACATTTTCGAGCAGTGACTGAAGCGAGTTTACACGGCAGATCCGGCAGATCCGGCAGATCCACAGCTTCTTCGCCACCCTCGCTTGCGTCTCCACAATTTCTAACTCCGGCGCCTACAGAACCCGGAATTGCAACTGCGGCTGCACAACAGAGCTATGAGATCTCATCCCTCTCGGATGAGGAGCGCGATATGGAGCTCTTACGTGTTAATCCTCGCCGGGTACGAGCGCTGTATTCCCCTGAGAGAGGACTTGGTTCGGCTGGTGCAACCCAATCTCAGGGCGAAATTCCTCCGGCACAGGATCAGACCGCAACTGCCTTACAGTCTTTTCACCACGAAGCATCTGAACTCCAACCCATATCACCTCGGTTGGAAGGTGAATCGTTGGACTTGCATGTTCCGGGAGTACAAACCGCAATGTCGCTCCCGGAACAGGCCCAGATGCATGCAACAAGCTCTACTTCCATTTCTCACCCGGGTTCGTTGTTATCCGCAGCGATGCAAGATACAGATCATACGAACCATGAGCCATTGAGGCCAGAACCAGAAGCAAAGCGGAAACCTACCTGGACAAAACCTATGATAGAGATAGCGTCCACGCCCCCACAGCATAGGTTAGATCTTACTACCTTACCCTTTCTGCCTTCCTCCCCACCAATGCTACCTCAGTATCCAACACAGTTCCCCCCACCACCCCCTCATCCTCCTCGAGATGCCTCAACTGTGTCGAGCGGTACACCAAGTCAGCCAGGCCGAACTGGATTAAGTACACCTCGTTCTCGACGATCAAAAACAGGATCCGTAGTAGGGGGCCGTCGAGTCCCGCTCATGTTAACCGTCGAGGGAATGGCAGCCGCCCTAGCTGTAACTCATGAAGCTGACCCCACTTTCGAGAAAAGTGCTGCTGAGGTTCTGGGAGTCCCAGTTGAGTTGGTCAGGCAAGTCGCCATGGGGGAGTCGTCCCCAGAGAGTATGACGCCCTTGCCCTCCCCGCGAGCGCTTATTAGTGCGTCCCCGCTCGGTGGGCCGAGCCTTGGTATGAGTCCGATTGTCGCATCATCCCCCAAGAATCTAATGCAGACACTCCGACGATCAGGTAGTCAAAGCAAGTTGCTTGTTACGCCTCCGCCATCGAGTGGGTATCATGGTCCACAGAGGCCCTCAGCCGCAAACCTCATCGAGGATTCTCATTCGACTCTCCTCCCTTCACTCAGCAATGTTGATACGAGCCTCATGTGTAATCGCCACCAAATCGAGTGGAAGAACGCACTAGCAATGCTAGAGCGCTACACGGAGCCCAGAGAAGACGAGAAGCTGCGCTCCTCACAAGGAAAAGTAGATAGCACAACGCTAGAACTAACTTCTCTCTCCCCATTAAGCCTCGGCTTGAAAGGTGAAAGCCTGGAACGCGTCACTTTAGCTCCCGGGATTAAACTGGAGTCCCCAGCACGTTCGCGAGTTGAGACGACCGAGGCTCGAACAGACGTCCCTGTGGCTTTGACTGCAAATGCGAAAAAACGCGATTACAATATATGGGCAGAGGAGCTGGAAGCAGAGGAGCGTGAGCACACTATATCAGTTATCTTGTTGACACGACCTTGTCTGATCGACGACTACTTCGACCCCAGCTTTCCTTTCCGGCACATCGTGCAAGCACCCAAACTCTCGTCTGATGCGTTATCCCAGTCTCAGGATCACATGGGAATGATCGATGCTGCGATCCGTCGGCTGGGGGCAAAGTTTGAGCGCGTTCTCGCGACATTGGATGAGCCGTACGAAGACGACATTGAACTGTCAGTATCGCATATGGGCGTAGATCACCCCCATGCTTCCTCTCCTGCGCACAGTGTACTCCGCGATCTTCATCACTGGTTGCATTGCCCATCTGAACCAAGCATGGCATCAAACACTGTTATAAGTGCCCTCGACTCTGAAGCGGAGATCGAGCACGTTCTACAATCCTTGATCACGTCTGTGACGGCTCCAGGATTGGATAGAACCTGGCTAAATCCTACAACCATGCATAATGACCTTGCCTCGCTTGGTAAGGCGTTAGGAGAACGTGAAGCTAGTTTAGTACAGGAGTCTGGGCCGATGCATGCATGCGAAACAGCAGCATCAACTTCCGATGCCATGCTACCACCTGAGAATGTTACCGGGGACGTAGTGCAGAGAATGCGACTGGGCTTCGAGAAGGCATGTGTCAATGCCTTATCTCAACAGGTACATGAGCAGATTGTGCGACTGAGATCACGATTAATCGGACACTTGTCACGTACTATTCTGGGAGATGAACTTGCAGAATTCATTCTTGGTAACAAGATAGTGAGCAAGGACTTTCGACTAGGACCTGGGTTTGGGCTACCTCGTCCACTTGCGAGTTCGGTCGAAGCTTGCTGGATGCTCGTCCTACTTACTTTGCTGACGGCGTTAGGGCCCTCCTGCATTCACCACCTTGAAAGGTCAGCATTTTTCCGTATGGACAGCTTCAAAACAATCGTTGTTGAGATCACGTCAGCTGCGATTGGGCACTGGCAAAATACGGCGTTGCTACGTGATCGAAAAACGGCTTGTCAGATGGCGCTACGGAAAGAAGTTAAGAGTTTGATGATGAACAAGGTTCGGGATTTTATCACATCATGCGTTACTGCTGCGGCCTTCGGAGCACTTCGATATGGTAGTGAGGCACTCGCTCTTCCCTTCATGTTGCTGAGCACTCCAGCAACCGCGAATCTCAATTTCGTGGCTTATCGCCAGCTCGCAGAGGAACTTGCACTAGCTTCTGAGAAGGACTCTAGAGAGGAAAGCGGCGCCGTAGTGCGACCTCTCTCTGCTTCCCAGTATTCAACATCCGGCCTTGGATACAATGCGTCTATCTTGACCCATTTCTTCGAATCGACTGCTGGAGCTTCCAACTACTCAAAGCTCCGAGAGGGCCTTCCCGACCCCGACAACGCTGATAGCTTCTCATCGCTTCAGGCACCCCTCGAAAGTACGCTCTCACGCGCTTCACTTTATCAAGCAGCAGTCCTGATGGCAGCGGCTGGATCCGGAGTGCATCCCCCGCCGTTCCTTATTGACCGCTGCTCGAGTGGTCACGAAGACGCTGCATCCAATGATGGGAATAGGCGTGAGATCAAAGTGCCCCTGCCGATGTCGAGTTCGGCCTGTGCATACCCACTCACTTATCGACTAAGAACTGCCTTGCTGGCAACCGTCTTGGCACCAAATCTCGCCGACCTCTCAACAAATCTTATCGCTGGCGCGCCGACCACACTATCGCATTGGCAGGGCGTACGAGATCTCACACTAAGTACCGAAGGCTATCTGCTTCGCTCCTTCACACAAGCGGCTTGGATAACGAGGCTACGGTCAGTATCTTCGAAGCTGGGATGCGACCTGGGTGCCCTCCCCAACTTGGGCCCCGATGATTTGGTGGAAAGTGTCGGAGGAGGATCTAACAAAGAATCGCATTCGGAAGCACCAGATAAAGTCGGTACCGCCAGAGATTGTGATCTCGGCGAGGTTGAACTCGATGAGACAAACTTTGAGCGATCCCTTGCACATCTCGCTGTTGCACCTGTTGAACCCATTGAAATTCGGATCGACTCGACGCAAACCACCTCCATCGATTTTTCCTCCAAAGAGGCAAATGCAGTCATTGCAGACAGTGTACGTCGGTTACGGGCGAAGGCAGCAGTGGCGCATTTAGTAGGTGTCGGTGGTGTGCTCAGCTTTGACAGCAATAAGATTATGTTTGGATTACCAACTGATTATCAGTCCGATCAATGTGGTATTGGTAAGTTCACTTTATTACGTTCTATTCCAGCGTCCCAAGCTGAATTCGGCCTGAATTCAGCGCTGTTCGAAACCCGTCAGGCATCTGAGGATGCAAGCCGGAGCTCAGCGAAAGAATCAATGAATGTTTTCGACTTTGCTCAGGGACTTCAACCTTCAAGTGAGAATAACAATCTCACTCCAATATCACAATCGTGTGATACTGAGGCTCTTGTCTCGTCCCGCTCGGGATCTCTGTCACGATCATCATCCTCCCGCTATCCCTTCGGAATGAAGCATAGTCGCACGCTGCGAGAGCTTGAATCACTGCTCAAAAGTATCAAGCATGAGTCACACCATTGTTCAGCTTGCAAGTTCTTGAGGCGTCAAAGTGTACTCCCGGCACCACTCCAATTTCCAGCGCGGCCACGAGACCGCCAAATCAGTGAAGAAAATGGTGGAGAAGACGCTGAATTCTACATTGGGGAGACCCCCGAGAGGTCTCATACCTTCAGAGCAATTCCATCTCGTGGATATGACTCGCCTACCTTGGATGCTAAGTCAGAAACACCCTCGCAAGTGGGTCGACGTCTCCGTCTTACTGTTGATGTTACTCGTCCCAAACCTGCTCCGCAGAGGTTCGACCGCATTTCCGATGAGGCGCAGCCATCTCCAGTTGATCTCTCGCCTAATATCGCTCCTCTTACAACACCCTTGCCTTCGAGACGCACGAAACCAGCCACGCCCACTGCCGAACTGGTTCCATCTGAACGTCAGAATGAACCAGCAATTAAACTACTTCAGTCTGAATGCTCCCAAGGTTGCACAGCTGGCCCGCCTGAGCCTGGGGTTTCAGCCTCTCAGGAGCAAACAACTGTATCTCTTTCTCCCTCCTCACTAGTCCCACCCGAAACTCAGAGAGACTCAGAGCCTCAGCGTGAGCACGATCAACAACCTCCATCACACAGCGGCTCCAGGATTGCAGCCCTCCTTGAGAGTCTGGAGAAAACCCCTCCGAGCAAAGCCATTGCAGAGCGTGTTGACGCTGCGGCAGCGGTGGCCTGTACTTTCGTTACTGCCCGTATACAGAAGCTAAGAGACCTGCGGGCTCCCACTGCAACCGCTGAAGAAAAAAGTGCACTTCATCTCTTTGAGAAACTTTGGAAAGCATTGAAAGAGGCTGGGCAAGCACACATTGCCGGCGACCAAGCAACCGCTCGCGAATGTCTTAAAAGCGCCGTCTCCATTTCCAGTAGAGCAGCGGAAGCGATTCAGCGACTGACTGTTCAGCGTTTTCTGCACCTCATTCAGTCTGAATGTGAGATCTTCATCAATCAGCGAAACGGCGCTCCATGGTCATTGCAGGACGGTCCCTGTGCTCTCTTCAACTCGCAGCATGTTTCTAGTTACAAAATGGACTATGGAACGGAATCACGCGTTCATTATCGTCGACCAAAACATGAAAGAGAGGTGCTATTTCGACAGTCTGATGCCTACTTCCTCGAAAAGTGCATGGTGGTTTATTGCTACGATGAGCGTACGGGTATCCCGCATTGCGACGCTACCATTTCAAGACTGCAGCAACAGAAGCGACAACTTCCGGGCGTTGAGACACATCAGGAGAGCCTCTTTATGCTGCGCGAGGGTGTGATACCGCTAGCATCGCGTCGCATGTGGCAAGTGTCCCCAGCCATCCATCGAAGTGATGCTAATTATCTTGAGTTCAATTTGGGCCTACCAGGGCCCTCCGTCGGCACGCTCCTCAAGCCCGACGTTCGGATCACATCCCAAGACTCCGCTGAAGTCAGAACTCGCGAGCAGACTATTGAGGAAATTGAACCAGGAGGATTCGATGGTTTGAGTTGGGGTGCTGCTGTCCACGTTGGGGCTGCCTCCAGTATTGCTTGTGGTCTGAGATGGCTGCAGACAAACACCAAATCGATCCCTTTGTATATGCGCTTCCTACAGGCCGGACGTCGCCTCAACTACGTCGCACATCTGTTGAGGTCTCGCGGAGTTCAGGCTGCCACGAGCCGTGTGGAGCCACGAAAGCAGGACTCCCCACCTCCAAATAGTGGAGAAGCCTCGTCAGCAGGCCCAGAAGAAGAATACGATCAGGAGACCAGCGCCCGAACGAAACTCGAGCGAGAAATTGGTGTCGAATCTGATTTCATTCCTGCGAGCTTAGATGCAGCTTTTGAGGCGGTTGAAGGTGCCGCAGCCTCAGGCCCTGGCACATCTGAAGCTGTCAAGAGTGAGCTAGCGAAAGTCCTGGAAAGGTCATTGCATGATCCGTCACTGAATGTTGTGAGTAAGTGGAACAGGGCGGAGTTTGGCATTGCTAAGGCCAGCGAAATTGAAATCGCATCAGGGAAGCTAGATTCAATCCAGCATACCATGCTCATGCAGCGAATGCATCTGGTTACAATGGCAGATGCTGCGAACAATCCGTGCAGCCAACTTCCGGGTGGTCTCGAAAACAGTGTTCAAGACGTTGTCCGTGTTGAAGAGCTCAGAAGACTGGTGCTTGAGCGTTCTGAAGACGCTGACGCCACAGCACTATGGCGAACTGGCATTCACTCCCAAAGGCAGGGGACTTTGGCTATGAAGTTAGCAGAACAGTTTCGCAAGGCGTATGCGAGATCGGGGCTGTCTAAGATATTGCCCCCTCCAAATGCCGCAGCCAGAGCCGTTTGTACAGTTGCGGCCTCGCGAGCTGCTACGCTAACGATGCTTCCTCTACTGAATGCGACATTTCCGGCCTCCATGCGGCGCTTTACCTTCGAGCATCTCCGGGCTGTCGCTCTCGCAATGAAGCACGGTACACCATCTTGTCACAAAGCTCTCGCCCTGTACATACTACGCTCAAAGCATGCCGAAACCACTGCAATGGCCGCCGACCTAGCGCTTTTCGCTGGCCAGCGTGATGATCATGACAGAGTCGACAGCCAGTCATCCTCCGATCATGATGGATGGCCTTGGCAGGGAGGAATTCTACGCAAGAAGAGCTCGCATGACTTTCAAGCATGGATGAAGCTCAGAAGGCATCATGCAAAAGAAGAGAGTCTGGAAAAATTCAAATGTGTTGTCTGCCCTAGACTCTCATCGCATGAGTTTGTGAACCTGGTCAATGATCCTAACATGACTCTAGCTGTGCAGCCGTACCCTCTACTACCCAGAAAGTCAATGACGTTTTCGTCTGAGTCGACAAGGCTCTGGGGGTTCTTGCAGCTTGGAAGAGCATTGGAGAGCGGAGAAACAATCATTCCCCCGTTGATACTCCCGCCCAGTCGTCACCTCCCTCCATTCCATCGGTGTGAGTTCGGATCAGCGGCTTGGTTTGCACATTACGGTATCCCTGCGGGTTTGCCCCCTCTCCCCGCGAGCCTGTTCTATGGTTCGCAGAATCCTGACGAGTTACTGAGCACGGGAGGTAAGGGGGAGGGCAACAGTAGTGGAGATGGGGCGATCCCAACAACGAGAAGTGAGAGAACGATCTCTGATGGCTCGCCTACATCTTCTGAGCACCTCCTCGCATGGATGCAAGTGGCTTTAGCTCCGGGGTGGGGTATCACATCTCGGGAGCTGGCTCTATTACTTGCGAATCAAATGATTGCGCTCGGCTTTCTTCGCTGTCAGATTCCAAGCAAGATTTTCTCTTCCTCACCGGGGCCTCATCCTCCGCTTACAGACTCGATGCATCCAAAGACTTCACGATTCGTGTATATTTTGCCTAAATGCGTCAACTATCTCGAACAGTCAACAATTGGCTCCCAAGGGCATGACAAGGCTATCCCCATGTTGAAAATGTCCGATTTATCACCGCCTGTGGCATCCCCCGAAGATGTACTTTGTGTGTCGGCTTTCAAATACGACGCGAAGACCCGCAGCTTATTCAGCAGTGTGATTCCTTCCCGTGGTTCTGCGCTTATTTACGTAGTTTCACCCGCCGTTAATGTCCTCAATCAACCGCCTCACAAGGCCGGAGTCTCGTTTGACTCAGAGCGATTTCTACGGACAAAGGGCTGTATTTTCCGCACGCATCCGACGTTCCGTCAAGATCCGTACTATCCAGAGCTGGCCATAGCGCCCATGGCAGGCACTTCATATCGACAAGAAGTGGATGAGCATGCGATCGACCTCGCTTCATATTCAAATCCATGGCCGATCACTGCAATTCATCCTCCAATACTCTTAGAACCCTGTTCAGGGGCTGCATGTTGCACGTGTGAACAGACCTCATCTATTGCTCCCTTAGAAAACTGTATGCAATGCAGTAGGTGTGTTGAAGGAATTGATTCTGACGCAGGCAGAGCACTCCTGAATGCCGCACACTTGCGTGTTAACTTTGGCATCATCTCCTTGTGTCAGGATGCCATCTACTCCTACGAAATACCTAAGCCTATCCTCTCATTGACGCTGCACATGCAACCGCAGCCTGCTCCTGCCTCCTTAACACCTCAAAATCGATCCAGAGTGCAAGGCACTCCCATTGCTTCAGAAAGGGTCGCGGCCACTCCAACTTCCCTTCCATCGTTCTCGGTGCCGCAATGCAGGCTAGTCGACGGCTCAGGCGATGTCGACCTTACCCTAGTATGCTCATCGCCCTCACTGCTTAAGTTTTACCTCCCACAATACGCTCCAGCTTCAACTCAGGCACAGCTTCCTCCTCGGACACAACCACTACCCAATGAGGTCAACGATTTGACTTCAAATCGATCAGGTGACGTTGATCAAGGCACCTCGGATGGCACAAATCAGTTCTTGAAGAAATCAAGTGAGTGTCAAATTCGTCCCGACAGTGTGAGTTGTGTATCCGATTCACAGCTAGCAACGCTCGTTCAGTCTTCTTTAGGGATCGCGCCCGACCGGCCAGAATTCATTGGCAAGGATAGGTATGAAAGAATAGCACTCTCCCCTCTTGAGAGTCTCTTAGAGTTGAGCTGGCTATGCGTTGTTTACGGATCCGAATTATATGCAATGCTACGAGATGCGTACATCCAGCACTACGTGGATTTGTACCTAAAGGATGAGGCCTACGTTTACTCTTTGGGGCAGGGGTTGCCTTCTCCTCGTTCGGACCATGCATTCTCAATCCCAAGTGAGAGAGGTACAGCGTTCCTATCATCCCCAGGATCCGCTCGTTCGCGAAGGGTTCAAGCTACTGAGGCGTCTCGGGTTGGTCATACATCAGAGCCAGCCCCCTCATTGGACCTGACTCGTCGAGCCCTACCCTCAGAACCGATGCCAATGCTCCAGGAAACGGCGCTTCAGCCCAGTTCAATTGAGTTGACATCGACGAAGTTCAGTTCTGAACGCCTCTCCGACACAAACTCGCCCTTGTTTCTGTTGGAATCTGAAGCAAGAAGCAAGACCTCGTGGAACGACATGCACACACCTACTGAACCAGCGAGTTTTGAAGCCAGTGAGCCCCCTCGCCCACGGATAGATGCGCGAGAAAATGAGACTCAAAGGCTTAAGGGAGCGGCGGAAGTGATGGACTCAGGTTGTCCATCCGCCTCCATGGTCAGTGGAACTCAATTAACGTCGTCCGTAGCAGCTGAGTTCGAAGATGAGAATAATCGCCCTCCAGTTCAGAAGCAAGAAAGATCGATCCCTGTTTTGGCGTCTGCTCAGTCCGTTTCAATTAAGGTCCCGCAACCTATGCCCAAAGGGGGTGATCATCTACTGCCCCAAATCCCCGAAGTGGAGTCGAAACCGATGAAGCAACCTATCGATAGTGACTGGGAACCCACCGCATATCCAGATCTTTCTCCTCCTTCACGAGAGCATGATGCGACGAATGAGGATTTAATTGTTGCCCGCTCGGTCCTGGCACGTGGTGGTACCTACGTTCAATCAAAGTTCTCAATTCCAGGGCAACCACCTCAGACCGAATCGGATGTTCAGTTCACTCCCGTTCCGTTGGCCTTCCCTGGCGATGGCGAGGTTACCGAAACTAAACGGCAAGCACCAGAAGAAGAGTTTCCAACCTTGTCGGGCAAGCCTATTGTTGTTGATATGGAGGAGGCCGTACGTCAAGCGCACCTCCTGGCGCAACAACAACAACAGGCATCACACTCAACTTCACAGTCACCTTCTCCAAGACAGGATTCCAAGTCGCGTAGTCAATCTCCGGATGATGTCGCACTACCATTGGCGAAAAGAGTTTCCTACGGATCGCCGTCAAGCAAGCGAGACCCTCAAGTGCAGAGCCTGCTGGAGAGCCAGCGAGTCCGCTCTGAAAATGGGGACCTAAAACAGAACTTTGTTCTGGGGCAGGATGCTGCCGCATCAGGTGACAGATACATTCATTTACGAGCATCCGAAAGTGTTCCTTCAGCCATTGTTACCGATGACGATGAAGGTGCCGACAGTGATATTAGACGGCATCGACTTCCCTCTCCCCGTTTACTGCCGGTGCGCACAGAGGAGATTCAAGACACGTCTCCACTGTCTGACACCGACGACCTATTTGCCGAATGCTGTGACCGGACTGAAGCACACATTCAGGCGACTATTCAGCGTGCCCACGAACTAGCTAAGAATCGATGGGAAGTATGGTCCACATTGTGGACGAACTCCGCAACGGGGTTTTCTTTTACCTCTCCTCACCAAGATCAGGGGCCGTCTACGGCCGAAGATGCTGACGCAGGCGACTATTGTCTACCTCAGGCACCGTTTTCCCTGCCCTACTTTGGAGCAGCAAAGGTCCTCTTTCCCGACGCATATGCCAGGTTCAAAAAAGCAACAGAGGCATTAGCGCATGCTCTTGAAGGACTTCTGCCCGTGCTGGACCTCTCAGGAGTCACGGAAGAAGGAGCTTCGAATCTTGCAGACATCGCTGGCGGCTATGACAGCAGTGCTTGTCCCAGTGATACTGCCTTGCGACCTCAAACCAAATCCGTCACGGTGAATCTCGCTCAGCTACTCGCGATGATGGAACATGGACTCAATATCCGTACAGATATGCTCATTCGTCCTGTAGGTGGTGCAACTTCCACCACAGCGAGTATCGTGACATCGATTCCAATGGATAGCGGTCCTGCATCACATATGCAACGTGCAGTTATGCTGCAGGCTCGTCGCGTCATTCATGGAGTTGGACTCAGAATACTCAGAGCCCTGCTACTCAATTGCTACAATGCAATGGTAATGCATATGCTTGTGGAGGCGCCGCTGCATATGCATACGCTTCCTCGATCGCCTCCCTCGTATCTACGCTATATATACGCTAGTCCTACACATCTGGAGAAGTCATGGCCGCAATCGCCTCAGGGCGAAGTTGCAGCTCTTCCACAAATCCCAATCAGTGCTTGGTGGTTCTTAGGTGGTGGACCTTCAACTGCAGATGAGTTCATGACACTTGAGCGCACTCATGGGTGGATGATCGCTGGAAAAGTTTATACTGCCCTAGATCTGCGTCTATCCATACTTGCTCGAGCCGGAGCCCTCTGCTCTGAATTTATCATAGCAGAAGCACAGAATCGAAGTAAGAAGAGATTGACAGAGTTGCAATCTTTCCAAGAAACAGTGAGAGCCCGAATCATGGCGGAAGAGCGAAGTCAGAGCAAAGAGAGCGAAACCTCCTCGCTTCACGCAACGAAGATTGAACGTCTCCATGCATTGTCGGATCGGCTAAGAGTCGCAATGGCGCAGCTAGAAGACTCCGTTCGAGGTGCTACACCCTGCCTCCCTGCTGCGTCTGAGTCTTTTCCTCTGCTTCTCCATCACTTTCCGGAAGCCGGCCATCCTGGACTTCCGATTCCCTGGAGAATACGTGCTACATTGACCTCATTGTTCCTTTCGGATGTTGTGTCAAACACGTTGTTCCGCGCCGAGGAGCTCAATAATGGTGAAAGTCGAAGTGTGAGTTCAATTGATGCATCGCTTCATGCAAAGCTTGATGACCTTTATGATCGCATTGACCTGCTGGGCGACGCATATGAGAGCTGTTGCCCAGACCACCATGCGCGAGCCATTGAAGCCAGCCCATCTCTGCGACGGCTTTTGATGGACGGCGCTTCATCGGCTCTTCCTCCTGGTGTCTCGTTAGCAACTATTCCGATTCCGATACGAAATGACCCCGCAGCGGTTACTGGAAATGCCGTCTCCCCCGGTGTTTTTGCGGAGCGTCGAAAGACCCTGGGCATTGACACTAAAGTCGAAGTCAAGGACAGCTCGGACCAGTCGAGATGGGAGGATATTGTTGATCAGATTATCAACCTAGATCGTCCTGTGTCATGGTATGAATCAGACGAAGGTGACAGTCCAGAGAGCCTGATGGAACGAGTAATTTTGTCGGATCAGATCATTGAGCTTCGACAACGACTACGTCCCTTCATATCTTCAAGTTTACCCATTCCTTTATATCCACCCTTGGCGCAGAGTCTGACCCTTCCGTTTTTGGTCCAAGCCTCACGCACGCAGCCTCCCCCAGCATCAGCTGAGTGCCACAAAGTCATGGCTGGTCGTTCGCCGCGGGAGATGGACATCTTTGGTGGGGTTTTGCCGATTTACCTCCTTCCGGCTGCGTCATATGTGCGGGCTATCACCAAAATGGCCGTTCTTGAGGGTATCAAGCTGCGGCGCAAGCTTGTGACATCCATGATACACATCAGGAGGCACAGGTCTCCGCCTTCGCAGCCACCCAGTGAAAACCCTAGTGCTGAGTTTCAGGTTTCCTCCCAAACAGATTCGGGATCTGTAGCGTCGAGGGAACGTGTGTTAGGGACTCGAGGAAGAAGCCAGGGTAAGAGATCATTCTGGCAACGTAGAGTTGAGGTGCTCAAAGCCGAAAAATCATTAGGACCGGCAACTGGACAAAGCAAAGGACAGCCGAGAGGTCGGGACAAGTCACAACCAGAGGCATACGCTATCCGCGCCGCCAATTTCAAACGAGGTACGTCGACCAAACTCCGTTATGGCTTTGCCGACATGGTAGCAAGCGCACTGGTGAATGCTGATGGTGGTGCTGAATGCAGCATCGAGAGCGGGGTGTATGCACACGCTCTTTTCCGGAATGCATATCCGCGTCCTGCTATCGCAGACAACGCAGGCTCCTCGCTTTTTGAGTTCCCTCGGAGATCAGGCGGAAGTTCTGCTTTCGATGACCGTTCCGGTGTGCCTACTATTTCGTCAGGGAGCTTGTATGTTAGCGAGGGCAGCCAAACTTCAAACGGCAGTCGTAGTCGTCCGGCGCAAGCGTCACCCAAAGTGGGCTCGATATATAGTGGACGCTATTCCGAGCAAACGAGATCCATGATTCGTGTCTGGATCCACATGCAAACTCAAGGTAGAGAACAATTCATATCTGCCACAACGACTCCTGCCTTTACTTCACGAGTACCGAAGGCACCTTCCTCTGCCATGATCTCCAGGTTCTCTGGTCTTCGGTCGGGGATGCCTCCGCTCGACACACCGGAGAGGAAGCTCACCAGGCAAGGACCGTTCTTTAGCACGTCATTCATAGGGCGAGGGTCGGACGCAACCTCGTTCAGCCCATTGACACTCGGTGTCACTGCAAACCGTCCTCAGCACTCGATCCACCTCATTAGCCAACCGTCTTCACCACACGATACGGCCGCACTGCTTGAAATGGGCAAAATTGCTCTCTCGCCGCGGCTCGAGAAACTGAACACATCGCAACTATATGTCCTGGATGTCCCAATCCCACCCATTGTCATGCCTGCACTTCGTGTCCTATGTGGTGAATATCTTCGAGCTCTGAGGAGCTTCTGGCCAGAAGCGCACGCCATATTATCAAATCACCAAATGCACATGGAACTTTCGTCTGAGCTAAGTTTTACTAAGCCACGAATGAATGTGTCGGCGTTCCCGCTCTACAGAAGGGCTATTCTTCTGGAAAGGGCCGTTGAGGAGGAAATGAGAGCGTTCCTCAGAAGTAAAGTCAGTCCTGGCCTGTTTCCACAAGAATCTCGAACGGACAGGTCGAAGGGTCCATCAGGACTTACTCTTAGTCCTCACGGCATGAGAGCATTCAAGCGGCAAGAAAGGCGGACCATAGCATCGTCCTTTCCATATGCGCATGTCCCAGAGTCTGCTCAAATGGCACACTCACTCAGTACAAAGCTAAAACCCAGTCCAGAGATACGTTCGGACTTCCCTACCCCGTCCGAATCCAGCGAAAATAAGCCGTCAGGTCGCAACGATGCGAACGCATCGAAAGCCACCAAGTCTCAAGCAGTTGGCTCTACAAAAACCATGGAGACACAATCGCACCAAGACAGGCATATTGATAAGCTGGAGGCAAAACTGCTCGAGCACGCCGCAAACACGGGAACGAGACTATTACAGTGTCCGCCTGTTCTTGTGCTACTCCCACCATGGCCACCATCGCCCCCTGAAGGCTTGCAAAACGTTACTGCAATCAGAGCTGACACAATTAGTAGTGCTACAAGCACTTCACCTTTGGGCCAAGTTGCTAGTGCAGGCGAGTTTAGGGGTGGCCGATCCATGAGTGATACCTCACACTTTAGACTTGGATCAGATCAGCAGTCTGAGAGTGATTCAAGAGGGGAGGACAGCGTAATTGCAATCTCCACCACTCCCTCAGAGCTCCAGAAGGGGAAGTTACTTCAATCCTTTTTGTTTACGGATGCGCAAATGGCTGCGTCCGTGTTTATGCATTCTCCTGAGCACCTCCTAGCTATTGTTCGTGGATATGTTTCATGCGCTTTTCAGCGTCCGGCCGACAACGCCCAGTTTACCTCCTGTCCCGCGCTTTTCAAGGTGGGTAAAACCCTCGCAGCCTCGTACAATATTTTTGATCTGCCCCAATACTCAGCGCAGTCGCTCTATCAACCGTCTCTGAGCACGGTCGGCCGCATTGAAGGCGGACTCTCCATACCGACTGCTCGTGGTTCCGGCCCAGTTCTGCGCGTCTATACGAATCGATCACTCTATAGTGAGCTCATTTTGGGCGTAGCTCGTCTCTGCTTAGCTCCACATTGCACAATCTTGGATTTAAGATCCCATCAGAGCACCTATGCAGCGTTAAGACTAGGTGGCCGCGGTGCTGTGAAACCACAAACCATGACCGAAAGCTTGAACGCGCACCGTAGTGGCCTCTCCCTCGAACTCGAATCCCGCACAGTTGCTACCTGGGGCAATCCTTGCTTGGCTTTGACTAGTTCGATTTTTGCACAGAGCTTTGGCCATGCCCCGCTAACAATACGGCCTGGGTTTAATATCGACGTTCATCCCAGTTCTAATGCACTCCCAACTAGCCGACATGGGATTTTTGCTCCGCACCACCCAATGTTGAGGGCGTCCCATCGTCGCTCGTCACTTCTGGAAATCGCTGAGAAACAGAGTGCCTTAACTTCGTGGCATGCAAACTTGGATTTGCAAGCTTACGCGAGAGTGCATGGAATTGATGTGCATGCGCTGGACTATAAGCTTGGATCCAGTGGTGAATCCTTTTGGCGTCACTTACGCCATACGGTATGTCCAGTCTTGCCCTTGAAATACTTCCCTCGAGTTGCACTAGGCTCGTTCCTCAATTTCCTACACAAATTCATGAATCCTCGGCGAGGCGAAGATATTATGTTTATCACCAGAAGGCTTCATGTGTATTCTGACGATGGTGGCATGAATGTATCTGAAGAGACCGTGCCTATTGGTGACGTTGAGGATGACACGATATCAGGAAACCAGTTACTTGACAGCATCGCTTCACGCCTACGACAACAACGGGAGAATGAAGATAACCTAAGATTCTTGGCTGTGATAGGCCAAGAGTTCGAAGCGGATCGCTCTGATCTGGTCGCAGAAGTTATGACGGATTTCAACAGTGGACTCAATGACACGCTTCTTCAGTCATATCTGAGTTCTTTTGCGGAAACTGACGTCGTGACTGATTTCCTAGAAGCTACTCATGGTCGTGGCTCTGAAGCGATTGGTAAGCTAATTCGAGCTAGCGATGAAGTCATGTTCACTAATGAAACACTCGAACATCTCGAGCGAAAATGTCATGACATCTTATCAACGACACAAACATCAGGGGCTCCTCATGGAGCCAGCCGTGATGATGCGAGCGATGGCAGTAGTGAAAGCGACGAAGGTGAAGCGGATACGACCATCGAAGAGGGAGATGAGGAAGATGCCGACGAACTCGATGGTGACGAGCTAAAGTTGCTTCGACTCGAGGAAGATGCTGAAGGCGCAGTAGCAGACTTTGAGACTCATCTGGACCAGCTACTCTCTGACACAACGGTGAAGGTAATTGGAACTGAACTAGCCTCACACTATGTCGAAGAGGAGCCGTTGAGTCCCACTGATGACCTTCCACCCATGACTGCTTCAGTTGTACAGCCGCAACAAGAGCCACAACAACCTGGAGAACACCATGCAGTGGACCGAATGGAAGAGACGAAAGATCCACACGGCTCCGGAGAGGCGACTCATCTGCAAACGCGCATCGACACCGACTACCATGAGAAGACGTATTTCGTGGCCGGAGGTATTGGTGCCTTGACAGAGAAAGGCAAGCGAGCTGAACTACGAGCTATCGCAGAATCCAAGCGTGCTCTGAAGCAGTTGCTGAAGAAACTGCGCAGATTCCGCGAGACGAGTACTCTCAAAGCCATCTTCCTGGGCCCCTCAGCATGGACTCCAGCTAGTCCAGGTGCCGCGCTACAGCAATTCGCTAGTGCTGCAGATCAGATTCGGCTTGCGTTGGTCCGCAGCAACGCTATCGCTGCAAAAGCCTCTCAAACCAGCGCTACCTTGCCAAAGGGCTCAAGGAGAAGGAAGTCTAAATTCTAGGAAGCGAACCTGCCACAACATGTTTAGACGAAATTGTATTACAATGCACAAGGTTGCTTCAGCAACACAGTGTTACTCTAGTAACGAGGAAATAAGGATTCATGATACTGTACATACAACACTGAAAAATACCGTCAGGCACGCCCCTTGGGTGATCATTTGTTACCAGAGCCATAATAAACATAGATTCACCGAAAATGCTTGCAAAAGAACCTCAGCAGAAGGTCTGCTGGAGCTAGAATCCCCATTCGTCATCCTCATTCAGGAGCGGAACTTGACAAGGCACAGAAAGAAATCGAACGACTCGCTCCTCGTTTCCTTTCGACTTGGCAGCAGCAGCAGCACCATAGATATGCCTTTCAACTGACTTGTCTTCACATAATCTTCGATATAAACCGACTTGAGCAAAGGCCTTCATAAGTGCAAACGTATATGCACGCTTCCGTGCTGCTTTGCCATTTTGCGCCTCAGCAGGGGTCTCGGGATAGCATGTGGCGGAGGTTCGGATGATGAGATCTTCGTCTGATGAGCATTTGCGGGCCTCGTGCCTTCGGATCGCCTCGTCAATTGAAAGTTGCTCGGAATTATGAATTAGTTCGTCCTCGCATTCGTCCAGCAATTGAGCATCTTGATGGGGCTGGGAAAGCACACGACTTCTAGTTGTCAGAGATGCAATACGTTCACCCAGCTTGGGGCCATGAATTATCAGCTCAATTTCGCATGTGTAACCGCATCTCAACTTGGAGAAAGGTATAGTAGGTGGATGTTCCAGTTCGACGCCTGTTGGTGGTTTCACTGGGGCGGGAGGAATCTTCAAAGGCCGCGGTAGTGGTCGACCCATCTCTTTCGCAAGGGTTAGAGCTTGACGATATCCTGCAGCCAATCTCGAACATTCTTGCTTCCATGCGGCGCATTGGACGCTATAAAGCTCCAGCTTTTTGCGTGATGGTTGACATGCGCTCTGCGTCGCGAACACCCGACGAAAAACGGGACGGCGCCAACCATGCGCTGTGGCTTGATAGCGTAAATCGAATGGAAGACTCTCTCGAATCTCTCGAAGGGGCGACTGAAGCTGTGAAGGAGAGGGATATGATCGAAGACGATGTAGCTTGTCACTAATGTGGCTTATCATCGCCTCGACGTCCCCGCGACGAACTGTTGCAGATTCGTTTGGTTCTGCAACACCCATTCGCACTTCATCTAGCGACTCCTGAGCGGCGGCGACAGACGTTCTAACCCTGGACAACTCGTCAATAAATCTTATTGACTCGTGAAGATCGCCCTGAATATATTGTGAGGGCATAAATGCAGTCAGGATGCCACTTCGAACTGGATTGTAGTTGCCAGTGTTCCAAACGGTCTCACCTCCGAGGAAAGCTCCATGATTGTTATCTCTACTCTCCAACTCCTCCGTTGGAGTCCATGCATCACCATCATCATCATCATCAGGAAAGCTCGAGTCAGCATTCTGCGAGCGTTCAGTTTGTCCAAAGCAAACACGTTTTGAAGCACTCGCTTCGTGTGCTCTCTCACTTCGTGGGTGTGGCTCGCCTAGCTTGATTCGGTCGCAGGTAGGTTGTGCATGATTCTCAGGAGACAACCCATCTTCCTCAGTCTCGAACGAAGCCCCTAATCGGTCGCAAAAGACTGACTTCAGAGGTGGCTTAAATACCTTACGTCTGCCAGACGAGAAGTCACTTACCAAAGCGGTCGCATTTAAGCGAACTCTCTGTGCATGCAATCGAGCACTAATGTCGGTGGACTCGCTGCTTGTGATTCGAGACCAGTGTTCTGGAGCGAACCTTCGTGCGTCAAAGGCCATAAGAGGCGTTCCTACAGGGCGCTGCTGGTACGACAATCGAAGAGAATCTACGGCTGTTGGCACGCTTACTTCGCTTGTATCGTCAGTCCCAGCTGGCTCGACTTTCGTGGTCCATCCTCCAGATGGAGAGAAGATAGGGTCGCTGGCCCATCTGCGACAGGCAGCACGTGCGAATCGTACACTAGCACTGGGATCGTCGGCATTGGGGTCAAATATGTTCTGAGGCGGAAGTGAGCCAACATTATTTGTGACTTGCATCAATGACCTGCTCGTGCCCTGATTTGTAACTAGCGTCGGTGAGGCGGGAGGAAGCCAGGGAACATCGTGCCGAGAGGGCCAGGTTATTGTTTCATGCTCCTCTGGCGAGACCGCATACTCAAATCCGTTCAGATGTTGCAGGGAAAGTGCGCGCGTGGGGAGAAAGCCGCGTTGAAGCGTAAACTGACCAGGCAGGTATATACCTGCCTTGGGAGGCGGCGGAAAGAATGTGATCAGGCTTGGAACAGGTTTGGTCGGCTTACAGGAAACTATCCTCACACTCCAGCCATAGGGAGTAAGATAATGATTCGCAGCATTAACCATCGCTCGTAATGGCATATAGTCCTGCGCGATTTTCGAGAGGCCAGTGGAGGATGCTTTTTCATCGCCCTCTTTAGGCGGAGTCGCCGATAGAGTCTTCGGTTTTGCAAAGCGCACTCGAAGAGGCGGCTCAGTGTTGGAGTACCGCAGACCATTCAACGCTCGTTGGGCTTGGCGAGCCTCAAGTTCCGACCAGAAGGTGACAAACCCATACCGAATGCTCGCCATGCCGGGAATGGGCTTGCCGTCATCATCGAGCACAAGCGCAGTGCCTGAAGGCTCAAGCTCGAATGGGTTGGTCTCCACTGTCGTCGTGACGATGTCTGCACGGTATATTCCTCCATAGAGTCCAAACAGTTCATACAGCCATTCCTCCGTTGCAGTTTGGGGCAACCCAATGACAAAGAGCTTTGTCCGCCCCGTGGGTTTGCGTCCGAGGTATATCATTTCTTCATTCGGCTGCAACGGCCGAAGCTTCGTACCCACGTCCCCCATCGCACGCAAGGCACACAAGGGGAACAGAGGGGACTGAGAGACGATGAGAAACCGGGATTTGTCGCGCGAATAGGGAGTTCGTGCAGGTCTTCACTGTGAAAAATACAAACCAGCACAACCTCAACTAAGGGAAAAAGTAATTTACAGATCTAGGCAGTTAAATTATGTCGGGAACCCCCGAATTCAAACATTTATCGTTGCTGTTGTCAGAGTCGTTTTTTCTGTCCCTGTTTTTCGAATTTTCCCGGCAAAATCGGCCAGGCTCAGATTGGCTTTGGACCAGACCTCCGCGCTGTCTGGACGAACGTGGCAGAGCTCTAGTAGACACTGCGGCCGTAGAACGGATAGCGGTTCGTGTGGCAGGAATACTTGGCACCATTACAATCCATTCACACTCATTACCGCCTCTACAAACTCCCACGAAGCAACACCTCGGAAGTTCCGGATATCGTCGCTGAACGACAGCTACCTCCACCTCCAATAATCAGCGTGCCACTGCACGGAGCATCGAATATACCTGTCAGTCATGATAAACGCCTTCAAGATATCTTTATGTGTGCTGGATCCTGCATACGCGTACAAGCTAAAGGAAACTCCTTTTTTCTTTCCATGCAAGTAAGCCCGCTTCTTAGGCACGGAGAGCAGCAGTGCGCTCAGCGTTGAGCTTCTTGATGTATGCAACACGAGCAGCAGTGGTAGCAGAGAGCTTGTTACCACCAGGCTTGCGATCGAAGACAGCGAAGAGCTGGTTGCAGACGTCCTGCACCTGCTTGAGAGCAGGCTCATCAGCCTTGCGAACATCGGTAAGAGCAATGCAGCTGGTCTTCTTCTTGTGAACAAGCTGACCGAGGCGTGCCTTGGACTTGACAATGCAGAAAGGAACGTTCATCTTACGGCAGAGGGTGGGAAGCCATACGACGAGTTCAATGGGCTCAACGTCATGTGCAATGACGACGAGCTTAGCACGCTTGGACTCAACGAGGTTGGTGATGTGGTTGAGACCGTGCTTGATGAAGTAAGGCTTGGTGGCCTCATCCTTGGGGAGGTTCTTGACCTCAGCAGCAGCAGCCTTGATGAGGCGATCCTTCTTCTGCTTCTTGGTCTCAGGGACGTACTTAGCAAGGAGGCTGAAGAGGGTAGCAGCTATACGTGTGGGTAAAGCAGAGGGGGGAGGAGATTTGCGTGAGATTTTCCGATACATACATCATAGGGATCAACTGCTTCTCTGGGAGCTCGCACACCAGCGGTAACCAGCTTCAACTGGCGCCGATCTCTTCACTGACTTGCAGCGGTACGACCGTGCAAACCAGTGATCAGCGCCGGGCATACGATGATGCTGGGCTCTTGAGGAAGTGCGTGATCTTGCGACAAGTAATCTGGCGCTGCTTCGACGAGACGTGAATACATACCCTGATCCTTCTTAAGGGTCTTGGAGAACTGGTTGATAGCAGCAGGAACGCGAATGCGCTGCTTGAGGATGGCACGCTGGCGCTGGGTGCGGATGTAAAGAGGCCACTTGACGAAGTGGTACATGTTCTTGGGCGCCTTAGGGTAAGGAGTGTAGGTGAGGAAGCCACGGTCAGCAATGAACTTTGCATCGCGTGCCTTCTTCTCATCCTTGGTGAGCTTCTTCTTATCCTGCTTGGCAGCAGCAGCAGGAGCAGCCTTAGCCTTAGTGTTCGCAGCCTTGCTCTGAGCGTGAGGAATCGGGGTGGAGAACAAACGAGATTTCCGTAAGCGTCGGGTGGTCAGAAGCGGGGAAAGCATGTGCGAACAACAGCGAGCAGGCTTCACAATCACGCCATCGGCAATAGGACGTCACACACTCTGCGTGTTTGTCGCAAGGAGTGTGAACAGGGGTACAACGCAGGTTGGACCTGTCCTTTTTGATGCTTTGGCTTAGTTTCTCTCGTCCACTACGTGGACTGTGCGGGAATGACGATATCTCGGTGATAGAGCATCAGATGCCGATGCAATATATTATACTCCCAGGTGCGACGCACGAGACTACGTACCATGATTAAAGTCTTGAAGTTTGGCGTTGATCAAGTTTTTTCGTTCTCTCGCACGGCCGAGAGTAGGCCCAGAGCGCTCCGTGGTTCCAAAAAGGTTCCAAAAAAGTTCCAAAGTTTGGCCCTCGGTTCCAAAAATCTGGAACCCAGTTCCAGACCAAAAGGTAGGCTCAACCTGACTTTGCCCAGGACCAGGGGCACAAAAGGTAGAGATTGACTCAAAGGGACTGGATTGAGCAAGCAATCGAAGGGATTTTCAATTGGATATAGCACCATGAAGTATTTACTTCTCGTGCTATTATGCATTGCAATCTCATGCCATGCGATCTCTATGAAGCCTAGCTTCTTCGATGGCATCATGGATGTACGTTTTACCCCACTTTTTTGATGTTGTTTGCCCCCGTTTGCCTTTTATGACTCCTCTGTGACCCCCTTTTTCGGTCACTTTGATGCCCTGGCATCAGTCTGCCTCGCGATTGAGGGAATGTATCGTGTTGACTGTTATAGTTTCCACCATTGGCGCCAGGTTCCAACTCCCTGAGACGGCGGGGAGGACTGCCAAAATCTACTCAAAGACATGTGTCTTCAGTCTAAGACGGCCCCACCCCTTTTCGTTTGTTCTACATTTCGTGGGACGCCTGGCGCCTGTGGCAATGCGACAAGTTGTGGGGCAGCTCGATGACCACCCGCAAGACTGAATGCACTAGGTCTGACTGTGTGAACACTCACGAGTATCGCGTGCACTTAACCAATTTCTTACCTCCTGCTCGCCCTCCCCAACCCCCACTCTACTCTCAACAACCATTGGGACGCTGCATCGACGATCAACACCGCAATGCGACCGCGTGATTAACTATATCTCGCCTCTACCATGTGGCTTCGTGATGACTCAACCTACGAATGCAACGATACGACACTACAGAGTGCATTCATCCAAGATCCAACTCCAGATGCGACTGCTGCAGCTGCTGCGCCGGCGACGACGACGACCCCAACGCCGGCAACGAATGCAACAGCAGACCTGCACTGCAGTGCAACGCAGCCCTGCCAGAATGGTGGTACCTGTGGCGCAAACAACCTTTGCACATGCGTAAACGGTTTCTCGGGCGCTTTCTGCGAAGTCAACCCCTGCGCCAATGTCGTTTGTGACCGATTCTCCAAGTGCGAGGCAGGCAAGTGCGTCCCTGATCCATGCGGACGTATCAACTGCCTCAACGGTGGTACCTGCATTGGTGGCCAGTGCACCTGCAAGGATGGTTTCTCGGGCGCTTTCTGCCAGGATCACCCTTGCAATGCGAAGAAGTGCCTCAACGGAGGTATCTGCAAGGTTCCTGGTACGTGCTATTGCCTCAATGGCTTCACCGGTGAGCACTGCGAAATCTCACCTTGCAAAGATGTCGTCTGCTTAAACGGCGGCAAGTGCCTCTATGGCAAGTGTGTCTGCATGCCTGAGTGGTCAGGTGAGCGATGCGATCACCCATCGGAAGTTGCGCGTGACTTCCACCAATACGAGCAGAATGTACAGAATGTAGCCAACACAATCACTGAGGTCTCCAACCGTATCGCGCAAGTCCACAACACTACGAACCCGGCATATATCTCGAACATCGTCCGTGCCGTAGTTCGTGAGATTCAGGACAAGGTCCACACCGAAGCCGTCGAGAAGTCGAAGCAGGACTTCATGACACCCAAGGTCATTGGTGTCAAGCCTGTCACACACAAGGATATGCGCATGCCCAACACACCTATGGAAAATGCAAAGATCTATGAGGACCGTGACCTCGCCTATAAGAAGGCTCGTGAGGTTCGTGACAAGAAACTCTTGTCCGCTATGGATCTCGTCTCGCGATTTGATGAGTTCCGCACTAAGGCACAAGAGATCCTTGCGGCACCTGTTCCCTTCGAAGAGAACATGCCTAACCCGTTCGGTAGTCTGGCATCCATCCAGGAAAAGTACCTCCCTGTGGATGGATCCCTCCTTGATGCGGACCTACAGAGATGGCGCGAGGAGCAGGCCAAGTTCCAGGAATACATCCTGAGCTAAATGACTCGTGAGGGGTGTGTTTCGTGGTATGGCATGCCCGCAAGCGGAGCAATGGAAAGCTTACATCCACAGTACATACTACACCCAAAATACAGCAAACTTGTTAAGAAATTGAACTACATGCACACTTTCATTCTAGCCCGTTGTAATGTCCCACTCCGCGTCGCCCGCCCAGACGGGGCAATGGAATGAATGAGCGTACTATAACGTGGTTTATTCACAGTTTGCGAATTAGACTCCTGTAAGATTAAGCGAGGCCTGAATGTCCTGAGCACTGAATGTAACCGCCACACCGCTCGTCTGTGCAATTTCACGCTGAGGCGGGATCGGCAACACACCAGTTTGTGCATATGTCTCTAGTGCACTGACAATGCGCTTGAGTGATGCACCGGCGGCACCTTTTGCAGTGACGGGCATATTCTGAATGCGAGGGAGGATGTGGCTCTGGATAAGCATCATGATCTTACGACCCTGGTTGGGATAGTGCTGAAGGAACACACCTCCAGCGGTGCCTAGAAATGCGTCGATGACTGTCGCCGTGCAGAAGCATGGCTCACTGTTCACTACAGCTGCAACCCATGTCCAGCATTCACTCATACCGTGAGGATGTTTGATCTGATTACCATAGGGACGCATATCTAAAGTCATGAAGGACAGGTAAAGCACAATGATTGGATGGACTCGATTGAGGAAATCGTCAATGTTTTCGAGCTTGCCATCAGGTAAAAGCTTCATGCGCAACTTCTTAACGCAAAGCTCTGGATTATCATCCACGCCAGCCGGAATGCTTGGAATAGTCAGCACAGTCGCCATGTGGAATGATGCAATGAGCAGCGGTAAGAACTCAGGGAACAGCTGCGACAGGTAAAAGGCGAAGTGGGCGTGTGCGGTGGGTCTCGTGTCACCTTGTGACACCAGTTCGCGAGCAGTGTGGAAGAGCAAGTATGTACGCACATGCGCAGGATCGACTGGTCCGGACGTAATTGGTGTTGAAAGAACTTCTCGAAATGAGGTAACATTCAGTCTCACAGACTCCATAGTTGCACTAACCTTCACTAAGCAACTTGTGCATTTACGACGGAGTTTGTTCAATTCCTTGAGTACTTCGGGTGATGCCGTCTCCTCGAGGTTTTGGTATATCTTCTCCGCAGCGGTATACTTGGCGTTTAGAGCTAGTGCATTAGCTAGAATCGGGTTCGCTGGTCCGGATTTTGCCGCAGGTGCTGCTGACGCTGCAGGTGTGGCCGATGCTGAAGCTGCCGGTGCCGAAGCTGCCGGTGCCGAAGCCACTGCAGCCGCCGCGGGTTTTTGAGCGGCAGGTGTCGCAGCCTTTGCGGTTGCTGGTGCTGGTGCTGGCGCTGCTGGCTTTGCGGGTTGTTCCGAGCGTACCTTCGCTGCTTGATATTCCGGAGACGAGATAACCGCAGGGTCTTTTTCTTGTGCCAATAGATCATTCAATTGACGTAGAAGCGATTGAGCATCTGCATCCGAGAGCTTAGCCGTTCGCGCAGGATCCAACTTTGCAACTGCTTCACGACAAGTTGCGCGGGACTTCAGAATAGAGAGTGATACCAACGCTGGTTCCATCCTCTGCAACGCTGCTGTCGCGCTGGCGACTTTGGGACGAACATCGCCAACACCCGCACCGGTAAGCCGGATCAAAAGCTCATTGCGCTGATTCGTCGTGTCAACCAACTTCTTGACCGCTGCATGAGCAGCCTTGATTTCATCTTCGCATCGCTTCAATCGAGCCACGCTCAGCAGGTCCTGGTCGGGATCTCTTGCCTGTTCGGCAGGAGACTTACCAGCCAACCGCTCAGCTCGTGTGACCACTTGAAGGGCGGTCTCGAAAGTTGTGAGTCGACGCGAAAGCTCATGGATGTCGCTTCCTAGGGCTGTCGTTAGCTGTTGCGCTTGTTGAGCATTAGCTTGATCCAATAGTGTCGCAGCGCTGGCAAGCTGCGCCTCAAGTACGGTGTCTCTAGCAATTTGACGCTTAATTCGTTCCTCCAGTTCTTGAATCTTGGACCGTTCTTGTTCAGGTACACTGGGCGAAGTGACGAACACGGTACTGGGCTTGAGTCCCTCCAACGCTGGTGCAACGTGGGTCGCGGCGGCCGACGAAACTGAGAAGCCGCTGAGTTGGTTCAGTAGATTGCTTAAATTGGCCTGTTTGTCGGATGTAGAGGAGCTTGTCGGGAGTGGGGTGGTGGGGGACGGTGAGCGGCACAAATCCTGGAATGGGAGTTGAGCAGTCCCTGCTGCGAGCTCTGCGCGAGTCGATAGATAGTAGATGGCAGCCTCACGGGCCTGTGGATCAGGCTCGCTTTCTGTAGGGACGGATGCTCGCTGAGGATCATAAAGAACGGGCGCAGAGTTATTTCCGGCGTGGCGATCATCAAGGGTCTCTTTACCTTGGTCTGTGGCCATATCTAGTTGAGTGTCAATGGCTCCAACTGGATCTTCCTCTTCCAGAAGCGCGATTTCCACGGCGCGGGAGATGAGTCGCTCCAGTAAACGAATATCAGCGCCCTTCCGACCTAGGGACGCGAATGGTAACCGAGGATCGCGTAGGGCGGGTTGCTGGCCAAGCTTGGCACGGAGGACAAGGAGTTCGAGCGCACTAGGCGTGCGTCTTGCGGAAGTGGTATCGTTGGAATTGTCTTGAGTTATGTTGACTTCGTTGTTGGCTGCCTGGAGTGTGATGGCTTCAACAAGAATCCTAGTCCACTTGCGGATGCGTGCCTCTGTAACAGTTTCATGCACTCTCAACGGGACTTGCTGAAGCAACGAGTTGGCAAGCAATTCTCGAAGACGTTGTGATGGTAAGTACACGTTCTTTCTCTCTTTTTGAAGCAATGATGAATGCTGACGCACACTGTGCTCTAAAAGCTTATTACTTTGCACAGCCGCAGTTTCGTACGCCATTTCCTCGCTCAGTCTCTCATCGAATTGCCCCGCTCGGCCACGTTGTGGGAGCAACAGCTCTGAAGATACACGAGCAAGCACCTCAGGTTCGAACTGGGAGACAATGTCTGGCGTCAAAAGCGGACGAGCTGGCCCCGAACACACATCACGCGCGAGGTTTGCATCTTCGCTTGCTTGGGGCTGCTCCGGCTCCCGTTGGTGGCTTGCTTCATGTGCGTATGCCAGATAGAACTGTGAGTCCAAATCCTCATCGTCAAGATCGGGCTCTGAATATCCGTACTTCGAGCCCTCCTCTGTCTCGTAAAACTGGCTAAGGCACTGATTATCCATCTCGTTATCCTCTTCTTCATCTGAGGCCGATTCGACGGCGGAAGGGCTCCTGACCTTGATAAGACCTCCGGTCTCGTAAAGCTCTGATAGAACTGCTCGGGTGGCTGCTCGAGTTTGGAGCGCCAGCGTTCTTTGTGCCTCCCTACGTGCCAGAGCCTGCGATACGAATGAGTTTGAGGTCGGAAGAGAATGACGGGCGCTCAGAGTCTGCCCTGCATCATCAGCAATTGCTTCTTCGAGCCACTGACGATAGGAACTTAGTTCCTGGTGGAGCTTCAGCCTTTGTGCCCACGTCATCGCTGCGAGGTCGCCTTCCGACATCGCGTCCGAGCTCGCGATTGGGGACTCGGTGTCCGGGCTCACAGCCTCTCTACCGACCTGCGCTCGATGGTGCTCAACAGCCCGTTGCTGTAGCCTCGATCTGAGTGAGGAGCTCATAAAGCTAAAGTGTCCCAAGAAGTGAGATGCCTTTTCTGTAATCACACTTGAGTGAGAGCGAGGACGAGAAACTGAAGTTGTGCTCTGGTTCTCCTCAAGAATTGGAGATTGAGAAGAACTACCACCATCAGATGGTTGATTTCGATCTTCATGCAGGTGCTCATCCCATCCATGCTGGTACCCCAAGGCTGCTGCGTATGATGTAGAGGCGGACGAATCATCGGAGGTCAAATCATGCTGGCGGATAGAATGCTCAAGTGCGCGGACTCGTGCCCTCTCTTCTGCGAGCGCTTCAGAGTTCAACCTATTGAATGATGTCAGTACGGCACGTGCCAGGGTCTGCGCCCGTTGCAGGATGCTTTCATTCGCTTTGCTTCGTGCAAAACCCAGATTAAAATCGACTAGACTGAATGTACTCGGTGCTTCTAGTAACTCAGTCGGTTGGGTAATGAAATGAGTCTTAGTAAGCTCTTCAACTTCAGGGGATGTAGCTGCCCACCTGTTGTATCCGGTCTGAGACAGGGGACGGCTGAGATCTGAAGCCTTCTCCTCCTGTCGAGACTCACTTCCGTTCTCCGTGGTGGTCTGCTGAGTAGTTGCTTGCTCTTTCTTCGGACTCTCTGGAACAGAACTCGATTGGTCAGCTTCCAAGGGTTGCATTGCGGACGTTGGTAAATCAACCACTGGGGCATGAGAAGAAACTGCGGTGTCAAGTCCTAGACTGGGGTAGGTGATCACTTTTCGTTGTCTCCTTTTCACGCTTCCGCCTCCACTCGGCTCTTCCGAACTTGCGAGTGAAGCAACATCACCGTGCGTTTGGTTGTCCATGAAAACCTCATTGGCGGTCCTGGAGATTGTTACAAGACGGTTAGGCGTAGTCTGCGGAAGGATCGATCGGAGCAAAAGCTTGCTTGGCCCAGCTCCGCTACTTGACAAATCAAGCCGCTCAGTACGCACACCTGGCATGGTACTAGAAAGCGGAGTCGCAATGAGCGGGCGCATCGCTGAGGGTGTGGTGGGTGGAAATGCCCCTCCATTCGAGGTAGGGACTGTGGGACTCAGCGCAGAGCCGGGATTGAGCCGACGCCGAGGTGAGCTCAAACTTGCGGATATAGAAGCGGTCTCCACCACTCCGGGCTCGTTCGGATTGGTGACTCTCCCATCTGCCGAAACGAGCCCCTCTCGGCCCTCGAATAGAGTGTCACGCACGAATGAGAACCGTGAGAGCACAGGACTCGTGGCCAGCTTAGCGGCACAGACGGTTGTAGGCGAGGCCGATCGCGGCGATTTGATAGAACTGGGCTCTGCTGTCATGCCATACTTGACTGTGTTTTCGAGCCCAGTGCCTGAGTCGCGGGATGTGGTTCCGATTTGCGCACTTTCGCCTGTCTTGCTCACAGGATTCTCGTTGAACACCGCGAAGAACGAAGGATCGAGGTTCATGCCCTCGTACCCTTCGCTGGGAGACTATACATGTAAATTGGGGGAATACACGGATCGGATACGTGAGATATGGTATGTAAAAACGAGATGACCAAGCAGATCGGCATATAATACAGTACATGCTCAAAACACATACCAAAATATGCGCATACTTGCCAGTTAGCCCTACACCACTCGATTTCGATGTGGTGTGACTCATACCAAAGAGATCGAGTCTTCTGGGCCGCCTATATGTGGTGGATGTTACCAGTATATGTGAATCACGAGTTTGTTTGTGTGCACACAAACCAGATGCGCCTATCCACACACCTCGCAAATCGAAGCCCAACGACTGAGAAAAAGAACTCCATCCACCGGTATGAGGCGAACTGGAGCTGACTACAACTTTATGTGATAATACAAGGAGCTTACGTACTACCGGCGCGGCCCACATGGGTGCAGGCGTAGTCACGACTCAGTGGGAGAGCAGTATACACATGCAGTCTTACTGGTCCGAATCAATCGTGTACAATTGGCTCATCCTCCTGGTTCGACCCTCATGTCCAACCAACGACTCTCGATTGAACGTGGCAGTGGATTCGAAGACGCCCTCCTGTACCGCATCAAGACCGCCAGGCAGCAGCTGCTGGTCTCCATTCTGACCATCAGCAGTGATATCCAGGATTGGGGAACCGAAAGTTTCACTTACTCCAAGAGGTGCATTCAAATCCGCATCTTCGTCAAGCCAATCAAACGTGGTGTCGTTCAGCCCGGTAGCCAGTTTCTCGGCGTATGTTGCCGCAGTGTTGCCCGTATACTCTTGGTTAGGCTCAGTGGTAGCTGCAGACGAAGTGTCGGTACGACGGATCTTCGCCGGCTCGTGCTGGCTGAGTTGCTGAGGGGGATGTGAGGGAGACTTGGCTGGGACCTTCTCTGATTTCTGCTGCTGTTGCTCGCGCTTGCGTCGCATATCCTCTCTCTGCTTCGAACGAATTTCAGCTTGAGACATACGTCTGCCACTATTGGGGGAGGTAGGGGACGTTGCATGGCGCGTCATTCCATTGCGAGAACTCTCAGGTGATTTAGGAGGTAAGGCGATCGAGTGGCGTCGAGAAGGGGAAGCACTACTCATCTCTAGGAACTGCTTAGCCTTGGATCCGGATGTAGGTGACGCCAATGTTTGTCGAGCAGAGGCCTGGGAAATGGCTTCTGGGCTTGTCTTTGGTCGACCAGTCGTTGGATTGTGCCCCGAGTTTCGCAATGGGGTGCGAGGGGGTGGGTAACCTTTGTTCGAGGCAGCCTCATCCAACGATCGCACAAGTAGCTCTGCACCAGTGGGCAGCTCTTGTCCAATCAGCTGAATTGAGAATGCGAGGTCCTCGTGTTCTGCTTCTACCGTGTGCAACTCAGTAGCTGAAGCTCTAGCATCGGACTCGATTTGGCCTGTTGGCGAAGATACATTGCGAGAGGATGTGCGAGTGAGAGAAGGTGAAGGCGAGGATGAAGGTGAGGAAGAGACGAAAGTAGTTGGCTTGTCACCTCGGGCAGATGTTTGCTCGACTGTGTTTACTGAAACCGGACGAAGGGAAATGCTAGCTTGCTCGCCTGGGAGTGGCTGTGGCGATGGTGAAGCACTATCGGATGAGTTGCTTGATTCGAGTCGTGTACCATCCACGGCTACCTCTTGACCCATGTGGGATATGCTGCCTTGGTATGAACCAGCTTCCGCAGATGCTTTATCATGCTGTTGTTGGGTCATAGCTTGCTTCATCACTTCGAGCTGTTTGAGTTGCTCTGTTTGCTGAATAAATTGCATCTGTTTGAATCTTTGCAGCTGGGTCGATGGGAGCGCTCGCTTGGCCGCTTCGACAACCTCATGTGCGAACGTCGCTCGATAAACAGTCGGAATCTCTGGTCTTAGTACTGACGCCGAGGGCTCACTAGACCTTGCCCCCGTCGTTGCGATTGGGCTGGTATGTGGTTTTGGTGGTGAATCGATCGTAAACTTGGCGAGCACCGTACCAATTGGTGGAGGGGGTGGCCGGATACGACTCGCAACTGGAGTGCGGTTGGGTGAGCCACGGGATCCAACGAACGTAACTGAAGGCGAATGAAGTTGAGAAGAGCTGCCATCGGGTGAAAAGTCATTGAAATTCGGAGCAGGGAGGGTCGGAAGGGTGGAATCCACGGAATCACGCTCATCTAGAGAGTCTGCCTTCTGAATTTGCACATGAGACTTCTCCAAGCTATCGAGCTGCGCAGAAAATATGGCTTGCAAGTCACGCAGTCGACGAATTGTTTCATTCACAAAGTATCGATACAAGCTAGCCTTGAGCTGTGGAATAAAGTGAGCTTGGCACAACTTAACGGCAGTGTTCTGATCCAAGTACATCTCTGTTAGAACCTGAGTGTCCTGCGACGCTTCATACGGTGATTGAGATGACCTTCTGGGGTTCCCTGACTCTCCGATGGAATTCAGATGCAATGAACGCGAGATAACCTCAGCATACCGAACTGTGTCTTCGACAACTGAATCGACCACATAGGAGTGAGCGAGGGTTTTGAAGGTACTGTCAGGACTATCAAACGGCAGTTCCAACGCGAGCAAAATGGAATCATCACCATCAGCACCTTCAATCGCTGGAGTTTCATAACAATAAGAGGAAGAAGTCCAGGTTTCGAGGATATTATTCAGATCGCACAGGTCATCACCGAGTCCTTCGGACGAATGAGATGATGAACTGATGAGTTCATTGATCTGAACCCGCCGACTCTTCAACTCCGCCTGATGTGCTGCAACACTCCGAACGAGCTCTTGCAAAGTGTCGGGCTGGAAGTACCTCCAATTCAACCCGCTTGTGGCTACGCGTAATTTGGAGTTGGGCGACGCCGTTCCCTTTGCAGGTGATGCTGAATCCTTTGCACTGGCTCTATGATGTGAACCAAGCGGATAGGCCAGACCCGCCCTCGCAAGGAAGAGAGAAAAGTTCAGGCCCCGCTCTTTCGCCAACTTTGGAAGATTTGAGAGAAGCGCTCGGAGGAACACATGCAGATCTTTCAATGCAAGGAGAGGCAAGGGTGCCAACTTGAAGACAGATGGATGATGAGAATTCATACCATCTGGGCGTATGGGAGGCGCAATCACTTGGTTCACTTGGCTCGCAACTGCATCATTTGCGACTGAGAACCTCGTATAATGGTACGGCAGTCCATCTACTCTTGCACTCGTCTCTGTTATTGCGCTCGTACCTTGGGACTTCTCAATTGTACCAATCGTGAACACGGGATGGGCGCTAGGGAGCGCGGGACGCAGCGCGAATAACCGCCAGATATCAACGATTCCTGGTTGGAAATCCAAACTGACAGGTGTTGGGACGTAGATAGGGACTTTCTTAGGTGTAAGCGGCATCAATTGTGCCTCGTAGGTGCTAGATTCTGGTGCCTCATTCTTTGCAATAGAAGCGGGTCCAGGATGGGGTTGGGTGGAAGGAATTGGCTGGCTTTGAGGCAAGGCTGATGTACTGTCTTGCCTATGCGCTGACTGCGACACCGTGTGGCCACAGTATGTTCTAAGCTTTCTCATTGCTGCAAAGAGACGCCATCGCAGCGCAACGACTTTCATGAGCATCTCAGCTCGCTCTGATTGGGGGGAAGTAGATGCACCGGTGGAGGGTTGGGTAGGTCCAGAGTAGTTTGACCCTGGCTGAGGCTGCAGTGTTGGCATGTGTGGCTCGGCAGTTGGCACATAACTCACTGCAGCTGACCTTGCTACGGTGGGAGTTAGATCTGGGGGTGTCCGAACAAACAATGCAAGTTCAGGCTGAGGTCCTGCTGGCGCTCCGGCAGCCAACTCAGGCGCAGGTTCCGATGCAACAATAAAAGAGAGAGCAGTGGCTGGTATCGCTGGTCGGTTTGTCGTTGCTAGATCTGCGGTAGGTATGCTGGGCAATGGCAAATCGGGTTGTTGGTGTTGCGCAACTGCTCGAGGCACGTGCAAGTAATGATGCCTGGCCGGGGGCGCACCTTGCGACTGCGAGGGATTCCATCCTCCGACACGCTCACTGATGCTCGATAGAGCCTTTCCAACCTCGCCTGATGAGGCGTCAGTCAATCCTACTGAATGCGTAGCAGATCGTCTCCTGAGCAGAAGCTGAGGTGTGACCGACTGGGGCGCGTGCATGCTTCTTTGGCCAGGTCTAGCAACTGGTGCGGCGGCAGGCATCATGCCTGGAGCAGAGGAGCCGGGTTCAGTCACCAGCTGGGACTGAGCTAGGGCGTAGCTCGGCGCCATACCCATTGGACCTTGTGTCTGAGCAGAAAAACGTTCGAAGGCACTCGGATCCGGGTGCACAAGCTGAGACTGGTCATAGGGCTGAGAACCAGCTGGAGTGACAGACAGCATCTGCTCATAGGCCGATGCGTCGGTGCGTGCCGAGGACACTCCGACTCCTGCGGCGCGGGCCTGAAAGGGTGCAGTCCAGTTAGTTTGGTAGCTCAAGCCTGAGGACTGTTCATGGGCTCCGATGGGGGTGGGAACTCGGGGTCTATAGGCCAGCGACAGGCTGGCTGACTTACCGTCCATGTCGTGCGGCGGCTTGGCTGGTTTAATTGTGGCTCAGCCCGCGTCTAGTCTGTTATTCAGAGATGTGCACAATGTGGATGGGTCAAAGGTTAAACTTGTAATTCCAGTGGGGCTAGCGCCGCGGCAGTTTAACCCGGCTCTATCACACCTGCGCCCCAGTCTTCCTAGTGTACGAGCTATCGCCCCTCGTATCGATTGAGCTGCCAGAACACCTTCCCTAGGAGAACGGAACCAGATGAGTCTGAAGCAGGCTTTTTCAAATTTGAGCACTCTGGAAAGTTATTCAGACGAAGGCATTGCCGCTGTAATTGCCACGTGAAAAATCAATAGTTCAGTTTGCACTTGTGAGGGAACTCGGTCGCCTCGGTCTATTATCCGGCCACTCCTATTCTCGCGCTGCAAACGAGCAGAAACTGTTTGAAGTGGAATTTAAAGTGAGCACGAGCCTCACCCAGGGCTAAGATGGCGGAACTGAGCTCCGAAAGCGGGTGGAATCCCGCGGGTGCAGATGAAGACCTCGTGTTCGACCTTGATAGCGGTAGTGGGAGGACGGCTACCTCCGAAACCATTCAAGTTTTCTGCAGAATTCGCCCCACGAAGTCGCCAGCTCGGCAGCTATGTCAGATTGACAAGAATGCAGGCAAGATGCAGCTTATGCTGCCCAAAGATGACACGTCTGGGTACGTGAATAATCACAAGGAAGTGCATGACTTCCATTTCAATGGAATTTTTGACATGAATGCGACCCAGTCCGAGGTCTTCGATACACTTGCCCGACCCATCGTGAACAACTTCCTCGCAGGCATCAATGGTACAATCTTCGCCTACGGTCAAACAGGCTCAGGTAAGACGTTCAGTATCACCGGTGGTACTGATTCTTATGAGCAGCGTGGTATTATCCCTCGTGCTCTGGCCATGATCTTTGAAGAAATTGCGAAACGCCAACACGAGTATTCCTACGCGATCTTCATTAGCTACTTGGAAATCTACAATGACAACGGCTATGACCTTCTCGACCCCAGTCATGACAGCAAGAAACTTGAAGATCTACCCAAAGTCGTGATGCATCAGGATGAGTACGGCAACGTTCATTTGAAGAACCTCAATGAGCAGGCCTGCAGCACGATTGATGAAGCGCTGAACTTGCTGTTCGTTGGTGATACAAATCGTATGATCTGCGAAACCCCTTCAAACGACGCATCTTCGCGTTCCCACTGTATTTTTACTATTACCCTTGAAGCTCGACAAAAGGGCGGCATGAAAGTGCGACGCTCAAAGCTGCATCTCGTGGATCTAGCAGGAAGTGAGCGCATCAAGAAAACTGACATCAAAGGTAGAATCCTAACAGAGGCGCGGTATATCAACTTGTCCTTGCATTATTTGGAGCAAGTCATTGTCACACTAAACCAAAAAGCCGCACGCAGTGATAAGGCGATTCATGTTCCTTACCGAAATTCCATGTTGACGAACGTGCTGCGCGACTCTCTGGGTGGTAACTGCAAAACGGCGATGCTTGCTACAATGAGCTTAGAACGTAATCACTTGGATGAGTCACTTTCTACAGCGCGATTCGCTCAACGTGTCGCGGCAGTTCGTAACACAGCCGAAGTGAACGAAACAACTGATCCAATTCTTCAAGTTCAGTACCTGAAGGCCAAGCTGAACGAAATCAAGGAACAGCTGGCAGTTGCTCGAGGGTCTATGCCGCCCCCTCAACCCTTGAGTGATGAAGACATTTCGAGGTGTCAGATGCTGGTTACCAAGTTTTTGGAGTCCGAAACGATCGAGGGTGATGATTCTGCTGAATCAGAGAAAAAAGAATCTATTTATCAATACGGTGGTCTGATGAAAGCTGTACTAGGCAATCCTACAAAGGCAGGCTTCTGCTTCGAGTTGATTCGCCTATCATATCGAAAGTTACTAGGACGCGCCAGTCGCGATTCTTCGGGTGAAAGCGCTCGAGATACCAGCGTTGGCGGACCCGGTTCTATGCCTACTTCGCACACGATGAACAATCAGGCACTCATTGAGCAACTTGAGATCAACATTCAACAGCTACGCAAGGAGCTCCAGCAACGTGAGAATGAAATCAACATTCTGATTGGGCTACTAAAGGGCAGCTCAAATGCCCTGGCAGCCGTGACTGCAGATCAAGCCGCGTCCTTACTCGCCAAGATCAAAGCCAACGGACCGATCACCAGTGGGGGTTTGCAGGGTGCAGGTGGCGCTGAGGCAATTATTGCAGCTCTCGAAAAGGGTCAGCGACTTCCGCCAAGCGAAATTCTCCAAGCGTCCGGAGATCGTCTCCAGGCCCTGAAGCAGAGCCGAGGAGGTGAAGTGACTGAAGAGGAGAAGCAGGAGCTGGTCGATCGCTCTGTCGCATTTGAGACCTTCCGCAATAACTATCCTGATCGTGACAAGATTGAGGAGAATAAGGAGACTCTAAAGGAACGTATCACACGTGCAAAGTCATTGGGTGAATCTATCAACAATGATCGCACGGAAATCTCGCGGCTTAAAGAACGACTCGAAAAACTGCGATTGTCTCGTGCCGCGCAGCATGTAGCCGAAACCGAGACTGGAGATCGGCCATTTGATCCTGAGTCCATCGCGCGTGAGCCTACTGAGGAGGAAAGGTTGCTGCTGCAGGAAATCGAGACTCGCAAGACACGATATCAACAGCATTATTCGGAACTGCGAGAGCTCCGGAAGGAGATCGAAACCCTTCAACTCATGCTCGAGCGACAAAGGCACAAGCTTCAAACAGATTTCGAAGCCTGGTTCGAGAAGGAACGTCGGATCGCCGCATTGGCGATGCAAAAGGCCAACAAGCAGCAGCAGCCGAGTGCAGGCCGTTCGATCGCAGGTTCTTCTCCCTTGGCCGCGCCGGATCTGATGAGTCGATTTGGACTCAGTCCTGATGCCTCGACTGCTGTTTCCGTGACCTCGACTCTAGACACAGGTCGCACGCCTGTTTCAACTCGACCGAGCTCAGGCGCTTCAAGCACTGGACGCAGCAGTGCAAGCCTTGCATCCGCGATGAGTCCAGGCAAGACCTCGTCTGATAACATTCCATCTGTGGGGAACGCTCAAGTCGATGCAGATATCGCAGCATTCTACCGTCTTCGTGATCAAGTTCTGAAATCCAAGTAAGAAGCGCATGGTATGCATACATTCCTGTGACATTGTGTAGCTTGATTCCGTTTTTGTATTTGAAGTCATTGACGTGTACTCTGAGTTCGAGCAGCGGATTGCCCAGGCCGAGTCAATACTGTCACGAAGCCTTCGGTCAGTCTGCATCTCGGGTTTGTTCGATGAAGTCGTTGCTGAAAGCGGGAACGACAATAATTCTGCACCCCGGGATCTGGAACCCGCGGAGGCTGGCAGAAAGGAGGAAATTTTAACATGTGAATAGCTCTGATATGAGGCGTGATTTCTTGGGAGTGGGGTTGAGGGTAGATGTAGAAATGGTATAATTCGATCTTCATCCTTAGGATGCTTTGTTTTTGGTGGAATCTATGACGAATCATACTCGATTTGTATCACAAAAACCCCTAGTACCAAACCGAAAGCAAAGGCCGAGAATGAAAGCCCACTCGATTCACGCAACATGTCATCCCGCGCGCCCGTACTACTGTGAATATTGTACCTGATAGTCTGTCTTGGAGAGTTTCTTGCATTCGTCAAGGCGGGCTGCGATGCGCCGCCGCCAGATCGCGAAAAGGGGCCAAAAACACAAGTTCCGAAACGTCAGAGTGAATTATCCGAGGGTATTGGAACTGTCGAAATCGATAATCGGTGCTTCGTGAACGTTAGAATATCGACTCATATGATATAATACTACCATGTGATATGAAATTTCTAGATCGCAATGCAACGTCTTGCTGCGTTGGCGCGAGCAAATGCGCGCGCTTTCTCGACGAAAGTACCGCTCTCAAACCCTGAGATCACGGTTGCAGAGCGCTACAAGAGGCTCGCGCAGAACTACGAGCAGGTTCGTAAGATGTACGACAAGCCCTTGACCTATGCGCAGAAGGTTGTCTACTCCCACTTGGACGACCTATCGGATGTCAAGTCAATCGTCCCTGGCAATTCGTACCTCAAGTTGCGTCCCGATCACGTCGCGATGCAAGACGCTACGGCACAGATGGCTGTTCTGCAGTTCATCTCCTCCGGTCTCCCCACCACCGCTGTGCCTACCACCATCCACTGCGATCACCTCATCGAGGCTAAGATTGAGGGTAAGACCGATCTTGCAGTTGCGAAGGACAGGAACGCTGAGGTCTACCGCTTCCTTTCCTCCGCTGCTGCCAAGTACGGTATGGGTTTCTGGCAGCCTGGCTCTGGTATCATCCACCAGATTGTTCTCGAGAACTACGCCTTCCCCTTCGGTATGATGATCGGTACCGACTCCCACACCCCTAACGCTGGTGGTCTTGGTATGTGCGCCGTTGGTGTAGGTGGTGCTGATGCTGTCGATGTCATGGCTAACATCCCTTGGGAACTCAAGGCTCCCAAGATTATTGGTGTTAAGTTGACTGGCCGTTTGTCTGGCTGGACTTCCCCCAAGGATGTCATCTGCAAGCTTGCTGGCATGCTTACCGTCAAGGGTGGTACCGGCTACATCATTGAGTACTACGGTCCTGGTGTCGAGTCCATTTCCGCAACCGGTATGGCTACCATCTGCAACATGGGTGCAGAAGTCGGTGCAACTACTTCCATGTTCCCTTACACTGCTTCCATGGGTGAGTACCTCCGTGCAACCAACCGTGCCGAGATTGCCAACCTCTGTGACACCTACAAGGAGATGCTTGGCCGCGATCCTAACTCGGTTTACCACGAGAACTACGAGATCAACCTCTCTGAGCTCGAGCCCACTCTCAACGGTCCTTTCACTCCTGACCTTGCCAACCCTATCTCCAAGCTTGCTGAGAATGCTCAGAAGAATGGCTGGCCCCTTGAAGTCTCTGCTGGTTTGATCGGTTCTTGCACCAACTCCTCCTATGAGGACCTTGGTCGATGTGCTGAGATCGTCCGCCAGGCTAGCGAGGCCGGAATCAAGTTCCGCATTCCTTTCTATGTCACCCCTGGTTCCGAGCAGGTCCGTGCTACCATTGCACGTGATGGTATCCAGAAGGTCTTCGAGGATGCTGGTGCCACCCTCCTTGCCAACGCTTGCGGTCCTTGCATTGGTCAGTGGAACCGTCAGGATATGCCTAAGGGTCAGAAGAACACTATTGTTACTTCTTACAACCGCAACTTCACTGGTCGTAACGATGGTAACAACAACACTCACGCATTCGTCTGCTCCCCTGAGATGGTCACTGCACTCTCTCTTGCAGGCACCTTGAAGTTCAACCCCATCACTGACACTCTCACTGTCGAGGATGGTTCTAAGTCCGTCCAGCTTAAGGCCCCCTTCGCTGACACCCTCCCCAAGCGTGGCTTCGATGCTGGTGCTAACACCTACTCCGCACCTCCTCCTCCCGAAGAGCGCAAGAACTTGACTGTTGAGGTTGATCCCAAGTCTGACCGCCTTCAGCTGCTCACCATGTTCCCCCGGTGGGATGGCCAGGACATCGTCGATGCTCCTGTCCTCATCAAGGCTAAGGGTAAGTGCACCACTGACCACATCTCCATGGCTGGTCCTTGGTTGAAGTACCGTGGTCACCTTGACAACATCTCCAACAACATGTTGATTGGTGCTGTCAACGCCGAAAACGGTGAGATGAACAAGGTCCTCAACCAGTTCACTGGCCAGTGGGGTGAGGTCCCTGCCACTGCCCGTGATTACAAGGCACGAGGTGTTAAGTGGGTTGTCATCGGCGATGAGAACTATGGTGAAGGTTCTTCCCGTGAGCATGCCGCTCTCGAGCCTCGTCACCTCGGTGGTGTTGCTATCATCACCCGCTCCTTCGCTCGTATCCACGAGACCAACCTTAAGAAGCAGGGTATGCTCCCCTTGACTTTCGCTGACCCCGCTGACTACGACCGCATCTCTGGCAACGACAAGATCTCGATCCTCGGTCTCAAGGACTTCGCTCCTGGCAAGCAGTTGGATGTCCGCGTCACCAAGCCCGATGGTACTAGCTTCACCATCAAGGTTAACCACACCTTCAACGAGGGCCAGATTGAATGGTTCAAGCACGGTTCTGCTTTGAACAAGATGGCTGCTGACCTGCAGAAGCAGCACTAAGCTTATCAAGGAGAGCTTTGCGAGCGACATGCCCTCTTTTGATGAGCATTCTTGTTTTGTACTCCGCTCTACGGTCGATTGCACGTTTGTAGTAACGCCTACAGTTATGCAGTAAGCGTGTTATCCCACTGTTCCGTGGCACTTTGTACTTGCATTCAACGGTTCTGCAAATTTTACATGTCGAACCTATTACTCACCACTCCAACTCAATTACTGCAGTCACAGCAAGCGTTTTCACAGTCGAAATTCCTCATTTCAACTAACAATACAAGCTGATCTGTTACAAATCCTGTATGGATGTCAAACACTTTGGTTTTATGCGACTGCTCTTCTACGGCTTTGTACTGCCAATGGACTTAGGCAAGCCAACTGGATCATCGAAGTCTTCCTTGTGGTCGTTCCAGAACACCATCTCTGGAGGAATATTAAAGCTTCGTAAGACCTGTGGGATGCCAATCTCGGTTTCTTCCTCTTCTCTGTCCTGATCTTCGTCGTAACGATCGTAATCGCCATCTTCGTCCTCGGATCGCCGACGTGGGACGTCTCCTTCGTCATAGTACCCACGTCCTCCAGTGCCACTCTGGCCAGCGCCGCTAGCCTTTTGTTGCTGAATGATTGGAACCAAGTCTCGGAGCATGCTTTGCGTAGCAACAGTCCATTTGTACGTAAGGGCTTCGAGTTTCCTCGTCTCATCAGGGTCAATTGTGGGAATTGACTTGTTCTTTTTCATTATCTTTTCTCGGGCTTCTTTGAGCGTGATAAGCATTTGACGGAGGTGAAGCACCAAGTGCTTCTTTTCGACATCATCTTGTGCCGCTATGACCGATGGAGCGGATACAAGCGACGTCTTGCCTTCGCTTTTTAGGGTCACGGTGCGCGCTCCTAATCCGAAGAATTCAGTACTTCGCGGTGCGACCTTGGTTTCTTCGCATTGACCCTCAGTAGCAGCTTCGGCCGAGCCTGCCGGTTCAGGTGAGGCCCGAAGGGCCTGTGAAAGCACTCGACACACCGCAGAATTCTCGTCAGCTGAAGATTTGAGTTGTACGACAGTAGTTGGGGACTTGGAGTAACTTGAACCCTTCGTACTAATGGGAATGAGACGAACAGCCATCCGTCGGGCAGGCATCGAGTCGGAATCAGCTGCATCTGAGGAGAGGTCTATCACTTGATCTCCTACAGAGGCTGTGACAGATGTCGAGGTGGAAGCTTGAATAATTGGGAAGCAGCAAGGCACTGATGTTGCCGTTTCGGCCGAGCTCTTCCGCTTCATCGAGGCTGAACTGGACGCTCCCGATTGTTGAGGAGTTTTGGGAGCCACCGGCTTAAGAGATGTTGCACTCACAGGTGGCGACAACCCTACACGACGACTCATACCCAGGGTTTTTCGCGGAGTAAGCGTCTGCACACCAGCCGCCGCACGAGTTGTAGACGTGGCCGGTGCGATTGACGAGGATCCTGAGGATGTTTTGTCGGCGGTGCCTCCTGTCGTGGGTTTCTTTAAGAGGACAGGACATGCTACGATGCTTTGCTGTGCCACCCCAAGTGAAGCCGTGTCTCCTCTCAAAGCATCCTTTTTGATTGCGTTACCGAGAGTGATACCCTCTGGGGAATTGATACCTGTTTTGAGCATGGTGGCTGAAATAAACCCAATGGTCTCTGATGGCAACCCATTCGCCTTGGGGTTTGCATTCTCGTCGGCTTCAGTCACTCCTGGAGGCATGTCTTCAAGGTCGACAGATCTATCTTCGGGTTCCTCAAAGAGATCCACGTCGCGACATTCGCCCACGATGAAGTCCTCAGGTTTTGAATTATATAAATCACACAATAGCTTCTGCGATCGTAACATTGCTATACCCTTGATCTTGCTATCCGGATGTGCAAAAAGACGGCTCTCCAGCTCTTCCTGCTTACGAAGGTGATAGAGTTCGGCGCTTGAGAGGTTATACCTTCCATCGGGACCGAAGGTGCCACTGACATCTTTCAGGATCGCCATAACTTCAGGATCTGTTTCCGACAACGGACGGGTCGGGCGGACGACATTAAGTAGCGGTTGAGATGGATCTTGTGGCTTCTTGCTAGGTGCTGTTGTAAAGCTGCGCAGGGGGGCTTCGACTTGGCTGACCTCGCTCGACAATGACGATGATGATGAGGAAGAGGAGATTGACGACGCAGAGCCACCCTTAGGCCGGATTGCTGTCATCCGCGTGGGTTTCCCACTCCAGCTTGTAGATGCAGCAGTGGCAGTCTTCTTCGTGGCTCTTGCCTTCGGTCCTGAAGCTGTCTTTGTCGTTGCACTCGTTCTACTCGCGGTCTTTGGCTTGGAACGCGTTTTCGGTCGGGGAACGTCATCGTCGAAGTCACTCGTCTCGTCTAAGAACTCATCCACATCGTCATCATCATCATTATCATCGGAGATGTTGTAGATGATCGGCGGAGCACGCGTACTTCTTCGACTTCGTCCTGTAGGGGAGAACAATCCATTTAGGCCATCTCCCGTGGTGGTAGCCTGTGGCATCTGCTGAAGAGTCGCTACTGACGGCTCTACACACACTCCAGCAATCGGCTCAAGGGCTTGCGCACTAGCCTCAATTCCAGAGTAGTGAGCAGGGTCCTGCGGTGGTAACGGGTCTGCTTGTGGGATCTCTTGTTGCGCGTTTTTAGACGTACGTCGCTTAGTTTTGGCGGGTGCTGTGGGTACCGGTTCCAGTGGAGCGTTGCCTATGACTTGAATTTCAGTGGTGGGTGGTGGCGCAGGGGTCTCACTAGGAGCGTCACTGAGATACATCGCGGCGAAATCAATGACATCTGCCACAGGTTCTGCCAGCAGCAGCGGGTCGGATTCGCGAATTGTTATAGTCGAGATTCCCTGCCCCGTCATGGCATCTCGAAGCTCAGCTCGCAGAAAGGCAGCAGCGGCGTCGACGCGACCGTTGCACTCCTCTAGGGCGGACTTGATCATGCCTTTCGAGAACTGGTCGCCCACCAGCTCCTGGACCTGCGCGACTTTTTTCTGGATTGACGCAGAATGCAAGGAAATGCGATGGGTTAGCACAGTGATGTGAGAGTATACTCCTTGCATTTATCGAGTAACGTAAGGAGTGGGTATCTATGGCCTATGGATGCTGCACGTACCATCATTTTTAAGTGGGACCGAGAGACGAAGGGAAATTTTCCCGCGTAACTTGTATATCACTGAGTTTGTGTATACGCACGCAAGTAACACTTGAAATAATGCACTTAGTTATCGTTCGGTCAGTTGGTCGCGTGGAATAAGGGGTGCTGAGTCCTGCAGAACGTCTAAAAGTGGGAGTTCCAGATATCGTGCTGGTGTGCAAACCGACGCTTTCAAACGGCGTCCCTGACTGTATACTGACTGTATATGTTGCTGGGTAATCGGATCGTAGCAATGATGTTGTGGCGGTGGTCGACACTCGACTCAACCCAGAGAAACATACTAGACGTTTGTATTCTGTACTACGGGAAAGTGACACGTGCCCACCTTCTTTACTTCATTCATTGATTCATTCGACTCAGGTGCTATATACAAAGGAATGGTATGAGTGCGGGGTTGAACGGCGCCGCTACTCAGAACGCGCCTCCGCAAGCGATACACTCATCCTAACGAGAAATGAGCACAACAACCTGCAGCGGCTCGTGTACGCCAATGGGTTTTCTAAACAATGTTGATCTTGATGACGATGGGGAGCCCGAACCCTCCTGAAGAAACTGATTAGTTCTTGCTGGAAATGGTTCGAGAGAGCCAGTCGAGACCTTCGTAGAGTCCTTCGCCAGACAATGCACAGGTTCCCTGAACGAACCACTTATGGTTCCTGCAGAGCTCTCGGATGCCAAGGCGTTCGGTGACCTGGCTCACCTTGAGTGCGCCATCAGAGTCTTGCTTGTTGGCAAAGAACAAGAACACTGCGTTACGCAAATCGTCCTCGACGATCAACTTGGAGAGCTCATCACGAGCGGACGAGTGCGAGTCGGTCGAGGTGTCAAGACGCTCAGCGTCTGCTGAGTCCACAACGAAGATGACACCATCAACGTTCTGGTAGTAGTGTCGCCAGAGGGGACGCAGGATATCCTGACCACCGATATCCCAAACCGTAAAGTTGATGTTCTTGTACTCTACGGTTTCAACGTTAAAGCCGATGGTTGGGATGGTGCTGTTCACCTCGCCCAGCTTGAGCTTGTAGAGGATGGTGGTCTTGCCCGCAGCATCTAGGCCGATCATTACGAGTCGGACATCTACACCGTGTGGATTGTTGGATCAGGTCGATGAGTTACTTAGTTAGTTAGTCAGTCAGTTCCTGGTGGGAAGATGACGAGGAGGAGAACATACGATAGGCGGCTCTCGACATCACAAGTGATGAGTATGATCATTCAACCCCACACGCTACATACCTTTTTTGCCAACGAGGCGATTCCAAAGGTTGGTGAAGAAGTTACCCATGATGTTGCCTTGAGGATGGGGAAGCTTGACGTGTCAGATCGATGACGATGAAGTGGTGTTCCACAGATTGTCTGTGATGTGTAGTCGGTGGGTGGGCAGTGGGTCGGCAGTGGGTGGGCAGTGGGTGGGCAGAGGGTCCGCGCGGATGAGATGAGATGAGATGGGATGATATGCGTTCAGTCGTGAGAGGGTGTGGTGTGGCGTGGTGTGGCGTGGTGTGAAGTGGAGTGAAGTGATGTGATGTGATGCGATGTGATGCAGTATAATGTTGATACAGTTGAGTGAATAAATTCCTTGAGCGTTGTCTTGTATTGTATTGTCTTGGCTGACGTGAGCAATTCAACTGAATAAAATTGAATTGTGGTGATGTTTTTCTCAGTGTGTGGACAGTGTGCTGAGTCATCTTGTTTCTATAACCACATCCGGCTAAACGGCTACCGACACAATACCAGGAGGGTCAGAATACAATACCTAGACTAAGAGGCATGAAGATTGTTCCTTTTTGGCACCTAGAAGCAACCTCTATACACACCTAGAATCGGTACCCTTACACCCTCCCAGGACCAGTCGAGCCATCTTGTTTCTACCCTGATCCGGTTAAGTCAGTTTAACCGTAACCGGCTAAATACAAAATGATGCATAAGTTAAGAGCCGTAAGAGGCTCTGGAGGCACGAAGCAAAGTTGAAAGGAAGAGACGTCCAGCTAAGAGCAAGAACAGTGGTGGACGGAAAGCACCAAGAGGACAGACCAGACGAAGTCGAATCCACAGTCTCCAGGGAGACAGTGAACATTAACACAGCGTACCTCAACGCAAGGCTAGCCCGCCCAGTATACGCAAGAGCCCCGAAATAGATGGCGGGAGTAGAACCGGGGACAGCGGTGGAATTCAACGCGGCCGTGTACGGTCTGGCAGAGTCAAGGCAGTCAAGGCATTTTACACCAAGGAATGGGGACTGACGGTATCAGAAAGAGACCCAGCAATTTTCTATGAAGGGGAGGGCGAGAACACGATGATGGTCGCGGTATTTGCAGACGATCTGACAATAGCGGGCCCGAGCCACAAGGTGATGAAGATGAAGGAGCGACTGGCGAGAATTGGCAGCCCAAAGACCAAGGGGAACCAACCTTCCTCTTGGGAGTGGACATGGAGAGAGATTCTCTCACAAGTCCTATATCACAAGGATGGCGACAGAGTACCAGAATCTCTTGGCTACATATAACGAGAAGCTCAGCTGGGAGCAACAGCGAGGAGACTCATCAAAGCAAGAGCACGTCTCCAAAGGATGCGACACTGGATACTGAAGAGCATCAGGATGAAGCCGAGGGAGAGGATGACGCAACAGAGGAGGAGCGGCAAGACGCAGCCTCACGTGATTGGAGGGCCCTCCTAGAGGAGGATCTCCTTATGGTAAGCGAAATGCTGCAGGCGATAGCAAGCGCGACAAGACCAGATATCACACACTATACGGGACTGATAGCCAGACACCCGGACAGGCCGATAAAGGAAGTATGAGAGCTGGCAGCAAAGCTAGGTCATCTATCTAACAAGAACGAGGGGCACAACACTCAAGTACGGAGGGCGAAAATGGGCGATCAACTCGTAAGCAAGGAGTATAGTCGTACGGGCGTACTCCGACGCTGACTGGTGCAAAGAGTACCATGCCAACTCGATAGCGGGAAGAGCTATTGAGGTGGGGGGGGGGCTGCCTAATACATTGGGGAGCGAACAAACTGAGCTTGCCAATCATGAGCACATGTGACAGTGAGGCATTTGGTGCCCTGCAGATGGCAAGATCCTACATGGTACAGGTGACGGAGCTCCTGAGAGAGCTCGGAAATCGAGTGGAAGATCCAACATTTATGACGGACAACGAAGGAGCGAAGAAGGCATGCAGATGGGGGAAGTTCTGCTTACTCATGGTGTTTCTCCCCTGATCCGGGGAAATACAAGTGTGTCTTCGTGCATGAGATTATCAGGTTAAGAAGCATGGAGAGTGGTGAGGACTCTTCACCTAATTAAGAGTCAAGACGAGGCAATGTATACGTCTGCGTTCAAACAAATTAAGAGTGAAGATCTGCCTCCTAGCTTGGTCTCAGTGTGTCAGGATAAGTGTCAGTGTCAGTGTCAGTGTCTGTCTGTCCCTGCTGATCCCGCACTACTCTCTAGGGCGGGGCGCGGTCCGATTAGTGTAATGGAGATCACATCTGCCGACTAAGTGAGAGTGGGAGTGAGAGTGGGAGTGAGAGTGGGAGTGAGAGTGGGCTGATCCCGCACTACTCTCTAGGGCGGGGCGCGGTCCGATTAGTGTAATGGAGATCACATCTGCCGACTAAGTGAGAGTGGGAGTGAGAGTGGGAGTGAGAGTGGGAGTGAGAGTGGGAGTGAGAGTGGGCTGATCCCGCACTACTCTCTAGGGCGGGGCGCGGTCCGATTAGTGTAATGGAGATCACATCTCCCTCCTAAGGAGAAGGTTGTGGGTTCAAGTCCCATGTCGGACGCTGCGGGACATTTATTTCGCCGGCTGCAGTCCTTCTCCTTTTTGCGAACCGTATCGGGTTAAAATCCTCGCGGGGTGAAGGATTCAGGTCAGAACATTAATGTTAACATTCAAGAGTCAAGAAGCAGCCAGCATCTTGAACTCAAAACGATGCATTAGGAGCCATAAACTCGTAAAGCATTTGGAATTGTAACTGGATCGTTGGAACCAGTCGGGGGGCACGAATCAGCGATGTGTTTGTTAAAGTCAACACTCGACTTTGGTGAAGCCAAAGCAGATAACATGGACATACATTGTTGTATACTAAGTTGAAGGAGGTGGTTAAAATCTCTCCGACGACACAGGCGGTGGAGCAACCAGTTCCGAACCTAGTGATCCATGAATCTGTGTAGTTGCACCAGGAGACACAGGGATGGAGATATTAGAACTACCAAGCTGTGGCATTGAGTCAAAGGTACGTGGTGCAACTACAGGTGAGGAAGGAAGGAGCTGAAAGAGAGATGGTGGATGCCGAGCGCGGGGAAGGTGAAGAAGGTGATGATGAGGAGGGAGTTATAGGCACAATTTCCACCGCCAAGTCTTGGTGTGCTTGTATCTCCTCCAAACTTTCATCAGTCTTGGTCCTACTTTTCTTGCCAACACCTCGACCTCCGCGCTTCCTTCTCGTAGGTGGCGGCTGATGAAGTAAATTGTGGCATTTGGATCTTACTTCTTCCGATATAAAAGTCTCAAAGGGGTCCCTGGGAGGGTCATTATCCTCAAGCACCGCAAATCTGTTTTGAGGGCTGTTTCCTCCATTTGGGGTGTGCTCTTGTTTAGCTAGAGCATCCTTTGAAACCTTGAAAAACGGCTATTTTACTCATCCTCGACTAACGACCACGTCTTCCTCGGCTCCCTTGGCTCCCTTGGCTCCCTTGGCTCCCTTGGCTCACTCGGCTCCTTCCGCCAAAACCCAGCAGGGCTCGCCCTCGCTGATTCGAGGCAACTCCTCTGTCTTGACTGCTCGCGCCCAACTGCGTATCGTCCTCATGATAAACGTCGTCTTCATTGTCAGAAGCGCCTTCACCTTCCCACACAACCTCACCGCCGCCGCCACCGCCGCCAATATTACCCTCCTCACCCTTGAACTCCGACTGCGCCCCAGACATCTGTTGTGCCCAGGTCACGGTGCCCGAACTAATATCCGCAGAGTCAAACCTACAGCCAGCCAGCTCGAGGCGCGTGTTGCCACCCACCACCCCGACAAGCGAAATACCATTCAGCGCGCCATCCAAATTCGTCTGCGGCAGAACCACCCGCCACTTCAGCAGCGGCGTCGCTGCAGGTCCAGACGTAATCAACGTCATATCATTCCGCGTCAGAGCCATCTGCATCACCTGGTCCGGAGTTCGAAGCAGATACTTGAGCCTGCCCGTTCGAATCGACCAAATACGGATGGTTCGATCCGAGCAGGCGGCGAAAAGATAACGTTCATCCGAGGACCACACGACCGAATACACCTCGCAATCCTCCGAGACTCGGATCGCAAGTTTGAACTTGTGATGGTCAATATCCCAGACATGAATTCTCGCATCAAACCCCCACGTAACGATGAAGCGGCCTCGCGGGGAAAATCCCACGTATTGCTTGACATGCGCTCTACCGGGAGTTAGATACAGCGCTTGTAGGTAGTCAGGATTTTGAAGCGCGATCCCGGTCTTGCCCTGAAAGCACAGGCGATGGTTCTCCAAATCCCAAGCATACAGGTGAAGCGTATGCTGGGTGTTGCGAGCGCCTGATACAACTACAATGCCTGCCAGCCGCTTTCCATCAGGAGAAAACGCACACGAGTCAAATTGATGCGACATTCTGCTCGATGTATAGACCGTTTCCACACGCCGCGTTTCTTTGTTCGCCAGGATCACGTGCTGTCCATAGATGAGGGCGATCGTGGCGCCAATGGGAGAAGGCACCGCATTGGGCAGCTCCAGTGAAGCTGTTGTAGGGTCGTTCTCTTCCTCTTCCTCGGAATCAAACTCCTCGTCACTGTAATCCTCTTCGCTTTCTTCAGCATCCGATGCGGATTGACTTCCGGCTCGGTTGTTCTGTGCGCGTTGCTGCGCGCGTGCCTGTCGTCTCGCCTCTCGTGCGGCCAACCATTCTTCATGATTCATAAGTCCAGTGAAGGCTCCTCGCTCGTCGCGAGAAATCGCATAACACTGCAAGCCATCGCTTTGCTCGTCGAGCGTGTAGCTGCCCACCACACCTCGCGAAGAGACAATCACGCTGGTATTATCAGCGGAGAAGCCCAATCTCGTCACCTGAACGCTATCGCGCAGGAAAAACCTTGCTTCGCACCGACCAGTGTCTGTATCGAGTACGGCAACGTGACGAGCGTCAGCGACCGCAAGCAAACGGCTATCTCGAGAAAGTGCAAGCGCCACAACGAGCTGGGGCAGGCATACATAGCATGATCCACGAGGACTCAGCTCAGATGCATGCCTCCGAAGCTTCTCAACCCAGCCCAGACAAGCCAAATCCATCACTGTCAGCAGGCAGTCTCGACCAATTACTTCACAAACACCGTACCGGCCGTCCGTCGAGACAACAACTAGATTGGCACGTTCCTTACACTGAGGATGCACGAGGAGGGGATTCAGGAAAGATGCTCTGCGGGGGATATAAAGATCCCATACATTAATTCCAAGTCCTTCACATGTCTCATGTGCTAGATCCATTTCCGCGTTGCGTTGCTCGAAACCATCGTAAGTGGGACACTCAAACTCGATGCCAGGAATCTGCATGATGGTTTTGGCTGCGGTGAGCAGATCACCTGACGGAACACTCCAAACAAATAACTTGGGATGAGCTTGGAATGCCTTAACATGCGCGGCCAGCTTCGAGCCGTCGGATGAGAACGCCAGTCGTAGCGGTGTCTGCTGGTCACAGTCCAGCGTAGCGAGCCACTGACCTGTTGCAACATCCCACACGCGAACCGTATTGTCCTGAGAGCCAGAGGCAAGCAGAGCTCCATCGGCCGAGAAAGCTAGAGACTTGACGGTAGTAGTGTGTCCCTCAAGGGTATGCTGCAGGGTAAAGTTCTGACTGCGATTCCAGACGCGTACGGTCTTGTCGCGCCCGCCCGACGCCAGGTAGCATCCGTCGGGAGTAAACGCCAGGCATTCGACTCCAGCCGTGTGCGCTTTGAGGGTGGTCTTCAGGCGCGGCTCACGGCCCGCAATGTGCCAAATGGTCACGACATTTTGTCCATTGCCAGCTGCGAGTTCCTGGCCATCCGGAGAGAAACCCACCGTAAGCGCTCGTTGGGAACTTGGCACAGGAAAGCTCTCAAATGACTTGAGATTCCACATCGTAATTCCTCGACTCCACTCTCCAATAGCAACGAGCTCCGCGTTTGGAGAGAGCGCATAGCTTCGTGCACTTTCGTTTGACGGAGACGACAAAACCTTGGTTTCACCGAGATTGATATTCTTCATAAGCGCGTGTTGGAAGCTCGCTCCTCTCAGATTCGCAAAGGCCAGGGTTGCATTCGAAAGATCAGCGTGATCAAAGATACAGCTCGTCAGACATGCAAGGCTCAAATTAGCGTAGGGCACTCGAATTGAGGTCCAATCACGAATTGCACCGAGAGGACTCGCAAAGGCTCCGCAGAGGCCACCGTAGTTCAGAATGCTGATTGCATTGCTCGCTGCAGTTACTAGTCGTGGATCTTCATCAGGGTCACTTTCAGTCTTGCGGGTTTTGAGGATCAGTTGAATGTAGCTCTGAATAAGAGCGTCTGGGTTCTTAGATTCAGCAATTTCTCTGACGAACTGGAATAGCATAACTCCATCATGCGCGAAGGGTGCCTCACCTAACTTGGCCAGGAGCTGTTCGGCGTCTGGTATATCGTGCTCCCCGCCTGTTGGACACGCAGAAGCGACTTTGAATTCTGCAGACGACATTGTGATGAGGGGTACAGCTCCGGCAGACTACGACGGCGCGAAGAGAACGAAGAAGTAGAGGCGAAGAGTGAGGTCAAGGAGCGAATATGCTAGGAAATAGCGGTCATATCGCGTCATAAAGACAATGATTTCATCGATGCAGACTCGCAGATACCCAAGTACGCCGCGCACAGCGTCGAGTTACGACGTTCTAGCCGTACGTGGTGAGCACGAATCTGAATTTCCATACATTCGCAATTTTCGGAGGGATACGCAGATAGACGGAGTGATATAATGTACAGATGACACAAACCAAGTGACATACACTAGTTTATAAAATTATCAGACACGCGCACAAAGGAGTCACCCTGATTTTGTTTCACACAACCCCACGTTTCTTCGATTCCAAAATCTGGCTATTCTGGGATCAAGACCGCTTGTATGGCACTCATCGCGGGTGTCCAAGTATGAATGCACTTATAGTGGGTGAGACAACTCTATTAAATTATGTACAGTGCTCGCAACGCGTGTCTAAACAGTTCTGAGGCTAGTATACAGATCGATTTGTGAGAGATCACGTTTCATCGACAACTTCCTTCCTGATCACCTTGGGTTACCTCCAGACTTCTTGCCTTGGGTTGACAACAGTTTCTTGGAGAGTAGCTTGGCCCTTTCATCGTTTGATGGATTCGGTTTGGATGTGTGGGAGGTTTGACTCGCAGCGGAAGCCTTTGAAGACTTGATTCCATTCCCACTTCCGTTCTTTGGCGCTGGCTTCTTCTTGCTAGACAAACGCTTGCTAGATTGTTGCCCTACAGAGCTTCCTGCGTTCTTCGCGTTACCAGTTGTCATTGCATCTTCGTTACTACTCTCGGCGCTGTCATCATCCTTCTCTTCGCTTTCGCTTGAGGATCCCTCCTCGCTCGAGTCGGACGATTCCGCTACGTCTTTGCTTGCGCACGGTGCTCTACCATCATCGCTCGAGTCGCTAGGGTCGGAGTCCTGTTTGTTTGACTCTCGCTTCTCACGCTTGGTCATCAGCTCCACCTCCTGGGTGAGTTGCTGCTTAATCGCTTGTTCGATCTTCATCATGGCGGTTTTGACACGCTCGAGTTCGGTCTTGAGTGGGTGATCAAGTGGATTCACACCCGTGGCACGCAAATACGTCCAGTACAGACTCGAAAGGGCATAGGATAGCGCGGCAAACAGTTTGGCGTTCTCGGACGGGGCGATGCGATTTGAGATGTCCGAGATGTCCTGTGACAAGTAGAGGTCGATTTGCGCTTCTAGCTCCTGAAGTTTGGCTGCAGAGGGGGATTCGGTGGAAGCAGGTGGAATTATTCAGTGAGCGACACAGAAATAACATACTAATCGGGCCAGACACAAACCACGCATAGCCAAAAACTATGCATCGATGCACGGCCTTTGAAAGTTGTAAGAGAGCATGAACACAGCTATCCGAGTTCCAAGCGATCGGCAGGTATATCTGGGGTCTGACCCAAACCATATGGTTACTTACCTCGTGCATTATTAATACGTGCCGTTAGTTCGGCCGTTTCGGTATCGGCAGACATGAACAGCGTATGTCAAATAGTGTGCAAATTGTGACCAACACTTCCGCGGACGGGTGGATGGTTTTACACGCTCAGCTGCCTGCAAACTGGCTTTCCAACAGAGGTAACCACATATGATGATGGGGCGTGAGCCAGCAGTGCCACTCAAGCCCAGCGCAGTCGTTTTGTGATGCGTGCGTCATGGGATCAACAGCGAACCAGCTGCGGAGTCTGGACACAACATCCTCCTGCGGAGTACCAAACCAATGACCAAAATTGGAACCTTCCGCAGGTCAATTCTTCAGGGCGTGTTCGATTGAGTGCGACGTTTTGGCACAAACTTTGTGGACCCAGGCCTATATGGAAGCGGAATTTATTGGGAATGAGTCGAGTTAAATGACAACGCTGGATTGTGGATTCGACCTGGGCCAGTGATAAAGGCTTACCGTGGTCCGCCCCTCCCCCGGCCTCTGGATCGCATACGTGATAAATAAAGGGAACAGTTGAGCGAATGAACAGACCATGCTTTCGCAAGGGCTTTTGCAATCGGGGAAGAAGTTCGAATCAGATAAAATGAATGAAGGGGCAAGGCGAACCCTTTCGTGAACAGTGTGTGGGGCCTACTGGCGTGTGGTGTGGGATGCATAATGCTGAATGGGCATGAATCAGTCAATACGTGGTCATCATGCCCAGGTTGAGTTTGTTGTAGTTCCCTTCTGAAAACTCCCTGCATGGCGAGTAGTCGCGCAGTGGTGCCGAAGCGCATTTGTTGAGGCACTTTTAGACAAAAGGCGTACACTCCGAGGATCCTACCATGAGGTACGCACAAATTGAGCGCTTCTTCGTGCTATGGGAGAGCTATTCAACATTCCATCGCTTCAGGACCACTACCAGAATAGCACGGCGTTAGAAGGTGCGTCTACTTGACATTTGAGGAACCAGATATGAGGTTGTGGAACGGTGGGCAGGCGATCGAGTACATCGGAAATTGTGTACCATAATTTCAGACGAGAGAGACGGATTGAAAATGTAGGTACAGAGGTTGAGCAGTGTGTGTATGGGGCGGAAATGACTTTCGGTACGGCGCCACAGGTGAAAGAGTTGAAGAGAAGGATGCAGTGAAGATAAACAAAACGGGCTGGGAAACAGGGTTGGCATAGCAGAATTCATGCACAAGGAGATAAATTGAGGTGCTTTTGCATAGCGAGCATGTGGTATACATTCACATGCTCGCTTTCCTGAGGGAGGCTGGGCTCATAAATAACCGATGCAGTATCCAGACGAGTGTACTGGCCTGAGATATGTTTGCGCTAACATGGTCTCATGGTCCGCATCATCGCTGCTTGCTACGTGAATTTGCATCCACGTAGGAAGCAGGCTTATCACCATAGTTATTTTGGCATCATAACGACGATGCTCAATGGACGGATGTACGGGGCATTTGTCACGAAACTGGCTGCATCGTCGCAAACATGGCCTTAGGCATCGCCGTACCCTAGTTGATTCGGGTACATCGATGGATGTACGTGTTGAGGCACGGGCTCGCGCGTGCATGAGATGGAGATAGTATCATGAGGCATATCGCAAATAAAGGCATTTTGTTCGTTTTCAGGCTGGTTTCTGCCTCAGTAGTCATCCATCCATCTTGAGAACCAGGCTGTTACAGCTCGTCCCAAGGCAGTTGCGAGCACGGGAACAAAAAAGAAGGTCAAAACACGATCAAAATGCGAAAGGAGGGATAAAAATAGCAGAATAGGAAGGTGGGATCACTAAATTCATCCCATCTCAGTATGCATTGGGGACAATGAGGCTAAGGCTAGTCAAGATTTAGTGTGGTAACACCGAAGTCTTGATACAGTCTAAAACGATCGGCGAGTATGATAGACAGAAACGACGTCGCAAACTAGCATATCGGGAAGATGAACGTCCGAATGGAAGCACATAGCATAGTTCGATACTATGCTGGCGGTTGAGGGATATAAAAATACGTTAAGGGGAATCACTGTCGGGTAGGGAAGGGATCGCAAGCCGTAAGTTCGGTTTCAATC